>Ga0209758_1000051_pt1 | contig 342477 bp, 250 predicted proteins | sample AraplaMF_Col_mMF_FD_184258 | JGI IMG/M metagenome (GOLD analysis project Ga0209758, IMG submission 184258) | Arabidopsis root microbial communities from the University of North Carolina, USA - plate scrape MF_Col_mMF (SPAdes) (version 2) | ecosystem: Host-associated > Plants > Roots >...
CATCAACACCATCAACACCATCAACACCATCAACACCATCAACACCATCAACACCATCAACACCATCAACACCATCAACACCATCAACACCATCAACACCATCCCAACCCGTCGTGCTGTATCGCCCCGAAGCCGCGCTCTACGCCGTGGCTCCTTCTGTCGCACGCCAGCTCGGCGCCATGCAGCTGGAAAACTTCCACGCACGCCAGGGCGAGCAGGCGCAGCTGGATGAGAGCGGCGAGCTGCCCGCGGCATGGGGGCGCGTGTGGGGCGGACATAGCGCGATGTCGCAGGGCGGCACGCTGGATCCGCGTTATTCGGGCACGGTGAGCGGCGCGCAGGTCGGCCAGGACATCTATGCGGACCTCGGCGCCGCGGGCCAGCGCAACCACTACGGCGTGTTCGCCGGCTTCGCGCGCTCCAGCGGCGACGCGCACGGCTTTGCCTCCGGCATGCAGGATCTCGCCGTGGGCCGCCTGCGCCTGGATGCCTACAGCGCCGGTGGCTACTGGACGCATCTGGCGCCGCGCGGCTGGTATGCCGATGCGGTGCTGATGGGCACCGCCTACCGTTTCGATCCCACCTCGCGCGATGGCGTGCAGGCGAGCGCGCATGGCCATGCGCTGACTGCATCGCTGGAGAGCGGCTGGTCACTGGCGTTGGGCCATGGCCTGCGCATCGAGCCGCAGGCACAACTGGTGTGGCAGCACCTCGCGCTCGGGCGCCTGGACGACGGTATTTCCAGCGTCTCGTTCCGCAGCGGGCAGGCGGTGACCGGGCGAGTCGGCGTGCGTCTCGCCGGCACCTGGCAGGCCGGCGGCACCACCTGGCAACCGTATGTGCGACTGCATGTGCTGCGCACCACCGGCGCCGACGATGTCACCACCTTCGGCGGGCTTGACCCGGTCGGCACGTCCACGCGCCAGACCCTGGGGCAGGCGGATGCGGGCGTGGCGATGTCCTTCCCCGGCGGCGGCAGCGTGTATGCGTCGGTGAGCTACACCGGGAATCTCGCCGGCGAGCGACAGCGCGTCGTCGCCGGCCGCGTCGGACTGCGCTGGTCATGGTGAGGCGATGATGATCGATCCGGAAGAACTGACCACGGCGCATCTGCCCAAGGAACTGCGACGCGGCGAACCCGACGAGCGGGCGCGCAACGAGAGCGAGCGGATGGCGATCTACGCGCTGGTCTATCGGCGTCGCGCGCGGGCGGCGTCGACCCGGGCGGCGGTTGGCGTGGCCTTGTCCTGCCTGCTGGCGGCGTTGTTCGCCGGTTCGCCGTGGGTGGCGGCGGCGGGCTTTGCCGCCTGCCCTGTGGTGTATGTGGTTGCGTACTGGAATGCGCAGCGGATGCTGCGCGCGCAGCTGGATATGTCGCAGGCGGCGCTGTCGGCGTGCGTGGACCGGTTCATGGCCAGCGCCGAGGGCGCGGCGACGGCTGCCATGCTGGAGCGGGGCGATGCGCAGGTGAACCTGCGGGCAGCGCGGCGCGAGCGCGGAGTGAGCTGAAGCCACGCCGGCCTGGCTCGGCTTGCCATACCGTCGTGTCAGCCGCTAAAAAGCCCGGATCGCGTCCGCCAACTCTCCCGTGACCGACTTTTATCCTCCCAGCGGTTGCGCAACTGCGAAGACACCCGCCGCTTTGCGCCGTTGGCGCATGCGCAACGCCTGCTGGCGGTCCATCGTGCTGTTCGGATGGGCACTGCTGGTCATGGGCACGCGGGCCTGGGCGAACCCGGCCTTCGACTACCGCGTCGGCGTGCGCGCGTACAGCAGCGACGACGGCCTGCCGCAGTCGCATGTGAACGCCATCGTGCAGGCCTGCGACGGCTATCTGTGGGTGGGCACCTTCGGCGGGCTCGCCCGTTTCGACGGCACCACATTCACCATTTTTCATGGCCGCTCGCGTTCGGCGAGCGGCCAGGCCGGCGCGCCTGCCAGCGACCGGGTCACTGCGCTGCTGGAAAGCCGCGACGGGCGCCTCTGGGTCGGCACCGAGGATGCTGGCCTGAGCGTGCGCGACCGCACCGGCTTCCGCCACCTGCCGGTGTGTGCCGGGAGCTGCCAGGTCAACTCGATCCTGCAGGCGGCCGATGGCGCGATCTGGATGGCCGGCAATGCAGGATTGCTGAAACTCGATCCGATCAGCGCGCAGGTGCAGTGGACCGAGCATTCCAGCGCGGTCGGCTATAACCAGCTGGCCATCGATAAGGCGGGCGCCCTGTTTGTCGGCGGCACCAGCGGTCTTTACCTGGTCGATCGCGACGCGCTCGTACCGGTCGCGCTGCCGGCGGGAGAGCGGGTCGTATGGCTGCTCAAGCGCGACGGCGATGGCTTGCTGGTCGGCACCGGGCGGGAGCTGTACCGGTATGCGCCGGCTATGCATGCGTGGCAGGCGCTCGGCGTGGCGCAACCCAGGGACGCCGCGCAGGCGCCGAACGGCCGCTGGTGGGTAGCGCAGGCCAGCGGACGCGTGCTGCTTCAGGACGGCCGCGGCGGCTGGCAGGAAGCGCCCGAGCTGTCCGTGCCGGGTGTCGCCAACCTCACCTGGGACGACGAGGGCAATCTGTGGGCCGGCAGCGGCCACAGCGGCCTGCTCAAGGTCCGCGCGCCCTTGTTCGGACTGGTGGGCGAACGCAGGCTCGGCACCGTCATGGCCGGGCGCGCCATCGCCTCCGACGGAAGCGACGGGCTGTGGCTGGGCTCCGCCTGCGGCGGCCTCTTTCATTGGGACAGCGATGGCCGCGCGCGCGCCGTGCCGACCTTGCCCGCGCTGGGCAGCACCTGCATCTTCAGCCTGCTGCTGGACCGCCGCGGCAGCTTGTGGATAGGCACGGCCAACGGCCAGCTGGGCCGCCTGGACCACGGCGAGCCGAAACTCGTCGAAGCCTGGCCAAGCAAGGAGCCGGTCAACGTATGGCAACGCGAGGACGGCGCCTACGTGGTGACCACCGGCGCGTCGACCTTGCTGCTCGACATCGACGCCGACGGGCGCATTACCCATCGGCAACGCATCGACGCGCTGCAGGGCATGCGCATCAATGACGTCAGCAAGGCCAGGAGCGGCGGCTACTGGTACGTGGGCGACCATGGCGCGTGGCGTCTGCAGGGGGAGCAGGTCGCCGAGCACTGGACCGTCGACGACGGGCTGTCGTCGCGTTTTGCGCGCGCGCTGCACGAGGAGGCCGACGGCACGCTGTGGATCGGCACCTACGGCGGCGGGCTCAACCGCATCAAGGACGGCACGATCCGCTACTACGACCGCAGCAATGGCTTGTTCGACGATACGGTGTCCTGCATCGAGGCCGACGAGCGCGGGCGCCTGTGGCTGGCCGGCAATCTCGGCGTGACGCTGTTGCCCGCGCCGAAACTGGCGGCCGCTTCGATCGAGTCGGCCCGCTTCGCTGAGCGCGATGGCCTGATTCCCGCCGAAATCAACGGCGGCGGATCGACCACCTGTCACCGGGACGGGCAGGGCCGGCTGTGGTTTTCCCTGGTGTCGGGATTCGGCGTGCTCAATCCGGCCAAGGTGCCTGCCGCCGATCCGGTGCCGCCGATCGCGCATGTGGAATACGCCGCGGTGAACGGGCATGCGCTGGACCTTGCCGGCCCCAGGCTGGTGCTCCCTCCGTTTTCGCGCAACCTCGAGATCCGCTACACCGCGATCAATCTCGGGCGGCCGCAGGAAACCCTGTTTCGCTTTCGCCTGGTCGGCGTGGATCGCGACTGGGTCGATGCCGGCCAGAGCCGCAGCCTGCTCTATCCCGTGGTGCCCTGGGGCGTGCATCAGCTCGAAGTGCAGGCTCGCGTGGTCGGCGGCCCGTGGGCTTCCGCGCCCGCGGTGCTGACCATCGTGCATCCGCAGCCGTGGTATCAGCGGCCGTGGATCTGGACGCTGGTGACGTTGCTGGGCTTGCTTGTGCTGGTGGGGAGCGGGCGTTCGGATGTAGGCGGGAAAGCGATTGCGCGGTATTTCCGGTGAGGTGTGCACATCATCGTTACGCTCCGCCCGTACCCTCACCCCAACCCCTCTCCCGGAGGGAGAGGGGATCACCTCACCGTTTCAAAGTGGAACCCTTCTCCCTTCGGGAGAAGGTGGCGGCAGCCGGATGAGGGTGCGGGCGGAGCGATGCATATCACCCTTGCGTTCCGTCATGGAACCGCCGCCGCTTCATCCAGCGGCGGCAAACGAATCTCGATGCGCGTGCCCCGGTCCGGCTGACTGTCGATGGCAATGCTGCCGCCGCAGTCCGTCACGAAGCGATGCACGATGGTCAGCCCGATGCCCGTGCCTTCGCCGCGCGGCTTGGTGCTGAAGAACGGCGTGAAGACATGGGCAAGGACGTGCGGCGGCATGCCGACACCGCTGTCCTCGGCGCGCACCAGGGCATGCTCGCCGTCGACACTGGCCGACAGCGTGAAATGCCCGCCGTCCGGCATCGCGTCGGAGGCATTGCTGGCCAGGTTCAGCAGGGCCAGCTCGAGCTCGTCGCGATCCGCCTTGACCAGCAGGTCGCCGGCGGAGATCTCGAAATCCACCCGGATGCGCGGATGGAACATCGCGGCGATCAGCGATGACATCTCGTCGATCGCCTCGCCGAGGTCGAACACGCTCATGTTGCGGCTTTGCGGGCGGCTGAAGCTCAGCAGCCGCCGGGTCAGGATGGTGCCGCGCCGCGCGGCCCGCTCGATCCGCGACAGGGCCGCCTCCGGCGCGGTCCGCGCCGCGGGGGAGGCGACCAGCCCGATGATCACGCTGAGGATATGGTTGAAATCGTGCGCGACGCCGGTCGACAGGCGCCCGATCGCTTCCATGCGCTGCGCTTCCATCAGCCGCGCGTAGGCCTGCTCTTTCTCGTCCATGGTGCGCTGCAGTTCCCGGTACGCCGCATCCAGCTCGCGGCTGCGCGCGATGGCGCGCTGCGAGGAAAGGATCAGGCGGTCCAGGATGGTCGCCAGCACCAGGAAATTCATGCCCGCGAGAAACAGGCTGGACCAGGTCTCGGACGAGGCGCCCGCACTGGTGGCGCCGTGCAGGTCGCTCCAGGCTCCCAGCGCCAGCGACAGGGCGCTGCCCAGGGCCACCCACCACACCGCCGCCCGGCCCAGCAGCAGCCCGGCCAGCAGCAATGGCAGCAGATGGACCATCAGCAGGTCCGGCTGCGCCTGCAGCCCGTACATGACGTAGCCGGTCCCGATCAGCAGCAGGCTGCCGATCACCGTGAGGCCCGCCGACAGCCGGTAATAACCCGCCCTCGCCAGCGCGAGGCAGGTCCATGCATAAGCGCAGATCACCATCGCGGTCCAGGCATCGCGCGGTTGCCCCGCATCGATGTCGAGGTGCGCGGCGAGCGCCGCGATCAGGGCGATCGCGCCCACCGCGGCCAGGATCACCTGCAGCATCCGGTCGCCGCGCGGTTCGTGAGAAATCGCGGGAAGCGAGCGCAAGCGCGTGAAGGGAGGCCGCGATTTCGATGAGGCTTCGATGGACATGGCGGCCTGGCGGACAGGTGAAATAAAGATAGGGGTGAGCGCACGTCATGGCAGACGGCGCCGCGGACGCATCGCTGCATTTTATCCGTGACGCAGGCTTCACACCTCCGCGTTGTAGTCTCCGCCCGTTTACAGGGGGCTGGATCCATTTCTGCAAGTAGCCATGTCGGTATCCGCGCGTAGCATCGCGCCGACTTGCGGCTATCGCCCTCATGCGTTGGCTGGAGCAAATCACCAAGCGTAGTGGGGCGGACCGACGCATCGGTCCAAGGAGCGCTCTATGAAAGTCACCGTTAGCCTGCAGGCCGTCATTCTCTGCATTGGGTCCCGGATCGGGACGGTCATGTCCTGGGGCAATACCGAATAGTCGATGCGTTCCGGATGCGTTCCATGCATCCGGCGGGGGAAGGGCGCGCACGCGCCCGGCAGGCGTACATCCAATCTTTTCGGCAACGACGGAAGCGGCGCGTACGGCGCTACCGGCTTGTGTCGTGCGCCTTCATGGCCAAACAGGGGGAAACGTCATGGCAGACAGCAATATCTCGAACAAGTCCCGCTCCATCGCCACCGCGCCGGCGTCGATATCGACCGCCACCTTCACCGTCGCCGATTATCTGTTGACGCGACTGAAGCAATTGAATGTGACGGATGTCTTCCAGATACCCGGCGACTACGTAAAGCACTTCACCCAGGCGCTGGAATATTTCGACGGCGTCAACACCATCGGCGCGATCAACGAACTGGACGCGGCTTATGCCGCCGACGCCTATGCGCGCACCCGCGGCCTCGCCGCCGTGTCCTTGCAGTTCGGCGTCAGCACCTACAGCGCGCTCAATGCGATTGCCGGCGCCTGGGTCGAGCGCAGTCCGATCGTGGTGATCAGCGCCACGCCCGGCGCCGACATGCGCGATATCACCGATATGTACGACGTGCTGTTCCACCACTCCACCGGCGACCTCAATTCGGACCGCGCCATCTACGAGTATGTCACCGTCAAGGCGATCACCCTGAGCACCAACGTGGGTGCGGCCGAACAGATCGACGAGCTGCTGGTCGATGCGATCACCGAGAAGCGCCCCGTCTACATCGCCTGCTACAAGGAGGTCTGGGGCCAGCCCTGCGAGCGTCCGCCGGCGACGCCGCTCAAGCCGCGCGTCACGCGCAGCCCCGAGCTGGCGCTGCGCAATGCGGTGGACCAGGCCTGGGCGATGATCACCCAGGCCAAGAGTCCGCTGATCTTCGCCGGCGTCGAGGTCCTGCGCTTCGGCCTGTCCGGCCTGCTGCAGAAGATCATCGACGCCAGCGGCTTCCTCTACACCACCACCACTCTCGGCAAGAGCGTGCTGGACGAGCAGGGTGACAAGTTCATTGGCACCTACTCCGACGCCGCCTCGATCGAGGCGGTACGCGAGATCGTGATGGCCTCGGACTGCGTGCTGACGCTGGGCGCCATCATCACGGACGACTACCTCACCTTCATCGAAGCCAAGTACGCCGACATGGTGCTGGCCGACACCGCCGGCGTGCGCGCCGGCTATTTCAAGTACGGCGACGTGACCATGCGCGACTTCATGGAAGCGCTGCTGGCCAGGTTCACCGCCAGCAAGGCCTATCCGATCAAGGCCAAGGCGCCGCCGCAGCCGAAGTATCCGCTGCCGTGGGCGGCCAATTCCGATCCGGTCTACGACGCCCAGCCGCAGATCATCACCTACAACCGGTTCTTCGCCCACACCATGAAGTTCCTGCAGGACAAGGACCTGCTGAAGGACATCGTGATGACTTACGGCGTCAGCTCGTCGATGTACGTCGCCACCAACTGCTATGGCCTCAAGCAGGGCAGCTTCGTTTCATCGGCTGCATGGCAGTGCATCGGCTTCGAGACCGGCGCCGCCTGCGGCGCGCAGCTGGGCAGCGGCAAGCGCGCGTGGACCGTCGCCGGCGACGGCGGCTTCATGATGGTCTGCCAGTCGCTGTCCACGCTCGCCCGCAACCAGCTCAACGCGGTGATCTTCGTGATGAGCAACCAGGTCTATGCGATCGAGCAGGTGTACGTCGACATGTCGGCGTTCAAGCCCGGCCCGAAGCACAAGTTCGACGCCTTCGACATCCTGCCCAAGTGGGACTACCTCGCGCTGGCCAAGGCCTTCGGTGCCGAGGGCATCCGGGTGGAGACGGTGGACGAACTCAATGCCGCCTTGCCGCGCATCGCCAAGATCAAAGACAAGCCCGTGCTCGTCGAAGTCGTCATTCCGCAAAAGGATCTGCCCGGCCAGATGTACCGCCTCGGCAGCGAATGAACCGCGCTGCCGGCCACTCCGCCTTCAGGGAGCTATCACCATGACACAGAAGACCTACTCGATCTTCGGCGCCGGCGCCTCCGGCCTCTATACGGCCTGGCGCCTGCTCACCGGCCAGTGCAAGCAGAGCAAGTTCAACGCCAGGCAGCTGAAGAAGGGCGACGTCCTGGAGCTGTACGACTGGGGCAAGTACGACTTCACCAAGCGCTACCCGGGCAGCCGCGCGGCAGGTGCGCGCGTGTGCACCTGGCATTACAACGACGACAAGACCGACTCCTACGTCGAACTCGGCGGCATGCGCTATTCCTACTGGAACCGGATCCCGAGCAAGGACAACCCGGATCCGAACAACGGCCTGGCGCCGGGCCATCGCGTGGTCACCACGGTGATCTCCATGCTGGGCCTGGACAAGTATTCGGTGCCGTTCAACGTCACCAACAATCAGTTGTTCTACCTGCGCTCGCGCAATTTCTATCTGAATTCGATCAGCTCCAATACGCCCGCGCCGTACAACGTGAACAACTTCGGCGCGTCGACCACGCCGGACCAGGGTTTCACCACCGTGCAGGACCTGGCCACCACCAAGCCGTGGAACGACTTCACCCGGCGCGACTGGTGCCGCTTCTACCAGCACGGCAGGATCACCGCGCAGCTGCCCGCGTCCAGCGTGTTCCAGCCGGGCGACTATCTGAAGGACATCGGCTACTGGAACCTGCTTTACGATCAGCTCGGCGCGGAAGGCTATGACTATGCGGCCGACGGCAACGGCTACAGCTCCAATGTCATCAATACGCATGCCGGCGTTTCGTTCAACATCAACAACGAGTTCACCCCGGGCAGCCAGTACCGCACGCTGTCGATCGGCTACTCGGGCATGTTCAATGCGCTGTTCGAGGAGATCGTGAAGCAGGCCAAGGCCAAGGGCGTCGAGTTCCGCTATCGCCCCGACACGCGCCTGCATTCCATCCTGTCCAAGTCCGGCAAGGCGGTCTTCACCTACGCCCATCGCGACAATCCCAATATCGCCGCCGGCGCCAGCGAGGCGGATGCGGCGTGGATGGCGATGCCGCGGGCGGCGATCGACCTGGTCGCGCAGGCCACCCGGTTCCGTGCCGCCGGGAAGGGCGAGGTGGACGTGCTCAATCACGAGAAGGTCGGCCTGTATCTGGAATCGACGATCATGCAGCCGTCGTACAAGATCGGCATGTTCTTCGACCAGCCGTGGTGGTCGCCCGATATCGACAATCCGGCGCCTTATCCGGCCCAGGTGGTCGGCTATACGATCACGCCCGAGACGATCTCCACGCTGCGGGGACAGAAATTCCCCGCAGCGGCGCTGAAGGCGATGGCGACGCTGGTCGACGTGCCCTACGAGTCCGCCACGGACATGCTCAAGGCGATCGAGAACATCACCGACCAGGCCCTGACCATCAGCCAGGCCAAGCAGCTGACCGCGGCCTCGCGCAACGACACCATCGGGCCCAGCGTGAGCAACTCGCCGATCCGCATGGTGGTGTACTTCGGCAACAACGCCACCGCGACGAAGAAGAAGCCGGTCTACGGCATCCTGGCCAGCTACGACGACGAGGACAACACGGCGTTCTGGCACGAACTGGAGCTGGGCCCCAAGCGCCAGCGCGAAATCCCCAGCTCGCAGGACACCCAGCCGCTGGACGGCCCGCGCCCGGTGCCGGCACGCATGGTGAAGATGCTGCGCAAGATGCTGGCGGAGCTTCACTTCGGCCCGAACTCGGACTACACCGCCGTGCCCGAGCCGCTGCAGTCCGCCTACATGGACTGGGCGCTGCCGCCGTTCAATGCCGGCTATCACGAGTGGGCGCCGCATTACGACATCGGCGACGTGCAGCGCAAGATCCGCAAGCCGTCGCAGTTGATCCAAGGCGCGGATGCCGACATCTTCATCGTCGGCGAGGCCTATTCGAACGACCAGGCCTGGGTGGAAGGCGCCTACTGCACGGCGGAGTCGGTCCTGAACGACTTCTTCGGCATCGAGCCGATCATCGACAACCGGGCCTATCCGTTCATCTGCCCGGAAGAGGCGTCGGAGGGTACCGACGACGAGCTCGACAAGATCCTGCGCAAGATCGATCCCAAGCGGCAGTCGCAGGAGCCGGAGGCGGTGTAACGATGGACAGGGAGGGCCCCGCATGACGGGGCCCTCTGCGTTTCGGCGGACTCGGTTCGACGAAGTACCGCAGGGCATTCCGCGTCCGCGGCCGGGAGCCGCCTGCGCCGTGCCGAACCTGTGCGGATCGCCCGCCACCTGCGAGTGGCCGCCCACCGTGAGCAAACCGGTGACGGACTGGCCGCCTCGTCGGTGGCGCCATAGTGCCGCGTCTATGCCAAAGCGGCTTCAGATATCCGACAGCGGGCTTACGTTTTATGTACGGAATTGCGCTTGTTCACTGTGACGAGTGCGCAAATTCTTGCCCCGCCGAATTCGCGACGCATCACGAATTTCACCTGCTGGCCTTGCATGACCATGCCGCGGCCTGCGCGGACAAGAGCGGGAGCGACGCGCTCTCTACGCTTGCCGCCGCGGAGGTACGTCCGCTTATCAACACATTCTGGAGAGCTGCATGCGTACGCAGGGGAGTCATGCCTTGTTGTCACCGAAGTCGTTATCACACGCCATCCATGTCCTGATCGGTTCCACCGCATTCGTCGCCTCGTTCGCCTGCGCGGCGGCGCAGGCGCCGGTGCAGACGAGCTGGGGCACGACCGCCGCCGAACCCTCGTTGCCGGCGGCTTCCGCCGTGTGCACGACGCTGACCGCCAGGCGCACGCCGGTCAACGGCTCGCTGGATGCCAGCGATGCCGATCCGTCCAAGTCCGCCCCGGACACCGCGGACCTGCAGTCGGCCATCGACCACTGCGCCGTCACCGGCGGCGCGGTGAAGCTGGTGGCGGTGGCGAACGGCCCGTCGGGCTTCCTCAGCGGTCCGCTGACGCTGCGCTCGGGCGTGACGCTGTGGCTCGACAAGAACGTTACGCTGTTCGCTTCGCGCAACCCCAAGGATTTCGACAACGGCCTGGGCTTGTGCGGCATCGCCAACAAGACCGACAAGGTCTCGTGCTATGCGCTGCTCAACGGCAACCATGTCGACAACGCCGGCATCGTCGGCGAGGGCATCATCGACGGCCGCGGCGGCAGCCTGCTGACCGACGGCGCCAACAAGGGCCTGCGCAGCTGGTGGGACGTGGCCTACCAGACCAAGACCAGCAGCGTGACGCAGCACAACCCGCGCCTGCTGAACATCAACGGCGGCAATCACTTCACCCTGTCTGGCGTGACGCTGCAGAACTCGCCGAACTTCCACATCGTGCTCGACGGCATGGACGATGTGCTGGCGTGGAACATCAAGATCCTCTCGCCCAGCCTGGCCTACACCGTGCAGGGCAATGCCTGCCCGAAGGGCACGACGCCGGATGCGAAGACGCCGGCCACCTGCTTCACGCCGGACACGGTGAAGAACACCGATGGCTTCGATCCGGGCGAATCCACCCACGTCGTGCTGGCCTATTCGTACATCAGCACCGGCGACGACCACGTGGCGGTGAAGGCCGGCTCCGGCAAGGGCTCGCAGCATCTGCTGTTCGCGCACGACCACCTGTATGCCGGTCATGGCATGTCGATCGGCAGCGAAACCAATACCGGCGTGAGCGACATGACGGTGGAGGACCTCACGGTCGACGGCCATGACGGCTCCAACAGCGTGGGCATCCGCATCAAGTCCGACGTGTCGCGCGGCGGTGCGGTCAGCGACGTGGTGTATCGCGGCGTATGCATGCGCAACGTGCGCCAGCCGCTGGTGTTCGACGCGTTCTACAGCTCGACCAAGACCAAGAAGTCCTATCCGTCCTTCACCGGCATCGAAGTGCACGACTTCCACGACCTGGGCAGCGTGGCCTACGGCGGCGGCCAGGCCACGTTCGAGGCCTATGCCAGCTATCCGCTGCGCATCGTGCTGGACAACGTGCAGTTCGACGGTACCCAGCCGACCACCTACCTGAAGGGCCACAACGGCGGACCGGGCACGCTGCCGGCCAACACGGTGTTCACCCTGGGGCCGGGCCCGGTCAGCTTCGCCAAGGCGATGGAACAGAAGCACGGCAATGGCGTGTCGTTCGATGGCGCGGTCACGCAGAGCCCGGCGCCGCGCGATTGCACCAGCGCGTTCGTGCCGATGAGCAGCGTGCTGGCGACGGCGCCGCTCTGAGTACGTAAGTAGTCGATGCGGGCCGGAGGCAAGCTCCGGCCCGTTTTTTTTGCCGATGGTGTTGGTTTTGGTGAGCCGCAGGCGAACCCCAGCATGGCTGCGTTCGGACGTCGCCATGCTCGCCTGCGGCTCACTCCAGCCAACTCGTCATTCCGGCGCGGGCCGGAATTCAGTGACGACACCCTGTGCTCAAACGTGAGAGCAGGAGCTTCCGGCCTTTCGCTTGCAAACCAGCGCTGTGGCCACTGGATTCCGGCCTGCGCCGGAATGACGGGGTTGGAGCGCAGGGCTGATGGCAGCGTTGCGTTGCGAGCGAATGTTTCATCGCGCGGTCTCTCGTCGCGCTCCACGTCAAGCACCGGTCACGCACCAAACATCAATTTATCACTGTGAGTGATAAAAATGCGCACAACGGGATCGGCTCTCAGGGGAGACGCACGGTCCCGCCGCGCTGGTGTTCGCTGACGAGCCTGGTGGTCGGGGACATGCGGCGTATTCATCACTAAGACTCGCCCGGAGATCTCGCTCAATGAAACGTCGTTCCAACAAGCAAACCTCGACGCTGCGCGTCCTGAGCAGCGTATTGCTGCTCGCGCTGGGAGCCACCCTGGCGCCCAAGGCCTCGGCTGGAATTTCCGAGCCGTGCGTGTACCAGAACTATAAGATCCTCAACGTCTGGAAACACCTCAATTCCGAACGCCACATGGTGGTCGTGATCGCGCATCGCGGCTGGTGGGGCAATGAGAAGGGTCCGGCCAATACCTGCGGTGCCAGGAACGATCGCGCCTCCGGCGATCCGGAGAATTCGATCTACGCGGTGCAGGATGCCCTGCACGGCGGTTTCGAGGCGGTCGAGGTCGACATCAAGATGACCCGCGATGGCATTCCGATCCTGATGCACGATTTCACCCTGGGCCGCACCACCGATATCTACCAGGGCAGCGGCCAGCGCAAGTTCGATCCCTATGCGCAGAGCCACAACCAGCCGCAGGGCTACAACCCCTATGTCAACCAGGTGAACTGGTACGGCAACCTCGAACACCACTACCTGCTGTCGCCCGACCGCAGCAAGGTCTACAACCAGCACATCCCGGCGTTCGCGCAGCTGCTCGACGAATATCGCCTCGGCGAGACCAGCGGCATCATCGTGCTGGACGTGAAGGACCGCGCCTCCATGCAGTCGGTGTGGCGCCTGATGAACAACCACCGCGACAGCCACGGCTCGCTGGCGCGCAACTGGGTGGCGGTGAAGTTCAACGTCTCCACCTATCCCAACCCCGCCGATCTCGAGGCGGATCTGTACAAGTCGGCCAACCCGCACAACGACAACAGCCAGGAGCCGTTCCTCGGCATTCCGGTGCTGACCAACAACATGCTGGATAAGTACCGCAACCTGATCGACATCGAGAAGAACTACATGACCAAGGACTACACCCTTGGCGTGGAAGTGAACATCAACACCAAGAACGGCCGCCTGCAGAACGCTTACAACGTGGTGGGCCAGTACCGCAAGCCAGTGGGCATCTTCAATCCCATCGCCGACCCAGGCGCGTGGAGCGGCGACGGCCAGAACCGCGCGTTCTTCCAGAACACCGGGCAGTGCTGCTACCGCCTGTGGTCGGTGGCCTATGGCGACAACACGGTGTCGCGCTGGGATTGGTCTTTCCTGTACGGCAACGGCTGGAAGTCGTTCGACTTCATCACTACCGATGCGGCCGGCAAGATGATCGACGATCTCGCCTCCAAGGGCCTGCGCTGGGACAACAACTCGATGCGCTGACGCAAGCGGCCGGTGCGCCGCCAGGCGCACCGGTTTCCGATCCGGGAAACCCTGTCATATACAAAGGTCTATCCATGTCGCTCCATCGTCTTTGCGCCGCCGCGCTGCTGTCCCTGCCGCTCCTTGCCATGGCGTCCGTCGCCCAGGCCTCGGACGACGATCCGGTCGTGTTTTCCATGGGCCACGAGCAGTGGACCGCCTCGCAGTTCAAGCGCGTGGTGGCGGATACGCCGCCGCAGGTGAAGGAAGCCGCGCTCGCCGATCCCGCCGCGTTCGCCCGGCGCTACGCCGACATGCACCTGCTCGCGCAGCTGGCCGAGTCGCGCCAGCTGGAGCAGGACGCGGATGTCCGCCAGCAGCTCGCCTGGGTGCGCGAAGGCGTGCTGGCGAATGCCGCCAAGGACGATCTGTACAAACATGCACAGGTCAGCGACGAGGAGGCCCGGCGCTATTACGACGCACACCAGGGCGATTTCGTCGACTACACCCTGCAGCATGTGGTGCTGCGCTACCACGGTTCGGAAATCGCGCCGCGGGCAGGGCAGAAGGACATGAGCGAGAGCGAGGCCATGGCCGAAGCCGGCAAGCTGCGTGCGCAGGTGCTGCACGGCAAGGACTTCGCCGAACTCGTCCAGCGCTATTCCGATGACGACGAATCCAAGGCCGATGGCGGCGTGCTGCCGGAAACGGCCTCGCGCAACCTGCTGCCGGAGATCGCGCAGGGCATCGCCGGCCTCAAGGAGAACGAGATCTCCCAGCCGATCAAGACCCGCTACGGCGTCCATCTGGTGCGCGTGCTCAAGCGCACCGACAATAATTTCGAAGACGCCCACCCGCACGTGGTGATCCTGCTGAAGAGCCAGCTGGTCGACCGGCAGATCGAGGCGATGAAGCAGGCGACGCCGGTGAAGCTGGACGACGGTTTCTTCCAGTCGAACTCCGCGCCATAAAGACGGCGCCTCGAAGCGCACGACCCACTTCCACCACACCCAGCCCCCTCTCCCCACCGGCGAGAGGGTTGGGGTGAGGGGCCGGGCGGAGCGTGATGCTGAACGTCGCGTCTAGCTCAAGAGCTTTTCGCTTCGTAGAAACGCTTGGGCAAGCCCCGGCCCCTCATCTGTCGCGACCGAAGGGAGTCCTCATGGGACCGGCATCCTCGCTCCTGCACGCGAAGAGGGCACAGGGATGTGCCCGGCTTTGATGAGCGAGGAAAGCCGCGCACATCCATGTGCGCTCCCCGCGTGCTCCCCGGTGGGGAGAAGAGTTCCATGTCAGAAAGTGTGGCTAAGGCTGAGTGCCAAGGCGGCTAGGGGCAACTGCCGTTGATCCAATAACCCTGCGCGCTTTGCGACAGCGTGGAGGAGTAGAAGGTGTTGTCGAGGCCGCCGCCGCCCGCCAGCCGCTGGTTCGAACCCTTGGCATAGGCGTAGCCGCCATTGTCGTAGGCGCGGCCGTTCTGCACGTGGCTGTAGTTGGTGGCGGTGACGGTGTTGCATTGCCACTGCGCCGGCGGGCTGCCGACGCCGATGTCCGCTGCCGTGGCGCTGCCGGTGGCGTTGGCGGTGGTCGTGGCGGTGACCGTGATGCGGTACCAGTTGTTGTTCGGCACGCTGAAGTCGCCGCCATAGCTGCCGCCGGCGCCCAGCGAGAGATTCACCGGCTGGCCGCTGGCCTGGTAGCCATTGCCGCTGGCATTCCATGCGTAGAGCTGCGCCTGCGTACCCTGGATCGGATCGGTGGACGCAACCGTGCCGGAGTAGTGGATGGTGGTAGCTGCTACCGAAATGTTGAGCGCGACACTGGGAATATCGGCGCGGCGATTGTTGGCGATCAGCCAGCCGATCACGTAGTCGCCGTAGTTCATCCCGCTCTGCGCCATCCACACGCCGCCCTTGCTCGCGTCGTTGGCCTGGCCGCTGCCGGCGGGCCAGGCATGGCCGACGGCGTACACCCGGGTGAGGGTGATGCGCGGCACGCCGCCGGCCGTCGCCGTGCTGGTCTCGCCGGTGCCGTTGTAGACCGTGGCCGCGCTGCCCGGCGTGCCGGTGCCGTAGATCTGCTGGAACATGGCCACGTTGTCGCTATCCCACTTCTTGCTGACCAGCTGGTACTGGCCAGGACAGGAGGTGCTGCCCGAGAGATAGGTGCAACCTGGGCTTTCCGCGTTCCGGTCCTTCTCGCCGTAGGCGAGGTTGGCGATCTGCGTCGTGAAGTAGGAGCTGTTGGCGCCGGCGAGGCTGTTGCACTTGCTGACGGCATTGGACACGTTGCTGGAAAGAATGCCCGACTGATCCACCGTGGCGCTGAACTGCGCGCTGCCCACCGACGGTCCCGCCAGGGCACCCACGCCGGCGATCAGGTTCGGCGCCTTGCAGGCCACGTCCAGCGCGACGGATGCGCCGGACGACAGGCCGACGATATAGACGTGGCGGCTGTCGATGTTCAGTGCGCCGCGAGCGAGCAGATCCTGGGTCAGGCTGACCAGGTCCGCGATATGCCCCGAGGCATCGCTGGCGCCGTCGTAGTCCCAGCAGGCCGCCGAGGTATTGCCGGACCACACCTTGCTGCCCACGCCCGGCACGGCGATCACGGCGCCGTTGTGTTCCGCCGCCGCCGCGAGGTTGCCCCAGCTCTTCAGGTCGTCGTTGGTCTGCGCGCATCCGTGCAGTGCGATCACCAGCGCGTGCTTGCCGTTGGCGAGCGCGCTGCCCGGGGTGTAGATCCAGGTCGGATGGTTGTCGATGGTCTCCTTGCCGGCGTTCCAGCTTCCGGCCCATGCGGGAGCGACAGCGCCCGCCATCGCCGCGAAAGCCAGCGCGATCCCGCCGGCCCGTCCCGGTTTCGAACGTGGGTGTTGCTTATGCAGCGTGCTGCTCATGCTCATTCCTCCTCCGTGTCGAACAAAGCTTTCGGCAGCGTCGCGGCATGGCGCCGCATCGCCGTGGCATGCCTGAGCAAGCTGCGAGAACCGTGGGAGGGGGACAATCGTACGAAGGTAGCAGTTTGCGGAACGGTGTCGCGCGAGCGCGCTACGCACGGTTCATGGCTATGCGTGCAAGCGAAGTCTTCCATGGATGGAAGTGTTTCAGGCCAACTGACGTGCCGGCGATCTTTCCACATGACGATGCCCGGGACGGAGGTTCCGCCCCGGGCATCGAAGGTCATCGGCTACTTCGTTATCGCATCGTTCGCGACGGACCGGAAGCCGTCCTGAAATTCTCGCTACAGCTTCGTCTGGCCGATATTGGGCGTGGCCGGCACGATGCTCAGCGTCGGATGCCCCGCGCCGATCGTCGGCGACTTCGGATCCAGCGCGGTGCTCCAGTGGTTTTCCGCGCGCGGCAGGCGCACGAACAGCGGATCGCGCGCGATGCCATGCCGATCGAAGCCGGCCTGTCCGGCCTGCACCAGCGTCGCGTAGTCGCGGCTGTATCGGCCGCCGCTCCCCGCGTCGAAGCAGAGGTTGTAGTCGAAGGCGGTGAAGCGCTCGGCGGCAAGCCCAAGGGTCGAAAAACAGGCTGTACCAGCGACGCTGCCGTTGCCGAAATAGACCAGGTTGGAAACCACGACATGCTGGCTGCCGTAGGTGCCCACCTGGATGCCGACGCTCGACACCGTGCCGCCGGCGATATAGATCGTGTTGTTGCGAACCGTCAGATGCTGGTCGGCGGCGTCGGTGCCGGCCTGGATGTTCTCGGTCGGCATGGTGATGCCGTAGAAGTTACGGGGCAGCATCTGCACGATCTTGTTGTTCTCGATGACGCAATCCGGGCAGGCGCCGACCGCGATGCCATTGCCGCCGACATTGACGATGGTATTGCCTCGAATGACGCTGCCGCCCAGGTTCTCCGCCGCCGGATAACCAGGGTTGACCTGGATGCCATAGCAACCGTCGCCCGCGCCGGTGCTCTCGTCGATCAGGTTGTTCTCGATGACCAGCCCGACCTGCTGCCCGTGCGAGACGATCGGATCGCCCTGGCATACGCCATTGCCGACGGCGCTGCGGGTCAGCACGTTGGAGCTGACCGTAACGTCCTGTCCGCTGTCGCCGATATAGATATTGTGATTGTGCGAAAGCAGCGGGCCGGCGAAGCCGTTGTTGTCGAAGATGTTGTTGGCGACCAGGACGTGGCCGCAGCCGCCGTTGTAGTAGCCCTGCACGCCGTTGTCGTGGATGAACGACCCGCGCAGGGTGATGTAGTCGTTCTTCGCGTCGCTGGTCTGGGGGTTTTCCGCCGCATGGGATGCCGCGCAGTTCACGCCGATGGCGAAGCCGGAAATCTCCAGATTCTCCAGCAGCACATGGTCGACATCGTTGAAAAGGAAGACGCCGGTTCCGCCGGAGGACGACGACAGGCCGCCGCGGATGTTCATGTTGCGGACGACATAACCCTCGTCGTGATTGGCCAGTCCACTGTCCTGGAAATTCAGGCCGGACACGCCTGCTGCCACATTGAGGATCGGCAGCGCGGCGGTGGTCGACCAATCCGGCGCGTAGGCGTCCAGCACGATCGGGTTCGCCGCCACGCTGTTCTTGTTGTAGATGGACAGGCTGCCGCTCTGCGCGGAACCGCGTGCGAACAGGATCTGATCGCCGGGCTGCAGCAGGCCGATCGCGCTCGCCACTTTCGACAAGGTCTGCCAGGGATGGGCCTTGGACAGGCCGTCGTTGGCGTCGCTGCCGGGTTTGCATGAGGCCTCCGCGCCGGACTGGCAATCGGAAACGTAATACACGCTGGCATGGCATGGCGCGCCCAGCGACAGGCCCAGCAGGGCCAGCGCCAGGGTCTTTGCAGGTTTCATGTGTCTTCTCCATGGTGGAAGGCGCGCTCCGCCATGGCGGGCGCGCGGGATGGCTTCGGCCTTGGCCGAAGAGGGTGTGTTTTCGAAGGGGACGCCTCGGTGGAGGCGTATGCCGATACTCGATCGGCCTGTACTGGATCAGCGCGCAGCGGTCCTGCTGTACACACGAACCCAATCGATATCCAGCGCCTGCGGAAAGGCGCTGTCGTCGATGCCATGCCGGCCGGCCCAGTCGCCGCCGATGGCGAGATTGAGCAGGATGTGGGCCGGGCCCGCGGGCGCGCCGTCGCTGTCGTAGATCCAGGGATAGGTGCGCGTATTGGTCAGCACGCCGTCGACGTAGAACGACACCTCGGTGTTCGTCCACAGCAGGCCGTAGGTATGGAAGCCCGCGGTCAGGTCGGCATCGGCCCGGAACAGATTCCATACGCGCTGGTAATTGGGGTGCGTATAGGTCGTCGTGCTCGGAATCTTTCCGCTGTGCGTGATGGCGTTGCTGTGGACCATGTTCTTCGGCCGCGAAGGCGGGTTTTCCTCGATGCCGTCGACGACGAATTCGAAGATGTCGATCTCGGGGCCCCAGTTGAGCCGGCCCGTGGACGTGTAGCCGGAGTTCAACCAGAACGCGGGCCACACGCCTTTTCCGGCCGGCATGCGCGCCCGCGCTTCCAGGTAAAAGCTGGTATCCGGCGCGGGCTTGAATTCCCACAGCGAGCGGATCATTCCCGATTCGTAGCCGCTGCCGACGCGGCGGGCGGTCAGGCTGAGCATGCCGTCGTGCATCAGGTGGTTATCGTTGTCGCGATAGACCTGCGCCTCGCCGACGAGATGGTCCAGCGTTCCATTGGCGTAGATATAGCGGGTCGCCCATTTCGCCCGGTTCAACTGCGTGTCGTTGAACTCATCGTTGAAGACCAGCGAGTAACCCGAGGGCACGTAGCTGCCGGTACCGCTCGGTTCCTGTCCTGGTTCGGCGCCGGATGGGGAGCTCAGTACGATCAACGCCATGGCGGCAAGCGCGGAATATGACGGCTTCACTTTCATTGGGACGCTTCTCCTTAAGAAGGCGGCCGGAGCTGGTCCCGGTCGCCGGATTCCCCCTTTCGTGACATGCGGTCATGGCTGCCGGTATTCGAACGCCCCGCGATCCCAGTTGCCGTCCCCTCCGCGCTGCTGGCCGAACGGATCCTTGCCATCGTCGGCGGGCGGCATCTTCAGGGCGGCCCAGGTCGGAGCCTTCAGGCGGAAATCGAAATGCGCGGCATCGATGAAAGGATCGGCGCCGTTCTCGACGGCGACGCCGGAGGGCTCCGCCTGCGCGTCGCCGGCGCGAATGAAAAGGTTGTAGTCGTGGCTGTCGTAGGAACTGAAATCCGGCGCCCGCGAGTCATAGAAGAGATTGTCGTAGGCGTGGTTGTTCGCATGTATCTGCGGCGCGTTGCTCAGCGACGCCTGGTCGACATTGACGAAGTTGTTGTTGTAGACCGTTACGTTGCTGAACGCTTCGGCCGTCCATCCGCCGATCAGGCCGTTGGCCGCTGGCCACGTGGAACCCGCCGGGCGGTAAAACGTATTGCCGTAGATGCGCAGCCTGGCCGACGGATTCTCTTTGGTGCTCCACATGATGCCGCCGGTGGACTGGATGTCGGTAAACAGGTTGTCGCGGAAGGTGACATCGCCGAAGGTGTCGGCGAAGCCCCAGATCGAGGCCAGCTCCGCATGGGTGTCGCCGGTGTAGAACGACTCCACCCAGCCATGCTCGATGACGATGTTCTGGCCGCTCAGGAAGAACGGGCAGCGGCCGATGCCGTGCATCCGGAAGCTTGAAAGCGTGACATCGCTGGCGCCGTAGACGGCGAGGCCGTCGTTCGAGGTGCCCCCGCCTGAATGGCTGCTCTGGCCCATCCCGACAATCTCGGCATGGCGGATGGCGATGTTCGAAATGCCGCTTACCGGCACGCCATGCAGGCTGTCCCAGCCGATGCGGATCATGGCGTCGCCTTCGGCGGTCGAGACGAAACGGAAGCCGAAGTCGCCTTTCCATCGATACAGGGCGCTGCCGCCCGTCTGTCCGTCGATCACCCAGTTGGAGGAGTTGATTTCCAGCATGCGCGAGAACGTCGCCGCACCCGCCGCGTAGGCCGCCTGCCAGCCGTCGTTGGTGCCGTGATCAGCGGCGGTCGCTTTCTTGATGACGATGGCCATGCCGCTCTGGGCCGGCGCATCCAGGCGAAACGCGAAATCGTCGTCGGCCGGCAGGTATTGGCCCGCGGCGATGTAATAGGTGACACCGCGGCGAAAATCACGCGGCAGGGTCGGGCAAGCATTGGCCCAGTCGGCGCAGGTGGTTCCGCCGGCACCCGCGCGGATGTACAGGATGCTGGACGACGACGGCGCTGCTACAGGCGTACCGTCGGCCATGGCGATATTCGCGCCAAGACATGCCATGCCGCACATCGCTGCCAGCACTGTGCTGGTCCTTCGTTCCTTGATCATCGCTGCTCCCTGGATGGCCGACCTTGGCGGGGCGGCACGATCGTGGCCCGGCACCTTGAGGCGCGACAGTGGGCCACCGCCCGACCGTCCGGGCCATCGTACGAAAGGGCAAGTCAGGCGCTTATGGCGGGCAGACGCGGATATTTATCGTCGTGGCTTGATTGCCTTCTCGTTACGCCTGTTAACTGGCGCACAAAGAAAACAGCGGGTGCTCCGCTTTCGATCTCGCGCCATGCGGCTGACGCCATGCTGCGCAGCTTGGGGTGAAACCCCAACCTTCCTCTTAATGGAAGAAGCATTCCTTGAACGGCAGGCTCGCCGCGCCCAGTGCCACCGCGTCGAACGGCGCCTGCGCGGTGACGATGGCCGGCTGCGGACGCGCGTGCCCGCGCCGCGACACATTGTCGATGGCGATGCGCGGGATCAGGCGTTGCGCGAGATCCGGCGGAATGCGCCCGCCCAGCACGATGGCCTGCGGATCGACGATGGCGACGACCGCCGAAGCGATCGCCGAAAGACCGGGCGCCACGCGCTCGATCCAACGCTCGATCGCCGGCCACGCCGGATCGTACTGCTCGACCAGCGCCTGGATGTCGGGCAGGTCCTCGCCATCCTTGACCAGCATGCTGCGCAGCGTTTCCAGCGCGGCGCGTTCCAGTCCGAGCGCCGGCAACATGCCGGCGAACTCGCCGGCGTTGCCGTGCGCACCGCGCGAGCAGCGGCCGTCCATGATCAGGCCGCCGCCGAAGCCGTGGCCGAAATAGAAATAGGCGAAGTCGCGATAGCGATGCCCCACGCCATGCAGGCTCTCGCCGATGGCGGCGACGCTGCCGTCGTTGTCCAGCCACACGGGATGGCCCATCGCATCGGCCAGCAGCGTGTCCACTTCGAGCAGGGCCAGGCCGTCCAGCGGCTCGGGCGGATTGACCTTGGAGCCTTCGCCGATGAAGAAGCCGGTCATGCCCAGGCCGACGCCGAACACGCTGTCCTCGTCCACCTCGCTCTTGTGCAGCAGGCGCTCGGCCAGCGTGCGGATGCGCCGCAGCAGCGCGCCGCGGCCGCTGGCGCGCATCGGCTCCTGGTGCTGGCCGAGCAGGTTGCCGGCGAAATCCATCAAGCCCAGCGCGATGGAATCGGTGGTGATCGATACGCCGATCGCATGCGCATAGTCCGGCACCAGGGTCACCGTGGCCGCCGGCTTGCCGCGCCCCTGCGAGCGCGTTTCGCCCAGCTCCAGCATGCCGCGCTCGACCAGTTCGTCGACCAGGCGCATCACCGACTGCGCGGTCAGCCCGGTGGCGCGCACCAGGTCGGCGCGGGTGGTGGTGCCGTGGCGGCGGACCAGGTCGAGCAGGTCGCGTTCGTTGGACGAGACGGCGGCGCCGCTGTCGACATCGCGCAGGAAGGCCGGATGCAGCTGGCGGGCGAACGGCGTGGGAGCGGCCATGAGGGGCGGGGAATCCTTAGGTCAACGCGCTTATGTTAGCGGCCGCGGCTGTGGACGCCAGGCGAGCCACGCCGTGGCGAGTCCGCACAGGCCCATGCTCGCTGCCATCGGCAGGTCCGTATGTTCCATCGATGCGGCGAGCAGCCAGCCGGCCAGTGCGGCAGGCAGCGCAAGCAGCACGCCCGAAAGCGCGGACGCGGTGCCGGCGCGTTCGGGGAATTGTTCGCTCACCGCGGCCTGTCCGCAGGACTGGTGGATCGCATGGCCGAACACATACAGGCATTGCGGCGCGACGATCGCCCAGGCCGCATGCAGGCCGGCCAGCACCAGCACGGTCATGCCCAGGCCGCCGCCGAGCGTGAGCAGCGCGGCGCGCGCCAGCGTCGCGCGCAGCCCCAGCCGGTCCACCCAGCGGCGGCAGACGAAGGTGCCGGCCATATGCACCATCGAACCGCCGGCCAGCACCAGCGCGTAATGCGGCGGCGTCATGCCCAGGCGCACGATCAGCGCGTACGAGGAGCCGGCCAGGAACAGGTAGTGGCCGATGTAGCTGCTTGCAGTGAGGCCGGTGTAGTGGCGGAACGAAGCGTGCCGCAGGATCGCGCGCCACTCGCCCGGTTGCCATGCCGGGCGCGTGTGCGCTGCGGGCAGTGTTTCGTCGATCTTGAACAGCACCAGCAGCAGGGCGACCGCGCCGAAAGCCGCGATCGCCGCGAGCGTCGCCTGCATGCCGGCATGCTCGAACAGCCACGCGCCGACCGGCGGCCCCAGCAGCGAGATCACCCCCAGCCACGAGAACGCCAGCGACAGGCGGTGCACGCGGTCGTGCAAGGCGTGCAGGTCGCGCAGCATCGCGCGGCAGGCCACGCCGGCGGCGGCCACGCCCAGGCCCTGGCCGATGCGGCAGGCGAGGAACAGGCCGTAGTCGTGCGTGCTCATCAGGCCGAGGCTGGCGAGCAGGAACAACGTGAGTCCCGCCAGCAGCACGGGACGCCGACCCCAGCGATCGGCCGGCATGCCCCATAGCCATTGCCCCAGGCCGAAGCTCGCCACCGCCACCGACAAGGTGTGCTGCGCCTGCGCTGCGCTGGCGCCGAGCGTGGCCTGCAGCGCGGGCAGCGCCGGCAGGTACAGGTACATCGCGGTCGGATGCAGGCCCAGCATCAGCACGATCGCCGTCATCAGCACGGCGGGCGAGGCGGTGCGGCGCCGCGTGGCGAGGGACAGGACGGAGGACGGCATGCGGGCAAGGCTTCCGGCGGACGGACCAAAGTCGATCATCTTGCCCGCCGCCGGTTGCCGCTTCATGGCTGCCTCAGGGCGCCGCGTCCAGGCGCAGGCCGAGGTGGTTGCCGACCGGGCGCTCGCGTCCGGGGATGCCGGTATGGATCGGACTGTTGACCACCGCGGGCTTGCCGTCGCGGCGCAAGACCATGGTCGAGGAGCCGCCGCCGTCCAGGTTCATCGCCGAGTCCGCGCCGAGCTCGCGCAGCAGCGCGGTCAGCTCGGGCAAGGTGATGCCTTCGCTGTAGCCGGCCTGGCGGCCGTCCACCACCACCCACCACATGCGGCGATGCGCCTTGTCGATGCCGATGGCGGTGCGCGGCTCGGTATCCAGGTAGTACTCGCGGCGCTTCGCTTCCAGCGGCTGGGTCTTGCCGTCGAGCAGCAGCACCGGGCCGGCACCGACGGCGTCGGTGGTGCCGGCGGGGCAGGCCCGCAGCGTGATCGCCACGCGCTGGCCATGGAGGCACAGCGAACCGTTCGAGCGCGGGTCGGCATTTGCGTAGCCGGAATCCTGGTGGCCCTGCGCGATGGAAACGCCATCGACCGTCACCGCCTGACCGGCGGCCGGCACGTAGGGCTTGTCCAGCAGGTGGCCGCCGTCGAAGGGCAGGAAGTAGGTGGCGTTGATCGCGGCGGCGAGATGTTCGCGGCGCGCGAACGACGAGGTCTTCTCGGCGACGAACTCGCCGCCGTTCGCGGGTGCGCCGGGCGTGACCACGAACGACAGGCCCGGCGTGGACAGGTCGATCTCCAGCACGTGCAGCATCATCGGACGCGGCGCGGTGCGTGCCACATGCCAGTAGCTCAGGCCCGGCGCGATGGTGTCCGGCGCGGCATCGCCGATGGGACGTTCCAGCATCGGCTGCACCTGCACACGGCCGGCGGCATCCGCGCGAACCACCGCGGCCTGTACTTCATCGAGCAGCGCGGGCGAGGTCTGCAGCACCAGCGCGGGCGCCGGCTTGAGCGCGAGCGCATCGGCCAGCGGCACACAGTCGGTGCCGGGTTGGCAGGCGGTGCGGGCGTAGCCGGACGCGGCGTAAGGCGCGCCGTCGGGCCCGCGGCGCACCGGCAGCGTCACGGCCTGCACGCCCTTGCGTGCGCACTGGCGCAGCGCGGCCACGACGTCGTGCGGTTGCGCGTTCCAGCAGGTGGCATCGGCGATGACGGAGATGGCAGGTACTGCAACCTTGGTTGGCGGCACATCGTCCGCGTGCGCGAAGGTCGCGGCGAGACAGGCAGCCAGGACGGCGCGGCGAAAATCAGAACGCATAGGTGGCTCCCAGGAAATAGGCGCGGCCGTTGTCCAGCTCTTCCTTCACCAGCGCCTGGCCCGGACCGAGCACACGCGTGGGCCGGGCATTGGCGAGGTTCTTGCCCTGCACCAGGAAGCTGAGATGGCGGTCGACCGCATAGCGCAACTGCGCGTCGTAGGTCTGCAGGCGCGCGTAGTAGACATCGTTGGCGGGGTTGTCGGTGGCGAAGCTGATCGGCATCTTGCCGGTGCGGTTGGCGCTGAGCTGCGCACTGAAGGCGCCGTCGCTGTACATCAGCGAGGCATTGAAGATGCTGCGCGCGGCGCCGGTGAGCATCGGCAGCGTGCGGCGGCTGCCGTCGTTCATGGCGATCGCCGGACCGTCCATGTCCAGCAGGGTGGCGTTGAAGGTGGCGCCGAAGCGGTCGAACGGCGCGGGCAGGAAGTCGAAATGCAGGTCGGCCAGGCCCAGCTCCAGGCCGCGCACCTTGGCGGTGCTGGCGTTCTGCGCCTGGGTGGTGGTCACCTGCCAGGTACCGCTCAGGCCGCCGGGATCGGTCTGCGTGCCGGTGCTGCTCAAGTTGACGATCTCGTGCTTGATGTCCTTCTGGAACAGCGCCAGCGACATCATCGCGTCGCGCGAGGCGTACCACTCCAGCGACAGGTCGAGGTTGGTCGATTGGCGCGGCTGCAACTGCGGATTGCCCAGCGTCTGCGAGATGGTGCCTGCCGCAGGGCTGACGGTGGGCGTACTGTTCTGCGCCAGGGCCGCATAGGTGGCGCGGCCCAGCGTCTGGCTGGCGCCGGCGCGCAGCAGCAGGTCGGGCGCCAGGTGGTAGGTGGCGACGGCCGACGGCAGCAGCTTGCCGTAGCTGCGGTCCACGCTCTGCCTGGCGAACCGGGTGAGGCTGTTGAGCGGCGAGGGCAGGGTGTTTTGCACCGTCTGCTTCGTATCCTCGTAGCGCAGGCCGCCGAGCGCCGTCCAGGTGTCGTCGCGATAGCCGCCCATCAGGTAGGCGCTGTCGATCGCCTCCTTGATGTTGAAATCGCCGATCGCGCTGTTGCGCGCATTTGTGGTGGCGAGCGCGTAGCTGCCCGGATGCGCGGCGACGTAGGCGTCGACCTTGTCCGGATCGATCAGCAGCATGCTCTGGCCGGCGCCGTCGTAGGGCTGGAAGCGCGTGTCCTCGGTGCCGATCGCGGCAAGCGACACGCTGCGCGTCGGCACGTAGCCGGTTTCGTCCAGGCCGTAGCGCTGCTGCAGGTTGCGATGTTCCACGCCGCCCTTGTAGCCCCAGCCGCTGGCGTCTTCCTGCAGGTTGTGGGTGAAGTCGGCCTTCAGCGTGAGCAGGCCGGAGCGGCTGCGCTCCATGCGCGAGAGATAGCTGGTTTGCGCGTAGTTGGCCGGATCGAGGAAATAGCCGGGATTGCTCGGCGCGAACAAGGCCACGTCGCCCGGCACGGCGCGATAGGCGAAGCCGAGCTTGGAAGAAGCCGCGCTGGTGAACACGTCTTCCTTGGTCGACTGCCGGTAGCTGCCGGCGGCGTAGTTCGCCACCAGGTCGAGCTGGCTGCGCTCGGCCGGCTCGTAGCTGGCGCCCAGCTCCGCATAGCGGATGCGCCGCACCTGGTCGTAGTGGTCGAAGTCCGCCTGCGCCGAGCCCTTGGCGAAGCTGCCGCTGGTGGGCGAGTCGAGGGTGGCGGGACCGACGCGGTTGAGGAACTGCGCGCGGCGCTGCTCGTCGTTCTCGTGCTGGAAATAGCCGGCGGTCAGGTGCGCCTGCAGGTTCTGGTGATTGTCGTATTCGAACTTGCCGAACAGCGCCTGGCGGGTGCGCACGTTGTCGTAGGTGAGCCAGCGGTGGCGGTCCGGCACCGCGGCGAGGCCGTCCAGGTCGTCCGACGGCTTCAGCGACGAGCCGGTGCCGGCGGCGTTCTGGCGCAGCGAGGACAGGGTCTGGGTGCCGCCGGTGTAGCGGTAGTAGCCGTCGCTGTCCATGGCCGTGTCCAGTGACGAGGAGTCGCGGCGGAAGTAGCTGCCCGACAGCACGAAGCCGAACTGACGGTCCGCGCCGAAGGTATTGCTGAGCGTGCCTTCGACCTGGCCGGACGGCCTGGAGTCGGCCACCACGCGCTGGTTGTCCCAGCGGGCCAGGTCGGCGCGGCCGGCGGCGAACAGCCCCGGCGCATCGAAGGCGCTGCGCGTGCGCAGGTTGGTGATGCCGCCCACGGCATTGCCGGTCATGTCGGGCGTCACCGTCTTGTAGATGCTCACCTGGCGCGCCAGCGAGGACGGCAGCACGTCGAGCGAGACATTGCGCGAGGTGGTTTCGGTGGAGGGCAAGGCGATGCCGTCCACGGTCACCGCGTTGTAGTCCGGGTTGAGGCCGCGCAGGTTGAGGAACTGCGCTTCGCCACGGCCGTTGTTGATGGTCATCGCCACGCCCGGGATGCGCTGCACCGCCTCGCCCAGGCCGAAGTCCGGGATCGAGCCGATCTCGTCGGCGGAGACGCCGTCGGAGATGCCCGGCGCGGCGCGCTTCTCGGCGATCGCCTGCTCGGTGGACAGCACCTTGCCGGTGACTTTCACCCCGTCCAGCGCGACGGCGTCGGCCGGCGCGGGAGTGTTCTGCGCGCTGGCCTGGCCGATGGCCAGCGCCAGGGCGGTGAATGCGAAAACCTGCCCGCGGCGCGCCTTGGCGCGGCAGGGCCTTGCGTTGAAGCCCATGAATGCGATTCCCCGGCATGGACCGTCCATGCGTTGCCGGGCAATTTAGTCACTATATGTGAATTAATTTTGACGGTGGCGACTTCGGCTCGGGCGAGGCGCTAGTCGTTTGTGATGCAGAACACAATCGGCAGGGCCAGCTTCGTCATCCCGGCGCAGGCCGGGATCCAGTGGCGACGGCGCTTGATGGTCGCCGCGAAGTTCGAGCGCGTGACTTGTGCCGTTCGGGCTCGACCTTGCGCGTCGCGACTGGATCCCGGTCTGCGCCGGGATGACGATCGAGGTTGAGGGACGCCATGCGGGCGTACGGCGTCCCCCGCCATCGTCATACTGCGATGGTCATCCGCTCTCGCATCACTCGAGCCGCCTCCACGTGCTCTACGCCCGTTTGTATCCAGGCTTCTTCCTCACCGGAAAGGCGACACGATCTACCGGCTTCGTCATCCCGGCGCAGGCCGGGATCCAGCGGCGACAGCGCTTGATGGTCGCCGCGAAGTTCGAGCGCGTGTCTTGTGCCGTTCGGGCTCGACCTTGCGCGTCGCGACTGGATCCCGGCCTGCGCCGGGATGACGATCGAGGTTGAGGGACGCCATGCGGGTGCACGGCGTCCCCCGTCATCGTCACACTGCGATGGTCATCCGCTCTCGCATCACCCGTGCCGCCTCCACCAGCGAGACCAGCGCCTTGCGCGTTTCTTCCCAGCCGCGCGTCTTCAGTCCGCAATCGGGATTCACCCACAACTGCTCGGGACTGAGCACCTCGCCGGCCTTCTCCAGCAGCGCGACCATTTCGGCCACGTCCGGCACGCGCGGCGAATGGATGTCGTAGACGCCGGGGCCGATCTCATTGGGATAGCGGAAGCGTTCGAATGCGCCGAGCAGTTCCATGCGCGAGCGCGAGGTCTCGATCGAGATCACGTCGGCGTCCATCGCGGCCACCGCCTCGATGATGTCGTTGAACTCCGAGTAGCACATGTGGGTGTGGATCTGGGTGTCGTCGGCCACGCCGGAGGCGGCGAGGCGGAAGCTCTCCACCGCCCAACCCAGATACCCGGCCCAGTCCGCGCGGCGCAGCGGCAGGCCTTCGCGCAGCGCGGGCTCGTCGATCTGGATGATGCGGATGCCGGCCGCCTCCAGGTCGAGCACTTCGTCGCGCAGGGCCAATGCCAACTGGCGGCAGGTGGTGGCGCGCGGCTGGTCGTCGCGCACGAACGACCACTGCAGCACGGTCACCGGCCCGGTCAGCATGCCTTTCATCGGCCGCGCGGTGAGCGCTTGCGCATAAGCGGACCAGCGCACCGTCATCGGCGCCGGCCGCTGCACGTCGCCGTAGATGATCGGCGGCTTGACGCAGCGCGAGCCGTAGCTTTGCACCCAGCCATGCCTGGTGAAGACGAAGCCGTCGAGCTGTTCGCCGAAGTATTCGACCATGTCGTTGCGCTCGAACTCTCCGTGCACCAGCACGTCGATGCCGATCGCTTCCTGGAACTGCACGCAGGCGGCGGTCTGCTCGGCGATCAGCGCGTCGTACTCGGCCGCCGACCACTGGCCCGACTTGTAGCGGGCGCGTGCCTCGCGTACCTCGGCGGTCTGCGGGAAAGAGCCGATCGTGGTGGTCGGAAACAGCGGCAGCTGGAAGCGCTGTTGCTGTTTGCCGCGGCGGAACGCATAGGTCGACCGGCGATGCGCGGCCGACGCGTCCAGGTTGGCCAGGCGCTGCGCGACCGCCAGCCGGTGCACCTTGGGCGAGGCGCGGCGCGCGGCGATCACTTCGCGTGCGTGTTCGAGCGCCGGGTAGGCGGTGACCACGCCCTTGCACATGTCCGCCACCGTGCGCAGTTCTTCGAGCTTCTGCCGCGCGAAGGCGAGCCAGGCATGCACGTCGGCGGGCAGCGCCTTTTCCAACGACGCGTCGAGCGGCACGTGCAGCAGCGAACACGATGGCGCCAGCCACACGCGCTGCCTGCCCAGGCGCTCGATCGCCACGCGGGTGATGGCCATGGCGCGATCCAGGTCGGCGCGCCATACGTTGCGGCCGTCGACCACGCCGAGCGAAAGCACGCGGTCGGCGGGCAAGCTGCCCAGCACGGCATCGAGCTGCGCAGGCGCGCGCACCAGGTCGATGTGCAGGCCGTCGACCGGCAGCTCCTGCGCCAGCGGCAGGTTGTCGCCAAGCGCACCGAAGTAGGTGGCCAGCAGCAGCCTGGGCCGCGTGGTGCCGGCGAGCGCGGCGTAGGCGCTGCGATAGGCCGCCGCGTCCTCATGGTCGAGATCGAGCACCAGGCAGGGCTCGTCGAGCTGCACCCATTCGGCGCCGGCATCGTGCAGCTTGCCCAGCAGTTCCGCATAGGCGGGCAGCAGGCGGTCGAGCAGGGCGAGACGGTCGCTGCCGTCGCTGGCCTTTGACAGCAGCAGGAAACTCACCGGCCCCAGCAGCACCGGCCGCGCTTCATGGCCCTGCGCCCGCGCTTCGAGGAATTCCTGCACGGGCTTGTCGCCGCGCAGGCGGAAGGCCTGGCCGGCGTGCAGCTCGGGCACGATGTAGTGGTAGTTGGTATCGAACCACTTGGTCATTTCCAGCGCGTGCAGGTCCACGCCCGCGCGTTGCGTGCCGCGCGCCATGGCGAAGTAGCCGGCCAGCGGATCGGCGTCGGCCAGCGCGCGGTAGCGCTCGGGAATCGCGTCGAACAGCCAGGCCGTATCGAGCACGTGGTCGTACAGCGAGAAGTCGTTGCACGGCACCACGTGGGCGCCGGCCTCGCGCTGCATTTTCCAGTGGCGTTCGCGCAGTTGGCCTGCGGTGTCCAGCAGCGGCGTACGCTGTGTCTCGTCGCGCCAGTACGCTTCCAGGGCCTGCTTGAGCTCGCGCCGCGCACCCATGCGCGGGAAGCCGAGATTGGTAACGGTAGTCATGCTGCATTTCCTCGATTCGTGGTGAATGAGGAACGAAGGAACCGCGCAGCCGCGAGGCATCCGCGGATACGCGCGCGACCTTCGCCCCCGCGGGCGAACCGGGCTGCCGCGAGATCGCGCAGGGGCGGGTGGCCAGCGCAGAGGCATGGCACGCAGCCCCGGCCGCCTCCCCGCGGAAGCTCCAGGTCAGGCGGGAAGCTGTCGGCTTCCCGGCCGGGGCAGGTCTTCGGGCTCGTGGACATGAGGCGCGAACGCCTCGCCTAGTGCTCGCCGCTTCCCGGCCGGCTAAGGCCAGTGCTTATGACGAGGTTCGTTTCCACACACCGCTGCGGGGCAGCGCCGGAATTGGCCGTAAGGCCGCACCGGCTTCCCTTTTAATTGCATCCTTTCATCGCGATGAAAGGATGAAAACCACCAGCGGCGTGGAAATTAGGGCCAGGGGATGGGTTTCGTCAAGCACGAGGTCATACCTGGGCGGTGCCTTGCTGCATCGCCGGTCCGCGATGGCGTCGCCGTTTGCCGTCAAGCCGGAACATGGCGACAGATGTCGCTTCATATCGATTCTGCGATGCGCTTATCACTATGCGGCGTTCGCTATCGATGGGTCAGATCCTATCGAATGATCCATACAGCGAACCCGAGCATGTAAGCGAATCTTCTTGAGTCACTCCCCTGGTCGTGGCTCGGCAAAGCGGTTGCCGTCGTCGGTCAGCCATAGCTGCGCAGGGTCTCATCGCGTTTCCCATGCTGATTTCTCGGATACATCAGCTAGGAATGATCAATCTGCCCGCCGCGATGTGTTCTCCGTATGTTTCGCGCGTCGACAACGCGGCGATAGGAGCAATACGCATGATTGCGACGCGACACATCAATCGGAGTGCGGTCCGCAAAGCCATGATCCACGACATGGCGATCGAGATTCTCGAAGAGATCTACGCCGGCGTGTCGGACGGCAGCATCGAGAACCATCCGAAGTTCTCCCTGCGACTGGGCCGCGATCCGCGGAAGCCGCAGTTCATCAACAGCATGCCGGCCTATCTGCCTCTGAAAGGCTACGCCGGCATCAAGTGGGTGAGCATGAATTCGGAAAACTCCCTAAGAGACATGCCCGCCGTGATGGGCATGATCGTACTCAACGATCCCGACAGCGGTTATCCCCTGGCCGTCATGGATGGCGGCTTCATCAGCAGCTGGCGCACCGGCATGACCGCCGGCATGTGCGCGTACTACTTCGCCGACCGCGACAGCCGCGTGCTGAGCGTGATCGGTCCCGGCGAAAACAACTTCCACGCGCTGGAATACCTGCTGCCGCGCATGCCCCGGCTGACCACCGTCCACATTATCGGACAGCGGCGCGAGCGCGCCCGGCGCTTCGCGCGCCAGTTCGCCGAGCGGTTCCGGCCGATCGCCTTTCCGGTGGCCGACGACGTGTCGGTGCTGGCCGCCTCGGACATCGTGCTGGTCTCGACGCATACGCGGCAGAGCCTGCTCGACGGCGTGCGCCTGAAGGAAGGTGTCTGCGTGGTCGGCACCAACGGTTTTCTGGACCTGGGCACGCGCTTCCTCAGCCAGATCGACCTGATCGTCTACGACCAGCGCAGGGCGGTGCTGAAGCGGCTGGGCGAGTTGGGCAGCGTCGACCTTTCGCTGTTCGACAGCATCGAGCTGGGGGAGGCGATCGCCCAGGGCGGTGTGCGGCGGCGCAAGCAGCGGATCCTGGCGATCCCGGTGGGCCTGGCGGTGATCGACCTGGCGATTGCCGCGCATGTCTATGAGAACGCGGCCAACGAGTACGCCTTCGACTATCAGTCCTGAGCCGCGCCGGCAGCCCGCCCTAGGGCGCGTAATGGGTGAAGACGTCGTCGTGTCCTTTGGCACGCGCCTCGTGGCAGGCGTGGCAGGTGCGGTGCTGCGCCTCGTCCGCCGGCTTGCCGTCGATGAAGCGCCCGTAGCCCCAGCCGCCGCTGGCCGCATATTTCTTGGAGTCCTTCACCATGACCTGCACGGTGGTGGCCGCGCCCGGCACGGTGGCGCTGGCGAAGGCGGTGGAAGGCTGCTGCTTCCACGCCAGCTTGACCAGCACCGTGCCGTCCGGGAACGGCTGCGCACCGCGGCGGTAGGCATCGACGGCGATCCGGTTGCCGAGCACGGTGCGGATCTCGTTCAACGGTGCGGCTTCCAGCGCGGGAGCGATCAGCTCCCACTGCCGGTAGCCCTCCGGCAGCGTGACGCCATAGATCGGCGAGGCGGCGGGCATGGGCTTGGGCGTGTCCGGATGCGCGGTGACGAAGGCTCCGGCGACCAGGATCGCGCCCATGCAGGCGAGGGCATGCAAGGTATTCATCGCAAGGGGTTCCCCGGGGTCAGAAGCGGGCGACGTCGAGTACGGCCTGGGCAAAAGCCTGTGGCGCTTCCTGCGGCAGGTTGTGGCCGATGCCGCCGCCGATGGTGCGGTGCTCGTACTTGCCGGTGAAGCGCCTGGCGTAGGCGGCCGGTTCCGGATGCGGCGCGCCGTTGGCGTCGCCTTCCAGGGTGATGGCGGGCACGCGGATCGGCGGCAGTGCGGCGAGTTGCTTCTCCAGCGCGTCGTACTGCGCCTCGCCTTCGGCCAGGCCCAGGCGCCACCGGTAGTTGTGCAGGGTGATCGCCACGTGGTCCGGGTTGTCCAGCGCCGCGGCGGAGCGCGCGAAGGTGGCGTCGTCGAAGGCCCACTGCGGCGAGGCGGTTTGCCAGATCAGGCGCGCGAAGTCGTGCGTGTACCTGGCGTAGCCGGCGGCGCCGCGCTCGGTGGCGAAGTAGAACTGATACCACCACTGCTGCTCCGCCTTGGGCGGCAACGGGTCGTGGTTCAGCGCCTGGCTGCCGATCAGATAACCGCTGACGGAGACCAGCGCCTTGCAGCGCTCCGGCCACAGCGCGGCCATGATGTCGGCGGTGCGCGCGCCCCAGTCGTAGCCGGCGACGATCGCCTGCTCGATCTTCAGTACATCCAGCAGGGCCAGCCCGTCGGCGGCGAGCGCGGCCTGCTGGCCGTTGCGCGGTGTGTCGGCAGAGACGAAGCGGGTGTCGCCGTAGCCGCGCAGGTAAGGAACGATCACGCGATAGCCGGCGGCGGCGAGGATCGGCGCGACATCGACGTAGCTGTAGATGTCGTAGGGCCAGCCGTGCAGCAGCAGCACCGGCGTGCCGTCGGCGGGGCCGTCCTCGGCATAGGCGACATCGAGCACGCCGGCACGGATGCGCTTCATGCGGGCGAACGAGCTGCGGCCGCCGGTGGCGGTGGCGAGCTTCGCCGGCGTCGCGCTCTTGTCGGATGCCGAGGCGAAGGCGAGGCCCGCGAAGGGCGCGGCGGCCAGGCCGAGTGCGGCGGCACCGAGGAACTTGCGGCGCTGCTGGTCGATGGAGGCGGACATGGGGCTTCTCCTGAAAAAGATGGTGTGCCGTGGGGACTTCAGATTCCGTGCGATGCCGCGGACCGTTCGCCGCCGGCTCAGCGGCCGGCGCGCTGTTGCGCGAGCGAAGCGTCGCCGCGCGATCCGGCCATCGGCGTCGTGCGGCCGGCGGTCGCGCTGGCGCGCGGACCTTCCGGGCCGAGCTGCGACGGGTAGTCGATGTTCCAGTCGATGGCGGTATCGGCGTTGCCGTCCGATGCGGCGCGCTGCATGTCATGCACCGTCGCGGTGGCGGGCACCTGATGCGTATCGGCAGCCTGGGCCACCCCGGCCAGGGCGAACGTCAGCACGACGGCGGCGAAGCGGAAGGAGATGGTGAGCAGGGAAGAACGCATGGCGGGACTCCTGGTAAGTGAGGGCGACGACTGGCGATCAGCCGATGTGCTCAGGAGACACCCGGCGCGTATCTGCGATATGTCGCGCATGCCGCTCGAAGGCGTCGGAATGTGTCCGGACCGGGGGTGGATACATTTCGATACACGATCGGAACGTTCGGACCATCGAGCTGCCTACCATCGCCTGACGCGGCGGCCGTCGTGCGGATTCGACGGCGGCTCACCCGACCCGCGGCATTTGCAAAATCGTATCTAGTTGGATACAGTTGCCATGAACGAAATCAGGCAGACGGAAGCGTTCGGCCGATGGATCGCCGACCTGAAGGACCAGACGGGCAAGGCCAGGATTCTCGGTCGCATCGCCAGGGCGAAGCTGGGCAACCTCGGCGACGTCAAATACTTCGACGGTATCGGCGAGATGCGCATCGATGCCGGCCCCGGCTACCGGATCTACTTCGCCAGACAGGGAAAGACGCTCTACCTCCTGCTGCTCGGCGGAGACAAGCAATCGCAGCGTGCGGATATCAGACTCGCCAAGGCCCTGTGGTCCGCCATCGGGTAACGGCCGGAGACATGGTGATGGCTACCAAGACCAGACAATTCGATGCCGCCGAGTACCTCGACAACGAAGAGGTCATCGCGGCCTATCTGCAGGACGCCCTGGACGACGACGATCCCGATGTATTCCTGCTCGCCGTGGCGGATGTCGTCAGAGCCAGGAGCATGACCCGCGTGTCCAAGGACAGCGGCCTGGGCCGCGAGAGTCTCTACAAGACCATCCGGCCCGGCTCGCGCCCGGGGTTCGCCACGGTCACCCGGCTGCTCGGCGCCCTGGGCGTCAAGCTCGCCGCGGTGCCTGCGCGGAAGTCGGTGCCGGCGCAGAAGGTGGCGGCGAAAGCCGCCGCCAAGCCGGCACGCAAGACCAAGGCCGGTCGGCCTGCGGCGGCCAAGGCGGCGAAGGCGGCGAAGCGGAAGACCAGCTAGCTTCCGCGATCGACGCTCATCGCGGTTCAAGGCATGCCTGCCTCCTTCTGCATCTGGCCGAAGTGCGCGAGCAGGGCGAGAGCGAGCGACGCCGGTTCGCTCCTCATCAACTGGTGTGAGGCGACCTGCTGCAGCGAGCGCGAACGCGTGGCGCCTTGCTGATCGAGGGCGGCAAGATCGCCATCATTTACGCGATGCGCAATCCGGACCACTAAAACATTTGCACTGGCGCGATGCCGGTACTTCTCCGTTTCGATTGATTGCAAGCGCAAGAAAAATGCAATACGCAAACCCGCCCTGAAAAGACATAACCATCACACTTCCTGTTGCAGAGTCGGGAAGGCGGTGCGTGCGCAAGGCACGTATCGCCATAGGGATATCAGGACAGGGGGAATTATGAAGTTCAGCGCCACGCCGCCGTCCTAGGCGGCGCCTAACCGTCACCTCTCCGCTCCGTCCGTGCTTGCGCGCGGCGTCGGCTTGCATCTGTTCGCCAGCATCCGGCGCGCGGCACGGGCGTGCGCGCCTGCTGCCCGGATGTGCGCGAACGCAGTGCATGCCGCATCGCAGGATTTCGCGATGGCGACGACGGAACCGCGAGAGACTCAGGCCCGGTGCGGATCGACCGGCGCGGGCGGTACCGCGAGCTTGGCCGCCTGTTCGCGCGCGAACTCGATCACGTCGCCGACGCACAGCATCCGATGCCGCAGATCTTCCAGCGCGCCATCCAGGGATACGCCGACGTGCTCCTCCACCAGGAACACCAGTTCGATGAAATCCAGCGAGTCCAGCTGCAGGGATTCGAACGTGGTCTCGGGTGTCAGGCGCTCGACCGGGATGTCGATGTAGTCCGCCATCACGCGAAGCAGTTTGCTGGTGAGCGCGTCGTATTGAGTGTCGTCCATGAGCGTGCAGGGTGGTGGCAAGTGGGCGCGATAGTGCGGCCAGGTCGTGGCTTCTTGCAACGACTCACGGAGCTCGCCCGCTACTTCGAAAGCTTTCCTCGCAGCAACGTACACCGCGTCAGGTCGTCCGGGTTGATGGCTGAGATGGACGATATCGATGGACCGACGCCGGCGATCGCCGCAGCGATCACGGCCTGCAATCACATCTAACGTCGACAGGGGAATGACATGGATACGCTCTTGCAGCTCAGCCAGGCCGCGGGCCTGTTCTTCGGCTACCGCCCGGTGTGGGAACCGAAGGCCGGCACCGTTCCGTTCTTCGCGCCGCCGGTGGCGCCGGTACTGCCGGCGACGGTCGAGCCGGTGCTGAATCCCTATCCGGACTGGAGCAATACGCCGACCATCACGATCCACGATTCGGCCGAGAGCCTGCTCGACACGCTGTACGGCTATCACGTCGATCCGATGTCGGGCGATCCCGCCGGCATCGACGTGCCGCCCGGGCCGCTGGCCCTGAACGATGCCGACGGCGTCGCCGCGCTGGCCGCGGCAGGCACGTTGTTCGGCCTGGATTTCTCGCAGCGGCGCGGCTACGTGCTGGTACGCATGACGCGCGTCAACGCCACCTGGACGCATCCCTTCAGCGCCAATCCTTCCTCGCTGCATCGCACGGATTACCTGACCCAGGCGGCCAAGGACGTGATCGACGCCTTGCCGCCGGCCACGGCGCCGAAGCAGGGCTCAGTGCTGTACGACTCCAAAATTGGCAAGGACGACGCCGCCAAGTACATCGCGGCGATCTACCAGCTGGGCAGCCACTTCACCAGCCAGGTGGTGGGCGGCGACGTGCTGTTCCAGGTGTTCGCCTATGACGCCACGCACTTCAAAGTGGTGCAGGGCGCTTTCCAGTCCGACTCCACCCTGCAGCCCGACGGCACTCGCGCGGTGGTGGGCCCCACCGCCGCCGCCTGGGCCTACCTGACCTCGCAGGTGCAGCAGGGCCGCGGCTTCGTTTCGGAATACGGCAAGCTGCGCAGCCTCAGCCGCGATCCCGTGCTGGACGCGGCGATCGCCAAGGGCGACTGGGCCAATGGCTATGTACCCGCCGGCACGGCCAGCGTGTTCGCCGCCGCGACCAACTACAAGCTGATGCTGCCGCTGGTGCTGCAGGTGCCGGTCGCATTCACGCTGACGCCGCTGGCCGACCTGATCGACCAGCCGCTGGTGGCCGGCCCCTGGGACCGCCTGGTCAAGGGCGGCCTGCTGCAGAAATACGGCGATGCCGTGCGCATTCCGCAGGCGCGCGAGATCGACTACGACTGGGCGCAGATCTTCCCCGAGTCGGTGGCCTCGTTCAGCAGCAACATCATCACGCCCACGGTGGACATCTACCAGGAGCGCGTCGATCTCTCCCAGGTCAACCTGCTCGGCGGCGGCATCGTCGCCGAGAACTTCCGGATGAAGTCGTTCACCTCGTTCTCGCAGGTGTTGCATACCAGCGCCACGCCGGGCGATGGCGTGCTGGCGCTGCCCAGCGACGAAGTGACGCTGATCGCGCAGATCATCGACATGAGCCAGGCGCCGCAGACGCCCACGCTGAGCATGAGCTCCGCCGCGCTGGCCAACCTCACCGTGGTGTGCGACCACATGTACGGTGCGCTGGTGTTCGAATCGCAGGACGGCGGCCAGCTGCAGCGCAAGGTGGCGCTGGACGGCATCCTGTTCGCCACCGATGCGCAGGCCGATCCGGCCACCGGCCGATTCAAGGTGTCGATCGCCGGCGTGCTGGAGCGCGGCATCGATGCTTCCACCCTGCCGGCGCTGACCCAGAGCATCCAGTTCTCGCTGGTCGCCGCCGAATCGCTGCTGCATGCGCGCGGCCCGAATGCCGACGTCGTGCGCGGGCTGCAGGTCAGCTACCTGGACTGGCTGGCCGCGCAGATCCCGGGCGACACCAGCGATTTCAACCTGGCCGAGGCGCGCGCCCGCGCGCTGTACATCGCCAACAACGTCGCCTCGCTCGATGCCGACGTGGTCTACGTGCCGTATGTCACCTACGACTCGTACAACAAGTTCGTCGGCGACATGGTGAGCCAGGCGCAGACGCTCACCGGGCAGATCTCGCAGTACCAGATCCAGATCACCGACACCGTCAACAGCTTCAAGATCATGGATTCGATCGCGAACCTCAATGACAACGTCAAGCAGATCGGCGGCGTGCTGACCCAGTACTTCAAGGTGCTGGCCACCGGCCGCGGCGCCATGAACGACTACTACGACTCGGTGCTCAGCCAGCTCAACCGCGAGCAGGAGCAGAACGCCAAGGACATCCTCGACCTGGGCAAGAAGCTCGACGCCCAGAACCTGGTGATCAGCAACGTCAGCGAGAAGGACCCCGGCATCATCCAGCGCTTCCAGCAGCACTACGCCGACTATGCCAACGATCTGGTGGCGCAGTGCGTGGTCTCCGGCATCGAAGGCTTGTTCTCGCTGGGCCTGAGCATGGCGGCGATCCCCGGCGAGGCGGCCGGCGGCGTGCTCAAGGCGCTGAAGGCGATCAAGGACGTCTACGACAAGCTGCAGGCAGTGATGAAAGTGCTCAAGAGCCTGGCCGCCGTGCAGAAGGCGGCCAGCAGCATCAGCAATCTCAATGCCTTGTCCAACGACATCGCCGCGGCCAGCGCCGCCGGCACGCTCAACCTGCCCAGCCAGGTGGACCTGCAGGCCGTGGCCGAGAACGTGCGCGCCGCGCTGGCCAACGTGCCGGACAGCGGCAAGCTCAATCAGGACAAGGCCGACCTGATCGCCGCAGTCAACACCCTGGTCACCATCGGCACGGCCCTGCTGGTGGCGCAGACGCGCGCCAGCCAGATCGCCATGCAGATCATCAACCAGAACCGCCTGAAGACCATCAACGGCGACCAGCAGGGCCGGCTGGATGCGCTCACCAGCATGCTGCACTTGAACGATTCGAGCCGGCCGCCGGATATCAACAGCATCGACCTGATCGGCCTCACCGGCCAGCTGCAGTACCAGCTCAAGCAGGTGCTGTCGGTATTGGCGCAGACGCTGGAGCTGCAGGACGGCGCGATCCAGTACGAGTATTTTGGCCAGCCCACGCCGATCACCTCGTTCAGCCTGATCAACCTGCAGTCGGTGATCGCCACCCAGGACAGCGCGATCATCTCCGCGCTGCAGCAGCTCAATCCGCCGCCGCAGGCGGTGCCCAAGCCGATCACCATCCGCATCGACAACGTGCTGGCCACGCGCCTGTCCGGCGGCAACGTGTTCCAGTTCCCGGTCGCGCTGTGCCGCACCGAGTTCTACAACTACGACATGGTGCGCATCGACCGCGTGGTGCCGCGCATCGTCGGCATCAAGAGCACGCGCACCGGCAACAGCGAAATCCACTTCGCCTGCCAGGCGCGGCCGTTCCAGGACCGCGACTACCAGCGCGACGCATATACCTTCGCCACTTCGCGCCGGGCCTTCGGCCCCTACGTCTACAACCTGGCCACCGGCGAGCCGGAGTTCGGCACCAACACCGGCACCTTCGCCAAGCAGACCACGCACCTGACGCCGTTCTCGGTGTGGGAGATCAGCCTGCCGGCGAACGTGCAGAACAACCAGGACCTCGTGTTCGACAACCTGTTCGTCAGCATCGAGGTGGACTTCTACGTCACCGCGCACTACGACGATCCGGCCCTGCTGCGCCGTCCGCGCCTGATGTCGAAGCTGCCGGCCTCGCTGGCGGCGATGGTGGGCGACCCCAGCCCGGGCGGCACGCCGACGCTGGCCAACCTCGAAGCGCAGATGTACCAGAACCAGGCCGTGCTGCAGAAATGGGACGCCGTGTTCAACGTGCTGTCCGGGCCGGTGAATGCCTTCCTGTACCAGCAGTTCCAGCAGTACATCCAGAAGATCAACCCCGGCAGCACCGATAACCTGATGCAGGTGAACGCGTACTACTGCGAGAACGTGCAGCAGTTCCGCGGTTTCTGGTTCACCAACGTCACCAAGATGACCTTCAAGCTCAGCAATCCGCTGCTGCAGTTCGTGCCTGGCAACGACAGCGTGACCGTGGTGCAGAACATCCTGAGCGGCACCATCGTGCTGGGCACGCTGGGCGTGACCGAGAACGGCTTCGATCCCACCGCCTGCCACCTGGTCGACCAGGACGTCAATTTCACCGGCGCGGCGGGCGGCAGCACGCTGACGCTGTCGGTGCAGGGCGTGTTCGAAAGCAATATGCAGGTGAAGGTGAAGTCCACCGGCACGCTGCCGGCGCCACTGCAGGCCAATACCGATTATTGGATCGTCGGCTGGACCCAGGGCGGCGGTAATACCACCCTGGCCCTGGCCAGCACCGCGGGCGGCACGCCGATCGCGCTGACCAGTGCCGGCAGCGGCACGCACACCATCTATCCGGACATCGAGTGGGGCAATCCCAACCAGGTGGACGTGTCGAAGAAGCCCTATGTCAACGGCAGCGTGGCGCTGGCCAAGGTATCCGGCATCGTCACGCCGCCGCCGGGGCAGGGTTCGTCCAGCGAGACGCATACGGTGATCCTGGATTTCCCGGCCGGCGCGTTCACTCTCAATCAGTTCGAGGTCGATCCGCCGAACTGGGATCCGAACCACCACGCCACCCAGATCTCCAATGCGCTGGCCAGCTACTACGCCACCAACGACATCAAGTACCAGGTCCAGACGATCAACTACAGCAACCTCAACAACGATGTCGCGCTGCAGCCGTCCAAGTTCGTGCTGAACGCCGCCACCACCAATGCCGGCAACAACATCCTGCAGATCCTGATCGCCACCACCGGCGACATCCAGCACGCGCATACCATCACGCTGAACGAGCCGATCGCCTACGACCCGAGCAATCCCATCCCGGGCGTCAGCGATTTCTCGGTGAGCCTGATGATCAGCACCAAGCTGATGTTCGATCACATCTTCGTCAGCAGCTTCAACCAGGGCGGCACCAACCTGCAGGTGCAGGCGGTGGATCCGGGCAAGGACTTCGAATCCTGGAGCGCCAAGGTCAGCCAGGGCAGCGCCACCGGCACGGTGGTCTTCAACAACCCCTACACCATCCGTGGCACGCAGACCAATTTCCAGATGTCCTCGAGCGGCAGCAATGCGTTGAGCTGGGATCTCACCGGGTTGCTGTTCCAGCGCTCGCCGACCGCCGGCCTGGTGATGAACTACACCAACGGCACGGCCAGCCCGCCCACCGGCGGCACCAATGTCAACTTCCAATATCAGCAGTATTACCCGCCGGTATGCTACCGAGGCGGCTGCAGCCCGGGTCACTGGGGCAACTGGCAGAATTCCAGCGCCACCGCCTACGTCACCATGACCGGTGCGTATCCGCTGACGGTGACCGGCAGCGGTGCGGCGCAGCTGGTGCAGTTCGCCAATATCGAACCCACCGTGACTTTCGCGCAGTCGTCCGACCTCAAGCCGACCGGCCCGTGCGAGTGCAATGACAACGACCTGAAGATCGCCTTGCTCAAGAGCCTCGGCGATTCGGTACCGGCCACGCTCAAGCAGTACATGGCCAAAATCAGCTTCAAGCCGATCTCGGTGTTCGCGCTGGAGAACCTGCTGTTCCCGGCCGAGCAGCTGATCACCATGCGCGAGGCGCGCGTGCCGGGCGACCTGCTGGTGGTGGGCAGCTTCCTGCCGAGCGTGCGCAAGACCGCGCCTTCGTACAACGTGACGATCAGCGCGGCGGCCGGCGCCAAGGGCGTGTTCGGCACCACGCAGTTCCAGAACGGCGTGGGCACCGGCAGCGCCACGCAGAACGGCCTGCCGAAGCAGTTCCAGTTCCAGTACGGGCCGATCAACCCCGCGGTCGGCGGCATGGTGACCTACACCATCGACATCGAGGCGGGCACGGTCACGCCGCCGCTGTTCGTGGTGGTGACCCAGCCCGACCCCGACCACAGCCCTGCCACCGTGATCCTGCTGCCTCCGGGCTTCGCGGGCAGCACCGGCAACTGAGCCCATCCGAAGACATGGAGCACTAGCGATGAATACGAACGTTGCCACCAAGGCGCAGTTGTTCGACGAAATGCACGCGAAGGGTTCGGTGCTCAACGGCTGGGGCGCCGTGCTGAATCTCAGCGCGGACCACCTGGCGAAGCGCCTGCACCGCCAGTGGCCGGCCGATGCCAATGGCACGCGCCAGGTGACCTTGCTCAGCGCGCATCCCGCGCCGCCGGGCGCGCCGCAGCGGAGCATCGGCCAGATGCAGATCGAGCTGGGCGCGCCGCAGGTCGCGCTGGTCGCGGGCCAGCCGACGCTGGCGGTGGATTTCCCCGTGCAGCGCGTGCTGGGCCGCTCCGGTTCGATCGGTGTTGTGGCGAAGGCGCTGCCGCTGCTGGCCAACGACGCGGGCGTGGCCTGGGATAGTCCCACCGCGGTCCAGGTGCCGTCGCCGCCGGAGGCGAAGCTCTCGGTGCACTTGCCGTTGCAGGTGCAGCGCGTGCCGTCGGGTTCCGCCGGCGCGCCGCCGGTGTTCGAGCTGGTGCTGGACGTGGCCGGCGCGACAGCCGTGGCACATCAGCTGCCCGCCGCGGCTGGTGATGGCAGTGCGCTGGCGCGCGAGGCCTTGAACGCGATCGGCGGCACGGATGGCCGCCTGCTGGTGGCGACGGTGGACAGCGGCACGCAGGCCAACTGTCGTGCCTTGCAACCGCACACCGTGGCCTTGCGCACCACCAGCACGCCGTCCGGCCAGCAGGTGTTGCAGGTGCATTTCGCGCTGGGCGATGCGCCGGCGCCGCAGGACACCGGCGTGGATGTCGGCGAGCCCGTACCCGTCACCGACGGCATGGACTGGTCGCTGCTGTTCCAGAGCCAGAAGGTGTTCCAGGACCTGGTCGTGCCGGGGTTCAACGCGCTGTCCAAGCACGTGCAGCTCGCCGCCGCGCCGCCGCAGGGCGACCAGCGCGCCTGGTTCCTGCAGACCAAGAACCGCATGTACTTCCAGGGCACGGTCGACTGGGGCAACGCGATGCCACCGGTGGCGCAGGAGGCGCAGCTCGGCCTGAATTTCACCGGCTCGCCGAACCAGGGCCTGCGCGTATCCGCCTTCGCCGATCCCGGTGCGACGGTGAACCTGGAGTTCGGCGTGCAGCAGAACTACCCGGTGCAGTGCGCCGGACAGCCGGGACAGCAGACGGTGGCCTTCGCCGGCAACGTCGCCACGGTGGCCGCGCCGGGCGTGGCGGAGAAAACCTTCAAGCCCTACCTGGACGCGATCCTCAGCCAGGAAATCCGTGGCGACCTCGACGCCACTTCGCTGCAGCCGCTGGCCGCCTTCGCGGTCCACACCATCCGCTTTCCCGGCGACGAGGCGGTGATCGACGCGGTGCAGATTCCCGGCGACCTGGTGATGGTCGGCGACCTGCAGCCGGACGCGGCGGCCTGAGCCGCGTCCTCCTTCCACGCACGCCTTCCGCACGTCACAAGGAACCGACCATGCCCAGTCCCGCCACCCTGAGCAACCTGCTGCAGCAGATGTACCAGAACAAGGAAGTGCTGCAGGGCTGGGATGCCGTGATGAACCTGCTGGAAAGCTCGGTCAACACCTTCTTCATGAAGCAGTGGAACCAGCAGACCGGCGGCGCCGGACGGCTGTGCATCGCAGTGGTGTGGTGCGAGGGCGTGTTGCCGGCGCCGGGTCACCAGGGCTGGTTCACCAATGTCACCCAGGTGCAGGTCGACCTCGGCCCGCCGCTGTTCCAGTTCATGAGCGGGCGCAACGAAGTGACGGTGCGCCAGGACATCCTCGGCGGCGCGACCCGCCTGGGCACGATGTCAGTGCCATCCAACTTCAATCCGTCCACCGCGCAGATCTCGCCCAACGATCCGCGCGTGGACTGGGCCGCACCGCAGCCGGTGGATACCTCGAAGCATCCGTACCTGTCCGGTACGGTCGGCCTGCAGCAGGTGCAGGGTGTGGTGGGCAGTGCGCATTCGCTGGTGCTGAACTTCGCGCAAGGCGCGTTCGCGCTCAATGCGCTGAGCGTGGTGGGCGTGGACAACACCGTGCTGGTCAACCAGCTGAAGAATTGGTTCGCCACGCATCAGGTCCGTTACGTACTCGCCTCGGTGGATTTCCAGAACATGGCCGGCGCGTCCGGTCTCACGCCGACGTCCTTTCGCTTCAACGTGGTCACCACCAACGCCGGCAACACGGTGGTGCAGTTGCTGATCACCACCAACGGCAACTCGCCGTCGAGCAACGTCATCAATGTCAACGAGCCCGTGCCCACCGCCGACGGTCTCACCTGCACGCTGATGATCAGCTCGCGCGTGCTGTACCAGGACGTGCTGTGCCGGGGCTTCAACGGCCACGGCGGCAATTTCTCGCTGTATCCAATGGGCCCGAAGGCCGGCTACAACGCCTGGTACGCCACCATCAGCCCGCAGATGCATTTCCAAGGCAGCTTCAGCTACGGCAATTGCTGCGACCGCACCACGGTGACCTACAGCGTGTACCTGGGCGGCGACTACACCGGCACCGCCACCGAAGGCTTCGCGCTGTCGCAGCAGATCCACACCCAGGGCAATGCGCCGGTGGATATCACGGTGTCGGCGCGCTACGCGGTGGCGCTGTCCGGCAGCGGGGCGGGGCAGGCGATCCGCATCATTCCAGGCACGCCGTCGGTCACCGTCAGCGGCGGCGCGGAAGGCGAGATGAAGTCGCGCCTGCAGGACATCCTCAACAACGACATCCGCAATTCGATGGCCGGCGTGTCGTTCAATCCGGTGACTTATTTCGCGCTGCGCAACCTGCTGTTCCCCGGCAACCTGATCAATATGAGCCAGGTGCAGGTGCCGGCCGACCTGCTGATCGCCGGCACCTTCTCTCCGCAATGAGCGACACGATGAGCGCAAGCATGCGACTGGGCGAGAGCGTCAACCTGCTGGAAGGACTGGCGCCAGGATGGTTCGACGGCGCAGATGGTTCGCGCCCCTTCGAGGTGCCGCCACGCGAGGCCCTGCTGGGTCTTGATGCGCAGGTGCAGAAGGGGACGGGTGCCTGGTGCGGCCTGGATATCGGCTTCCATGCCTCGATCGAATCGCTGCTCGATGCGCTGTTCGACTATCGCGTCCGGCCGATGCCGGGCGATGCGGGTCGTTTCGACTTGCCTCCGAGTGCGCTGATGCTCGGCGGCGGACGGCGCGCGGCGACGCTGGCGCGCCTGGAGCAGCTGCTGGGCGTGCCGGTTGCGCAACTCGAACGTGGCGGGCTGGTGCTGTTGCAATTCCGCCGTGACGACGCCGGGGAGCAGCATCCGCTGGAAGAAGGCGGCATCGGGCGGCGCATCCAGGTCGAACGCTACTGGACCCGCGAGGGACGCCACGCGGTAGGGCGCCTGCGCGTGGCCGAGCGCGGCGGCGACGGTCGCGAACCCGTGTTGCGGCAGCGCCAGGCCGAGCGCTACATCGATTATCTCTACGAATACGGCACGCACTTCGTCTCGCGCATCGGCACGGGCGACCGCCTGTTCCAGGTGCTGGCCTGCCAGCCGGGGCGCCATGAACTGTTGCGCAGCCTGTGGCGGCAGGCTGCGGGCGCGGGCGAGCCGGGCGTATCGGCTGCGGCCTTCGCGGCATATCTTGGCGATGCATGGATCGGTTGGCATGGGCATCTGGTGAGCGCCGCGCAGGATCCGGTGTTCGAGCGTTCCATCCTGGATGGGCTGTGGCGCCTCCCCGAGGCGGGCATGCGCGCCAGCCTGCTGGCCGCCTTGCATCGCGATGCGGGCGCCTGGCTGGACGGGTTTCGGCGCAGTGTGCCGGTGCGGCTCGGTTTCAGTGCGCACAGCCCGTATATGGAGCCCAGTCGCGCTTCGGCCTGGCAGCGCGTGGCGAAGGGTGCGTTGTTGCAGCGCTATGGCGATGCATTGCTGGTGTCCGCCGTCGGCGCGGGCGAGGCGGAAACGGCGACACCTCTCGTCAACCATGGCGAGAGCATCGTGGTGGCGGGCCATGACGGCGCAAGCCTGCTGGTGGACCGTACGGAAGCCATCCAGGCGCAACTGGGCGAGGCCGCGATGGATGCGGGTGTGGCGCATCTGTTCGCGCGCCGCCTGGGTTTCGGCAGCGATGTCGTGTTGCCGGTGCAGGGCGCGCTCACGTTGTTCGGCTTCGCCATCGATGCGGATCTTGCGCGCGGGCATATGCCGACCCTTCGCCTGGAAGGCGATGTCACGACCGTCGTGCACTGCCATACGCCGGTGCTGCATGGCGCGCTGCGCATCGCCCGCCCGGATGGCACGCATGAAGTGCTGAGCGGCGGCCTGCATTTTGGCGACGACGCCCAGGGGCGCGTGTCCGTGCTGGCCGATCTGTGCCAGGTGGATGCGGCTGTGCTGGCGGCATTGCGCGCGCCATTGATCGCCGCGCTGGACGAAGCGGAGGCGCAGTGGCTGCGCGCCATCGCGGCCGGCGTGCCGGCGACGATAGCCACGATCCGTGCGGAACTCGACTGGCTGATTCGATGCCTGCGCGACAGCGGGGCGTTGGCGCCGGAGGCCGCTCATCGTGGCGGCTGGGACGCGTTGTTCCGTCGCCTGGCGCTGCTGGCCCGCCTGGGCCCGACCGTGCCGCGACTGCGGCCGGACGCCGGCGCGTCGCTGATCCAGACGGCCGCCGAGCTGCTGCTGCATTGCCGTCTTGCGACCGACGCGCCTGACAGCGAGCAGCAGGCCTTGGCGCAGGCATGCGCGGAGGTATCGCTGGGCTTCGATGCCGCGATGGATCACACGCTGGAGCCGGATGCCGGCGACCTGGCGCGGTTGGCGCAATGCCTTTCGCGCATCGACGAGGCTTGTGGCCAGGCGGTATGTGCCATCGAGACTTTGCTTGAGGAAGCTCAGGCCACGGTTGATGAAAACGTACAGGTCGTGTTGCTGACGATGGCGCGCCTGTGGGGCGACGAGTTCGGCGGGGCGATGCCGCCGCCTCCGGGCGAAGAACGGCCCGCGCTGGCGCTGGAGCTGTTGCGTGCGGCGGAGCACGATCGCCGTGCGGCCAGGTTGCTGCATGCGGTGGCGGTCCATGCCGATCTCGGCATGGTCGACGCTGCGGTCGAGGCGATGGATGGTTTGGGCCAGCATGGGCTCGCGCTGGAGCAATGGAGTGCGCTGCCGGGGATGATCATGTCGTTGCTCGATCCGTCGGACGCGACTGCCTCATCGTTGTCGGATGCGTTGCGCGAGTGGGCTGCGCAGGGTTTGCACCTGGCTGCGTCGATTCCGGTGGTCCAGCAAGGAGTGCAGGATCGGTTGCGCAGGGGGCGGGCGGTGGATGTTCCGTCGCCGGTCGCGGTGTCGTTGCGGATGATGTTGGCGTCGAGGCGGTTGCAGTTGCAGTGGGTGGGGGCGTATGGGCAGGGGGACGCGGTGGCGCGCCGGTTGGGTGTTGTGGCGGCGTAGGCCGCCTCTTGCTCGTCATTCCGGCGCGGGCCGGAATCCAGGTTTTGCTCGTCATTCCGGCGTAGGCCGGAATCCAGTTTCCGTGTTGCTTGATTGTCGCGTGGCGGCGACTTGGCCGCTTACGCAGCGGGCGTTCCTTTTTTTGCTCGTCATTCCGGCGTAGGCCGGAATCCAGTTTCCGTATCGCCTGATGGTCGCGATCCGGTGACCTGGCCGCTTATGCAGCGGGCATTTCGGACGCCTGCCGGCGCCCGAGTTACTTTTTCTTTGCTGGCCCAAAGCAAAAGTAACCAAAAAGAAATGGCCTGAGAGCTGGGACTGAGGCGAGCTTTGGTGCTGCGCTGTTCTTGCCACACCACTTCACCCCTCTCCCCTCTGGGGAGAGGGCAAGGTGAGGGGCAGGGCGGAGCGTTGTGCAGAGCCTCGCGATCCCGGCGTAGGTTGGGGTGAGCCGCAGGCGAACCCCAACGCTGCGAGGCGTATGAAGGTGACGATGTTGGGGTTCGCTTGCGGCTCACCCCAACCTACGCCGTGGCTTTACGGAGCGATGCCTTCCTCGGCCTCATCGAGGCGATAGCTGAGCGATTCCGCGTAGCGGCTCAGGTAATGCACGGCGGTGAACACGCCTTCCACGCAAGTGGGCGGCAGTGGCCATTCGCCCTGCTGCACCGGCACGTTGCATGCCTGCAGATCGCGGAAGGTGTCGCTGTTGGCGAGGATGCCGGTGAGGACGTTGATGGCCATGCTGATGCTGGCCAGGTCGTTGTGGGTGCGGAGCTGGAAGCTTGAGTCGGTGTCGGCGCCGTGGAAAGGACGGCCCAAGGGGCTGGTAGGGGCATGTTCGGTCAGAACATTCGAGCAAAACGTTCCCGTATCATTGCTGATAGCCATGACTAACTCCGTGTAAGTTGGTTGTGGTTAGCGGGTCGTGTGGGCAGCCACCCATGCGATCCGCGCTTTTGCTTCATCGCGGAAGGTCGTCGATGTGTATCCGAAACGCGGTGCATCGACGACCTGCTCAGGCTATCGAGACAATCACGGCATGTCTGTAGGGAAAGGCTGATTTGTGGCTGGCATTTGAGCCGATGCGATACGGCGACAATCGAGCCGTGACGTCGCAAAGGCGCAGCGCTAAAGCTGGCCTCAGTCCCCGCTCTTAGGCCATTTCTTTTTGGTTACTTTTGCTTTGGGCCAGCAAAGAAAAAGTAACTCGGGCGCCGGCAGGCGTCCGAAATGCCCGCTGCATAAGCGGCCAGGTCACCGGATCGCGACCATCAGGCGACACGGAAACTGGATTCCGGCCTACGCCGGAATGACGAGCAAAAAAGGCAGGCGCACAGAACGCCCGCTGCGTAAGCGGCCAGGTCGCGGCCACGCGACCATCAGGCGACACAGAAACTGGATTCCGGCCTGCGCCGGAATGACGAGCTACTTCACGTGCCATGCACGCGCGTACCCATGCCAACCAAACGACAAAATCCACCAACCTTTCGGCCTATCCCATTCGCCACTAATCCATATCTGCGAAGCACATCACAGGAAACTCCAACAACCCACCCACATGGCCATCGCATGACACAAAAGAACACCGCCGAGACACCCATCAAACCCATCAAATAACCCTTAAATTCCCACTCCAATCGCACATCTAAAACACCAGTAACCACCATCCACCACACCACAAAACAAAAACCACCACCCCCACCCGCGTAGTCCTCCCCTTACTCCGGAAGGCAGATTGTGCCAACCGACACCCACCACGCAGAGTGCGCGACAGCCTTCCACCACGAAGGCACCAAGGAACGACGCGATCGCCACGGCCACGCACCGCCCAGGCCAGCGAACGCAGAACGACGCGCAGACCAGCAGGGAGACATGGCGTGAGCGTGATCAAGGAAAGCGGCAGACCGTCGCCAGTCAAGACGGCCATCGGATCGTCCGGTCCACAGACGCAGGCAACCAGCGCGCAACCGCGCGGCAGAGTACCTGGCGGCCGCGTCCATTCGCGGCCATAGCGTCGACATCGCGGTTTCTTGAAACAGCGTGGCGCCCGTCGCCACGCCCAGGCCGGCCTGCGTCCTCGGAAGGACGTGGCCATTCGCGGAGGGGGCAACATGCTGGCGCATGCGTTGACGATCGTCGCCAACGAACTGGAGCGGCACCTGTCCGACACCTACGGCGTGCCGGCGGTGTCGCCGCAGGTGCGCCTGGGCAATATCGCCGAGGGCGTGGGCGGCGGCGCCGGCAGTCCGGGCTCGATCCCGCGCGACGTGCTGGCCTTCTCGATGATCAACATCCGCGAGGAGAAGACGCTCAAGAACCTGGTGCAGCCGGTGCGCAACGACGCCACCCTGCGCGTGGTCTACGAGAACCCGCCGGTGTTCTTGAACTTCCACATCATGGTGGTGGCCACGCACACCAGCTACACCAATGCGCTGCTGCTGCTCTCGCGCACCATCAAGTTCTTCCAGTTCTCCAACGTGATGGACCAGAACTCGGTGGCGCCGGCCTCGCTGGTGACCAATGCGCCGACCAATCCGCTGGACCAGCTGGAAACCTTCAAGCTGATCTTCGACATCTACTCGCCGACCATGGAAGAAGTGAACCACCTGTGGGGCACGCTGGGCGGCAAGCAGTACCCGTTCGTGCTGTATACGCTGCGCCTCTTGGAAATGAAGTTCCGCGCGGCCCAGGCCGAGGCCGGCCTGATCACCGAAGTGGCCGGCGATACCTCGGCGCCGTCGTTCCGCCAGATCGGACTGGGGAGCTGAGATGAGCGAACGCTCGACCACATCGTATCGCCGCCTGTTCGAGGTGCGGCTGCTGCACCACTACTGGCTGGACAACGGCGGCCAGATCTTCGACACGCTGCCGGCGGACATGCAGGCCGCGCGCCTGCTCGGCTACGACGTGCGCCCGCTGCTGCGGGTGGCGCCGACGCCGTCCACGCTCAAGCGGCTCGCCGGCCTGCGTTGCCTGTTCATGCCCACCGCGCAGGGCTTTGTGGTGGCGGCGCCGGGCGAGGCGACGTTCCCGACGGATACCGCGTTTTCCTTCAGCGTCGCGATCGCCGACGGCCAATGCCTGGACTACACCGCGCTGACCTTCCGCGCGCAGGCCATCCAGGAAGCCGCCGACCCCACCGACCTGTCACCCACCCGCGTGGTCTACCGCTACAAGGCGGACGTGCCGGTGCTGTCCAACCTCACCGGCGTCAAGCGCGACTTCGGCGCGGGCCCGGTGCTGTTCCTGTCGCGCGACTATCCGGCGCCCGCCGCCAGCGACGCGGTGGAGTCGATGGTGCTGTCCGCCGGCGCGCTGCTGCAGCTGACCGGCGACAACCCCGGCGCGGCCACGGAACAGCTGGGCGCCTCCGCCACGGACATGCCGGTGTTCCTGCACCAGGGCGACGTGCCCGCGATCGCGCCGCCGGCCGGTGTGGTGGGCGCGCCGGCGCGCGGCGTGCAACTGGGCGACGACGTGCCGGACGACGTGTTCGCGCTCATCACGCTCACCGCCGTACGCGCGGGCGACGACGACTTCAGCTTCGTCGACGGCACGGGCGCGCCCAAGGCGCCCGCCACCGTCTACGAAGTGCGCCTGAAGAACCGGTCCACCTGGTGGACCTATCTGGACAAGCGGACCGGCGCGCAGATCGCGGCCGAACCGCAACCGCTGCCGCTCACGTTCTTTGGCAATGCGGGCACACGGCAAAAGCCTTCGCGGGGGATCGTGAAGGCGCAGACGAGCGGCGCGCGCATCACGCGGCTGGTCTCGGAGATCTACATCTAGGTTCGTATCGCAACTCAAAAGTCAGCAGCCAACAGTCACAGCACGCGGAAAGAGGGAGCTAACGGTCATGGCCTACAACACACCTGGCGTCTACGTTGAAGAAATCTCGGCGCTGCCGCCGTCGGTGGCCGGCGTCGCCACGGCGATCCCCGCCTTTATCGGCTACACCGAGAAAGCGACGATGAAGACGGACGGCGACTTGACGCTGAAGCCGACGCGCATCACGTCGCTGGTCGAATACGAGACCTACTTCGGCGGCGCCAAGCCGGAGGAGGGCATCAAGGTAACGATCGCCACCGCCACGGACGGCACGGTCAGCGCCAGCGCGACCCTGGCCGAGGCCGATCGCAACCAGAACCTGATGTGGTACGCCATGCGCCTGTACTTCGACAACGGCGGCGGGCCCTGCTACGTCTGTTCGGTAGCCAATTACAAGGCGCTGGACGTCGACGAGCTCGGCGACGGACTGGCGGCGGTGGGCAAGGAGGAGGAGCCGACCCTGCTGGTCTTCCCCGAAGCCCAGTATCTGGCCATTGCCGACTGCAAGACCCTGTACGACAAGGCGCTGCAACAGTGCGACTTGCTGAAGAACCGCTTCCTGATCATGGATGTCAATGGCGACGACAAGTCGCTCAATGACGAGAAGACGCTCATCGGCGACGCCGCGAAGAAGTTCCGCGACAGCGGCTCGCCGGCGAACAACCTCAAGTACGGTGCCGCCTACGCGCCCAATCTCGCCACCGTCATCCGCTTCGCCTACGCCGAGGACAAGACGGACGTCACCGTTGGCGCCACCACCAAGAAGCTGTCCGAATGGCTGCCGCTGGACAACCACTCCTACAACCTTGCGCGCGACGCCATCAACAAGCTGCCCTGCAAGCTGCCGCCGTCCGGTGCGATCGCCGGCATCTACGCGGCGGTGGACGCCACGCGCGGCGTGTGGAAGGCGCCGGCCAACTATGGCGTGACCGACGCGATCGCGCCGACCATCGTGATCGACGGCACCGACCAGGACACGCTCAACATCGATACCACCAGCGGCAAGTCGATCAACGCGATCCGGGCCTTCACCGGCATCGGCACCCTGGTCTGGGGCGCGCGCACGCTGGCCGGCAACGACAACGAGTGGCGCTACGTCAACGTGCGCCGCTTCTGCATCTTCGCCGAGGAATCGATCCGCCGCGCCACCCGCCAGTTCGTGTTCGAGCCGAACGACGCCAATACCTGGGTCAAGGTGAAGGGCATGATCGAGAACTTCCTCACCTCGGTGTGGCGCCAGGGTGCGCTGATGGGAGCCAAGGCCTCGGATGCGTTCTCGGTGCAGGTCGGCCTGGGCAGCACCATGACGGCGCTGGACGTGCTGGAAGGCCGCATGGTGGTGGTGGTGGGGCTGTGCCCGGTGCGGCCGGCCGAATTCATCGTGCTGCGGTTCGTGCAGACGATGCCGGTGTCTTGATTCCATTCAACGCCAAAAGCTTCAAGTCGGAGTCCTTCTCCCTCCGGGAGAAGGTGCCGGCAGGCGGATGAGGGTACGGGCGGAGTGGTGCGCATCACTCTCGCGCTCCGCCCGCACCCTCACCCCAACCCCTCTCCCGGTGGGAGAGGGGCTTAGCCACCGCTTCGATGCGGATTGTTTCCCAAGGAGTTGAACCATGAGCCAGCAAGCGTATCCCCTGCCGCGATTCCACTTCCAGGTGGACTGGGGCGGCACGATGATCAGCTTCACCGAGGTCACCGGCCTGGTGATGGAGCGGGAAAAGATCGAGTACCGCCACAGCGACAGCCAGGACTTCCACAAGATCGCCCAGCCCGGCCTGCAGAAGACCGCGGCCCTGGTGCTCAAGCGCGGCAAGTTCGAGAAGGACGTCGACTTCAACACCTGGTTCGAGGATGTCGCCGACGACCGCGCCAACAAGCGCCGCGACGTGATCATCCGGCTGCTCAATGAGAAGCACCAGCCGGTGGCGGCATGGAAGGCCTCGCGCTGCTTCCCGCTGAAGGTCACCGCACCGGACCTGAAGTCCGACGCCAACGAGATCGCCATCGAGAGCGTGGAAATCGCGCACGAAGGCCTCAGCCATATCGACGTCTGACCGCCATGAGCGATTACTACCCGCCCTGGAGCTTCTACTACAAGGTCGAGTTCATGCTCGACGACAAGCCCGCGCCCGCCGCCGACGCTCGTTTCCAGACCGTCTCGGGCCTGTCGGTCGAGTACGACTTCGAGAGCTTCAAGGAGGGCGGGGAGAATCGCTTCGAGCACAAGCTGCCGGTCCGCACCAAGTACGCGGACCTGGTGCTCAAGCGCGGCATGCTGATGGGTTCGGCGGTGCTGGACTGGTTCACCGCGGCGTTCCGCGACCGCGAGTTCAAGCCTGCGGACATCAACGTGATCCTGATGAACGAGCAGGGGCAATCGTTGCGCACCTGGAACGTGGCGCACGCGATTCCGAAGAAGTGGCTGATCAGCGATCTCAACGCCAATGAAAACAGCGTGGTGATCGAGACGATGGAGCTGTCGTACCGCTACTTCAGCCTGCAGGACGGGCAGTAGTTCTTACCCCCGATTTTTATCAAGCCGAGGCCACCGGACATGCCGGTCGAGATCAAGGAACTGCACATCCGCGTCGCCGTCTCGGGCAAGCCGCCCGAGGCGCACGGCGCGTCCGGTGGCGCCGCGAAGCAGGCCGCGGCGGCCGGGCAGGCGGCAGGCAAGGACGAACTGGTGGCCGAATGCGTGGAGCAGGTGTTCGAACTGCTCCAGGCGAGGAAGGAACGCTGATGGCTGACTCCGGCAAGCACGACAAGATGCTGATCCTCGCCTTCGCGGACTCCAAGGCCGCGGAGAACGGCGGGGTGGCCGAGGCCGACGCTTCCTTCGAGGCCCTGATCAATCCGGAGACCTACACGCTGTCCTACAAGCTGAAGTTCTCCGAGGGCGGGCAGGGGCAGGGCAGCAGCGGCAAGCAGCTGAAGTACGAATACACCGAGCCGTCGGAGATGGCCTTCGAGTTCCTGTTCGACAACACCGGCATCATCGACGGCGAGCCGCGCGATTCGATCGCCGATGACCTGGCGAACTTCAAGAAAGTCATCATCGACTACCAGGGCGACGCGCACGAGCCGCGGCACTTCAAGCTGGTGTGGGGCGAGAACTCGATCTTCAAAGGCCGCGTCACCGCGGTGGACATCGTCTACAAGCTGTTCAAGTCCGACGGCACGCCGATCCGCGCCACCGCCAAGGTCACCTTCAAGAGCAGCATCGAGGAAGAGAAGCGCGCGGCCAAGGAGAACAAGCAGTCGCCGGACCTGACCCACGTGCGGCGGGTGAAGCTGGGCGATACGCTGCCGCTGCTGTGCAAGCAGATTTATGGCGATCCGCGCTACTACCTGCAGGTGGCCGACCGCAACGGCCTGGCCAATTTCCGCCGGCTCACGCCGGGCATGACGCTGCGCTTTCCGCCGATCGCGAAAACGCAGGCCAGCGGCAACGGAGGCGGCAAGTGAGCGAGCCGTCCGCCGTCCCGACCCCGGCCACTCCGGACGTCTGCACCGTCGAGATCCTGATCGGCGGCCAGGCCATCCCCGGCACCCTGCACGTGCAGTCGGTGACGGTCACGCGCGAGCTCAACCGCATTCCCTCGGCGGTGCTGCAGCTCGACGACGGCGAGGCGTCCAAGTCCAGCTTCCCGGCCAGCGACGGCGACCTGTTCGCGCCGGGCAAGGCCATCGAGATCCAGTTCGGCTACCGCTCGCAGAACACCACGGTGTTCAAGGGCACGGTGGTCAAGCAGCGCCTGAAGGTGCGCAAGAACGGCAGCACGCTCAGCGTGGACTGCTATGCCGACGCGGTGAAGATGACCTCGGCGCGCAAGAGCAAGTACTACGTCGACCAGAAGGACAGCGACATCGCCGGCGCCCTGCTGGATGCGCACGGACTGGCCAACGACGTCGAAGCCACCAGGCCGGACCTGAAAGAAGTGGTGCAGTACGACGCCACCGACTGGGATTTCCTGCTGTGCCGCGCCGAAGCGAACGGGCAGGTAGTGCTGGTCGGCGACGACAAGGTCTCCGTGGCCAAGCCCAACTTCAGCGGCTCGCCGGTGCTGCAGCTCGGCTACGGCTCCACCGTGCTGGAGCTGGACGTGGAGATGGACGCGCGCTGGCAGAGCAAGGGCATCAAGGCGGTGAGCTGGAAAGCGGCCGACCAGGAAGCCATCCAGGCCGATGCCGCGGAGCCGTCGACGCCGGCCGCCGGCAATATCGCCGCGGCGGACCTGGCCAAGGTGCTGGGCGACGACGTGGACGACATTTTCCATGGCGGCGCGCTCGACGAATCGCAACTGCAGGCCTGGGCCGATGCGCGACTGCAGCGCATGCGCCTGGCGCGCCTGCGCGGACGCGCGCGCTGCCAGGGTTTCGCCGGCGTGCAGCCGGGGCAGATCGTGCAGATCGACGGCATCGGCCAGCGCTTCCAGGGCAAGTTGTACGTGTCGGCCGTGCGCCAGACCGTGGCCGGCGGCAACTGGGAAACCGACGTGCAGTTCGGCCTCGGCCCGGAGACGTTCGCCGAGAGCTACGAGCTGCGCCCGCTGCCCGCGAGCGGGCTGCTGCCCGCGGTGGCGGGCCTGCAGATCGGCGTGGTCACGCAGCTGGAGAGCGACCCGGCCGGCGAGGACCGCATCAAGTGCCGCCTGCCGCTGGTCTCCACCAGCGAGGACGGCATCTGGGCGCGCCTGGCCACGCTCGATGCGGGCAAGGGGCGCGGCACCTATTTCCGTCCCGAGATCGGCGACGAGGTGATCGTCGGCTTCCTCGGCGACGACCCGCGTTATGCGGTAGTGCTGGGGCAATGCCACAGCAGCGCGCATCCGGCGCCGGAGCCGGCCAAGGACGCCAACCCGCACAAAGGCTATGTCAGCCGCGAGAAGTTGAAGCTCACCTTCGACGACGAGAAGAAGGTGATCGGCCTGGAAACGCCGGCCGGCAACAAGATCAGCCTGAGCGAAGACGCCAAGGGCATCGTGCTCAAGGACCAGAACGGCAACAGCATCACCCTCGACGGCAGCGGCATCACCATCGAGAGCGCCAAGGACCTGGTGTTCAAGGCGAAGAAGGACGTGAAGCTTTCCGGCACCAATACCGAATTCAGCGCCAAGAGCGGCTTCAAGGCCACCGGCACCGGCACGGTCGAGTTGTCGGGCGCGCAGACCAAGATCAGCGGCGACGCGACCACCGTGATCAAGGGCGGCATCGTGCAGATCAACTGACGGCGCCGCGCCCGCGACATGGGGTGCGGCTGGGCAATGGACGCAAGGGACGGAACGGGACCATGGGACTCGCCGCTAGGGTTACGGACATGATCGTCAGCTCGGCCACGTTCGGCGCACCCGTGCCGATCGTGCCGCCGGGTGCGCCGACGGTGCTGATCGGCGGCATGCCGGCAGCGCGCCTGAGCGACGGCTGCGGCCTGGACGTGATCCTGCTCGGCTCGATGACGGTGCTGATCGGCGGCCTGCCGGCCGCGCGCATCGGCGATCCCACCGGCGCGGGCGGCATGGTCAGCGCGCCCGGCTGTCCCACCGTGCTGATCGGAGGCTGAGGCCATGGATCGCGATTTCCTCGGCCGCGGCTGGTCGTTCCCACCGGACTTCAGCGGACCGGTGCCGGGCGTGGCCATGCTGGAAGACGAAGCCGACGTGGCCTCGAGCCTGCATGTGCTGCTCAGCACGCGGCCCGGCGAGCGGGTGATGCAGCCGGACTATGGCTGCAATCTCAGCGAGCTGCTGTTCGAGAGCCTCGACACGCGGATGAAGACGCTGATCGCCGACAAGATCGAATCGGCGGTGCTGTATTTCGAGCCGCGCGTGACGCTGAACCAGGTGAGCCTGGACGACAGCGACATCGCCGAGGGGGTGGTGCTGATCCAGGTGGCCTACACGGTGAAGTCCACCAACTCGCGCTTCAACTTCGTCTACCCGTACTACATCCGCGAAGGCACCGACATCAATCTCACCACGACCAACCTGCTGCCGGACAACAGCTGACGTCATGGCCAACGACTGCTCCCACAACGACGATCCCCTGAAGCTGGTGCGCGAAGGCACCAGCCAGGACGAGCGCGCGCCGGCCGCGCTGTCGCCCGACGCCGCGCCGGTGGATGCGCGCACCGTCGCGCACGACATCGTGTTCGCCCAGGGCTATGCCGGCCTGCTCAGTCGCTACAGCAGCGCCAATGCGCTGGTCGGCGACTGGCGCGATTATTTCGGCGGCGACATGGCGGTGCCGCTGGCGGTGGCCGCGATCGAGGATGTCGACGCGTACAAGACCGCGGTGCGCGAATGGTTCGACTTCCTCAATGACATGGACAACGCCGGGGACGCGGAGGCGCTGAAGGATCGCCTGGGCTATCTGTATGCCGCGCTCGGCACGCTGGCCGGGGCGCTGGACGGACTGCGGAAGAAGCTGGCCGACGAGACGCCGCTGAAGGGCACGCTGGACAACCTGATCCGCACCCAGCTCGCCCCCGCCTTCGCGCGCTTGATCGCCTATTACAAGGGTGGCATGGGCCTGGGTGTGGTCAACGTGGCCGCGCCGGATCTGCGCGTGCTGCAACAGGACGCCAAGGCCTTCGCCGACGTGCTGTCCGGCGGCCTGTCCGGTGCGTGGAGCGGGGATGCGGCCTGGGCGGGCTATGTGAGCGGCATCGCGGCCGATGCGTCGGTCTATGGCGCGGGCGGCGCGCCCGATCCGTTCGTACGCATCAACCACTGCGCCACGCACAACCTGTTCCGCTCGGTGTTCGACCTGTTCCTGAAGGTGCTGATGCGCATCGCCAGCGAGGCGCAGGCAGGGCTGGCCGACGCGCTGGCGAATGTCTCCGCGCATGCGCCGCACTACGCGTTGTACCTGGCTTTCCTGCAGTTGCTGACGCATGTGCGGGACGCCGGCAACGGGCTGACCCGGCGGCACCTCGATTTCTATTACTCGACCATCCTTGGCCTGAGGCCGCGGCCTTCGCAGCCGGGGCATGTGCACCTGCTGGCGGAACTGGGCAAGCAGACCGCGCAGTACGATCTTGCGCAGGGCACGCTGTTCAAGGCCGGCAAGGACGCGAGCGGCAAGCCGGCGTTCTTTGCCAGCGTCGACGACCTGGTGGCGAACAAGGCGACGGTGGCGTCGCTGAAGACGGTCTATCGCCACGGCGCCGAGCCGCTCGCCTCCGGCGCCGACGACCAGGGCCGGCTGTTCGCCTCGCCGGTGGCCAACTCCGACGACGGGCTGGGTGCGCCGCTGACCTCGACGGACCGGTCTTGGCAGCCGTTCTTCAACAAGGACTATGTCGACGGTGCGCTGGCCGCGATCGACATGCCGCCCGCGCAGGTCGGCTTTGCCATCGCCTCGCACCATCTGCTGCTGGCCGAGGGCACGCGCTATGTGTTCGCGCGCCTGCAGCTGCGCGATGCGCTGCCGGCCGGCTTCGACCTGTCCGACGACGTGCAGTGCCAGCTCAGCACCGCCAAGGGCTGGCTGTCGCGCGACCCGCTGTACTTCTCGCAGAGCGACAGCAAGTCCATCGACCTGGTGCTGGCGCTGAGCGGCGCGGACGAGGCCATCGTGCCGTACGCGGCGGCGACGCAGGGCTACAACTTCGACACCGACCTGCCGCTGCTGCTGGTGACGCTCAAGCAGGATACGCAGCGCGGCTACGCCTATGCGCGCATGCAGGACCTGGTGCTGAATTCGGTCGAGCTGTACGTCTGGGCCGGCGGCATCAAGACGGTCGCCGCTTCCAACGACTTCGGCCCGGTGGACCTGTCCAAGCCGTTCCAGCCCTTCGGCGCCTCGCCGGTGAAGGGCAGCAGCCTGGTGCTCGGCTCGAAGGAAATGTTCCAGAAGCACCTGGACTGGGTGGCGATCACGCTGCCCTGGCAGGTGGCGCCATCGGTGTATCCGAGCACCGACGGCTTGCCGGGCGTGGCGGTCGATGTATTGCAGGCCGGGTCGTGGACGGCCTCCAGCGATGCCACCTCGTGGATGGGCAGCGGTTCCGACTATGCCTACTTCACGATTTACGACAGCGCCAACCAAGCGGTGCTGGACGCGCCGGACATCGAGCCCGACGAGCCTTACAGCACACAGGCGCGGCAAGGCTATGTGCGCCTGCGCCTGACCGGCGACTTCGGCCAGGACAAATACCAGGCGGCCCTGATTGCCTACCTGCGCAACAACCCCGCCAACTCGCCCGATCCGGGCCCGCGTCCGCCGCAGGGTCCGGTGGCCGCGTCGTTGACGCTGGCCTATGCCTCGTCCACCACGTTGGTGCTGGACACCGCTACCGAGGCAGCGTTCCAGGCACGCGCCGGACGCTTCTTCCATCTGGCACCGTTCGGTACGGCGGAACGGCATCCGTACCTGTGCGGCGGCGCTTCCGTGCCGCTGCTGCCGCAGTTCGCCTTCGTGCGTGGCGGAGCGACGCTGAGCAGCGAGGCGGAGTTCTATATCGGCATCGCCGGCCTGGTGCCGCCGCAGAACCTGGCGTTGCTGTTCCAGGTGGCGGACGGCACCGCCAACCCGCTGGCGAACAAACCGGTGCCGCATATCGACTGGTCGTACCTGGTCGACGACTTGTGGGTGCCGTTCCCGCAGAACGCGGTGGTGGATGCCACCGGTGGCCTGCTCAACTCCGGCATCGTCACTTTCGCCGTGCCGCGCGACGCCAGCAGCGACCACCGCCTGTTGCCCGGCGGCATGTACTGGTTGCGCGCGTCGGTGCACGAGGCCAGCGACGCGGTGTGCCGGCTGAAGCTGGTCGCCGCGCAGGCGCTGGAGGCGGTGTTCGCCGACCAGGGCAATGCGCCCGATTTCTCGGCGCAGCCCTTGCCGCCGGGCACGGTCGCCCAGCTCGCCACGCCGGATGCGGCGGTGAAGAGCATCGCCCAGCCGTATCCGTCCTTCGGCGGGCGCGGCGCCGAGCGCATGCCGGATTTCTACCGCCGCATCAGCGAGCGCCTGCGCCACAAGGACCGTGCGATCGACCTGTGGGACTACGAGCGCCTGGTGCTGGAAGCCTTCCCGTCGATCTACAAGGTGAAGTGCCTCAATCACACGCAGTACGAGCCTGCCGAGAGTCAGGGCTCCGGGCCGTGCAGCGGTGGCGTCTATCGCGAGCTGGCACCGGGCCACGTCACCCTGGTGGCGCTGCCGAACCTGCGCGGGCAGGTGCAGCGCGATCCGCTCAAGCCGTATACCAGCCTGGGCGTGCTGAGCGATATCCAGGCGTATCTGGCCCAGCGTTGCAGCGGCTTCGTGCAGTTGCACGTGAAGAATCCGCAGTTCGAGGAAGTGCGGGTGTCCTTCATCCTGAAGCTGCGCGACGGCTACGACGAGGCCTACTACACGACGCAGCTGCAGCAGGCGATCACGCGTTTCCTGTCGCCGTGGGCATTCGACGGCACCGGTTCGCCGTCCTTCGGCGGCAAGATCTACAAGTCCGCGCTGATCCACTTCGTCGAAACGCAGCCCTGCGTGGACTACGTCACCGACTTCCGCCTGTTCCAGGACCTGCCATGCCAGCCGCCCGGCAGCGCCGACCTGGACGAAGCCATCGGCTCGCGCGCCGTGTCGATCCTGGTCTCGGCGCCGGCCAGCAAGCACCAGATCACCGTCATCAAGCCCGCGCCGGACCCGGCGCTGGCGGAAAGCTGCGGGTGCGACGCATGAACAGCCTCCAGCCACTCAATGCCATCCCGAGCGGGGCACAAGCCCTGGTTGCGCAGCCGGCGCTCGATCCCTCGGTGGATTACTACCAGCTGCGCCGCGAAGGCATCGGCCATGTGCAACAGGCCGGCCACCAGCAGTGGACCGACTACAACGTCCACGATCCGGGCATCACCATCCTGGAAGCGCTGTGCTACGCCATCACCGACGTGGGCTACCGCATCGAGTGGGATATCGAGGACATCCTCGCGCCCAGGCTGCCGTCCGCCGATCCGGCGCGGCCGTATCCGGACCAGGCGTTCTTCACCGCGCGCGAAGTGCTGACGGTCAATCCGACCACGCTCAACGATTTCCGCCGTGCGCTGATCGACCTGCCGGGCGTGAGCGACGCCTGGGTGTTGTGCAAGACCTGCGCGTGCGAGGTGAGCTATTGGGCTTACTGCGACCTGGCCGACAACCTAGTGTTGCAGTACGGCCAGCCCGCGAGCCCGCCGAACCCGGCCAGCGAGACCTGGGTGCTGGGCCTGTACGAGACGCTGCTGGAGCTGGACGACGATCCGGAACTGGGCGATCTCAACGACCGCACGGTGCAGCAGAACAGTGTCTTCCACGATGGCGACGGCGCGCATCCGATCCTGATGGAACTGCGCTTTCCCGATATCGCGCTGCTGGAGCGCGATGCCTGGCAGCGCTTCCTCGCCGACGATGCCAGCTTCGCCGATGCCACCGCTTTTGACATCGAGCTGGTGCGGCTGGGCGCGACCAAGACCTACAACGTGTTCGACCTGCCGGACCCGGCCGACCGCGATCAATACCTGAGCCAGCAGTGGAACGGCGTGTTCTACCTGAGCCTGCGCATCACGTTCACCGGCTCGCCCGACGTCGTCGACATCGAGAACGCCGCGCTGCGCGTGTTCGCCGATGGCGCGGTACAAGACAGCGTCAGCGCCGACGCCTGGCGCACGCTGTTCACCGACAAGAGCCCCGCCGGCTTCGTGCTGCGCTATCGCAAGAAGGCCAAGGCCACCGCGGCTGCCGTGGCCGGCGCCAAGGCGGCCTTGCAGCACTGCCGCAACCTCGGCGAGGACTATTGCCTGATCGACCACGCCGGCGTGGAGGACGTAGCCGTCTGCGCCGACGTGGAAGTGCGGCCCGATGCCGACATCGAGCGCGTGCAGGCCAGCATCTGGTTCGCGCTGGAGCAGTACATGACGCCGCCGGTGCCGTTCCGCACCTTGCAGGAATTGCAGGGGCGCGGCGTGGCGGTGGAGGACATCTTCGACGGTCCGGCGCTGGCCAATGGCTTCATCGAGGATGCGGATCTCGCGGCCGCCGGGCTGAAAGCCACGCTGCGCGCTTCGGACATGGTCCACCTGCTGATGGACATCGACGGCGTGGTGGCGGTGAACCAGCTGCGCATGACCAAGTACGACGACGAGGGCCTGGTCGTTGCCGGCGCCGCCGATCCGACCTGGATCAACGACCAGCCCGTCTATGACCCGGGCAGGACCAGTGCGGCCTGGCTGCTGGCGATCAGCCCGCGGCATCAGCCGCGGTTGTACCTGAACCAGTCGCGCTTCCTGTTCTACAAGGACGGCTTGCCGTTCCTGCCGCGGGTGGACGAGGCGACGGATACGCTCAATCAATTGCGCGGCGATGCCGACCGCCCGAAGAACCCCGGCGCGCCGAACGACCTGCCGGTGCCGCCGGGCGTGTACCGGCAGCCGGACGACTATTTCCCGGTGCAGTACAGCTTCCCGCTGGCCTATGGCATCGGTCCGGACGGACTGCCGCCGCGCGCGCTGCCGGCACGCAAGGCGCAGGCGAAGAACCTGAAGGCCTACCTGATGGGCTTCGAGCAACTGCTCGGCAATGCGCTGGCGCAGCTGGCGCATACCGCCGACCTGTTTTCGCTCGATGCCACGGTGGCGCGCACGTACTTCGTCAAGCCGTTCGACGCCGATGTGATCAAGGACCTGGCCGACATCGCCGATCCGATGAAGCTGACGCGCGCCGCGGTCGAGGCGCTGGTGGAGACGCCGGCTGAATTCCAGACGCGGCGCAATGCCTTCCTCGATCACCTGCTGGCGCGTTTCGGCGAGCAGTTCAGCGAGTACGCGCTGCTGCTGACCCAGGCCGCGGGCGATGCGGTGGCGAAGTCGAAGCTGATCGACAACAAGATCGCCTTCCTGCGCCGCTATCCGGCGGTGAGCCACGATCGCGCCAAGGCCTTCAACTACCAGCTCGAGCCGAATGCGCCGGGCAACGAGCCTGGCATCAAGCAGCGCATCAACCTTTTGCTTGGCTATCCGGACCTGAGTTATGCGTGGACCGCAGGTGCGCCTGCGGCCGGCGTATATCCCGTCGACTACCAACTGGTCGATGGCATCGGCACGATCCGGTTGGCGGGCACGCTCAGTGTCACCGCGGACAGCGCTGCGAAAGCAGGGGAGGGTGCATACCGCCTGCTGCTCGACCGCATGATCCTCGAAGAGGCTTACACGACCGTGCCGGTGGTGGGCGGCAAGTTCGCGCTGGTGCTGCAGGATGCCGCATCGACGGAGATCGGCCGCAACCCTGTGCCGTTCGCGAGCTCGGCCGAGGCAGACGCTTTGCGCGAGCTGCTGCTGTCGTGGAGCGCCGGTGCGCGCACCCTGGTGGTCGAGCACATCCTGCTGCGGCCGAAGTTCATCGGCGACGCGCTCTATCCGGCCTGCTGCGAGGACGGCTGCTCCACCTGCGGCAGCGCAGATCCGTACTCGTTCCGCCTCACCTACGTGATGCCCGGCTGGACCGTGCAGTACACCGACAACCTCGACCTGCGCCGCTACGCCGACCGCACCATCCAGCGCGAGACGCCTTCGCACCTGCTGGCCAAGATCTGCTGGGTGGGTAACGACGGCTATGTGGAGAACCCCTGCGACCAGGTGGTGGAAGACCTGGCGGACCTGCTGCAGGCCGAGGGGCTGACCGCGGACAGCACGCCGCCGTCGGACGACGATGCCTGCGACGACGCGCACATGATCCTGGACGAGTTCAGCGAAACGTTCAGCGCCTGGTTTGCCGACAAGAAGCTCAGCTTCCTGCGCGAGGACGCGCTGGCGGCGGCGATCGCGGCGGAGTTCGCCGGCATCGCGCAGCCGGCGGACGGCGAGTACAAGACGCTGTTCACCGCGGCGCTGTGGGACGAAGTGCGCGCCCTGATGATCGCGCGCTTCACCGAGATCGCCAGCCAGGGCTGGCAGTTCGAGCGTTTCGAAGCCGCCTGGCGCACCTGGCTGGACGCCAATGCGGCGATCGACTGGACCGACGAACGCCTGGTCGAGCGCGTGGAGGCTTTGTTGATGGCCGGCGTGCAGACCGCCAACGCCTCGGCCGGCGCGTTGTGCGATTGCGCCAAGCGCATCGTCACCGACTACGGCAGTGCGTACTACGCATGGATGCGCGACAACTTCACGGCGGGCCACGCCTTCGAAGACCTGACGCCATTCGCCGAGCCCGCCGTGACCTTGTGCGCGGGCCTGAGCTTCACCCCCGACACGCAACCGAAGATCGCCGCGCTGCTGCAGGAGCGCTATGCCGCCTACGCCTTGCCGTCCTACTGGCTGTGGGTGGTGACGACCCTGCTGGCCGGCCTGCGCAACACCTACCCGGGCGCCACGCTGCACGACTGCGACGAAGGCAGCGATTTCAATCCGGTGCGCCTGGACAACACCGCGCTGGGCAACTACCCGCGCAAGACCACTCTTTGACTTTGACGACGGAGATCGCTCATGGAGAGCTTGCTTGACCATTACCCGGTCTTCGAAGCGAACCAGGTACTGATGAGCCGGCATCTGAACGATGCCTTCGACTACCTCGAACAGCAGGAACGCCAGACCCGCTCGCATCTGATCGGCATCGGCATCGCCTGCGGCCTGAAGATCCAGCTCGCCGGTTCCGCCATCGCGCTGTCCAAGGGCTGCGGCGTGACCTCGCAGGGCTATCTGATCGTGGAGCCGGAGGACCTGACGCTGACGGCTTACCGGCCTTACACGCTGCCCACCGATATCGACTACCCGACGTTCAAGAGCGACGGCAATCCGTTCGCGATGTGGGAGCTGTTCGAGGACGGCGTGCCGAACACCACGCCGCTGGGCAGCCCGGCGGGCTTCCTCGACGACAAGGCGGTGCTGCTGTTCCTGGAGCTGAAGAAGGAAGGCCTGCGCACCTGCAGCCCGAACAACTGCGACGACAAGGGTTCGCAGGTCACCGCCACGGTGCGCCGCCTGCTGGTCGCGCGCGGCGACCTGGACAGCATCATTGCCGCGGCGAACGGCCTGGGCAGCGGTCTCAGCGAAGGCGACCTGATCGCGGCGATGTCCGCGCGGCTGAACCTGCCGGACCTGCGCCTGCGCCGCTTCGACGTGCTCAATTCCAACCCGGTGAGCTCGGACGACGTCTATACCGCCTTCCTCGACATGATCCGCCAGGGCGACCTGGCCAGCGCCACGGGACAGGCATTGAGCGCGGCCTATGCGGCGTTCCGGCCCTTGCTGGCCGTCGACTACGCCACGGATCCGTTCGCCGGCTTCGCCGCTGCCTATGGTTTCCTCGACAGCGCGCCGGGCGATACCACGCAGGTGAAGTTCCTGCAGTACTACGCCGACCTGTTCGACGACCTGCTGCGCGCCTACGACGAGTTCCGCTGGAAGGGGCTGGAGCTGATGTGCGCCTGCTGCCCGGACGATGGGCTGTTCCCGCGGCACCTGATGCTCGGCCTGCTGCATCCGGAGAACGCGGCCAACCCCGACGGCTACCGCCAGGGCTTCCTGCCGTCGCCTGCGGTGGGCAACTGCGAGGAGGAGGGTGCGCAACTGCGCCAGCTGTTCGCGCGCATCGTGGCGATGTGCGCCGGCTTCACCGACCAGCCCAAGCTGCCCAAAGCCAATCCTTCGTTGCCGTTCGACCCGCAGATCCGCGTCACCCCCAGCCGCCGCTGCTGCGGCGAGGATGCGCTGGAAGGCATGGCGATTCCGTATTACTACGCGCAGCCCGGCAGCCAGCCGCTGTATCCGCTGTGGAGCCCGGTGCTGACCCAGCGCAGGCGCGCCAACCAGAACCTGGGCTACAACGCCGACCTGTACACGCCGGCCGCGCCGGACTTCGTCACCGATCCGCTGCGCTACGACCTGGGTTCGCGCGACTTCCTGCGCATCGAGGGGCACCTGGGCAAGGACTACCAGTCGGTGCTGCGCTCGCTGCTGACCATGAAGTCGCAGTACCGCCTGCCGATCGACGTGATTGCGCTGCGCACCGGCGCCTATGACGACAGCCAGCCGGTGGACCTGAGCCAGGAGCAGGCGCGCTTCCAGGACCTGGAGGCGCTGTACGACTCGCTGCGCGGCGAGCTGCGCGCGCAACTGGCCGAAGGGATCATGCAGCTGTACAACTTCACGATTCCTGCCATCAACGGCCTGCCGCTGAGCACCGGCGGCACGCCGCAGCTGCCGCTGCTGAAGCAGTACGCGCCGCAGTTCACCTACAGCGCCAACACCATCGGCGCCTGGTACGAGCATTACCTGACGCGCTTCGAGAACCAGGGCTATATCGACGTCGACCAGAACGCGATCACCTCGTACGCGATGCTTTACCTGTACTGCGCGCTGTTCAACGGCACCTCGGCGCCGGATCAGTCCGCGTATCCGCACGTGGTGGCGATCTATTACTCCAGCAAGCTGGCCGGGATCCTGGATCCGTCGCTGGCCGCGCTGAACTATGCGGACTTCGAGAACAAGTACCAGGACCTGATGGCCCTGATCCGCTATCTGCGCTCGGCCGCCGTGCACACCGTGCCGGCCGACCTGGCGGGTTTCCTGCCGCAGGACGAGTTCATCGACCTGTGCGAAGGCGTGCTGATGGGCTGCAAGCTCGACGGCATCAAGGCGGTGCGCGACGAGTTCCAGTCGCGCGTCGGGGAGCTCAAGCGCTTGCAGTTCCTGTCCAGCTTCCTGCAGCGCGAACCGGGCATCCAGCACAAGGCCGGCGTGCCGCTGGGCGGTACCTTCATCCTGGTCTATCACGGCGACACCACCGTCAATAACTTCGGCCTGGGGCAGAACCTTGGCCTGCTGCAGTTCCCGCTGGAGCTGGAAAGCCGGGATGCCAGGCGCGCGCCGATGTCGGCCGAGCTCAGCCCGCGGACCGGCACCGCGCGCGCGATGAACATCGCCAGCAGCGGCATCGCCGGCGCGGTGAACACCGCACCGAGTGCCGACGCCACCGCGGATACCTCGCGCCTGGCGCGCGCGATCGGCAACCTCAGCGCCAACCGCAACCTGATCCAGAACGACGACCTGCACCTGGTGGTGGACTGGCTGACCGGCCGCACGCCGGTGGTCACGCCGACCGCGCCGCCGGGGCAGGGCACGCGTTCGGACGGCGATCCGGCCGCCGCGGTCATCGGCAAGGCGGTGGGCGAGTTGGATGCCGGCACGGTGATCGCCGATTTTTTCCTGCCGTATCGCCTGACCGGCACCGGTCCTGGCATCCAGTACGTGCTGCCGAAGGTGCCGCCCACCTTCACCGTGGCGGTGGGCTGCACGGAACAGAACGGCACGGCCTCGGTGACGATCGACGCCAAGGGGGGCGTGCCGCCGTACGACGTGGCCGCCGACGGCGGTGCCTACCAACCCCTGGGCGCGCCGCTGTCGCTGCCGGTCGGCAACCACAGCGTGACCTTGCGCGATGCCGAAGGCGCGGAAACGCCGGCGCAAGGCTTTACCGTGACGCCGCCGCTGACCATCGGCGAGCCCACCTTCACCTGCGCCGGCGGCAACTACACCGCCTCGGCCACGATCACCGGCGGCACGCCGCCGTACGAGGTCAACGGCCAGCCGGCGCCGTCCGCGATGATCGTCACCGCGCCCACGCCCAGCGGCGCCACGGTGGAAGTGACGGTGCAGGACAGCAAGGGCTGCGCGATCGGTGCGCAGTTCACCCACGAGTGCTGCACGCTGCCCTGCGGCGGCGCTTCGCTCAATCGCAACTTCCGCTTCTTCATTCCCGATCCCGACACCAATCCGGACAACGCCTACCAGGCGTTCAACGCGGACGGCGTGGTGTTCACCGTCGAGGCGGAGACGGGCAAGCCGGTCGACCTCAGCCAGCAGGTCGCCAAGATCCTGGTCGCGAGCAAGGATCAGCTCACCGGCGCGCAGTTCCAGAAAACCGTCAACGGCTGGATGGCCGCGATCAACAAGCTGATCGCCAGCACCCCGGGCCTGGCTCAGCCGGGCAAGGCGCAGTGGCTGACGCTGGGCTACAAGCCGCTGTCGCCGGGGCGGTTCGGCGTACTGACGCTGGAATACTTCCAGTGCCTGAAGTTCGATATCGAACTGGTCTCGACCTGGGCGTTGCCGAACGACAAGCAGAGCATGTCGTTCGCCTATGCGCCGGGCGGCACCTCGATCAAGTCGGGCGACAGCGCGTTGAACGTGCCGGCCTTCGACGGCGTGTCGATCGACAAGTGCGCCGACGCGCCCAAGCCGGTGAACCTGTGCCCGGTGCCGCCGGAGTTCGGCATCCAGGCGCAAGGCCCGGGCTCAGGCTCGGTCGGCGGGACATCCGAGTTCTCGGTGAACGTGTCGCCGCCGCAGAGCGCGATGACCTATGTGTGGGAGGCGCAGGGCGCGACGCCGGCGATGGGCAGCGGTCCCAAGTTCCTCACGTCGTTCAATACCAGCGGCACCCGGCTGGTCACCGTGACGGCTTTCAACGCCAACGGCTGCTCGGTGATGGCGACGGTGACGGTGAAGGTCGGCGGTTCGACCAGTGGTCCGCCGATCATCGTGCCGCCGCCGGTCCGCGTCGCCGCCAATACGCCGGTTGCCAAGACACCCAGCGTGCGGAAGGCGGCGACAGTGAAAACGGCGGTGGCGAAGACGGCGGTAAAGAAGGCCGCCGCCAAGAAGACAACCGCCACGAAGACCGCGGTCAAGAAAGCTGCCACGACCAAGCGCACCACCCCGACGCGGCGAGGCGGTAAATGAGCCAGGCACGGCGCCATGTGATCCGCCGCGAATGCGTCGACCTCGCCGTCGATGGCAGCGAGTCGGAAGGCTTCGCGCTGCAGGGCCAGCTCGCGGCGTTGTGCCAGGGCGAGCTCGCCGCGGCGCTGGACGAGGCCTTCTCGCGGGTGGTGCCGGGCGACGAGCATTGGCAGTTCGAGCGGCTCGAGGTGGACGCGGGGGACTTCACGCCGGAGACCTTCGCGCGCGATTTCGTCGCGGCGGTGGCGAAGGCGGTGGAGGAGCAGGTGCGCACGCGCATGCCGCAGGTGGTGACGCCGCCTGAGCTTGCGCTCGCCGACGCTGGCGACCTGCGGGTGAGCGGCGCGCAGTCGGTGCACCAGGCCTTGCTGTATTTCCTCGCGACCGGCGTATTGCCGTGGTGGTTCCGCCTGCCGGAAGGGTCGAGCCTGGAGGCGGCGGTGGACGAGGCATGGGGTGTCGCTCGCGGTGGGCAGGGACCGGCGGGTGCTCCGCCGCGCGCCTTGCTGTTGCGGACGCTCGCCGTGCCCACGGCGCGGTTGCGCCTGGCGCGGCAGTTCTCGGCCGGGTTTCTCGAAAGGCTGCTGGAGCAGCTGGCGCCGGGCACTACAGCAGTGTTGCGCGGTGTCGTGTCCGCGGTGCGCAGCGAGGCATCCACCACGATGGCGAAAGGGATCCCCGAGCAGGCATGGGTGGCGACGTTCGCCTGCCTGGCCAAGCATCAGGCGATCACGCCGGAGCTGCTGGCCGAAGCGTGGGCCGCCATCGCGCCGGAGGCGCTGCCGCCGGGCGTTGCCGCACGCATCGCCGGCGCGCCGGTATCGCATGACGGCCTCCAGGCGCTGCCGCAACATGGCGGAACTACCCACGCCAGCGAGCGCCAGGCCATGACATCGAACGACCCGACGATAAGACACGACACGCAGGCTGCCGCCGGGTTGCAACCGGCGGTCGGCGCGACGATACCTGCGGCGAGCACCACGCCTGCGGCACAAGCGCTCGATCTGCAGGAAGGCGTCTTCGTCGACTGCGCCGGCCTGGTGCTGCTGCATCCCTTCCTGCCGCAGTTGTTCGAATGGCGTGGCGTCGCGGTCGATGGCCAGCTGGTGCAGCCGGATCGGGCGCTCGCGCTGCTGCACTTCCTCGCCACCGGCCAGCCGAGCGCACCGGAACATGCGCTGCTGCTGCCGAAGCTGCTATGCGGGCTGGAGCCGTCGGCCGTGGCCGGTGCGCCGGCGGAACTGAGCGAGGAGGACCGCGAGGCAGCCGAGAATCTGCTGAAGGCGGCGATCGGTCATTGGAGCGTGCTGGGCGACACCTCGCCGGACGCGTTGCGCGGCAATTTCCTGGTGCGCCAGGGCAAGTTGTCCAGGCGCGGCGACGACGATCAGCTGCAGGTCGAACGACAGAGCTGGGACATGCTGCTCGGGCACTTGCCGTGGGGCATCGGCGTGGTGCGGTTGCCGTGGATGCGGCGGATGTTGTGGGTGGAGTGGCCGTACTGAGGGAGAGGGATTTCACCTTGAAGATTGAGGAAGGTCGTCGGAATGCTGAGCCCCTCTCCCTTCGGGAGAGGGGTGAGGGTACGGGCGGAGCGCAAGAGTGATGTGCACCGCTCCGCCCGTACCCTCATCCGGCTGCCGCCACCTTCTCCCGGAGGGAGAAGGGTTCCTGTTTGAAGGTTGAGGGGTGCCGCGACGTTTGTGAGTGTCGCAACACAGAGCCCCTCTCCCTCCGGGAGAGGGGTTGGGGTGAGGGTACGGGCAGAGCGGAACAGTGATGTGCACCGCTCCGCCCGCACCCTCATCCGGCTGCCGCCACCTTCTCCCGGAGGGAGAAGGGTTCCTGTTTGAAGGTTGAGGAATAACCGTAGCGTCTGTGCGCAGCGCGACGTAGAGCCCCTCTCCCTCCGGGAGAGGGGTTGGGGTGAGGGTACGGGCAGAGCGGAACAGTGATGTGCACCGCTCCGCCCGCACCCTCATCCGGCTGCTGTCGCCTTCTCCCGAAGGGAGAAGGATTCGAGGTGGGGAGTTGAGGAAATCCATCGGGAGGAGGACACGGAGTGGGGTCGATCAAGGCGACAGCCGAAAAGAGTTCGAGCACCGCGTCGGCCACGCCGGCGCAGGCGCCGAAGCGTCCGTTCTTCGCGCAGGCTGGCGGCGGGGATTTCTTTCCGCCGGTGCAGGCGAAGATGACGGTCGGTGCGCCCGGCGACAAATTCGAACAGGAAGCCGACCACACCGCCGACAAGGTGTTGCGCATGCCCGACCCGGCCACGGCAGGCAAAGTGCAGCGCCTGCCGGGAGAGAAGGCGCAGCGCCAGACCGCCGATAAGGTGCAGCGGCGCCAGGAAGAGAAGATCTTCCGCGCGCCCAGGGGCGAAAGCATCCAGAAGGCTCCGGAACCGAAGGTGCAGCGCCGCGAGGAGGAAAAGATCCTGCGTGCACCGGCCGAACCGGCGGTGCAGCGGGTCGAGCAGAAGGGCGTGCAGCGCGCCGAGCAGAAGCAGGTCCAGCGCACCGAGGAAAAGAAGGTGCGGCGCGCGGAGGAGGCCAAGGTCCAGCGCGCCGACGACAAGGCGCTGCAGCGTGCCGAAGACCACGTCGCACATCCGCACCGCGCGGAGGAAATGATCTTCCGCGCACCGGACGACAAGCTGCAGAAAGCCGAAGCCGCCCCGGGCGGCGAGCATGTGCAGCGCGCGGCGTCGGCCGCTGGCGTGCCGGCCGTCGAGGACAACGTGCAGTCCACCATCCACCGCAAGATGACCGGCGGCCAGGCACTGGGTAACGATGTGCGCGGCTTCATGGAGCCGCGCTTCGGAGCCGACTTCAGCAACGTGCGCGTGCATCACGACGGCGAAGCGGCCGGCCTCAACAACCGGCTGGGGGCGAAAGCCTTCACCTACCAGAACCATATCTTCTTCTCGCGCGGCCAGTTCCAGCCAGGCACCAGCGACGGCAAGCAACTGCTCGCGCACGAGCTGACCCACACTATCCAGCAGGGCCATGCCGTGCAGCGCTCGCCGGAGGCCGCGCCGGTGTCGGCCGCGCCAGCCACGCCGACGGTGCAGCGCTTCGGCATCCAGGACGCGCTGGACAAGTTCGCCGACTGGGCCTACGCGATTCCCGGCTACCGCCTGCTGACCCTGGTGATCGGCTTCAACCCGATCAACATGCGCTCGGCCGACCGCTCGGCGGCCAATATCCTGCGCGGCCTGATCGAGCTGATGCCGGGCGGTTCGCTGATCACCCAGGCGCTGGACAACCATGGCGTGATCAACAAGGCCGCCACCTGGGTCGAGGCCAAGCTCAAGCAGCTGGGCGATATCGGCGCGGGGCTGAAGCAGGCGCTGGACGACTTCCTCGATTCGCTGAGCTGGACCGACATCTTCGACCTGGGCGGGGTATGGGAGCGCGCCAAGCGCATCTTCACCGAGCCGATCGCCCGGCTGATCGATTTCGCCGTGTCCACCGCGGTGGAACTGCTGAAGATGATCAAGGACGCGATCCTCAAGCCTTTGGCCGCGATGGCCCAGGGCACGCGCGGCTACGACCTGCTGTGCGTGCTGCTCGGCGCCGATCCGATCACCGGCGAAGCGAAGCCGCCCACCGCGGACAACCTGCTCGGCGGCTTCATGAAGCTGATCGGGCAGGAGGAGATCTGGGAGAACATCAAGAAAGGCAACGCCATCGCGCGCGCCTTCGCCTGGTTCAACACCGCGTTGAGCGGGCTGATGGGCATCGTGCGTTCGATTCCCACCCGGATCATCGAGACGCTGACTTCGCTGACCATCACCGACGTGCTCACCGTGGTCGGCGCATTCGGCAAGATCGCCAGCTGCTTCATCAGCATCGCCACGGACTTCATCAGCTGGGGCCTGGGCACGATCTGGGACCTGCTGAAGATCATCTTCGACGTGGTGAAGCCCGGCCTGATGGGCTACATCATGAAGACCGGCGCGGCGCTCAAGAGCATCCTGAAGAACCCGATGCCGTTCCTGGGCAACCTGGTGCGCGCGGCCAAGCTCGGCTTCAGCAATTTCGCCGACAACTTCGGCACGCATCTGAAGGCGGGGTTGATCGACTGGCTGACCGGTTCACTGCAGGGTGTGTACATCCCCAAGTCGGCCACCCTGCCGGAACTCGGCAAGATGGCGATGAGCGTGCTCGGCATCACCTGGGCGCAGATCCGCGGCAAGATCGTCACCGCGCTGGGGCCCAACGGCGAGCGCATCATGCAAGGCCTGGAGCTGGCCTTCGATGTGGTGAAGGCCTTGGTCACCGGAGGCGTGGCGGCGGTGTGGGAGCTGATCAAGGAGAAGCTCAGCGACCTGAAGGACCAGGTGATCAGCGGCATCGTGTCCTTCGTCACCGACACCATCATCAAGAAGGCGATCCCCAAGCTGATCGGCATGTTCATTCCGGGCGCCGGCTTTATTCCCGCGATCATTTCGATCTACGACACCGTGATGGTGTTCGTGCAGAAGCTGACCAAGATCATCCAGGTGGTCACCGCGTTCATCGATTCGATCGTCACGATTGCCGCGGGCAATATCGGTGGGGCGGCCAAGCGAGTGGAAAGCATCCTGGCGGGGCTTTTGTCGCTATCGATCAGTTTTCTCGCCGGCTTCCTGGGACTGAGCAAGGTCACCGACAAGATCATGGAGGTGGTGCAGAAGGTACGCGGGAAGGTGGATGCGGCGATCGGCGCGGCGGTGAACTGGGTGGTTGGGAAGGCGAAGTCGCTGTTTGCGCGCTTGTTTGGCGGTAAGGACAAGGACAAGCCGGACGATCGCACGCCGGAGCAGAAGCAGGCCGATCTCAATGCCGGCCTGTCAGAGGCAAATGCGCTCGTCGAGGCGCCCGGCGCTACCGATACGTCGATTCGCAAAGGTCTCGAAGGGATCAAGGCCAAGTATCGGATGACTTCGTTGGAGCTGGTAGTCGATACCGATGGCGAGCTGGACGAGTCGGCGCACGTGGAGGGCAAGGTCAATCCCGAGGGAAAGGGTTCGATCCACCGCATCGGCAAGGACGGCAAGGTGGGGCCGCTCGGCATCAAGCGCGAGATGCTCAAGGACTGGTCGGTGGAAACAGTGAAAAAGCTGCTGGAGGACAAGGTCTGGGACACGTTCAAGAAGGCGGGCTCCAAGTTCAAGGAAGCCGGCCTGGCGATACGCCACAAGGTATCGATCAGCGACGTGATCAAGCACACCGATGATGCCATTGCACCGAAGGAGCCCGACCCCGCGGCGAAGCTGCTGGAGGACAAGAAGCATCCGGTGGCGGGAAATCCGAAGACCAAGCCCAAGATCAGGGAGTCCGCCATCGATTACTTGAACGAGGTCAATCAGGATCCCAAAAACCTGTTCGTCGGCGACGCCCATATCAACAGCACCATCGTCAAGGAGCAGTACGACGCCGGCGACGATGGCGACTATGAAACGCCGGAAGACACGGATTACCGCAAGAATTTCGTCGCGAACTGGGGTTTCCAGGGCGAGACGTTCGAAATTACGGTGCAGCGCAAATCCAGGCGGTTGAAGCAGGGCCTGGTCAAAGAGAAATGGAAGGACGGCAAGCGCGAGATCGTGCCGGTCACCTGAGGATGGTCTGCCATGCATAGCGAATCGACGGCGCTGGAAGCGGCGCTGGAATGGGCCAGGCGCATCGTCGCCGGTTGCCTGGAGGTGCATTTCGGGGCGAGCGAGAGCTTGTCCGTCGCGCCGCTGGATCTGTTCGATGACGGCTCGCCGCTGGTGAACTTCGTCCGCCGCGAACAGCCCACGCGCGAAGAGCTGGCCATCTTCATGCTGGCGCTGGCCGCCGAACTGGAGCCGGGCTTTTTCGACGGGCTCATCGCGCGGCATCTGCCGCATGGCGGCGATTTTCCCGAGTTCGGCGGGGTGAAGCGGGGCGAGGGCTATCGCGGCGTGATGCCGACGGGCGAGACCGTGCAATTCATCCTGGCCGGTGGCGAGCTGGCGGAACGCCTGGCGATGCGGCGCTTCTTCGCCGTCGACCACTGGTTCCACCAGAAGCGGGTGTTGTGGCTCGAACCCGTGCGCGAAGGCGATCCGCTGATGAGCGGCCGCCTGATCGTCAACCCCGAGATCGTCGAGGAAATCGTCACTGGCAGGATCGGCCGCCCCGCCTTCAGCATCGACTTCCCCGCCGAACACATCGAGACATCGATGGACTGGGACGACCTGGTGCTCAATCCGATGACCCGCGCGCAGATCCGCGAGATCGAACACTGGATCAAGCACAACGACACCCTGATGAACGACTGGGGCATGCGCAAGCGCGTCAAGCCGGGTTATCGCGCGCTGTTCTACGGTCCGCCGGGCACCGGCAAGACGCTGACGGCGATGCTGCTGGGCAAGCACACCGGCAAGGACGTGTTCCGTGTCGACCTGTCGCGGGTGGTGTCCAAGTACATCGGCGAGACCGAGAAGAACCTGTCGCGGCTGTTCGACAAGGCGGAGAACAAGAACTGGATCCTGTTCTTCGACGAGGCCGATGCGCTGTTCTCCAAGCGCACCGACGTGCGCGACGCGCACGACAAGTACGCCAACCAGGAAGTGGCCTACCTGCTGCAGCGGATCGAGGGCTACAACGGCTTGGTGATCCTGGCCTCGAACCAGCGCGCCAATATCGACGACGCCTTCGTGCGCCGCCTGCAGGCGATCATCCCGTTCCCGATGCCGCAGCAGGAGGAGCGCTACGAGATCTGGCGCCGCACCTTCCCCGCGCAGATCGCCCTGGCCGGCGACGTCGACTGGCGGCATATCGCCGCGCGGCACGAGCTGACCGGCGCCAACATCCTCAATGTCACGCATTTCTGCGCGATCGAGGCGCTGGCCAGGCAGACGCAGGAAGTGGACCTGCGCAGCCTGGAGGAGGCGATCAGGCGCGAGTACGTCAAGGAAGGGCGGGTGATGTAGCGGGTGGACCGCCGTAGGTTGGGGTGAGCGCAGCGAACCCCGACATTGCCGCCACGTTGGGGTTCGCTGCGCTCACCCCAACCTACGGGTGTCTCAGGCCGTGGCTGCCAGCGTGTCGGCGTCTGCGGCGACATGCCGCCGCATCGCCTGCGGCGATTGCCCGAACGCGCGCAGGAAGGCGCGGCGCATCCGCTCGCGGTCGGCGAAGCCCACTTCGCGTGCGATCACTTCGATGGGATGGCGCGTCTGTTCCATCATCAGGCGCGCCGCTTCGACGCGCAGATGCTCCACCGCCTTGGCGGGCGATTGTCCGGTTTCCGCGGTGAAGGCGCGGCTGAACTGGCGCGGGCTGAGGCTGGCGGCGGCGGCCAGTTCTTCCACCGAGAGCGTGTTGTTGAGGTGGCTCTTGGCGTAGGTGAGCGCGTTCTGGATGCGGTCGGACTTCGGCTCCAGTTCCAGTAGCGCGGAGAACTGCGACTGGCCGCCGGCGCGGCGGTGGTAGACCACCAGTTTTTGCGCGACCTTGCGCGCTATCTCGAGGCCGAGATCCTTCTCCACCATCGCCAGCGCGAGATCGATGCCGGCGGTCATGCCGGCGGAAGTCCAGATATCGCCGTCGATGATGAAGATGCGGTCTTCCTCCACGTTCACCTTGGGGTAGCGGAGCGTCAGTTGCCGTGCGAGCGCCCAGTGCGTAGTGGCGCGGCGGCCGTCGAGCAGGCCGGCCTCTGCCAACAGGAAGGCGCCAGTGCAGATCGCGGCGACGCGGCGGGTGGTCTGCGGCGTCTTGCGGATCGCGTCGATCAGCGACGGCGGCGCCACCGGCACGCCCACGCCGCCACCGATCAGCAGCGTGTCGAATGCATGCGCGTTGATGGCTTCGGTCGGCACGTCCATGCCGAGCGTGTTGCGGACCGGGCCGCCGTGCTCGGAGAGCAGGTGGATCTCGTAGTTGGTCTGCTGCAAGGCCAGGTTGGCGAATTCGAAGACCGAGGCGGCAGCCAGGGTCATGATCTGGAAGCCGGGGAAAAGCACGAAACCGATGCGCTGCATGGCGAGCCTCCGCATGGCATAAAAGGTGGCATCAGCGACATTTAAGCCGAAAGCACTTGGACTTACAACTAGCGCCACTGGCCGCATACCCGCCGGCCCTGTGGAGATTCGCTGCGATGTCCGCCATTCCCGAGCAGGTCGCCGTCCGTCCGCGCCTGAACATCCTCAAACCCCTGGCCGCGGCCGTCGCGCTGGCCGGCGTGGCGTTCTACGGCATCCACTGGTGGTCCGCCGGCCGCTTTGTCGAGGACACCGACGACGCCTATGTCGGCGGCGACACCACGGTGCTGGGCGCCAAGGTGCCGGGCTATGTGCAGGCGGTGGCGGTGAGCGACAACCAGTTCGTGCACAAGGGCGACCTGCTGGTGAAGCTGGACGACCGCGACTACCGCGCTGTCGCCGCCAAGGCCGAGGCCGCCGTGGCGGCGCAGCAGGCGGCGCTCGGCAACCTCGATGCGCAGGCACACCTGCAGGAAAGCGTGATCGCCCAGGCGCAGGCGGCGCTGGCCGCCGCCAATGCCGAGGCCAAGCGCTCCAGGCTGGACGACGCGCGTTATCGGGAACTGGCCGACCGCGCCGCCGTGTCGGTGGAGAGCGCGCAACGCGCCGAAGCCAGCTTCGCCACCGCCGCGGCCGCCACCCAGCGCGCCAGCGCAGCCGTGCAGGCGGCGCAACGGCAATTGGAAGTGATCGGCACGCAGAAGCGCCAGGTCGAAGCGGCGCTGCTGCAGGCCCGTGCCGAAGCGGAGCTGGCGCGGCTCAACGTGGCCTACACCGAGTTGCGCGCGCCGGTGGACGGCGTGGTCGGCAACCGCCGTGCGCGAGTGGGCACCTACGCCGCGGTGGGCAACCAACTATTGGCGGTGGTACCGGCACACGGCCTGTGGGTGGATGCCAACTTCAAGGAGGACCAGCTCAAGCGCATGCGTGTCGGCCAGGCGGTGGAAGTGCGCGCCGACGTGATGCCAGGCCGCGTATTCCAGGGCCACGTCGCCAGCCTGGCGCCCGCCACGGGCGCGCAGTTCAGCGTGCTGCCGCCGGAGAACGCCACCGGCAACTTCACCAAGGTCGTGCAGCGCGTGCCGGTGCGTGTCCAGTTCAATGGCGCGGATGGCGACCTCGGCGTGCTGCGGCCCGGCCTGTCGGTCACCGCCCGCATCGATACCAAAGCGCCATGAGTCCGGTCGCCCACCTCAGCCCCGGGCAGAAGGTGTTCGCCTTCGCCAGCATGTGCCTGGGCATGTTCATCGCGCTGCTCGACATCCAGATCGTGTCGGCCTCATTGCGCGACATCGGCGGCGGGCTGTCGGCGGGCGCGGACGACGTGGCGTGGATCCAGACCGCGTACCTGATCGCCGAGATCGTGGTGATCCCGCTATCTGGCTGGCTGTCGCGCGTGTTCTCCACGCGCTGGCTGTTCGCCGCTTCGGCGGCCGGGTTCACCATCACCAGCCTGCTGTGCGGGGCGGCCTGGGATATCCAGAGCATGATCGTGTTCCGTGCCGCGCAGGGTTTCCTTGGCGGCTCGATGATCCCCACCGTGTTCACCACGGCCTTCGTGTTCTTCGAAGGCAAGCAGCGCGTGATCGCCGCGGCCACCATCGGCGCGATCGCCTCGCTGGCGCCGACGCTGGGGCCGACCCTGGGCGGCTGGATCACCGACCACTATTCCTGGCACTGGCTGTTCTTCATCAACCTGGTGCCGGGTGTGTTCGTGGCGATCGCGGTGCCCTTGCTGGTCAAGATCGACGAGCCGGATCTGTCGCTGCTGAAGTCGGGCGACTGGGCCGGCATCGCGCTGATCGCCGTGTTCCTCGGGTGCCTCGAATACACGCTGGAAGAGGGGCCGCGCTGGAACTGGCTGGAAGATTCGACCATCCGCACCACCGCGTGGGTGAGCCTGGTTGCCGGCGTGCTGTTCGTGTGGCGGGGGCTGACGGCGGAGCATCCGGTGGTCGACCTGCGCGCGCTGAAGGACCGCAACTTCGCGCTGGGTTGTTTCTTCTCCTTTGTCACCGGCATCGGCCTGTTCGCCACCATCTATCTCACGCCGCTGTTCCTCGGGCGGGTGGAGGGCTACAGCGCGTTCCAGATCGGCAAGGCGGTGTTCTCCACCGGCGTGTTCCAGATCCTCAGCATCCCGGTGTATGCCTTCCTTGCCAATCGCGTGGATCTGCGTTGGCTGCTGATGCTCGGGCTGGCTCTGTTCACCGCCTCGATGATCGAGTTCATGCCGATCACGCACGACTGGAGCAGCACCGAACTGCTGCTGCCGCAGGCCTTGCGCGGCATCGGGCAGCAGATGGCGGTGCCGCCGACGGTGACGCTCACCCTGGGCGGCCTGGCGCCGGCGCGCCTGAGGTTCGCCTCGGGCCTGTTCAACCTGATGCGCAACCTCGGCGGCGCGATGGGCATCGCCGCCTGCGCCACCATCCTCAACGATCGCGCCAACCTGCATTTCTATCGTCTCGCCGAGCACCTGACGCCGGCCAACGAGGCGATGAACAGCCACTGGAGCGACCTGTCGGGCGCCACCGAAGCTTCCAGCGCCGCGCTCAGGCAATTGTGGCAACTGACTTTCCGCGAGGCGCAGACGCTGACTTACGCCGACGCCTTCTTCTGCATCATGCTGTGCTTTGCCGTGGCCACGGTGATGGTCCCGTTGATGCGCAAAGTGCAGCCTCCCACCGGACCTTCCGCCGATGCGCACTAAACTTCTTTCCACCTTGCTGCTGCTTGGCCTGGCCGGCTGCACCGTTGGTCCCGACTACGTCAAGCCTTCGCTGCCGGGCGCCGGTGCGTTCCATGAGACCGGCGACCTGAGGTCGCCTGCCGAAGCCGCACCGCCAGTGCTCGATACCTGGTGGACCGGTTTCGGCGATCCGGAACTCGTGCGCATCATCGAGCGCGCGATGGCGCAGAACCTCGACCTGGCCGCCTCGGCAGCGCGGGTGGAACAGGCGCGCGCCGCCGCGCGGCATGCCCAGGCGGACCGGCTGCCGCAAGCTTCGCTCGACGGCAGCGCCGCACGCGTGCGGCAGTCCGAACTCAGCCCGCTGGGCAAGGTGGCGAGTGCGCTGCCGGGTTACCAGCGCAATCACACGCTGGAAGAGGTCGGCGCCGGCGCGAGCTGGGAGCTGGATCTTGCCGGCGGCCTGCGCCGCGAGGCCGAGGCGGCCGATGCCGAGTACCAGGCGGCCGAAGCGAGCCACGCCGGCGTGCGCGTCTCGTTGGCGGCCGAGGCGGCGGATGCCTACTTCCGCGTGCGTGGTGCACAGGCGCGGATCGCCATTGCCCAGGACCAGATCCGCAACGAGCAGGGTCTGCTCGATCTGGTGAAGCTGCGCCAGCAGCATGGCCTGGGGACGGCACGCGAAACCGCGCAGGCGGAGGCCTTGCTGCTGCAGGCGCAGGCCACGGTGCCGCCGCTGACGATCGAGCTGGAAATGCAGTTGAACCGGCTGGATGTGCTGATGGGCGCGGCGCCGGGGACTTATGCCGAGGAGATTCGTCCGCTGGGCACGCCGTTCGCGCTTCCTTCCATCGATACCGCGGAGGGTCCCGCTTCGTTGTTGCGCCGCCGGCCCGATGTGATCGCGGCGGAACGCCACCTGGCGGCGAGCAACGCGCGGATCGGCGCGGCGGTCGCGCAGTACTACCCGTCGTTCTCGCTGTCGGCGCTGCTGGGCGTCAGTTCGCTCGCACCCGGCAAGCTGTTCACCGGTGCGGCGATGCAGTCCAGCGGTGCGCTCGGCCTGCACTGGCGTTTGTTCGATTTCGGCCGCGTGGATGCACAAGTGAGCGCCGCCAAGGGAGCGAACGCGGAAGCGATGGCGCTTTATCGCGGCTCGATGCTGCGCGCCACCGAGGACGTCGAGGACGCCATCGTCAACCTGGTGCAACTGGAAGCCCGGCACGGCGTGCTGGACCGGGAAGTCGATGCGCACCTGCGCGCCCGCGATGCCGCGAAGGATGCGTACACCGGCGGCGCGGTCAGCCTGATCGAAGTGCTGGACGAGGATCGCCAGCTGCTGCAAGCCCGCGACGACCTTGCGCGCATCCATGCCGATGAGGCGCGCGCGGCGGTGTCGGTGTTCCGTGCGCTGGGCGGCGGCTGGGATGCGGCGAAGGAGCCGGGCACAGGCCTCAGCGCTGCTGCGTCGCGACCTTCAGTCCAAGCGAAATGAAGATGGCGCCCACGATCTTGCCCTGCCAGCGCGACAGCCAGGACAAGCGCCCGACCAGCCGTCCCAGCGGCTTGATCGACAAGGCCAGCAACGTCGTGTAGAGCGAGCTGAGCGCGACGAAGATCAGGCCGAGCACGGCGAACTGGACGAAGGTCGAGCCGCGTTCCGGGTGCACGAACTGCGGCATGAAGGCCATAAAGAACAAGGCGGTCTTCGGATTGAGCAGCTCGGCCGGAATGGCCTGGAAAAAAGCCTTGGCGGGCCTGATCGGCGCCACGGCGGGCAGGGAAGGGTGGCCCGGTTTTTCCAGGATGGCGCGGATGCCCAGATAGATAAGGTAGGCAGCGCCGACGTACTTCACCGCGTTGAAGCCCAGCGCCGAAGTCATCAGTACGGCGGACATGCCCACGGCCGCGAACAAGGTGTGGCCGAAGTCGCCCGCCGCGATGCCCAGCCCGGTGAGCACGCCGGTTTTCCGTCCGCCCTGGACGGTGCGGCTCACTACCAGCAGGACCGCCGGGCCGGGAATGAGGAAGAGGCCGAGCACGACGGCGACGAAAGTGCCGAGGGTGGGGAGGTCGAACATGGCGGGCTCCTGCGGGTAGCTGCTGCGCATGAATCCCTGATGCGCCCGGCAAGTCAAGTGGGGCGCCACCAAGGCCGTCATTCCGGCGCAGGCCGGAATGACGGCCGAGAGTCGCCCCGGCTTGCTTGTCGCCACTCATCATTCCGCAAAGCCATCGTGTCACCTCAGGCCGGCGGGCCGGCGAAGTATTCCTCGTCCGTTACCTTCTCCAGCCAGTCGATGACCTTGCCGTCCAGCGCCTCCTGGATGGCGATATGCGTCATCGCCGTGGTCGGCGTGGCGCCGTGCCAGTGCCTGTGGCCCGGCGGGCACCAGACGATGTCGCCCGCGTTGATTTCCACGATCGGGCCGTCCTCGCACCTGGTCCAGCCCTTGCCTGAAATCACGATCAGGGTCTGGCCCAGCGGATGCGTATGCCACGCGGTGCGCGCACCGGGTTCGAAGGTAACGGTGGCGCCGGCCACGCGGGCGGTACCGGTGCGCTGGAACATGTTGTCGATGCGGACGTTGCCGCTGAAGTGCGCCTCGGGTCCCTTCTGTGAGGGCTGGGAGCCGTTCCTGATGATTTCCATGCGGGTTTCCGTGAAAGGGCATGAGAGCGTGAGGTGAGGTTGCGCCGGTCTCCGCGCACTCACCTGTCCTTGTAGTAGGCATCCGCCTTGATCACCTCGACCCCGCGCCATCCCCAATAGACCCGATGCGCCTGGATCTGTCCGTTCGCGATATCCATCACTTCGACGAAATCCATCTGCTCGCCATCGGGCGTGGCGCGCGGGTATTCCCAGATCAGCGTGGTCCCGTCGGTGTAATAGCCGCGCCGGTAGAAATGCCGTGTGCCCGGCTTGCGCGGGGCTGCCTGCTCGAGCAGCCGGCGGATCTCCTCGCGGTTCTTGAGCACGCCCTGGTTGCCTTGCAGCAGGTGCGGCACCAGCGGGCTTTCCAGGGTGGCGGTCGGGGCGTAGAGCTCGATCATTGCGGCGAGGTCATCGGCGGACCAGGTGCGGTCCCATTCGCGGTAGATGCGTTCGATGTCCTGCGCGGTGTTCTGTGGAAGATCGGTGCGGCTGATGTTGTGCGACATGGCGGCCTCCGGCGTAGTAGCGGCTGGGCGTGTAGAACTCGAAGCCGATGGAATAACGCCGGCGGCGTGCATCGCACGTCGCGAAAGAGGCTCAGGGACGTTAACTGCTTGCCAGGCGCGACGCGTGGCTGGCCACGATCACCCAGCCGTCCGGCTTGCGCACGTAGGTGTCGGTGAACTGGAAGTCCAGCGCATACGGCTTGCCGTCGCTCTTGCCTTCTACCCGGGTGATGCCGGTGACCACGGCCGCGTCGCCATACACGCGCACCTTCGAGCCGTGGTTGCGGAACACGTCGTACTTCGTGCCGCCGCGCAGGTCGGCAACCTCATCCGCACGCGTGGTGACCTTGCCGGTGGAGCTGGTCAGGGTGAAGCCCGGGTCGAGATGCTTTTCGAGCCAATCCGCATCCTCGCGTTCGTAGGCGGCGCAGATGTCGCGCTCGGCCTGCAGAATCTGCCGGACGTCAGCTTGTTCGGAAGACCGGGCCGGGGCGCCCGCGAGCAGGAGCACCGGCAACAGCATGGCGGGCAGGGCAGCGGCGGAACGCATGGGCTTCTCTATGGGCGGGATGGCGCTCTGTATAGCATGCATGGCGCTTAGCATTCCCTGTCAACTGGCGCATGATTTGCCGATGGACGAATTCATCCTGCCACGCACGCTGGGCAAAGGCCGCAGCTTCGTCTACATGCTTCCCTGCCGCGACCAGGATCTGCTCAAGGTCGGTTTCTCGCGGGAACCGCTGGTGCGCCTGCGCACGCTGCATCCTCGCTTCTTCGACTACTTCGACCTGGAGCGCGGCCTGCTGCTGGAAGTGGAGCGCGTCGTCCTGGCGCGGGCGATCGAGCGCGACATTCTGCTGCGGCATGCCGAGGAGCGCTCGCCGGCGCCGCTGGTCGTGCCCGACCAGGCGGCCGGTTATACCGAATGGTTGCGTGGTGTCACGCCGGAAGTGACAGCGCGCCTGCGCGAGGCTGCCGCGCGCGAGGACTATCCGCTGCACGCCTTGAGCGATTGGGTAAGGCAGATGTTCGAAGCGCAGGCGGATCGTCTCTACGACCTCTCGCTGAAGTTGCTGGAAGCCATCGAGTACGAGGCATTCAATGTGCCCGGGGAACTGGCGACGGGCCAGGCCGCGCGGTCGCTGATCTATGTGCTCGACGCCTGCGCGAGCGTCGGCATCGACATGACGGCGACGTTTCCGGAAGCGGTGCTGGCGTGGCGTCGCTTCGCGTCTCGATGACCGCGAACGCGATGCCGCGGAACTGCGATACATCCCACATTCGCCCGGTCGGCATATAGACGCCTCCATCACGACCCCGGGCGCACATTCCTGCGACCCACGTACGCAATGTCGTGGGTTTCCACGGACTGGGGGAAGCATGAAGCGCACCACGCACTTGTTGCTGTAGGCCGGTTGTAGCTGGCCTTGCGTCCATGCGCGTCCGCGCATGGCTTCGTCGCATGCCTGTCGCGGCACGTGTTCGTGCATCCGCGCGAGCGCGCTTGTCCGCAAGAAGGCGCGCCCGCGGCTGCCCCTCGTTCGCCATCACCCGAGTCAACCCGCGTCACCACACAAGGAGAGTTGCATGAGTACCTGCAAGCGTACGCATGAAGGTGCAGCACGACACGGTCCACGAACATCGCGATGGTGGCGCAGGCTGGCCATCGCGCCGGCCTGCCTGACCCTGCTGGGGTTGGCGATGGCCGAACCCGCTTCCGCCGCGATCCGGCACGGCATGACCTGGCGCGTGCAGGAGCAGCAGGGCAACTACGTGCATGTCGGTCGCGACGACATCAGCAACGCCTACCAGGGCGACACCACGGTCGACCAGATGCTGCCGATCCTGTGCGTGCTGAAGGATGGCCGCGCGGCACCCGGCGGCATCAGCTTCGACTTCAATAACGGCTGGGTGCAGGGCGCGTTGCAGCTTACCCATCCGGTCACGGGCAGCGCGTTGACTTCGCAGGCCCAGGCCGACGGCATCTGCGCCAACTCGCTCGGCGCCGGTTGGCGCATGGCCGAGTTCCACGACGGCGGTGGCGGCTGGTCGTACTGGGGCGCGGGACAGTTGCCCACCGATACGCGCTTCTGGGTGGCGATCAACGACCAGCCGGCCAATCCCTGGAACTCGGCCGGCGATCCGCCGCCGGCGGATCCGCAAGACCCCAACTACAACCAGCAGACCGTGCAGACCGGCGCGGGCTGGAAGCTGGTGCAGACGGCCGGCAAGCTCGACGACACCGGCGCCACGTTCAACGAGCAGTTCTACCAGGTGGACGGACAGGCCGGCTTGACCGCCTCGCCGCTGCCGCAGCAGCTCAAGGATGCGATCGCCGCCGATATCGCCGCCACGCCCGCGGGTGAAGCGGTGAGCTACTCGGTGAGCAAGACCATCGCGGACGAAGTCGCACTGTCGGCGATGCAGGGCAGTCCCACCCAGCGCCTGATCGACCTGTCGGCGCAGGCGGATGCGGCATCGGCCATGGCGTCGACCAACGTGAGCCGCATGGGCATCCTCGGTTGCGGCGACAAGGACATCACCAAGAACAAGGCCTTCAACTGGGGTTCGCCGATCAACAGCAACTACAACCTGGGCGATGCCAACAGCGGCTTCACCGGCAACGTGACGCTGTCGGGCACGGCCAACGTGAATGCCAACGGTGAAATCCAGGTCACGCTCAAGCGCACGGGCATCTGGTTCGTGTGCGTGCCGTACGGCGTGAAGTTCCGCTATGCGCGGGTGAACGGCACGGCGCAGATCGACCAGGGCGCGACGGTGAGCGGTTCCATCACCTATGCCAATCCCAAGGCCTGGGAGTGGCAGATCGCCAAGCCGTTCCTGTTCTCGATCAACTTCATGGCCGGCCCGATCCCGGTGCATATCGGCTTCAACCTGCCGATCACCGCGGGCTTCGACAAGAAGGGCATCACCGCGACGGTGACCGGGTCGGTGAGCTACAGCGGGCGCAGGATGGTGTCCGGCTACTTCGACTACAACTGCACCAGTTCGGGCTGCTCGGGCAATTCGTCGCTGGATACCACGGACCTCGGCACGCAGCCGGTGACGGCCAGCGTCTCCGGGCGCTTCCAGCCTTCGCTGTATGCGCAGGTGGCGTTCCGCGGATACCTGTACAGCGACGGCTTCGCCTATGCGCAGGTCGGCATCCGCCCGTACATCATGGGCGACCTGTGGGGCTATTACGGCAACAACTGCGGCGACGCGGACGGCGACGGCAGCTTCGAGACCGTCGACGCGCTGACCTTCGACCTGGACTGGCAGCTGAAGGTCACCGGCCAGGCCGATACCTTCATCACCAGGGAATGGCGCAAGGACATCTACACCTCGCCGCGCTGGCACGTGCAGTTCTGGGACCTGCTGGGTGGCGCCGGTTCGCGCGCGGTCACGCCGATGATGGTGGGTCCGGGCACCGTGCCCGCGGGCGCGGCGCAGACTTACACGGCGAAGATGCGCTCGTGCTGGCCGTATGCCGACAACGTCAACTTCTCGGTCGACTGGGGCGACGGCAGCGCCGCGCAGGCGGTCAACGGTCCGGCGTCCACCGGCGTCAACGCCTCGCACACCTGGGCCTCGACCGGCTCGCCGCTGCTGCGCCTGACGGCGTCGAGCGACGCGCACGGCCGCAACCTGGGCAAGGCCACGCAGCGCACGTTGACGGTGAACAATGCGCACGTGCACCTGGGCATGACCTGGAAGCTGCTGGGCACCAACGGTTCGTACTCGCACGTCGGTTCCGATGCGCAGACCAATGCCTACCAGGGCGACACCAACCCCGCCACCGCGCTGCCGGTGCTGTGCCTCCGGCAGGACGGCCGCGCGGCGCCGCCGGGCATCACGTTCGACGCCTACAACGGCTGGGCCAAGGGCGAGATCCGGCTGACCGCGCCGGTGCAGGGCCTGTCGCTGACCTCACGGGCGGTGGCGGACAACCTGTGCGCGTCGACCTTCGGCGCCGGCTTCCGCATGGGCGAGTTCCATGACGGCAGCGGGGGCTGGACGTGGTGGGCGCAGGGCCTGGTCAGCGGCGCCAACCGGTTCTGGGTGGCGATCAACGATCAGCCGGCCAACCCATGGAACTGATGGCGCAACTTTGAAGTGACGATCGGCCGTGCCGCGGGTGCTTTCCGCCCCGCGGCACGGCAACCGCGGTGTGCGGCGCGTCGTGAGAGACGAATCCGCATCACAGATCGCGCCGGTACTGCATCCCGGTTTGATAAGACTGGCCCTATTTGACCGGCGGTTGTCCTCATTCGGCCCGTGCGTTCGCGTATGCTCCCGCGAAAAATCAGACCCCAGCTCAGATGACATGCCCGCCAAGGCGGCAAGAGCACAAGGGGACAAGCGAGCCGGGCGCGGCCATACGCCACCAGTGCCAGGAAAGCATGACGTCAACGCGTTGATCGCATGGACGCTCCTTCGGAACGCGCAGGTTGAGGACACGGACTTGCAGCAGCTCCAACCCAGAAGACCTCTTTCCAAACGGCACCAGCTCAAGCGGCTGCAGTTGCGCCGCAACCAGCTGGAGCGCCTGCAGCACAAGAAACGCCAGCACCGCATCGTGCTGCTCCAGCAGCAGCGGGCGCAGCTGCTGGCGCGGCTGGCGCAGCTGATCATCGACATCCTGCACAGCGGCCTGCAATGGCGCCTGCAGTGGGATGGCGCGGGCACGCCCGCGCCGAAGAGCACGGCCAGGCGCGGGACCGTCATCCGCGCGCCGGTGTCCGGCGTGCTGGCCAGCGTCCTGCGGCGCGAGCCCGGTGCAGAAGCGGACCCCGCGGCAACCGGCTCCTCCAGCCTGCTGGCGGAGCTGTGGGTGGACAAGCGCTCGCTCGGCTTCATGCGCAAGGGCGCCGTGGTGGTCATCCGCTACCGGGCGTTTCCGCACCAGCGCTTCGGGCGCTACAGCGGCCGCGTGCTGTTCCATTCGGTACTGGCGATTTCCGCCAGCCGCGCCACGCGGCTGCTCGGGCGGCCGATGGACGGGCCGCGCTACCGGGTGCGGGTGTGGCTGGACCAGCAGAGTTCGATCGTCGACGGCCGCACCGAGCCCTTGATTCCAGGCATGACGCTGGATGCGGACATCATGCTCGAGCGCCAGCACCTGGCCGAATCCTGAGGCGGCGCGCTGCGCATGCCGGGCGGCACGCGCGGGGATCTCACGCGGGCAGGTCGACGCGATACCACGGCTGGCACGAAAGCGTGCTGCCGGTGATGTTGATGAAATCGATGAACTCGCGGGTATGCGGCGCGGCCGTGTGCGCATCGAGCGCGGCCTTGTCGGCGAACACTTCATGCACCACGAACCTGCCGGCGTCGGTGGCGTGCGCATGCAACTGGAAGGACAGACAGCCCGGCTCGGCGAGCGTATGCCTGGCGAGCGCGTCGAAGGCCTGCAGGAAGCGGTCGTGCCAGTCCGGCGCGACCGTGGGAAAGGCGAGGACGGTGATGGGGCGGTGATCCATGCTGTTCTCTACGGCAGGGGCGCGAACGCGGCCAGTCGCATGCCGCCAGCGGCCGCGCGCGCGGGCTCGACTACCGTGGTATCGCCCAGCAGGTGCATGCGGTTGACTGCAAGTGGACGCGCATCCTGGCGACCGCGGGCAAGGGCATCGCTCAGGCTTCTTCCGTCGCGCCCGGCAGGACCAGGGTGTGCCGGGTGTGGCGCACCTTGGCTTCGAGATAGCGCAGGTTGTGCCGGCCGGAGAACACGCCGGTGGGCCGCACCCCCGCCACTTCGATGCCGAGCGCTTCGAGTTGCGCGCGCTTGTCGGGGTTGTTGGTGATCAGCGTGATGCGGGTCAGGCCCAGGGCCTTCAGCATCTCGGCGGCGGCGGTGTAGTCGCGCTCGTCGTCGCCATGGCCCAGTGCGCGGTTGGCGGCGTAGGTGTCGTGGCCCTGTTCCTGCAGCCGGTAGGCGTCGAGCTTGGCGTAGAGGCCGATGCCGCGGCCCTCCTGCCGCATATAAAGAAGGTAACCGCCTTCCTCGTGCAGGCGCGTCAGCGATTCCTGCAGTTGCGGACCGCAATCGCAGCGCGCCGAGCCGAGCACGTCGCCGGTGGTGCATTCGGAATGCAGGCGCACCAGCGGCGCCTCGGCCTCGCCGGCGCCCAGGCGCAGCACGAAATGCTCCTTGCCGTCGGACAGCCCGTGGAAGCTGTACATCACGCCGGCCGCCTCGCGGCCGTCGGCCAGGTGGATCGGCAACTGCGCGGTGGTGCGCACGCGGGGCGTCTTGTCGAGCGGAACGGCGTGCACGCAGGAAGTGGACATGGGGAATCTCGTGGCTTGTCGGGGAGGGGCCGCGTTACAACATGGGGATGAACCCGTGGGTGCTCAACGCGGCATCACCGGTTGCATGCGGCGTCCCCACAGAATGAACAGGGCCAGCGCCAGGAACACAGCGTTCACCGGAGTGGCCGCCAGCTCGCCGCGGCTGGCGTGAAAGCCCGCCGCGCAGAGCTGCAACAGCACGCAGCCCAGCGCCGCGGGCACGGTCAGGCCGGGCTTGATGCGGGTCAGGGCGGGCAGGAGCACGCCGACGCCGCCGGCGATATCGATTACGCCGAGCCCGCGCACCATGGCCTCGGGGAACTGGCCGGTCCACGGCCACATGGCCGCCAGTTCGGGGATCGGCTTGAACAGCTTGATGCAGCCGATGATCACGAAACCTGCGAAGACCAGGGCCTGGGCGAGCCACAGGCCGGCATTCAACAACTTGCGGGGCTTGGGCGGGACGGCGGCGGACGACATCGATTTTCTCCGGCATGGTGGGCAACATCCGCCCCTGGGCGCCGTCGAATGCGCCCATGCTGGCTATGCGTTGCGGTGATCCGGCGGGTTCATCGCCGGCTTTGTGATACGATAATCTATATTATCGTTTCGTGCTTGGACGTCAACAGGTCGGGGTTTCATGAGGCAGTGGTCGGACAATCACCCACAGGGCAAGCTGCTGGCGCGCAAGCGCGCCGCCATCGTGCAGGCGGCGCAGGAAGTGTTCCTGCAGCAGGGCTACGAAGGCGCGAGCATGGAGAGCATCGCGCAGGCGGCGGGCGTCTCGATCATGACGCTGTACCGCCACGCCAGGCGCAAGGAGGATCTGTTCGCCGCGATCATTGCTGCCGCCTGCGACCATTCCAGCGACGAGAAGCAGGCGGAAATCCGCGAGATGGAGCGCATGCCGCTGCAGGACATGCTGGTGAAGCTCGGCGTGATGTTCCAGGAGAAATGGAGCGATCCCGCCATCCTCGCGCTGCTGCGCGTGGTGATCACGGAGCTGAAGCGCTTTCCGCAGCTGGCCGATACGGTCTATGAGGCGTTCTTCCTGAACTGGACGGTGAACCTCGATGCGTTCCTGGCGCAGCGGCCGGAACTGCAGGGCATCGAGGCGAAACGGCGCAGGAAACTGTGCGAGGCGTTCTTCGACCGCATGGTCGGGCTGGATGCATTCCGCCTGCTGCTGGGCATGAAAGGCTCGACCAGGAACGAACGCACCGAGCGCGCGCGTGCGGCCAGCATCGCCTTGCTGGCGGATCTGCGCGCCGAAGCGTGAAGCGCTAAGCGCCATCGAGGCGGCGGCCTGAAATGACGGCCGCCTGGCATCCGTGGCGGCGGTATGCGCTCGCGCGAGTGGACACACTGCATGGCTTGTCCACCGCCAGGAGTGCTTGTGAAGTCCATCGCCTCATCTCGCGCGGGAGCGCTGGCCATCGGCCTGCTCGCGGCCGGCCTGTCCCTGTCCGCCCATGCCGCGCACGCCGCGGTTGCGCTTGAAGTCTCCGCCGACGGCAAGACTGCCTATCGCACGATCCACGAGGCCATCGCGGCGCTGCCGCCGACCGGCGGCGTGGTCCATGTCCATTCGGGCGTGTATCGCGAGAAGATCAGGATCGACAAGCCCAACGTGCTGCTGATCGGCCTGGGCAAGGACGCGTCCAAGGTGGTGATCACCAACGACGACTATGCGGCCAAGTACAACCCCGCGACGCGCCGCAACTTCGGCACTTCCGACAGCTATACCGTGATGGTGACGGGCAACGACTTTTACGCCACCAATCTGACCATCGCCAATACCGCCGACTACGAGCCACCGAACTACCTGGGCAACGGCCAGGCGCTGGCGCTGTATTCCAAGGGCGACCGCGCGGTGTTCCGCGCCGTGCGCCTGCTGAGCGGCCAGGACACGCTGCGCATCGACGGCGCCAGGCGTGCGTATTTCCACAACAGCTACGTGGAAGGCACGGTCGACTACATCTGGGGCGACGGCAAGGCGGTGTTCGACCATTGCCTGGTCCGTACCCGCATCAACGGCCGCGTCGACGGCACCACCACCATCACGGCACAGGGACGCGAGCGCCCCGACGAGGACACCGGCTTCGTCTTCATCGATTCGGACCTGCTGTTCGAGAGCGCGAAGATGAGCAATGTCTTCCTGGGACGGCCCTGGCAGCAGTACGCGGCGACTTATTTCGTCAACACCACGATGGGACCGCAGATCGCCCCCGCGGGCTGGATGGAATTCCATCCAGGGCCGGGCGGCAGCAACAACCTGCCCACTTCGACCTATCGCGAGTACAACTCGCTCTATCCCGCTGCCAACGGCAAGTGGGCCGCGTCCGATCTGCGCCAGCGCGAAAGCGTGTCACCGCAGAGCAACGTATCGCTCAGCGCGAACGAAGCCGCGCGCCTGGTGGCGGATGTCTACCTCGCCGGCAATGATCACTGGGCGCCGACCCGCGTGAACTACGGCACGAAGACGCAGCAGAAGCTGCCGGTGCCGGCTGCGGCGCCTTGAGCGCCGCCTTCCGCGGGCGCTTGCGGAAGGCCTGAACTGACTGAGGCCCGGCATCCTGGCGACCTGTGTCGCCGGGATGCCGGCCGGAGAATGGCTCGCATCGGCCTTGTTTCCCCCTTGGCGTATACGACGCCATGCCAGGGCCGGACGCCGATCGCTCACTCCCTTACTCAGTGAATCCCATGAAAAAGCTCCTGCTCTGCGCGGCCCTGCTCGCCGCGCCGCTGGCTCACGCCGACGCTTCGCACATTCCCTATACCTACACCGGCACCGCCGCCACGCCCGCGCAGCCGCGCGAAGCGGAGATCGCCGCGCTGTTCGATCGCTGGAACGCCACGCTGGCCACCGGCGACGCCGACCGGATGACGGCCCTGTATGCGCCCGACGCGGTGCTGGAGCCGACACTGTCCAACCAGATCCGCGCCACGCCGGCGGACATCAGGTCGTACTTCGTGATGTTCCTGCAGGGCAAGCCGCAGGCGGTGATCAACTATCGCCAGATCCGTTTCCTCGACGATGGTGCGGCGGTGGACATGGGCGTCTATACTTTCACGCTGAGCAAGAACGGCAAGGCGCAGAAAGTGCAGGCACGCTATACCTACGTCTACAAGAAGATCGATGGCGAGTGGAAGATCATCAACCATCATTCCTCGCTGATGCCGGAACGCGCTTCGTAATGCGCGTGGCGGGTGCGCAAGGCCCTGGCCGGATGGCCAGGGCGTGGCGCTCGTGTCTCGTGCTGGCCGGCGGGACCATGGCGGCGATGTCGGCGGCGGCGGGCGAACCCCCTGTCGAAAGCGGGCCGTTCCTGGACCTGCGCTATCGCTACAGCAACCTGTATTCGCAGTCGGCGCCGTTGCGCGGGCACGCCAATACGGCGCGCCTGCAGCTCGGCTATCGGTGGGCGATCGGCGACGGCTGGAGCACCTATGTCGAGGGCACCGCCGTGCGTTCGCTGTTCGGGCGCCAGTACGACGACACCTCCGGACGCCGCCTGCCGTATCCGATCGAGGCCGATCCAAAATCCACCGGCCTCACCAATGCCTGGCTCGAATACCGCAACGACGACGTGCGCGTGCGCGTCGGCCGCCAGTACGTGCTGATGGACAACGGCCGCTTCGTCAGCAACAACGGCTGGCGGCAGACCTCGCAATCCTTTGACGGCGTCGGCGTCAGCTGGAAGGCATGGGCGGGCGCCGAACTCGGCTATCACTGGCTGGACCAGGTCAATCGTACGGTCGGCGAGGATTTCCCCGACCGCCTGCAGCGCCGCTGGAAACTCGACGCGCACCTGCTGCACTTCGACCAGGCCCTGCCGCTGGGCAAGCTCACCGCCTACGGTTACTTCATCCGCAACCGCACGCGGCCGGCCAATTCGGTGCGCACGCTTGGCGTGCGCTGGAGCGGCACGCGCAAGCTGGGCCCGGACGGCGCGAGCCTGGGCTGGATTGCCGAGGTGGCTCGCCAGCACGATTACGGCAACAACCCCGCGCGTTTCAGCCTGGGCTATCACCTGGCCGAAGTCAGCTATGGCTATGCGCCGTTCTCGCTCAAGGCGGGCGAGGAGCGCCTGGGCGGCGATGGCGTCACGCCGTTCAATGTGGCCTATGGTGCCGCGCGCGCTTTCAATGGCTGGGTCGGTGCCTTGCGCATTCCCGCGGCCGGATTGCGCGACCGCTACGCCGGTGCCTTCGGCCAGTTGCCGATCGCGCGCAAGGCGAGCTGGCAGGTGGTCTATCGCCACTTCACGCCAGTGCTCGGTGGGCCGGCGCTGGGCAACGAGCTCGATGCGGGCATGCTGTTCGACGTGGGCCGCGGCGTGACGCTGGAAATGCAGTACGGCGACTATCGCGCGCACGGCTACGGCGTGGACGAGCGCAAGCTCTGGCTGATCGCGCAGTACCGCTTCGGCCGCCAGCCTTAAACGGGTTCGGCCAACTTCCGGCACTTATCGCCGGCTCCCGCTTCCACCGATAAGGCTGCGTCGACCAGCGCGCGCACCGGCGGCGCGCTCCACGCGGAGGGAAGGGCATGGCGAGCAGGCGGCGTTTCGTGCAGGGCATGGCGGGTGCGCTCGCCGGGGTGTGGCTGGCGCCTTCGCTGCTGGCGAGCGAGGCCGGCGCAGCAAAAGGCGTAAGGAAGGTCGTCGATGATTTCGTGAGAGCCAATGGCTTTCACGGCGTCATTCATCTCGTGCGCAACCGGCGCGTGGTGTTGTCCGAAGCCTTCGGCATGGCCGATGTGGAAGCGGGACGCCGCACCACGGTGGAGACGCTGTATCCGCTGGCCTCGATCAGCAAATGGTTCGTCTCGATCGCCGTGCTGCGGCTGGTCGAGCAGGACAAGCTGTCGCTCGATGGTTCGATCGCCGATTACCTTGCCGGTTATCGCGCCGACACCGGCGCCAAGGTGAAGCTGAAACATCTGCTGTCCAATTGCAGCGGCATTCCCAATGGCTTCTCGCCACAGGTCAAGGCTGATCCGGCGATATGGACCAAGGCCTATACCACCGGCGAAGCGATCAAGGCGTTCTGTTCGGGAGACCTTGCCTTCGAACCGGGCAGCCGGTTCTCCTACGATCTCACCAATTGGATCCTGGTGAAGGGCATCGTCGAACAGGTCACCGGCCATGAGTTCGCGCAGGTCATCGACGGACTCGTACTCACTCCGCTGGGTTTGAAGCAGGTGCTGCCGCGCTATACCGACGAGGCGCGCGCCCGGGTCGCGATCGGCTACGCCACGATCGATCCCCCGGTGCGCAAGATGAACCCGCAGCTGGTCTATACGCTGGCCTCCGGCGGCTATTGCGGCACCGCGACCGAGCTGGTGCGTGCGGCCGAAGGCGTGTACGGCGGCTCCTTGCTGAGCGCTGCCTCGCGCGAAGCCTTGAGCACGATCCTGGTGCCGACGGAGTCTTATGCGCTGGGCGGCCGGGTCAAGGCCGTGCAGGTCGATGGCACGGCGCAGGCGTTTGCGTGGGAGACGGGACGAACGGACGGCTACCGCTCGCTGCTGGCGCACCGGCTCGACGGCCAGTCCACCCTGGTCCTGCTCAACAACACCGACCTGAGCCAGAAGACCATCGACCTGTTCGCCGAGGCGGTATTCGCCGCGGAATCGCAGGCATAAAAAAAGCAAGGAACGTCTCCGTCCTTGCCGCTTCCAGAGTATAGCTCACCCCCCGGCTTGCCGTAAGGCCAGGGGCATGGCGCAGCATCGCCCACCGTTGCCGTGGCGGCAGACCTGAGGGCGATGCGATGACAGAACACGAAGTGGTCATAGTCGGTGGTGGTCCGACCGGCCTGATGCTTGCGGGCGAATTGGCATTGGCGGGCGTGCATGTCGCCATCGTCGAGAAGCGCGCCAACCAGGACGTGCCGGGCTCGCGCGCGGGTGGCTTGCATCCGCGCACGCTGGAAGTGCTGGACCAGCGCGGCATCGTCGACTGGTTCGTGGCAGAGGGGACGCGGCATCCGAACGCGTATTTCCACATCGCGCTGGATGTCAGCGATTTTCCCACCCGGCACAACTACGTGCTCGGCCTGTGGCAGAAGCATATCGAGCGCATCCTGGCGAGCTGGGTCGATACCTTGCCGGTGCAGTTCTACCGCGAACGCGAGGCGCTCGGCTTCGAGCAGGACGATGAGGGCGTCAATATCAGCCTGTCCGACGGCACTGCATTACGCGCCCGCTACCTGGTTGGCTGCGACGGCGGCCGCAGCCTGATCCGCAAGATCGCCGGCATCGAGTTCGCCGGATGGGACGCAACCAAGAGCTGGCTGATCGCCGAGGCCCTGATGGCCGACGAGCCTGCCTGGGGCTTCCGCCACGACGCGCAGGGCACGCATGGCATCGGCAAGGCGGAAGACGGCCGTGTACGCATCGTGCTGACCGAGGCGCAGCTCAACACCGGCAGCGAGCCGTCGCTGGACGAGGTCAGCGAGACATTGGCCGCCATCTACGGCACCGACTTCGGCATCCACGACGCCACCTGGGTCTCCCGCTTCACCGACCTGAGCCGCCAGGCCGCGGCCTATCGCGAGCGGCGTGTGCTGCTGGCCGGCGACGCCGCGCACGTGCATCCGCCGATGGGCGGGCAGGGCCTCAATCTTGGTGTACAAGACGCGGTGAACCTGGGCTGGAAGCTCGCGCAGGTAATCAAGGGCGTGGCGCCGGAAATCCTGCTCGATACCTATCACGCCGAACGCCACCCCGTTGCCGCGCGCGTATTGCGCAACACCATGGCGCACGTCGCGCTGCAGCGCAGGGACGAGCGCAGCCAGGCCCTGGCCGGATACCACGCCGAGTTCCTCGCCATGGACGAGCCGCGCAGGCGCATGGCAGCCGAAGTGGTCGGGCTGGATATCCGCTACGACGGCGGCGAGGGGCATGCGTTGCTGGGACGGCGCATGCCGGATCTCGAACTCGTCACGGCGGGCGGTCCGCTGCGGGTGTTCAGCCTGCTGCATGAGGCGCGGCCCTTGCTGCTTAACCTGGGCGAGCGCGGTGCGCTCGATGCGGCGATGGCGCCATGGGCGGATCGCGTGCGCTGCGTCGATGCGAGCTGCGCCGGTCCGTGGGAGTTGCCGGTGCTGGGCGACGTCGGCGCTCCCTGCGCGGTGCTGGTCCGTCCTGACGGTTATGTAGCCTGGGTTGGCGAGGGCAGCGACGACGGGCTTGCCGCGGTCCTGCCCAGCTGGTTCGGACCGCCCGCCCGGACGTAGCACACCTCTTCAGCCATGCTTTCGGCCTGCAGAAACGCCATCCGCGGCGCCGGATGCATCAGGAAGTTCTGGTGCGAGATATTCCACGCATAGGCGCCGGCGAGCGGGAACAGCAGGCAATCGCCCGGCGCCAGCGCTTCGACCGGCTGTGCGCGCGCCAGCACATCCTTGGGCGTGCACAGCTGGCCGACCAGGGTGACGCGCTCGTGCTCGATCAACGGTGCATGATTGCCGCGCAGGATCCGGAACGGATGATCGTGTCCCTGCGCCGGCGGCGTGCGGAAATGGTGGGTGCCGCCGCGCGCCACGGCGAACCACTCGCCGTGGTTGCGCTTGATGTCGAGCACTTCCATCGCGTACCAGCCGCAGGCGACGCTGACGTAGCGGCCGGGTTCGAAGCGCAGGCGCAGGCCGTTGGCATGCCGGTCCAGCACGCCGCGCAGGCCGGTGCAGAAGCCCAGCCAGTCGAAGGAAGCGGAGGGATCGGCGTAGTCGACGCCGAAGCCACCGCCGGCATTGACCACGGCGAAGTCCAGCCCGTAGGCGGCTTTCCAGCGGTTCGCGACATCGAGATACGCACGCACCAGGTCGAGCTGCATGCGCGCATCGCGCTGATGGGACATCAGGTGGAAATGGAAGCCTTCCAGGCGCAGCCGTGGATGCTCTCGAAGCATTGCGACGGCCTGCGGCAGATCCTGCTCGTCCATGCCGAACGGCGTGGGCTTGCCACCCATCATCAGGCGGGTATCGCCGATACCCGGCACGGCGATGTTCATGCGCAGGAACACTGGCACGTTCCGGTCCAGGCCGTCAGCGATGGCTGCGAGCCGCGCCAGTTCGCCCAGGCTTTCCACGTGCAGCGTGCAATCGGGCAGTGCGGCGGCCAGCACCAGTTCGCTGTCGAGCTTGCCGGGCCCGCCGAACAGCAGCGGATGTGCCGGCTGCTGTTCGTGCAGCCAGCGCAGCTCGCCGCCGGAGGCGGCCTCGAAGCCGTCCACCCATGGCGCCAGGGTCCGCAGCACGGGCGCCTCGGGGTTGGCCTTGGCGGCGTAGTACAGCTCGCAACCGTGCGGCAGGGCTTCGCGCATCCAGCGGACGTGGCGCTGCAAGGCGTCGAGGTCGTAGACGTAGGCGCAGATCGGCTCGCGCGATTCGATACGCCAGCGGGCGAGGAGCGCTTCGACGGGTTCGGGGGAGCAATGCAGTGTCATGCGTGCGTGCCTGGTTGGAAGCTTGGCTCAGGCCACCTGCCGCGCGGCGGCAGGCGGGCTGATCGGGTTGGCAAGATAGGTGTAGTCGGAGTCGCGATCCGCGCGCTTGAACAAGCGGGTGCGCAGGTTGTTCTTGCTGGGCAGCGCGTCGCCTTCCAACAGGCCTTGCAGCAGCGGCTGCGTACCGAAGCGCTCCTGCCAGCGTTGCGCGATGGCGCCGATGCATGCCCATAGCCGGTCTTCCAGTGCCGCATCGCCGTCGGCGAGCTGGAAGATCGCCTCGGCGAGGTTGTTGACCAGCGCGCAATAGGCCACGCGCTTCCAGCCCAGTTCCTGGCTGTAGTGCACCGATTGGCGGGCGCGTTCCGACAAGGCGCCCAGCTGCTGTTCCGGCCACCGTTCGCGTACCAGTTTGGTGCCTTCCAGGTCGCGCACCCATACGCGCGACGGCATGCCGCGGTCGAAGCCGAGCACGGTGTTCTGCAGATGCGGTTCGAGCACGATGCCGTGCCGGAAGAACGCCACCCATACGCCATCCAGCAGCAGCCCGGCATACGCCTCGAACCAGGCCACGGCGGCGCGCGCATAGCCGCTGGCCGATATCCCCTGGCGCAGCATCGTCTTGCACACGCTGACGCCGTGGCGATCGTGGGTGAACAGCGCGCCCGCCACCTGCGGGTGGTAGCGCTCGCGCACCAGCGCGCCGGGGTTGTCGCGATACAGGATGCCGAAGCTTTCGGTCAGCTCGCGGTGCGCTTCCGGGTCGCCGCCGAGCGCGCTGAAGTCCAGCGTGGTCGCCGCCGGTTCCAGCAGCACGCCGAAGCCCGGCACGCGCTCGCCCACGTCGCGCCATGCCGGCTCCAGCAGCTCGGTCATCGCCACTGCGCTTTCCAGTTCGTACCAGGCGTTCTTGCGCACGCAGTTGGTCAGGCGGACGTGGATCGACATCTTGAGGAAGTAGTCCAGTTCCGCGTGATACATCGTGCGCACCGACGAGGTGGGCTGCAGCTGCATGCCGCGCATGCCCAGCGGCTCGATCCAGCCGCGTTCGCGCGCCTCGCGCAGCAGCGGATGAGCCAGCAGGCGTTGCGCTTCCCAGGGGTGGCAGGGATACAGATGCTCCTCGCCGCCGACTTTGGCGAGCGTGGAGCGCACGTTGCGGCCCAGTGTGCGCAACAGGCGCGGATCGATGCGGAACCAGTACAGCGGGATGTCCACGCGCGCTTCCGGCGAGCAGGCGAGCACCTGCCCGATGGGGACGCCTTCGCGGCTCTTCGGCGCGGGATGCAGCGCATGCCCCCACAGCATGCCTTGCTCGGCGTCGATCAGCGCGTCGCCGCGCAGCGGCGCGGCAGCGGCATGCTGCAGCAGATGCCGGGTGATCTCGATGCTGTTGTCGGACTGCGCCAGCAGCTCGGCATTGAAGCCGCATTCCGGCGCCAGGCGCTCCAGCAGGAAGTGGATGGTGGCGTGCGCGTCGGCGCAGCGCCAGGCTTCGCCTGTCGACTTCAGGTATGGCGCCGAGGCGTAGGTGCAGCGTCCGAGCCGGCTGCCATGGCCCAGGCGGATGCACAGCGCATAGCCGGCCTGCGCGAAGTCGATGCGCAGCAGCGGTCCTTCGCCCAGCGCGAGTCCGGCGGGCCGGTCGAGTCCGCGATAGTCCAGGTCGGCCTGTCCGCGCGGCAGGGCGAACTCGCGCAGATAGCAGTTCAGCCAGCAGGTGATGGCCTGCGCATCGGCCTGGGCCGCGTACCACTGTTCACGCATCGCTTGCTGGAGCATACGGTTGCCTCGAGGGTAGGAAGAGAAAGAGCCGGACCGCGCAGAGCAATGCACCGGCGCCCGCCAGCGCCGCGGCGACGAAGGGCGTGGCCAGTCCCCAGCGGTGCACCAGCGCGCCCGCGGCGACGCCGCCGAGCGCGCCGGCCCACTTGCCGCAGGCATCGAAGCGCCCGAACAGCCGTCCGGCGCCGCCGCGCCCGGCCTGTGCACTGAGCGCGCGATTGATGCCGCCGATGGCCAGCAACATGCCGATGCCGTAGAGCACGCGCGCCGGGGCGAGCCAGGCCGGATCGGCGAGCACGGCATGGCCCAGGCAAGCCAGCGAGAACAGCCCCAGGCCGATCAGCAAGGGCCGCTGCGGCGCCGGCGAGCGAGCGCGCAGCCAGGGCAGCAGCACCAGGTACACCAGGTGCGGCAGGCTGTAGTAGAGGCCGGCATGACTGTCGTTGCCGACGCCCAGCGCTTCGCTGTAGGAGATGAAATAAGGGAAGGTGACCACCATCGCGAAGCAGAACAGGAACTGCACGAGCAGCAGGGGCAACAGCTCGCGCAGGTTGTCGTGCTCGCGCGGGCCGGCATGCGGCGTCGCGGTTGCGCCAACCGTTGCGACCGGGTCGGTCGGCAGCAGCCAGGTAAGCGCAAGCGCTAGCAGCGGCAGCACGGCCAGGTAGGCGTACAGCGTCTGCGCCAGGCCCAGCCCGGTAGCCAGGCCGAGCAGAGCAGGTGCGGTCACCATCGCCAGGCGCGCGGAGAACTGCGTCCAATCCAGCGCGCGGGTCAGCGAGCTGCCTTGCGCCTGCGTGGCCAGGTACGCATTGGCGGCGGCAAGCGAACCGCCGCAGGTGCCCTGCACGATGAGCGCGAGCACGAACCACGGCAGGCTTGGCGCGCAGCCGGCCAGCACGAAGCCCAGCGCGAGGCCTGCCTGCGCGCGCATCAGCGAGAGCTTGCGGCCGTAGCGGTCGGCCAGCCGTCCCCACGCCGTGGCGGTCAGCGCGGTGCAGATGGTGGGCAGCACATAGAGCAGGCCGCTGAGCCAGTCCGGCGCGCCCGGCGCGAGTCCGGCCAGCACGCGCGGCATGAACACCGGCATCCCCAGCGCCGTGAAGGCCGCCAGATAGTGGGCGGTGAGCACGGCGGCGAGCGTGCGCATCAGGCGGCTCCGTCGGCTTGGCGCGCCACGCTGTCGTCCGCCAGCATGAAGTTCGGGCCGCTGTCGCCATAGAACTTGTTGATGTCGCTGGCGCCGGTGACGCGCTTGCTCAGCAGGCTGCCGGCGCTGAGCAGGTATTTCACCGGCAGCCACGGCGCCTGCAGCAGGCGTTCGGCCGGACCGGTGTCGATGCCTTCGCGGGCAAGTTGATCCAGCGTGGCGCGCAAGGTCTGCCGCAGGATGGCGTACATGGGTTGCCGCGCCGCCGCTTGCCAATCGGCGATGCTCTCGAGCACGGCCAGCAGGTCCAGCTGCAGAATGATGGTGCAGAACATCCGCGCCAGCGCGGCATCGTCCTCGACCGGGATGCGCGGGTCGCGCAACGGGCCGAGCGTATCGAGGTTCGGCAGGCATGCGCGCAGGCGCGGCAGCAGGACGCGGGCGGAATCGTTGTCCTTCATCAGCAGCCGCGGCGGCTGGCCCGGCGTGTAGATCAGCACCGCGTTCTGCTGGTTCGCTTCCAGGGCCACGCCGTAGCGCAACCACAGGCGCAGGTGCACATGGCTCAACAGTTCCGCATAGGCACGCCACCAGGCGAGCAGGTCGCCATGGTGGAAACGGTCGGCCAGGTGCGCGGCGAACGGGCGGCCGTCGGGCATCGTGCTGCCCAGGGCGGCCGCGGGCACCAGGGTGGCCTCGGGCAGGGACGGGTACTCGCGCACCAGATAGGCCAGGTGCTTGGCTTCGTCGACGTGGCCGCCGTGCGCCTCGTCCACATGCAGGTAGCGTCCGCACAAGGCTTCGTCGTTTTCGGCGATGGCGGTCAGCGCCTGTCCGAACCAATGGCCGTCGTAGATCGTCGACGGCTTGATCAGGCGCAGGTTCAAGGCGCCGAGCGTGCGCATCAGCAGCGGCAGCTTGATGTGCTGGCCGGGGTGATCGACCGGCATCACCGTGCGCACCGACAGCGTCGGGCGCACCCATAGCCAGGCACGCGGCGCGCGCTGCGTGTGCGGCGGCAGCGGGAACGCAGCGCTGTCGTGCAGGCGCGGCCAGGTCAGCGGATGTACCGGCAGCAGGGCATGCGTGGAGACCAGCGCATCGTCGAGGCCGAGGTCGGACATCCGTGGCCAGAACGCCGGTGGCTCGCTGGTCAACTGCAGGCGGTCGCGTGGCACCGCCAACCAGTGCAACTGGAAAGAAGGATCGAATTCCGGCGCATACGCGCGCATGTCGGATTCGCCGAAGCCGGACTTGGCACGCGCCGTGGGATAGAACGGGTGATCGCGATAACTTGCCACCTGGTCGCAGCGCAGCGCGCGTTCGTCCCAGCCGGCGCCGTCCAGCGCGCCGGCGAGCGCATCGGTCCGCTCCTGCCAGGCCTGCCGCGACAGGGCGCGATGCTCGGCGGCGCAGCGTGCCTCGGCGGCGTAGTCCAGGTGCAGCTGGCGGGTTTCCTCGTCGAGGCCTTCCGCCAGCAGCTGCAGCCAGGCATCCGCGCCATGCTCGTAGACCAGGCCTTGCGCCGTCTCGCGCAACCAGCCGTCGCCGATGGCGCGCAGGCTCTGCATGTAGTCGCTGGCCTGCACCGGCAGCCAGAGCGCGCCGCCCGGAAGATGCGCGATGCGCCACCAGTGCGGCGGGAACGCAGCTGCCGGCCACGCCTGCCGTGCGCTCGCCGCGGGCTGCCCCGCGCTGCCGCGATGCACGATGCCGCGCACGTCCTCGCGCAGGCAGCAGTCGATGATGCGCCAGGCGATGTAGGCGCTGTCCTCGCTTGCCGTGCTCATGCCTCCGCCCCCTGCGCGATCTGCCAGTGCAGTTCCGGTTCGACCGCATGCAGCGCCTGGCCGAGATCGTGCTCGGTCTCGGCCACGATGCTCAGCACGCCGAGATAATCCTTGTTGGAACGGCTCAGGCGGATCTCGTCGCCCTGCTGGCGCAGGCGGCGGTAAGCGACATGCGCGCGCTCGTGCTGGCGCGCCTGGTCGTCGCTGATCTGCAGCAGCCGGCCTTCCTCGCGCGCCACGTAGTAGCGCACCAGGGCGTGTTCGCTCGACGGCTGCAGCGGCGCCAGCGGCTGGCCCAGGTGCAGGCGCAGGATGCCCTCGAACCAGCGCTGCCCGAGCATCCGGTCCAGCATGAATTCGCGGCCGTCGCCGATGCTGCGGTAATTGATCTCGACCAGCACGGGGCCGCGCTCGGTGAGGATGAATTCGCTGTGGCAGACGCCGAAGTCGACGCCGAAGGCCAGCACCTGCGCCAGCGCCTGCTGCCGCTGCCGCAGGCCGGCCGGGCCGTTCCAGCGCGCTTCCAGCTCGATGAAATGCGGCGGGTCGGACAGCGTCACATCGAAGCCGCCTACGGCCTGAGTTTGCTTGCGGTCGCTGAGCGTTTCGAGCGTGAACAGCGGACCGTGCAGGAATTCCTCCAGCAAGACCGCACGCCCCGGGTGGCGTTGCCAGAACGCCTGCAGGTAATGCTGCAGCTCGCCCGGGTTGGCGCACAGCTGCACGTCGAGGCTGGCCACGCCTTCACGCGGCTTGGCGATCAGCGGCCACGGCGCATGCGCGGGGACGGCCTGGCCGGGCATCAGGCTTTCGAACCACGGCGTGGGCAGGCCGAGCGAGCGCAGGCGCTCGCGCATCGCGGCCTTGTTCTTGGCCGCGTAGCACACGCGCCACGGCTTGCCCGGCAGACCGAACGCCTCGGCCACCAGGGCGGTGCTGGTCTGCAGGTGATCGCTGTTGGAGAACACCGCGGCGGGGCGGATGCCGGCGCCGTGCAGCACGTCGATCACGCCCAGCGGATTGAACACGTCGCACTCGATGATCTGCTGTGGCGCGTGCTGCGGTTCGCCGCCGAAATACTCCAGATGCTCAAGGCGATGGTCGGTCAGCAATACCACCGGCAGCCCGAGGCGCTGGGCGGCGGGAAGAAAGCCCTCGATGACCGCCGCATGGCGGACGTGGGTCAGGATCACCAGGGGCGACAGGTTCTCGGTCATGGAGGCATCCGTGTATTGAAGCAGCGCGCAACGGGCCAGCGGATGCGTGTGGCGGCCGATGCGCAAAATCGCACGAGCCATCCACGCGTCATCCTCGGCCGTGCGCCGAAGGGTTGGTCTGGGCTGTGGTGGCTGGGCCGGGAAGAACATCCCGGCTGGCTCGGTAGTGCTGCGGTCCGCCGCCGGCACGCCGATCGCGATACATCCTTGCCTTATCGCGAGAGGCTCAGGTCCGGTGCCGATGCGGATACTTCATCTTGCATGGACACAAGTATGTGCTGCGTCAACGCCGGGTTGCAGTTGCAAGACAGCTTGCGGCGGCGTGCGATGCGTCACGTTGTGTCAGAACGCAAGTTCCACACCCGCCGTTACCGTGCGGCCCGGCGCCGGCTGGCGGCCCCACGGGCTGGTGTCGATGCCGCGATACCAATAGCGGCGATCGAACAGGTTGTTCACCGCCAGCGTGCCCTTGAGCGTGCTGCTGCCCGCGCGCATCAGCATCTGCGTGAACTGCATGTTCCATACCCAGTATGAAGGCAGCTGTCCGACCGAAGCGATGGCGTTCTCGCGCACCGTGTTGGCGGCGTCGCTGTAGGCCTTGCTGAAGTAATAGCTGGTCAGCGCGACGACGGTGTCGCCACGGCTGTAGCTCGCGCCGAGGTTGAGCTGGTTGCGCGAGGTATACGGCACGCGCCGGCCGGCATACTGGCCGGACTGCTGGCTGGCGTCTAGATAGGCATAGCCGGCGCTGAGCTTGAGCGCACGCAGACTGGGCGGGCTCCATTCCAGCTCCAGCTCCGCGCCCTGGTGGCGGGTCTTGCCCAGGTTGGCGTAGGTGCGCGTGGTGTTGTCGAGCTGGATCTGCTTGTCGAAATCGATGCGGTACACGTCGAGGTTGATGCTGGTGCCCTCGACCGGCATGTAGCGTGCACCGGCCTCGTAGTTCCAGGCCAGCTCGGAGTCGAGGTTGTCGCCGTAGATGATCTGCGTCACCTGCGGCGCGCGCAGGGAACGCTGCGCGTCGGCGTAGACGTACCACTGCGAGCTGGCCTTGTAGCCGACGGTGAGGCCGGGCAGGGCATTGCGCACATTGTTCTGCGTGCTGATGCCGTTGGCGCGGTTGAGATAGGTGGAATTGAGGTGCTCGTAGCGCAGGCCCGGCGTGACGGTCAGGCGGTCGTTGAACAACCCGATGGCGTCGCTGACATAGGCCGACCAGGCGCGATCCTTGAACTGCCAGTTGCGCACCAGCGTGTACACACCGTTGTCCAGGCCCGTGTTGCCGACCAGGAAGTCGATGTCCTCGCGCACCGCGCGCACGCCGGCGGTCCACTGCTGCGTGACGTTGCCGGAATCCACGTGCAAGGCGATACGCGGCTCGCTGCCATAGACCTTGAAGCCGCGCGGCGCGCTCTGCAGCAGCTGCGGCGCCAGGTCGGGGCGCCAGGTCTCGGTGGCGAGGCGGCGCATGCCGACGATGAAGTTGCGGCTGCTGTCGGCGCTGAAGTTGGTCCAGGTGAACTGCGACTGGTCGAACGGACCCCAGGCGCCGAGATCCTGCTGCCAGGTGAGCGAGGCGCGCGTGGTGCGTCCGGTGAAGCGGTCCAGCGGACGGGTGGCCTGGCGCGGATTTTCCTCGTAGTCGGCGACCGACAGCGCGCCGGCCATGTCCATGTTGGCGACGTAGCGCTGCACCTGCGCCTTCAGCAGCTTGTCGTCGGCCAGCCACCATTCGGCGCGCAGGCGCAGGTTCTTCACGTCGGTGCCGCTGTGCTCGCGCCAGTACTGGCCCTTGTTCCAGTCGGCATCGACCTGCAGGCCGAAATCCGGCGTGAGGTAGCCGCCGGTGCTCAGCGTGGTGTCGCGCAGGTAACGGCCGGCACCGCCGGCGGTGATCTTCTCGCCCAGCGTGGTGGTCCAGCGTTCGGGGATGGGCTTGCTGACCAGGTTGATCACGCCGCCGACATTGTTGGGGCCGTACTGCACGGCAGCGCCGCCGCGCACGATGTCGATGCGGTCGATCTGATTCATGGTCACCGGGAACAGCGACAGGCTGGTCTGGCCGTACGGCGCCAGCGACAGCGGGATACCGTCCTCCAGCACCTGCACGCGGCCGCTGCGGCTCTCGTACAGGCCGCGCAGCATGATCTGCGGCAGCACGCCGGTGCCGGTCTCGTCGAAGATCTTGATGCCGGGCACCTGTTGCAGGGCGTCGTCGAGCGAGCGGTTGGCGCCGTTGGCCAGGTCCTCGCTGCCGATCACCTTGCGGCTGCCGGCGTAGGTGCGCACGTTTTCCTTCGAGGAACTGCCCAGCACATTGCCTTGCACCTGCACGGCTTCGAGCTCGCGCGGCTTGTTCGGCGCGGTGGTGTCGTCCGCATGTGCGGTGGCGGCGCAGAGTGCGCAGGCGATGGCCAGGCCAAGGAGATGCGGGCGGTGTGTTCCGGTCACGTGAAGTGTTCCAAGCGGGGAAGGGGGAAGCTCAGGACGCGCGCAGGGCGGCGGCGCGATCGCGCAGGGCGGCCAGCAGCAGGCCGCGGTCTTCGCCGGCGAGCATCCAGCGCACCTCGCGGGCGGCCCAGTAGCGCAGTTGTTGTTCGTTGCGCGGGTTGGGGCAGAACGGGATGCCGGCGGTGTCGCAGCAGTCGGCGATGTCCTGCAGCCGCTGCCACACGTCGGCATGCAGCGGTTGCGGACCCAGGCCGAGGTCGAGCGCCAGGTCCAGCGCGCCTTCCATCACCAGCGAGATGCCGGGCACGGCGAGGATCTGCGGCAGCGCGCGCACGCCCGCTTCGCTTTCGATCATCGGCACGACGTGGATCTCGCGGTTGGCCTGCTCGATGTAGTCCGGCAGCGCGGTCTTGCCGAAGCCGGTGACCCGCCCGCCGGTGATGCCGCGCCGGCCCAGCGGCGGAAAGCGCGCGGCGGCGACGGCGCGTTCGGCCTGCTCGACCGTTTCCAGGCGGGAAATCACCACGCCCCTGGCGCCGGCATCGAGCACGCGGCCGATCAGCTTCTCGTCCACTTCCGGCACGCGCACCCATGGCGCGCAGCCGCCCAGTTCGCAGGCGCGGATGGCGTGCTGGAGTTGGTCCGGCGAGAGCAGCACATGCTCCAGGTCGAGCAGCACGAAGTCATAGCCGGCATGGCCCAGCATTTCGCACAGCAGGGGGCTGGGTACGGATTGCAGGAGTCCGATCGAACGCGGCATGCGTGGCTGGGCCTAGGTGGGAGGGCCGCCAGCATAGGTTTAATGAGAATGATTATCAACAAGTCGCGACCGCGAAGTGTCGCCGACGAAACCCATTTCGTGATCGCGAGCACCGCGTGCGTCAACGCCGCCGCGGTTGCCAAGCGTCGGAGCGGACGACTAGCATGGTCGGGCTGACACGGGCAGGCGACATCGAATGAATGCTTCGCAGGAGTTCCCCCAACTCTTTGCGGCGGTCCAGCAGCTCCGCGCGCGCAGCGCGCCCGAGCCAGCCGCACTGGCCACGATTGTCCGCACCAGCGGTTCGACCTTCCGGCGTGCCGGCGCCCGCATGCTGGTGCATGCCGACGGCACAGTGACCTGCGCCCTGGCCGGCGGTTGCCCCCAGCGCGACATCGTGCTGCGCGCGCAGCGCGCCATGGCGGAGCGCACGCCCGCGCTGGTGCCCTACAACCGCGAATCCAACCTCGACCTGCTGATGGAAGTCGGCTGCGGCGGCGAGCTGGACGTGCTGATCGAGCCGCTGGTGCAGCCGGCGGATTTCCACTTCCTGGACGTGCTGGCCAGGCTGCACGAGGAGCGTGCACCGGCCAGCGTCGCCACGGTGTTTTCGCGCGACGGCGAAGTGCACACGCCGCGACCGTGGCGCCTGATCCGCCATGCGGCGGGACATTGGACCGATATTCCCGCGCAGGGTCTCGCGCAACGTATCCATGCCCTGGCGGATGTCGCCGAGGCGGGCGGCGCCGTGCTCGAGCGCGCCGAGGCGGATGGTGCGCAACTGGATGTCCTGCTCGAAGCGTGGCGACCCAAGCCCGCGCTGGTGGTGGTCGGCTACAGCGAATGCGCATTGGCCTTGTCGCGCCTGGCGCATGGCCTGGGTTGGCAGACCACGCTGGTCGAGCATGTCGCGGTGGCGCGCGAGCGCCTCAATGGCGTGGGCGCGCAGTTGCATGCCGCGCCCGAGATGCTGCCGGAACAGCTCCCGTTCGACCGGCAGACCGCGGTCGTGGTGATGACACATCATTATGAGCGCGACCTCGCCTATGTGCAGGCGCTGGCGCCGCTGCCCCTGGCCTATCTCGGCGTGATCGGCTCGCGCGAACGCGCCGGCCGCATCCGCGATGCCGTGCCCGTATCCGCCACGGCGATCCATGCGCCGGCCGGCCTGGATATCGGTTCGGAGACGGCGCAGGAAATCGCGCTCTCCGTCGCCGCGGAAATCATGGCCGCGATGCGCGCGCGTTCCGGCGCCCGGCTCAGCCGCATCGAAGGGCCGATCCATTCATGACCGCCGCGCGCGCCCTGGGCATCGTCCTGCTCGCCGCCGGCGGCGCGGTGCGCTATGGCTCGGCCAAGCAACTGGTGGCGATCGATGGCGAGCCGCTGGTGCGCCGCGTCGCGCGCGAGGCCTTGCGCGTATCGCCCTGGGTGACGGTGGTGATCGGCGCCTATCGGGAGGACGTCGAGGTCGCGCTGGAAGGCCTGCCGCTCGATACCGCCTTCCACGCCGGCTGGCCGTCGGGCATGGGCGGTTCGCTCGCCTTCGGCGTGCGACGCCTGCGCGAACGCCACCCGGAACTGACCGGCGTCACCGTCTGCCTGTGCGACCAGCCGGCACTCGGCGCCGCGCAATTGCAAGCCTTGGCGGATGCGGCCGCGCCCGACCGCATCGTCGCCGCCGATTACGGCGACGGCGTGGTCGGCGTGCCCTGTCTGTTCCCCTCGCGCTTCTTCCATGAGCTGGACCTGCTGCACGGCCCCGAAGGCGCGCGCAGCCTGCTCGCTCTTTACGCGGACCAGGTACAGGCGCTGCCCATGCCCGAGGCCCGCATCGACATCGATACGCCGGACGACTACGAACGCTGGCGCACGGGCAGCGGATAGCCCGTCGCGTTCGCGCACCGACATCGCCCATGCACAGACGCGGAGGCAACATGATCGTCCTGAATATCAACGGTGAATCCCGCTCGGTCGACGTCCCGGACGACATGCCCCTGCTATGGGTGCTGCGCGACGTGATCGGCCTGACCGGCACCAAGTTCGGTTGCGGCATCGCGCAATGCGGCGCCTGCACGGTGCACCTCGACGGCGCGGCGGTGCGTTCGTGCGTGCTGCCGGTCGCGGCGGTGGGCACCAAGGCGGTCACCACCATCGAGGGCGTCGGCGCCAGCGCGGTCGGCAAGAAGGTGCAGCAGGCCTGGCTGGATATCGAAGTCGTGCAGTGCGGCTATTGCCAGTCCGGCCAGATCATGTCGGCCGCCGCGCTGCTGGCAGCGACGCCGGAGCCGAGCGATGCGGAAATCGACGTCGCCATGTCCGGCAACATCTGCCGCTGCGGCACGTATGTGCGCATCCGCGAGGCGATCAGGCAGGTCGCCACCGGCCAGAAGGTGGCGCCGCAGACGCTGCCCAACGAAGCGCCGAACCAGGCCGCCGCGACCGGCCAGGTGCTTTCCTTCGTTCGCGTGGAGGGCGTGGCATGAACGTGCGCTTCGACCAGCCCCTCGGCGGGAGCCAACCCGACAACCCGTCGCGGCGCGAGGCTTTGAAATTGGGCGGCCTCGTCGTCGCCTTCCTCTGGCTCGGCGGCGGCGCCAAGGTGCTCGGCCGCGCCGCGGCACAAGGGCCGGTCGCGGCGGGCGATTCCGCATTCGCGCCGAACGCCTTCATCCGCGTCGGCACCGACGGCGCGGTGCACCTGGTGATGCCGAGCATCGAGATGGGGCAGGGTGCGTACAGCGGCCAGGCCACGCTGCTGGCCGAGGAAATGGACCTGGGACTGGACCAGGTCGTGGTCGAGCACGCGCCCGCCAACCGCAAGCTCTACGCCAACCCGCTGCTGGGCGAACAGGCTACCGGCGGTTCCACCACCATCCGCTTCTGCTGGACCACCCTGCGCCAGGCCGGCGCCGCGGCGCGCGCCTTGCTGGTCGGTGCGGCGGCCGCGAAATGGAAAGTGGATCCGGCGCAATGCACGGTGGCGCGCGGCGTGATCCGGCACGAGGCGAGCGGGCGCAGCTTGGGTTATGGCGAGGTCGCCAACGCCGCCGCGCAACTGCCCGTGCCTGACAAGGTGCAGGAAAAGGACGCCGCGCAATTCGCCCTGATCGGCAAGCCGCTGCGCCGCGTGGACACCGCCGGCAAGGTCGACGGCTCGCTGCAGTTCAGCATCGACCTGCGCGTGCCGGACATGAAGGTCGCCACGGTCAAGGCCTGCCCCACCTTCGGCGGCAAGCTGGTGGCGGTCGACGACAGCCGCGCACGCCAGGTGCCCGGTTTCGTCGCCGTGCTGAAGATCGACAACGCGGTGGCCGCGGTGGGCGAGCATTTCTGGGCCGCGAAGCAGGCGCTCGATGCGCTGGACATCACCTGGGATCACGGTCCCAACGCGCAGTACTCCACCGAGCAGCTGTTCAAGGATCTGGCCGAGGCGTCGAAGCATGGCACGCCGATTCCCGGCAAGGCGGTCGGCAACGTCGACGGCGTGAAAGGCAAGGCGCTGGAAGCCACCTATCAGCTGCCCTTGCTGGCACACGCCACCATGGAGCCGCAGAACGCCATCGTCCATGTGCGTCCCGATGGTTGCGATATCTGGACCGGCACCCAGGTGCCGGCACGCTGCGTGGATGTCGCCGCCAAGCTCACCGGGCTCAAGCCCGAGAGCATCGTGGTGCACAACCAGTACATGGGCGGCGGTTTCGGGCGAAGGCTGTTCGAGGATCCGGTCGAGCAGGCCGTGGCCTTCGCGCGGCAGGTCAGCTATCCGCTCAAGATGGTGTGGACGCGCGAGGAAGACATCGCGCACGACCGCTACCGGCCCGCCTACTACGACCGCATCGCCGCCACCCTGGGCGACGACGGCAAGCCGGTGGCATGGACACACCGCATCGCCAGCGGCTCGGTGCTGGCCACCTTCGCGCCCGGGGCGATGGGCAAGAACGGCATGGATTCGGATGCGATCGAATGCGCCGCCGATGTGCCGTACGAGTTCCCTAACATGAAAGTCGAATGGGTACGCCACGACATGCCCGAGGGCGTGCACCTCGGCTGGTGGCGCGGTGTCGGTCCCGTGCACAACGTATTCGTGGTCGAGAGCTTCATGGACGAGCTGGCGCATGCCGCCGGCAAGGATCCGCTGGTCTATCGCCGCGAACAGCTGCAGAAGAACCCGCGCGCGCTGGGCGTGCTGAATCTCGCCGCCGAAAAGGCCGGCTGGGGCAAGGGCAGCCTGCCGGCGCGGGTCGGTCGCGGCGTGGCGGTGGCGGCGCCGTTCGGCAGTTACCTGTGCGTGATCGTCGAGGCGGAGGTGTCGCCGCAGGGCGAGGTGAAGCTGCGCCGCGCGGTGGCCGCGGTCGACTGCGGCATCGCGGTCAATCCCAATACGGTGGCCGCGCAGGTGCAGGGCGGCCTGATCTTCGGCTGGACCGCCGCGCTGTACAACGGCATCACCATCAAGCATGGCGCGGTGGAGCAACACAACTTCAACGACTACCGCATGATGCGCATCAACGAGACGCCGGCGCTCGAAGTGCACCTGGTCGACAGCAAGGAAGCACCCGGCGGCATCGGCGAGACCGGCACGGTGATGGCCTTCCCGGCCCTGTTCAATGCGCTGTTCGCCGCCACCGGCGTGCGCCTGCGCAGCTATCCGATCGACCGCGCTGCGCTGGTCCAGGGGCCCGACGCGCTGAAGGCCGTCATCACCCAGGCGACCGACCGGGCCGCCGCTGCGAAGGAGGGGATGGCATGAAACTCGTGCGCATGATCCTGGCCTTGATCGCCATCGTGGTGGTGGGCGCCGCCGCCTTTACCGCCTACGCCTGGTTCATTGTCGGCGATGGCAAGGAGACCGGCGCGCCGCAACCCGCGGCCGCGGGTGCGCCGGCCAGCCTCACCGACCCCGTGGCCCGCGGCGAATACCTCACGCGTGCGGCTGACTGCGCGGCTTGCCACACAGTGCCCGGCGGACAGCCGTATACCGGCGGCGTGGCGTTCAAGATGCCGTTCGGCACCATCTACTCGACCAATATCACCGCAGACAAGGAAACCGGCATCGGCGACTGGAGCGACGACGAGTTCGTGCGCGCGCTGCATGCGGGCGTGCGCAAGGACGGCAAGCCCTTGTATCCGGCCTTCCCGTACACCTCGTATACGGCGCTGAGCCGCGACGACGTGCTCGCCATCAAGGCCTACCTGTTCAGCCTGCCGCCGAAGCACGCGCCGGCGCGGCCGAACGAGCTGTCGTTTCCGTTCGACCAGCGCTGGGGCCTGAGCGTGTGGAACGCGCTGTTCCTGAAGAAGCAGCGCTACGAGCCGGTGCAGGGCAAGTCGCAGGCGTGGAACCGCGGCGCCTACCTGGCCACCGCCCTGGGCCATTGCGACGAATGCCACACGCCGCGCAACGCCATGTATGCGCTCAAGCGCGGCGACGCGCTGTCGGGCGAAGTACTGCAAGGCTGGAAGGCCTATAACATCACGTCCGACAAGACCTATGGCATCGGCAACTGGAGCGAGCAGCAACTGGCCGATTATTTGTCCAAGGGGCATGCCAGCGGCCGCGGCACGGCCTCCGGCCCGATGGGCGAAGTGGTGCAGTACAGCCTGCAATACCTGACGCCCGAGGACATCGGCGCCCTGGTCACTTATCTGCGCGAGGTGAAACCGCAGCAGGGCAGCGCCGGCAGCGAAGTGAACGACCGGCCGGCGCTGGCGCTGGCCTCCAGCGCGAGCGCCCCGGGCGCCGAGGAGCTGGCGCAGGGCGGCCTCGGCCAGCATCTGTTCCAGGGCGCGTGCTCGAGTTGCCATCTGTGGAACGGGCAGGGGCGGCAGAGCGAGGCGGCGGCCTTGCTGGGCACGCAGGCGGCCAACGATCCGCAGGCGCACAACCTCACCCAGGTGATCCTGCAGGGCTCGACGCTGCGCACCGCGCATGGCGAGACGTCGATGCCTTCGTTCGGGCAGGCGTATACCGATGCCGAAGTGGCGGCACTGGGCAACTTCGTGCTCACGCATTTCGGCGGCAAGCCGGCGACGCTGACCGCCGACGAGGTGGCGAAGCGACGCGCACCGTAGGTTGGTGAGCGCAGCGAACCCCAACGTGGCGATGACGTCGGGAAGCCTGTTGGGGTTCGCTGCGCTCACCCCAACCTGCGCCGGCGGGTTGTCGCCTGAGCGGGACATCACACCGCACGCGAAAACGCTTGGTGTCCCAGCCCCCAGCGCCCATACTTCACCCCATGCATTGGCCACCGCCGAAGCCGGGCGCCCGCGCGTCTAGACGGGATGATTGTTAATTGAACGTGATGCCTTCCATGCGCCACCCGGACGGGAAAACGCACGCGCCTTCCCACGCCCGGAACGCGGGAGGAACGCCATGAACGTGCTTTCCGATCGCTATGGCCGCCACTTTCCCTACCTGCGCCTGTCGATCGTCCCGGCCTGCAATTTCCGCTGCACCTATTGCCTGCCCAACGGCTACCACGCCAATCCCCATGCCGCCGCGCCGCTGAACCTGGCGGAGATCGCGCGGCTGCTGCGCGGTTTCGCCGCGGTGGGCATGCACAAGCTGCGCATCACCGGCGGCGAGCCGTCGGTGCGCCACGACCTCAGCGACATCCTGCGCACCGCCGCCGGCATACCCGGCGTGCGCAAGCTGGCGATGACCACCAATGGCACGCTGCTGTCGCGCCGCCTGGGCGAATGGATGGACGCGGGGCTCAATGCCATCAACGTGAGCGTGGACAGCCTCGACCGCGCAAGCTTCGCGCGCATCACCGGTCACGACCGCCTGGACGACATCCTCGCCGGCATCGACATGGCGCTGGCCGCGGGCCTGGCGTCGGTGAAGCTCAACGCCGTGCTGCTGCGCGACGTCAACGACCGCGAGCTGCCGGCATGGCTCGACTATCTGCGCGACCGCCCGGTCGGCCTGCGCTTCATCGAATTGATGCAGACCGGCGACAGCCTCGCGTTTTTCCGCGAACACCACGTGCGCGCCGAAACCCTGGAAACGCAACTGCAGGAAGCCGGCTGGGAGGCGCTGCCGCGCGCCGCCGACGCCGGTCCCGCGCGCGAGTACCGCCACGCGGACTACGCCGGCCGCATCGGCATCATCGCGCCGTACTCCAAGGACTTCTGCGCCGGCTGCAACCGCCTGCGCGTCACCGCCACCGGCGACCTGCGCCTGTGCCTGTTCGGCGAGTTCGGCATTCCGCTGCGCCCGCTGCTGCAGGACGACAACCAACTCGAGGACCTGGTGCGCGCGATCGGCGGCCAGCTGGTGCGCAAGGAGCAGACGCATCACCTGCACGAAGGCCGCACCGGCATCACTCCCCATCTGGCATCCACCGGAGGCTGATTCATGCGTGAGCGCGACCCGCGCCCCGACCATTTCCATATGGCCGACGTGCGCCGCAAGCGCGCCACCGCCCGCCGCGCCGTCGCCGTCGGCGAACTGCAGGCCGGCAGCGCCTACGAAGATCTTGCGCATGGCCGCCTGCCCAAGGGCGATGCCATCGCGATGGCCGAGATCGCCGGCCTGCAAGGCGCGAAGAACGCTTCGCAGCTGATGCCGCTGTGCCATCCGCTGCCGCTGGAATACATCGACGTGCGCTGCGAGCGCGTGCCGGAACGCCAATCCATCCGTGTCTACTGCGAAGTGGCCACCTTCGCCCGCACCGGCGTGGAAATGGAGGCGCTGGCCGGCGTCAGCGCGGCCCTGCTCACGCTGTACGACCTGACCAAGCCGGTGCAGCCGGCGCTGTCGATGGGCGGTACGCGCCTGTTGTTCAAGGAAGGCGGCAAGAAAGGCCTGTGGCTGCATCCCGATGGAATGAGCGAGGCCGAACGCGAGCATTACCGCCCGCGCGCCACGGCCCGGCTGGAAGGCGTGGCCGCGGCGGTGATCACGCTCAGCGACCGCGCCAGCCGCGGCGCTTACGAAGACCGCTCCGGTCCGCTGCTGGTGCAACGCCTGCGTGCGCTCGGCGCGGAACTCGGCGACGCCGAAGTGCGTCCGGACGATGAAGACGGCCTGGTTGCACGCCTGCGCGAACTCGCCGGTGGCGGTACGCGCCTGGTGCTGTGCACCGGCGGCACCGGCCTGGCGCCGCGCGACCGCACGCCCGAAGCGCTGGCGCAAGTCGCCGATCGCCACGTCGCCGGCATCGGCGAACTGTTCCGCAGCGAAAGCGGCCGCCATACGCCGATGGCCTGGCTGAGCCGCGCCGATGCGGTGCTGCTCGGCGGCACGCTGGTGATCGCGCTGCCCGGCAGCGCCAAGGCGGTGGCCGAAGGCATGGACATCCTCGCGCCGATCCTCGGCCACGCGCTGGACATGGTCGCGGGCGGAGGCCACGCATGAGCCACGAACTGCTCGAACCGGCCGACGCGCTGCGCATCATTCTCCAGCACTGCGCGCCGACCCCCGCACAGGATCGCGACAGCGAGCTGGCCCTGGGTTGCGTGCTGCGCCAGGCGGTGGTCAGCGCCGCGGCGGTGCCGCCATTCGACAACTCCGCGATGGACGGCTACGCCCTGAGCGGCGGCCCCGCGCCGTTAGCGGCCGGCAGCGAATGGCTGGTCGAAGGCGAACAGGCCGCGGGCGACGCCATGCAGGGCCGTGCGCAGGGCGCGTGGGAGATCATGACCGGCGCGGCCATGCCCGAGGGACTGGACCGGGTCATCCCGGTGGAGCAGACCGAACGCCTGGAGGCGCCGCACCGCGTGCGCCTGCTGGCCGAGGTGGCGCCCGGGCAGAACGTGCGCCTGGCCGGTTCAGACGTCGCCGTGGGCGAGACCGTGCTGGCCGCCGGTACCGTGCTGGCGCCGCAACACCTGATGCTGCTCGCCTCGCTGGGCGTGGCGCGCGTCAGTGTCGCCGCGTCGCCGCGAGTGGCGGCGTTGTGCACGGGGCGCGAACTGGTCGACGACCCGGCCACGCCGCTGGCGCCGGGGCAGATCCGCAACTCCAACGGTCCGTTCCTGGCGGCGCGTATGCCGCACACCGGCGCCGAACTGGCGCATGCGGAAACGGTGGGCGACGACGTCGATGCGTTTCTCGATGCGGTCGATCGCGCGCGTGCGGCCGGCAGCCACATCATCATTTCCACCGGCGCGGTCTCGATGGGCCGCTATGACTTCGTGCCGGTCGCGCTGGAGCGGCTGGGCGCGCAGGTGCTGTTCCACAAGGTGGCGATCCGCCCCGGCAAGCCGCTGCTGTTCGCGCGCCTGCCGGACGGCACGTTGTTCTTCGGCCTGCCGGGCAATCCGGTCGCGGTGGCGGCGGGGCTGCGCTTCTTCGTGGAGCCTACGCTGCGCGCCATGCTCGGCCTGCCGGCCGAGCGGCCCTGGCAGGTGCCGCTGGCGGCGGCTTTCGCAAAGAAGCCGCGCCTGCATTTCTATCTGAAGGCGCAACTGACGGTGGACGAGCGCGGACAGCTCGCGGCCACCGCATTGCGCGGACAGGAGTCGTACCGCATCCGTCCGCTGGCGGAGGCGAACGCCTGGGTTCATATCCCGCTGGAAGCGGGCGAGCTGCCGGCCGGGACGCTGGTGGATGTCTATGGGCTGGGTCATCTGGAAAGCCCCTCATGGAGCCGCGCATGAAGGTCCGGATCGCGCTGTACGGCGCGCTGCGCGAGGCGGATCCGCGCGGCCATCTCGAACTGGACGTGCCGCCCGGCAGCACCATCGCCGACCTGCGCGAACTCCTGGCCGCACACCTGCGCGAGCATGCGCCGCAGGTCAACGCCGGCCTGGTGCGCATTTCGGCCTTCGCCAGCAGCGAGGAGATCCTGCACAACCACCGCGAGGTGCCGGCGGATCTCGAGTTGGCGGTGCTGCCGCCGGTGAGCGGAGGTTGAACATGGAAAGCGCCATGGACGATCTGCACGTGGCCGTGGTCGAACGCGCGGACGCCGCGCTGGATGTCGCCGCGGCGTTGGACTTCGTGTCCGATCCGCGCTTCGGCGGCATCTCGGTATTTGTCGGCAAGGTGCGCGATTTCAACCTGGGCCGGCAGGTGGTCGGCATCAGCTACGACCTGTTCGTGCCGCTGGCCTTGCGCACCTTCCGCAACATCGGCGAGCGGGCGCGGGCGGAGATCGGCGCGCCGATGAAGCTGTACATCGCCCACGCCAAGGGCGACCTCGGCCTGGGCGACCTCGCCGTGGTGGTGGCCGCGGGTACGCCGCACCGGGCCGAGGCGTTCCGCGCCTGCCGGCTGGCGATCGAGGCGGTCAAGCACGAGGCGCCGATCTGGAAGCAGGAGCACTACGTCGACGGCGACAGCGCGTGGAGCGAGGGCTGTTCGTTGTGCGAGCAGCCGTCCGAGGGCGCGCAGGACCACTCCGGCCATGACGGTCATGGCCACGCTCACTGAGCCGCGCCGGTGCATCGGCGTGGTGCTGGCCGGCGGCCTGTCGTCGCGGATGGGAAGTGACAAGGCCTTGCTGCCGTGGCAGGGCCGGCCGTTGATCGAGCATCAACTTGGCGTGTTGCGCGAGGCCGGCGTGGACGAGATTCGTGTCAGCGGCAGTCGCGAAGACTATGCCGGCATCGCCGATACCATGCCCCAGGCCGGTCCGCTGGGCGGCCTTGCGGGTATCGCACAGGCCCTGGCGGGTGACGCCGAGCTGCTGGTGATTCCGGTCGACATGCCCTTGCTGCAGCCGGCCTTGCTGCACCGCCTGCACAGTGAGCGGCCGCAGGCGCGCAGTCTGTCTTTCGCCGCCCATGTGCTGCCGCTGCGCCTGCGCCTGGACGAGCGCAGCCGGGAGGCGCTGTCCGCGCTGATGTCGCGCGCCGATCCGCGCCAGCGCTCCTTGCGTGCGCTGCAATCGGCGCTGGGTCACGAAGAACTCGCCCTGTCCGCCGACGAAGCGGCGCAGCTGGCCGACTGCAATACCCAGACCCAATGGCACGAGGTGGCCGGATGAAGGTGCAACTGCAGGACCAGACCCTGCGCCTGCGCATCGACGAGGCGGAACTGGCGCAATTGCTGGATGGTGCATCGGTGGGCAATCGCACGCAATGGCCCGATGGACGGGTGGAGGAGCATCGATTGGTGCTTGGCCAGGCGCATGGTTGGCAGCGCGATGCCGACGGTTGGCAGGTGATGCTGGGCGACGCTGAAGTGCGCGCCTTCGTTGCGCGCCTGCCCAGCCGCGACGGCCTGGAGATCGCCTTGCCGGTGCCGGGCGGTGCGCCATTGCAATTGTTGTTCGACGTGGATGTGCGTGACAGTGTGCGGCATCGTCGCCAGCCGAAAGCCAGCTGACGATGGGTTCGGAGGGGCTCAGCGTGGCGGCGCACACAAACGCTGCGCCCTCTTCAACCTTCAAATCGGAATCCCTTCTCCCTCCGGGAGCACGCGGGGAGGGCACATGGATGTGCGCGGCTCTGAGGAGCGAGGAAGGTGGATGAGGGTGCGGGCGGAGCGCTGCACATCACGCTTGCGCTCCGCCCGGACCCTCACCCCAACCCCTCTCTCCCGCAGGGACTACCTTCGGGTCGCCGGAGGGAGAGGGGCTTTTCGCATTGATTTGACTTTCCACGGCAAGGGGAAGACATGAAAAAAATCTCGTTTCCGATGCATTGCTTGCTGCTGCTCCTGATATCGCTCGGTATCGCCGTGCCCGCTGCCGATGCACCGGTGCTGCGCGTCGCCTACGCCGGCTCGATGGGCGTGGTGATGGACCAGTCGCTGGGCCCGGCTTTCGCCAAGGCGCACGACGCGCGCTTCGAAGGCGTGGGGCAGGGTTCTTTTGCGCTTGCGCGCCTGCTGGCGGGCAGACAGATGCAGGCGGACGTGTTCGTCGCCATTACGCCGCCGCCGATGAAAGTCGTGCGCGACGCCGGCCTCGCCGAGCGCGCGGTGCCGGTGGCGAGCACGCGCATGGTGGTGATCTATGGACCCAAGAGCCGCTACGCCAAGGATTTCGAGGCGGCGGCGAAGGGCAGCAAGACCTGGTACGACGTGCTGCGCCAACCCGGCCTGCGCATCGGGCGCACCGATCCGGCGGTGGACCCGCAAGGCGCCAACGCCTTGCTCACGCTGCAGCTGGCCGGGACTTACTACCACCAGCCGAAGCTGCTGGAACAGGTGGCCGGCGAGCTGCAGAACCCGCAGCAGATCTTTGCCGAGCCCTCGCTGATGTCGCGCCTGGAGGCCGGCCAGATCGACGCTGCCGTCGGCTACGCCAGCGCGGCCTTCTCGCATCATCTGCCCACCATCGACCTGCCTGATGAGATCAACCTGGCGCAGCCGTCCATGCAGGATGCGTGGTATGCCAAGGCCAGCCTCACGCTCGCCGACGGCAAGCTGCTGAAGGCGCAGCCGCTGGTGTTCTACGCCGCGGTCCTGGCCGATGCGAAGCAGCCGCAGCTCGCCGCGGATTTCGTGCGCCTGCTGCAATCCGCCGAAGGCCAGGCGATGCTGCGCGAGCGCGGCTACGACCCGCCGCATGGCGAGGCGCTGTGACCCCAGCAGCCGACCCGACGCGCTATCGCCCGGGCCTGTCCGCGCTGCCGGCCGCGCTGGCCCTGCTGTTGCTGGCCACGCCCTTCGTCGGCCTGCTGCTGGCCACCGACTGGCGGCACTTCGGTTTCGCCCACGGCGATGGCGGTGCGGTGCGCGTGTCGCTGGGTTACAGCCTGATCGCGCTGCTGCCGATCGTGGCGCTGGGCACGCCGCTGGCGTGGTGGCTGGCGCGGCATCGCGTGCGCGGGCAGTGGCTGGTCGATGCGCTGCTGCTGGTGTCGCTGCTCACGCCGCCGCTGGCGATGGGCCTGCTGCTCGCTTCCATGTACGGCCCCTACGGGCCCGCCGGCCACCTGCTGGAGCGGGCCGGGTTGCTGCTGACCAATTCGGCGCCGGCGTTCATCCTGGCGCAGTTCTACGCGGCGCTGCCTTATTACGTGATGGCGGCGCGCACCGCGTTCGAAGGCGTGCCGCGCGAGCTGGAACAGATCGCCCTGACGCTCGGCTATTCGCCGTGGCGCAGCTTCGTCCACGTCAGCCTGCCGTTGGCGCGGCTGGGTCTGGCCGCCGCGGTGGCGCTGGCCTGGGTGCGTGCGCTGGGCGAATTCGGCGCGGTGCTGATCGTCGCTTATTACCCGCAGGGCATCCCGGTGAAGCTGTGGGTGAACCTGCAGGATATCGGCCTGGATGCCGTGTATCCGCTGCTGTGGGTGTTCTTCGCGGCGGCGTTGCCCCTGCCGCTGGCGCTGGGCATGGCCGTGCGCAGGCGCCTGTCGTGATGCGCATCGATTACCGCATCGAGCATCCGGTGGCGCTGCATGCGAGCTTCGAGGTGGCGGGCTTCACCGTGCTCCTTGGCGCAAGCGGGGAGGGCAAGACGCTGTTGCTGTCGGCGATCGCGGGTCTGGTCGCGGCGCGCGGCGAACCGTTCGATGGCTTGCCGCCGCAGCAACGCGCGGTCGGCTATCTGCCGCAGGGGCATGCGCTGTTCCCGCATCTGCGTGCATGGGAGAACGTCGCCTTCAGCCTGCGCGGGGCGCGGCGGCGCGAGCAGGCCATGCAATGGCTGGAGCGGGTGGGCATGGCCGGCCTGGCCGAGCGTTGGCCGGCGTCGTTGTCCGGCGGCCAGCAGCAGCGCGTGGCCTTGGCGCGCGCACTCGCGCGGCGGCCGAGCCTGTTGTTGTTGGACGAGCCGACCTCGGCGCTGGATCCGGTCACCCGCGACGAAGTGCTCGCCGAACTCATCGCCGAGGTGCACCAGGCCGGCATTCCCGCGCTCGCTGTCAGCCACGATCCCGCACTGGCGGCGGTGGCCGACCGGCTGGTGCTGATGCATGGCCGGCGCATCGTGCAGATCGGCACGCCGGAAGCGGTGCATGCGCAACCGGCGAGCGGTGCGGTGGCGCGGCTGCTGGGGCTGCGCAATGTGCAGCGCGGCCGCATCGTCGGCGCTGCCGGCGCGCAACGGTTGTCGTGGCCGGAAGCGGATGCCAGCCTGCGCGTGGAAACGGCGTTGCCCGATGGCTCCGCGGTCGATTGGCATGTCCCGCCTGCGGCAGTGCGATTGCACGACCCGGCGGCGGCACCCGACGACGCGATCGTCGCCAGCTTCGAATTGCGCCAGACCTCTCCGCACCGCAACTACCTCGGTATGCGCTGCGGGCAGGCGCGGTTGTGGGTGGAACCGCCGGCGGGCTACGAATTGCCGGCCGCGCCGATGCTGTCGCTGCCGCCGGATGCCATCCGCTGCTGGCCGGTGGAAGAACACGCATGAGCTTGCGGCGACGCGCCAAGTTACAGGACCGTCATCCCGGCGCAGGCCGGGATCCAGTAGCGAATTCGCTTGATCGTCGACATCACGCCGTGGTGTGCGCTCAAAAGTAGGGTCGGGCCATTACCCGGCGTGATCGCCACTGGATGATTCGCTTCGCTCACCCCTTCGGGGCCGCCCTGCGGGCGTTCTTCGCGCTACGCGCTCGTCCGGCCTGCGCCGGGATGACGGTCATTACGGAGCGTCACGCACCGGCACCTGAGCCATCGCCAGCGGATCGGCCTATGATGCTCATCTCGACCGATTCCAAGCATGCAGCGCCGGCCTCATGAGTTCGCAACCGAAAGACCTCGACCTCGAAAAAAGCATCCAACCCTACGACGGCCCGGCCGGCGGCTGGGGCGCACTGCGCGCCGTCGCCAAGGCGATCCGCGAGCAGATGGCGGTGGCGCGCTCGGTCGAGGCCCTGCAGCGCGTGAACAAGCCGCTGGGCTTCGACTGCCCCGGCTGCGCCTGGCCCGATCCGCGCCATACCTCCTCGTTCGAGTTCTGCGAAAACGGCGCCAAGGCGGTGACCTGGGAGGCGACGTCCAAGCGCACCACGCCGGAATTCTTCGCACAGCACACGCTGTCGGAGCTGTGGGAGTGGACCGACCACGCGCTGGAAGACCAGGGCCGCCTGACCCATCCGATGGCGTACGACGCGGTGCAGGACAAGTACCTGCCGGTGTCCTGGGACGAAGCCGCCACGCGCATCGGCGCCGCCCTGCGCGCGCTGCCCGAGCCGACCATGGCGGAGTTCTACGCCTCCGGCCGCGCCTCCAACGAGGCGGCCTTCCTGTACCAGCTGTTCGCGCGCGAATACGGCTGCAACAACTTTCCCGATTGCTCGAACATGTGCCACGAGGCCTCCAGCGTCGGCCTGCCCGAGGCGATCGGCGTCGGCAAGGGCACCGTGCAGCTGGAGGATTTCGAACAGGCCGACGCGGTGTTCTGCATCGGCCACAACCCCGGCACCAATCATCCGCGCATGCTGGGCACCTTGCGCGAGGTCTCGCTGCGCGGCGTGCCGATCGTGGTGCTGAACCCCATGCCCGAGCGCGGCCTGGAGCGCTTCACCTCGCCGCAGGATCCGGCGGAGATGCTCACCGGCCGTTCGGTGCCGATCGCCACCACCTATTTCAAGCCGAAGATCGGCGGCGACATCGCCACCATGAAGGGCATGATGAAGTGGCTGTTCGAAGCCGATGCCGCCGACCTGGCCGGCGGTGGCGCCGGCTTGCTCGATCGCGCCTTCATCGCCGAGCACACCACCGGCCTGGAGGCCTTGCGCGACGACGTGCAGGCCACCTCGTGGGAAAGCATCGAGCGCGCTTCCGGCCTGACGCGCGCCGATATCGAAGTCGCGGCCGGCATCTATGCGGCCGCCGAGAAGGTGATCTTCTGCTACGGCATGGGCATCACCCAGCATCGCCATGGCGTGGAGAACGTGCAGCAGCTGGTCAACCTGCTGCTCCTGCGCGGCAACATCGGCAAGCCCGGCGCCGGCATCTGCCCGCTGCGCGGCCATTCCAACGTGCAGGGCGACCGCACGGTCGGCATTACCGAGAAACCCAATGCCGCCTTGCTGGATGGCATTCGCCGCGTCTACGGTTTCGAGCCGCCGAGCGCGCATGGCCATGACGCCGTCGCGGCGGTCAAGGCGATCGGCGAGGGCCGCTCCAAGGCGCTGCTGTGCCTGGGCGGCAACCTGGCGGTGGCGATGTCCGATCCGCAGGCTACCTTCCCGGCGATGCGCCAACTCGACCTGGTGGTGCACGTCGCCACCAAGCTCAACCGTTCGCACCTGCTGCCGGCGCGCGCGGCCTTCCTGCTGCCGTGCCTGGGGCGCACCGAGATCGACCTGCAGGCCGCCGGCCCGCAGTCGGTGACGGTGGAAGACTCGATGTCGATGGTGCACGCCTCGCAGGGGCGCCTGCGGCCGGCATCCGAGCACCTGCGTTCCGAGCCGGCGATCGTCGCGCTGCTGGCGCGCGCCACGCTGCCGCAGTCGAAAGTCGACTGGGAAGGACTGGCGGGCGACTACGACCGCATCCGCGACGACATCGAGGCGGTATTCCCGATCTTCGCCAACTACAACGAGCGGGTGCGCCAGCCCGGCGGCTTCCATCTGGAGAACGCCGCGGCGCTGCGGCGCTGGAATACGCCGGACGGCAAGGCACGCTTCCTGCTCGCGCGGGGCCTGGACGAAGCCACGCCCGCCACTGCCGATCTGCTGATGCTCGCCACCGTGCGCTCGCACGACCAGTACAACACCACCATCTACGGCTACAACGACCGCTACCGCGGCATCACCGGCCGGCGCGACGTGGTCTTCGTCAACCCGGACGACCTGGCCGGGCGTGGCCTGCGCGAGGGCGATCGCATCGATGTGGAGGCGAGCCGCGTGGACGGTACGCCGAACGGACGCGCCGTACGCGGCCTGGTGGCGGTGCCCTACGGCATCGCACGCGGTTCGGTGGCGATGTACTTCCCGGAAGGCAACGGCCTGCTAGCGCTGGACGAGCACGACGCGCGCTCGGGCACGCCCGGCTACAAGTCCATTCCGGTGCGGCTGTCCGCTTCGTCCGCGCCGGTCGCGCCAGAGGCCTGACGATCATGCAACGCTCCGGACTCGCGCGCCGCGCCGTCATCGTCCACCAGGGCGCCGACCTGCGGCCGGGCGAGGACTGGCTGGCCGAGGAGGCGCCGGTGGAGCTGCGCTACAACGGCGCATCCTTCGCGGTGATGATGGCCACGCCGGCGGACCTGGAAGATTTCGCGTACGGCTTCTCGCTGACCGAGGGGCGCGTGGCGCGCGCGGAAGACATCCGCGGCATCGTCATCCACGAGCAGCTTGAAGGCTATGTGGTGGACGTCGATGCCGCCGAGGTGGAAGGCGTCGACGAGGATTCGGTGCGCCTGCTGCCGGGGCGCAGCGGTTGCGGATTGTGCGGCAGCCGGCATCTGGAAGACGTGCTGCGGCCGCTGGCGCAGGTGCCCGAAGGTCCGCTGCTGGAGCCGCACGCGCTGGAACGCGCCCTCGAAGCGCTGTCGCCTCATCAGCAGCTCAACAGCCACACCGGCGCCGTGCACGCCGCGGCCTGGGCAACGCCGGCCGGCGACATCCTCCACGTACGCGAGGATGTGGGCCGCCACAATGCATTGGACAAGCTGCTGGGTGCCTTGAGCCGCGGCAGCGTCGACCTGCGCAGCGGCTTCGTGCTGGTCACCAGCCGCGCCAGCTACGAGATGGTGACCAAGGCCGCCAGCCTGGGCGTGGGCGTGCTGGCGGCGATCTCCGCGCCGACGGCGCTGGCGGTGACGCTGGCGCAATCCTGCCGGTTGACCTTGACCGGCTTCGTGCGTCCGGGGCGCCACGTGGTCTACAGCCATCCGCAACGACTGAGCGGCATGGCGCAAGCGCCGCGGCCGTGATCGCCCATTGAAGGACCGGCCCTGCACCGATCCTTGAACGCCGGCAGGCGATGATCGCCGCCTGTCGCCAAGCCCGCGAGGAGAATCCCATGAACCAGCGTTTCGATGCCGTGGTGATCGGCGCCGGCCAGGCCGGCCCGCCGCTTGCCGAGCGACTGGGCAAGGCAGGCCGGCGCGTGGCCGTGATCGAGCGCAAGTTGGTCGGCGGCACCTGCGTCAACACCGGCTGCATTCCGACCAAGGCGATGGTGGCGAGTGCCTACGTCGCGCATATGGCAGGACGCGCGCATGAGTATGGCGTTCGCGGCAGCGAGGACACACGGGTCGACATGCAGCGCGTGTGGGAGCGTACGCAGGGCATTTCCGGCAAGGCCCGCAGTGGCGTGGAGCAATGGTTGGGTGGCATGCCGAATGTCACGTTGCTGCGGGGACATGCGCGTTTCGAATCGCCCACTATGCTGAGGTTTGGCGAGGATCTGATCGAAGCGGAGTCTTTCTTCATCAATGTCGGCGGGCGCGCCTCGGTGCCGGATTTTCCCGGCATCCATGACGTTCCCTTCCTGACCAACACCGGCATGATGGAACTGCGCGAGCTGCCGGAGCACCTGATGATCGTCGGCGGCAGCTATATCGGCCTGGAATTCGGCCAGATGTTCCGGCGCTTCGGCTCGAAGGTGACCATCGTCGAGCGTTCGCAGCGCTTCCTGCCGCGCGAGGATGCCGACGTCGCCGACGCCGTGCTGGCGATGCTGCGCGACGAAGGCATCACCGTGCACCTGGGCGCCGAATGCATCGCGCTGGAAGGAAAGGCCGGCGCGATACGGATCAAGGCGCGCGGCAACCAGCTATGCGAACAGGCGGTGGGTACGCACCTGCTGCTTGCGGTAGGCCGCCAGCCGAATACGGACGACCTGGGCCTGGACCGGGCGGGCGTCGCCCTGGACGAGCGCGGCAACATCAAGGTGGACGACCAGGGCCGCAGCAGCGTCCCGCATATCTGGGCCATGGGCGACTGCAACGGCAAAGGTGCGTTTACCCATACCTCGTACAACGATTTCGAGATCGTCGCCGATGCCGTGCTGGGGCAGGGCGGGCGGCGCATCTCCGGGCGCATCCAGGCCTACAGCCTGTTCACCGATCCGCCGCTGGCGCGGATCGGCATGAGCGAGCAGGAGGCGCGCAAGTCCGGCTGCGAGGTGCTGGTCGGCACGCGGCCGATGGCGCGGGTCGGGCGGGCGGTCGAGCGCGGCGAGACGGTGGGCTTCATGAAGGTCGTGGTCGACGGCGCCAGCAAGGAGCTGCTGGGTGCGGCGATCTTCGGCGTCAACGGCGACGAGGCGATCCACTGCCTGCTGGATACGATGTACGCCAAGGCGCCGTACACGACGGTGTCGGAGGCGGTGCACATCCACCCGACGGTAGCGGAGCTGCTGCCGACGACCTTGCAAAGCCTCGCGTAGGTTGGGGGGAGCGCAGCGAACCCCAACGGACCTTGCACCGCAAACGCTACGTTGGGGTTCGCTGCGCTCACCCCAACCTACGCCAGGCGGTCAGGCTGCCGCGTCGGCCTGGCGGGCCAGCTTCCCCGAAACGAAGCGCACGGCGACGCCGGCCAGGCACAACAGCAGCGCGGTCACTCGCATCTGCGCAGTGAACAGTGCCGCCGCACCGAACAGCACCGCGATAAACAGATCCCGCAGCAGCCAGCTCCACGCGCGCGGCGCCGGCACATCCGGTGCCAGCCTGCCGATGAAGGCGGCATAGCCCCACGAGGCGGCTAGGCACAGGTAATTGGCCATCAGGGCCAGCGAGTAGACCAGCATGCCGTCGCCGGATTCGCCATTGGCAGCGGTGAGGAACACCCGGATCACCACGGGCATCAACGACACCATGCTGAGCACCGCGAGGGTGAGCAGGGTCATCGGCGTATCCACATGGCGCAGATGGGTCAGGATGCGCCGATGCTGCATCCACACGCCGCCGACGATGAAGAAGCTCAGGAAGTACACCAGCAGCGGCGTCGCCCATTGCGCGAGCAGGCTGTGTGCGCCGGCGGCTTCCTCGGGTTTGAGCTCCACTGCGGACAGCGTCATCGCGATCGCGAACACGCCGTCGGAAAGCATCACCAGCCGGTCGAAATGACGCTGGTGCACGTGATGCTCCCGCACGGGCAACTGATGATTGGCTTCCACGTTGTCCCTTCCCCTGGTTGGCGCCTGGCGAGCGATGCTGCCACGAGTCGCGGCGGATCCGGCTCAGTCGATGCGCTCGCTAAAGTAGCATTCCTCCGGCATCCGAAAAAAGCTGCGGCGGCCATGGCCTGGCCACCGCCCGGGGGGCAGGCCTAGAACTTGTGCGCCAGGCCCAGCATGAGTCCGTGCTGCGTGCGGCCCGAGGACCGCTCGCCCACATAGTCCAGCGCGAGCGAAGTGCGCGCGTTCATCTGGCTACCCACGCCAAGGTTCCAGGCCACCGTGTTGCGGCCGGTATCCTGGCCGATCACCTTGAACGGCAGGGTCGGTTCCTGTGCGAACGAGGCCTGCAGGCGGCCGTCGCGGTCCTTGAACTCATGCGCGAAGAGCAGCTGCGCATGCGGCGTCAGCACGCCCGAGCGGCTGCTCTGGAAGCTGCGCCACACCCGCAGGCCGACGCCGCCGCGCAGACTTTCGTGGCTGCCGCCGCGTCCCTGCAGGGCGGCCGGCCCGCCGGTTTCGGCGAAACGCTGGTCCGCAAGCCTGACGTAGTCGAGCACCGGCAGCAGCGGCTGCCAGACCGTGCCGTGCTTGTCGGACCATTGCAGTCCGTGTTCGAGCCGGACCGACCAGGCGTGGTTGCTATAGCTGGCTTTGTGCATTGCGCCCAGGCCGGCGATCCCCCCGATGCTGCGCGTCGCCTCGTGGTCGAGCCGGGTGTAGCGAAGCGTGCCGTTGACGTGTCCCGCGCCGTAGCGGGCATCGATGTAGACGCTCGCATCGACGGCGCCGACGTCGGCGCGAAACTGCTTGTCGCTGGCCTTGGCCGACATCGAGCCGAAGCCCAGGCTGCCGCCGAGCAGGATCTTCCCGCCGGCGAACCTCCGTTCCATGCCCAGCAACAGTCCACTGCTGTTCTGCCGCATGCCGGCGACGCCTTCCTGCGCATTGATGCGCCCGGTGGTGCCGAAGCCGCGCCCCCAGAAGCGCCATCCATCCGGGCCGTCGGCCTGGGCAGGCTTATCGTCCGGGGCTCCGGCCAGGCGGCGCAGCATGTGACTCATGTTGCCGGCGATGGTGTTGCGGTTCGCCGCCGGGCTGGCCGACAGCAGGCTGCCGGCGAAGGCGGCCGATTGCTCGTCCTGCCCGCGCCGCACGTTCTGCAGGTGCTGATCGACCACGCCGCCGAATTCGCGAACCAGGTTGACATCGGCGCTGCGCAGCGTTGCATAGCCATCGCCGCGCAGCGCGCCGGACTGCGCCTTGACGATGTTCTTGTCGGCGAACTGCAACGCCCCCAGCAGCGGCGCCAGCGACGTGGCGGAACGGTGGGACGCGGCACGCAAGGCCGCGCCGAGGCTGTCGCCGGAATGCCGGTTGGCGAAGATCGAAGTGTCGTCGAAGGCCGGATTGGCGATCAGCGCGATCTTGTCTTCGCTCTGCTGCACCATAAAACTGAGCAGCGAATTTTTTCGGGCCTGCACCACGGCTCCGGGCTCGGTAAGGTCCACGACCTTGCCAGCTTCGTCCTTGTTGAGGGCTTGCCGGAAGCTGCCGAGGATGAACGGATTGACGGCGGGTGCGACGGGATCGAGCGTGCAGGCAGCATCAGGCTCGCTGCAAACCCCGGCGACAAAGCCGGTAAGCGGTGTACGGTCAATGACCGTATCGACCAGCAAGCTCTCGCCACCGGCAACATAGTAGCCGGGATGGATATCCAGTCCGAGCGTGGCGGACGGATGGATCAGCAACGCGGATCGACTGGCTCCCGCCCGAATTTCCGGCTGATCCTCATCTGGAACGATGACCACCACGTCGCGCTGCTCCAGCGTCAGGCCAGGCTGCCGGTCGTCGGCGGAGACGGTGAACAGCGCGGCCGCTCCTTCTTCCAATAATACGGATGCCCCTGTTGTGAACGGCATGGTCACGCCTTCGACGCTCTTCAGAGCGTAGGAGCGAATGACGATGCCCTGCGGTGCGAAGAGGCCGTTCTTCGCGAATTGCATCGGGCGGGTGACTGTGCCGTAGCCTTCCAGGATAGCGCCATCGGCGACACGCACCTGAGTATCCAGAATGGCACTGCGCAATGCGACGATGCCCTCCCGATCGGCTACCAGCGCGTGCGACGAACCAAGATTCCCGTTCCGGTCGAGCTGCAGGGTGCCGCCGTTGACCCAGATCACGTCGGCGGAAGATGTCTCGTCGAGCAACCAGTGACTGCCAGGCCTCAACCTGATGACTCCCCAGGCATCGTGGAGACTGTCATCTCCATAATGTGGGTTGATGTTGCCTGCGACTCGGTTTTTCACATTGAGTATGTCGTTGACGGTTGCATAACCCGCCTGATTGACCAGGGTGTCGGTGCGAATGGTGGCGTCGCGAGGATGGTCGATGCAGCCTCCGCTGGAAGTCTCATCTTCAGTGGGGCAAAAGCGGGCCGGCTGGAGGTTTTTCGCCGGATCGTAGTAACGCAGGAAGCCCCCAGAATTACCTAGCTCGTAATGCGACTGAATGATTCGTGGCATCGCATGCTCACCTTCCTGGCCGAGCATGCCGCGAAGATAATCGAGGTACTCATCTTGTTCGTGGGGAGGGTCAACCTGGCCGCCAGTACTTGTGCCATGAATGCCCAATATGGTTTCCGTGCCGAAGTAGTGGGGTAGGTCAAATTGAGTCATGCTGCGTTGGACTCCACCCAGAAAGCTCGCTGCACATGCGGAGTAGCAGCCACCATCGAAGATGGTGTTCAAGTTGCGCTCGCGGATAATTCGCCCTAAGCCTAAGCCCGCCTCGGCAAATCCACCTGGTCCGTTGCGAAAAACTACCGTCGTGATGGGATTGCTGATGGCGACCGCCCGATCGAGCCAGCTAATCAAGATGTCGGGATCGTCTTGCTCCGTTTCGCCGGTGACGATGAGCTGATTGCCATGCCGGTGAAATTGCATGGCGGATCCGACATTGCTGTATCCGGTACCCGTGGCGGCGAGTGCGATGGCCATGCTCAAGGTGTTGCGGTGAATGCGGCGCGAGCGCTTCATCTTGTTCGTTATCCTGACTAAGTGATGGGCGCATGCATTGTTGGTCACCCAGGACGAAACGAGGTTTCTCTATTGATGCCAATTTTTCCGGTTTCAGACAGATTCCGATGGTCTTCATGGCTCTTCGATTCGATCGGATACACGACCTGGCGTGCTGGAGACTCTTCAGCGCTGCACGCCTTCTCGGGACGTGCAGTGGACGCAAGGCGGGAAGGTGCTTGTCGAATGCGTTCAAGGCGATCTACTTCATCTTTTCGGGCACTCGTTTTCCGTCGCCGTGCTCGAGCGTTCGTCGTCTGCGTCTATATGGAATGTCGTCATCAGGTGAAGGCCTGCATTTGGATGTCTAAATGTCCGATCGGCTTGGCACGAGGTGGTTGACAATCCTGCGATACCGATGCAACTTTGCCGCGAACCCGAACGGACCCGTTCCTTCGGGTTTTATAGGGGGCGGGATTTGGATCGATCCATGTAAGGGATTGCCAGATCGGTCGTGGCTACAGGTGCATCGCTCCCTTGACGCACTCGCGCGCCGTCGTGTCGAAAGTCCGGCACGTCATCTCGCCCATGGGCTCATGCCAGCGATGGGGATGAACATGATCGAAGCGACGCAGCGGTTGCCGTCCACGCGTATTCTGGTTCTAGCGCTTGCCATCGGCTCGATGGCCTCCGGCGGGGCATTCGCCCAGTCGACCACGGGAACCATCTTCGGCCAGGTCGCCGCCAGTGGCGGCGAGACGGTGCTGATCGAGAACGCCAACGGCTTCAAGCGCGAAGTAGGCGTGGACGAGCGTGGGCGTTATGTCGCTTCGCAGTTGCCGCTCGGTACCTACACGGTGTCGCTGCGCCGCAACGGCCAGACGGTGGATGCGCGCAAGCAGATCGCCCTGCAGGTAGGTGCGGGCACCGACGTTTCATTCACCGGCGGCGCGGCGGCGAGCAAGCAGGCCACCAATCTCGGCGCAGTCACCGTGGTCGGCAATGCGTTGCCGGCGATCGACGTGACCAGCGTGGACTCGCGCACCGTGATCACCGCCGAGCAACTCGCCAAGTTGCCGTTGGCCCGTTCCGCCGAAGCGGTGGCCATGCTGGCTCCTGGCGTCAATCGCAACAGCGCCAACTTCACCACCGCTACCGGCAAGCCGCTGGTGAGCTTCGGCGGTTCCGCAGCCACCGAGAACGCGTATTACATCAACGGCTTCAACACCACCGACCCGCTCAACGGCCACGGCGGCATCACGCTGCCGTACGGCGCGATCGATCAGCAGGAGGTGTACACCGGCGGCTACAGCGCGCAGTACGGCCGTTCCGATGGCGGCGTGATCAACCAGGTGGGCAAGCGCGGCAGCAATGCCTGGCACTACGGCGCCCAGGTGCTGTGGGAGCCGGCGTTCGCGCGCAGCGACTACACCGACCTGTACTACGCCAACGGTACGCCGGTATCGCCGGTGGCCGGGCGGCTCTACGATCCCAAGAGCGGCAACAAGCTGTGGACCACCACGGTGAGCGCCTATGCCGGCGGCCAGCTGGTCGAGGACAAGCTGTTCTTCTTCCTGGCCGGCGAGTTCGAGCGGCAGCAGGGCGCCAACGTCAATGCCGTCGACAACAGCAAGCCCTACCAGGCCTACCGCTACGACAGTCCGCGCTGGTACGGCAAGCTGGACTGGAACATCAGCGACAACCATATCCTCGAGCTCACCGGCGCCTCGGACAAGCGCAACGGCAGCGGTTCGGTCTACGACTACGATTACAACGCCCGCCGCCAGGGCGACCTGATCAATGCCGACGACAACACCAAGGTCGGCGGCGATCTCTACGTGGCCAAGTACACCGGCTATCTCACCGACGACCTCACGCTGAGCGCGATGTACGGCCAGATGAAGACGCGCGATTACGACGTGCCCGGCAGCTACGACGGCAGCCTCACCTACGTCAGCGGCATCACCAACCAGAATCCCGCGTTGAACGGCGGCGCACCGCGCGGCAACAACCAGACGGTCTCCACGCTCTACGACCCTGCGCGCGGCAACAAGACCACCAATACACGCCTGGACATCAGCTACCACCTGGGCGATCACATGATCAGCGTCGGCATCGACAACCAGCGCTCCGAGGCGCTGAACCAGGGCAACCGCAATTCCGGTCCCGGCTACACTTGGCAGTACGGCCATACCAATACGCCGAACCTGCCGCTGGTCTCGGGCCTGGGCGTACCGGCGCCGGCGGATTTCCCGAACGGGCAGGGCGGCTATTACGTACAGCGGAACGTCGCCAACAACGCGGTGAGCGTGCGCTCCATGCAGCGCGCGCAGTACGTCGAGGACAAATGGCAGGTCAGCGATCGCTGGCTGCTGTCGCTGGGCCTGCGCAACGACCAGTTCACCGACTACAACCCGAACGGCCAGGCCTTCATCACCCAGACCAAGCCGCAGTGGGCGCCGCGCCTGGGCTTCAGCTGGGACGTCAACGGCGATTCCAGCTTCAAGGTGTATGGCAACGTGGGACGCTATTACCTGAGCATGCCGCTCAATCCCGCCACCGGCGCGGCGGCCGGCTATGTCAGCACGCAGCAGTACTACACCTATGGCGGCATCGCCGCCGACGGCACGCCCACCGGCCTGACCGTGATGTCCAACCCGGTGTCGGCGAACAATTCCTTCGGCGTGCCGCCGGACCCGCGCACCGTTACCGGCAACGGCATCAAGGCCGAGAACCAGGACGAGTTCATCCTGGGCTTCACCCGCACGGCGGGTCCGGAGTGGGTCTACGGCGCCAAGCTGACCCAGCGCATCCTGCGCAACGCCATCGACGACTTCTGCGACATCCAGCGCGTGCTCGACAAGGCGCAGTCGCTGGGCTACGACATCGCTTCCAGCAACAGCTGCTACCTGATCAATCCCGGCCGCGCGAACACCTTCAACCTGGTCACCAGCGACGGGCGCCTGGTCGGCGTGCCGATGAGCAATGCGGAACTGGGCTTCGACCGCCTCAAGCGCCGCTACTACAGCCTGGAAACCTTCCTGGAGCATCCGTTCGACGGCACCTGGTACGGCAAGCTCGACTATGTGTTCTCGCGCAGCTACGGCAATACCGAGGGCCAGGTGCGCTCGGACCTGCTGCAGGGCGGCGCCTCGGCCAGCGAGGACTGGGACAACTACGCCATCATGCAGAACACCAACGGGCCGCAGAACAACGACCACACCCATGTGGTGAAGCTCTATGGCTACTACCAGCTGAGCCAGGAGTGGCAGGTCTCCGGCAACCTGAGCGTGCAGTCCGGCAATCCGCGCATCTGCCTGGGCTATTACGGCCCCGACCATACCGACCCGGTGGGCTACGGCAATGCCTACCACTTCTGCAACGGCGAGCCGTCGCCGCCCGGCAGCCACGGCCGCCTGCCATGGCTGCACCAGCTCGACCTGGGCGTGACCTATCGCCCCTTGTTCGCGGCCAAGCGGCTGGCCTTCAACGCCAATGTGTTCAACGTCTTCAACGAGCAGCGGCCGATCTTCCTGCAGCCCAACTCGGAGCAGGCGCCGTATTCGCCCAATCCGCTGTTCGGCACGGCGTTGTATCGGGAAGAGCCGCGCTATGTGCGCTTGAGCGTGAGCTACGACTACTGACGCAAGCTCGTCATCCCGGCGCAGGCCGGGATCCAGTGGCGATAGCGTTTTCTTGAGCGACGCCGCGCGACTGTGGGCTCTCCGGTGCTGTCGCGATAATCGAGTCTTGCCGCTACTGGATCCCGGCCTGCGCCGGGATGACGGCATGGGTGCGCGCTGCCGAGTCATGTTGGCTGGGCTGGCTTCCCTTGCGGGCCAGCTCTCCTATACTCCGCCGGCCGAGGGCAATGAATGCGCTCGGCCACCATTCGCTCGATCTCCGCACCACCCACCAAAGGTTTCATCCGTGACTCTTACCAGGGGCGAGTCGCTGATCCCTCATGGCCGCGCACATCGGCGCGCCTGCCTGCTCGCGCTCGCCGTGTGCCTGTGGGCATGGCAGCTCGTCGCGCAGGCAGCGCAGCTCCCGCTCACCCTCTATGACCAGGGCAGCGGCCTGACCAGCCTCTCGGTGGTGCGCATCTACCAGGACCGCGAGGGCTTCGTGTGGGTGGGCACGGAGAAGGGCCTGTACCGCTTCGACGGCATGGCTTTCAGCCAGGTCGGCGCGGAGCAGGGCTTCCAGGTCTCCGAAGTGATCAGCTTCGACGAGGACGTGCGCGGACGGTTGTGGGTCGGCTCGCGCGCTGGACTGCAGTTGCGCGAAGGCGGCCGCTTCGGCTGGGTGCGTCCCGGCGGCAAGCCGCTGCTGGCCGATCGCGGACAGACCCTGGCGGCCGACGATGCCGGCGGCATGTGGCTGGTCAGCGGCAATCGCCTGTGGTTGCTGCATGAGGACGGCGAGCGCAACTGGAAGGTGACGGCGCCTTTCAGCGAGCAACAGCGCCAGGCGGTGCCTGGCCTGGACAAGGTCAGCGCGGTCTTCCATCGCAACGGCAGCACCTGGTTCGGTTGCGGTGCGCAGCTGTGCAGCCTGCGGCAGGGACAGCTGCGCCAGTACGGCCCCGACGCGGGCGTGCCCGCCGACAAATGGCTCGGCTTCCTTGCTGCCCGCGACGGCAGCCTGTGGGTGCGCGGGATTCACAGCGTGCGCATGCTCGCGCCGGGCAGCGAACAATTCGTCGCGCGCGACATGCCGGGCGACAGCGCCGACGTGGCCGCCTCCAGCATCGACATCGCGCAGGATCATGAAGGCCGCGTGCTGACGCGCAGTTCCACCGGCCTGGCACGCTGGAACGGCGAACGCTGGGAACTGTTCGGCACCGATGACGGGCTGCCGAAGGTCGGCATATCGGCGCTGATCGTCGACCAGGACGGCACGCTGTGGATCGGCACCTACGGCCGTGGCCTGCTGCACTGGAGCGGCGGCGATGCGGTGGCCAACTGGACGTCCGCGCAGGGGCTGAGCGGTTCGCTGATCTGGTCGATCGCCCGCGCACCCTCCGGCGCGGTGTGGGTGGCCGACGACTGGGGCGGCAGCGTGATCGGTCCGGCGCAGGATCATGCCGAACCCTGGCCGCTGGCGGTGGCGCCGCCGCATCAGACGCGCACCGTGCTGGCCGCGGCGGACGGTTCGATCTGGTACTTCCTGTTCGATGGGCGCGTGCTGCGCTACGCGCCGGACAGCCGCGAGACCCGCGTGGTCGCCACCCTGCCGTTCCTGGTGCGCGGCGCTTTCCGCGACAGCCAGGGACGCTTCTGGGCCTATACGCTGGGCGGCCTGTATGCGCTCGACGGCGCCACCGGCCGGATGGAGCGCGCGGCGCCCGACCTGATTCCCACCTCGATGTGCTCCGACCTCGCCGAGGATCGCGCCGGCCGCCTGTGGGCGGCATGCAGCGCAGGCCTGTTCCGCTACGGCAACGGCCGCTGGGCGCACGTGAAAGTGGAGCCGGAGGAAGCGCTGGGCGGCTACGAGAATGTCGCCGTCACGCCGGACGGGCGCCTGTGGCTAAGCTCGCTGCAGCCAGGCCTGCTCGGCGGCGCCGCGGGCGATGCCGACAGCGTGAAGCTCACGCCGGTGGACGATCCGCTGCTGGCCGATTCGCGCATCTACTTCCTGCGCGCCGACCGCCGCGGCCGGCTGTGGGTGGGCGGCAACAACGGCGTGGACGTATTGAGCGGGCAGCGCTGGACGCGCCTCACTTCGCGCGACGGCCTGCTATGGGACGAAACCAATCACGGCGCGTTCCACGCCGACGAGGACGGCTCCGTGTGGATCGGCACCCCCGTCGGCCTGTCGCACCTGCTCAAGCCGGAAGAATTGCTGGCGCCGCGCGAGCTGCATCCCTGGTTCGTTTCGGCGTTCTACAACGGGCAGGAGCTGGCCGGGGCACATGCGCAGGCCGACTTCGGCGTGGGCGGCGCGCTGATGCTGCGCTTTGCCGTGCTGGGCAACAGCTCCGGCAGCCCGGTGCGTTTCCGCTACCGCCTGTCGGACATCGACAACGACTGGGTGGATGCGCCGGCGCGCGAGGCACGCTATGCCGCGTTGCCGCCGGGCAGCTACCGCTTCGAGCTGCAGGCCGTGGACGAGAACCAGCGCCGCCTGTCCGCACCGATCAGCCTGAGCTTTACGCTGCGGCCGCCGTGGTGGCGCAGCAGTCCGGCATTCGCCGGCGCGGCCTTGCTGTTGCTGGCGGCGATCGTGCTGGCCTGGCGCTGGCGTGTGCGCGTGCTGGTCAAGCATGCGCAGCGGCTGGAGCAGGCGGTGACCGTGCGCACCGGGCAGCTGCAGAACGTCATGCGTGCGCGCAGCATGCTGCTGGCGCGCATCAGCCACGATCTGCGTTCACCGCTGGCCGGCATCCTGGAGAGCGTGCGCCAGTGGCGCGAGGGCAGCCGGCGGCGCGACTATCCCGCGCTGATCGAGGGCAGTGCGCGACAGCAGCTGGACCTGATCGACGAGCTGCTGGAGTTCTCGCGCGACGAACTCACCGACCTGGAACTGGTCGAGGCGCCGGGCTATCTGCATGCCTTCCTGCACGGCGTGGCCGAGCAGGCCACGCTGCTGGCGGAACGGCGCGGCAACCGTTTCGTGGCGGCTTATGCGGACGATCTGCCGGCCCTGGTCAGGCTGGATTTCCGGCGCCTGCGCCAGGTGCTGGTGAACCTGATCGGCAATGCCGCCAAGTTCACCGACGATGGCTATATCCAGTTGGCGGTCACGGCCACGCCGGTGGCGCCGCGGCACGTGCTGCTGCATATCGCGGTGGAGGACAGCGGCATCGGCATCGAGTCTTCGGAGCGCGAGCGCCTCGCCCAGCCGTTCGTCCGCGGCGGCAATGCCACGCATTACGACGGCTATGGGCTCGGGCTGGCGATCGTCACCCAGATCCTGGAGCGCATGAATGCGCGCCTGAGCATCGACGCAGCCCCCGGCGGCGGCAGCCGTTTCGGCTTCCTGCTCGACGTGGCGCTGGCCGACGAGAGCGAGCTGGACCAGGAACTGTCGGCGGGCGGTGGCGCAGTCGATGGCGCCGGCCGGCGCGTGCTGGTGGTCGACGACCATCCGCAAAGTCGCGATATGTTGTGCGATCTTCTGGATGGTTTCGGTTTCGAGAGCGTGCCGGCCGGTTCGGGCGACGAGGCGTTGGCCGTGCTGCGGGAGCAGGCGGTCGAGCTGGTGGTGACCGATCAGTTCATGCCCGGCATGGATGGGTGGGCGTTGTTGCGCGCAGTGCGCCGCGATTGTCCCGGCGTGCCCGTGCTGCTTTATTCATCGATGCCGCCGCGAGCGCGGGACGATGGGCTGGCGTTCGACGATGCCTTGCTCAAGCCGGCAAGCGGCAAGCAGTTGCTGGAGCGGATCGACCAGTTGCTCGCGACGCCCCGCGTAGGTTGGGGTGAGCGCAGCGAACCCCAACAAACCCAGCCAGGCTAGCGCAGCCGTTGTTGGGGTTCGCTGCGCTCACCCCAACCTACGCCAGGCCGGTGAGGCCTAGTGCTCGCCCGTGGTGACGCCCGGCAATTTCGCCAACGCCAACTGCTTGCGCAGGCTCTGCACCACACCGCGCGTCGCTGCCGTCAGCGCCATGCCCGACAGGCTCAGCAGGTGCACCGGCGTCGGCTCCGGCTCGAAATCCTCGAACACGCGTTGCAGGCGGTTGCTCTTCAGGTCGTCCGCGCAGGCATACAGCGGCAGCTGCGCCACGCCGGCGCCTTCGCGCGTCGCCACCAGCAGGGTGGACAGATGCCCCGTGCTCAGCGGTCCGGCCGGCTTGCGCACACGCACGCCGCGCAACGTCCAGTGGCGCGAGCCGCCCGCGCCGGGATAACCCAGGCAATGCCGGTCGTCCAGCTGGTCCGGATGGGTGGGCGAACCCAGGCGGCGGAACAGCCGCGGGCTGCCCACCGTCACCATGCGCACGTGGCAGAGCCGGTGCGCGACGATGTCGCCGCGGTCCGGCATCTTCTCGTCCATGTGCAGGGCTAGGTCGACGCGCTGCGCCAGCAAGGCCTCGATGCCGCCGTTCGTGCTCAGCGAAAGCTGCAGGCGCTCGTGCTGCGCCGATACCGCCACCAGCGCCTGCGAGAGCAGGTCGCCGGCCAGGTCCGGCACGTCGATGCGCACCCGGCCGCCGGGGTTGCCGGCGGCGTCCTGCACGGCCTGGACCGCCGCTTCCGCCGACTCGCACATCAGCAGGGCGTGGCGATAGACCTCGTGGCCCAGCGGCGTCACCGCGAAGTGCCGGGCATTGCGCAACAGCAGCTGGGTGCCCAGGCGCTGCTCGAGTCCGACGATGCGGCGGCTGAGCAGGGAGCGGGTCATCCCGGTCTGCCGCGCGGCCGCGGCGAACCCGCCCGCTTCGATGACCCGGGTGAGCAGATACAGATCGTTGAGGTTGTCGGTCAGGAGCATGCTGCGAAAACCGCCGGGCCAACGCCGGGTTGGCGATGGGCGGCAGCATAGGCAGGCCGCCGGTGCCCGTTCTTTGCCGGGGCGGACGGCTGCTTTGCCCGGACGGACGGCGAACCGGATGCCGCTATATACTCACCCGGCTCGCTGGTCGGAATGGCAACGAGCGGTTGGCAGCGGCCGCGGCCGCCCACAGGGGGAACCATGCCAGCGCAAGCGTCACCGCACATCCTGGTGATCGACGATTCGCCGGAGGAACTGCGCAACCTGCAGCAGCTGCTGCGGGGCGAAGGCTATCGCGTGACCCTGGCCACCGATGGCCGGCAGGGTTTCCAGCGCGCCATGGCGCTGCAGCCGGAACTGATCCTGCTCGACGTGCGCATGCCGGTGCTCGACGGCTTCGCCACCTGCCGCCTGCTGAAGGAAGCGCCGCGCACCCAGCACATCCCGGTGATCTTCCTGAGCTCCGCCGGCGCGCTGGAAGAACGCCTCGAAGGCCTCACCCACGGCGGCGTCGACTACGTGCTCAAGCCCAGCCATCCCGATGAAGTGCTGGCGCGCGTGCGCATCCACCTGCGCCTGGCGCCGCGCACGCATGCGGAGGCGCCGGCGGACGCGGAAAGTTTTCTGTCGCACGACGAGATCACCTTGCGCGCCGCCGTGCGGCTGATCCGCGAGCAGCTGGCCGCGCTGCCGCCGCTGGAAGACATCGCGCGCAAGGTCGGCACGCACGACAAGCGCCTGTCGGCGATCTTCCGCCAGCACATGGGCACCACGGTATTCGCCTGGATCCGCGAAGAGCGCCTGCGCAAAGGCCGCGAGCTGCTGATGGAAACCTCGCTGGGCCTGCAGGACATCGCCGAGAGCGTGGGTTTCCGCAGCTCCTGCAATTTCATCACCGCGTTCCGCGAGCGCATGGGCGTCACGCCGAGCCAGTTCCGCAAGGCTTCCCATAGCGACGAGCTGGCGACGAGCGAGTAGGGCGCCAGCTTCGCGCAAGAGTCGGCGGCACTGGTTCACATTTCCGTCACCGCGCCATTGAAGCCGCCGCACGTATACGGTTGAGTAGATCCGCTCCGGTTCTTGCGCCGGACGCCGTTTCGCAAGCGCCCGAGGCAGTCCGGCGCTGCCGCTGCGGCAAAGCTCCGCCGGCGCCCGTGGCAACGCGGTTTTCCCCGGTCCAAGGGCGGTTTTCTCCTTCCCTCGGGTGCCAACGGCATCGCGGCAAAGTTTTGGCGCGGCGGCGATGCGTCACGTCGCGCAATACGCAAGTTCCCACGGTACCCTCTTTTTCGCTTTCGCGCGCCGCGCTTACCATCCGCGCCGCTGACGACACCGATTCGGCATTAATGGGATATGCCGACATTGGCCTGGCTTCGCGCAGAGTCGCGAAACGCCGGCCAAAGGGGGTAACCGGTGTCGTCAGCAAGGCTTTCGCGCTGAGGCAGCGACGGCAGCGGCAGGGACTGCCGCCGACGCTCCTCACCCCATCTCTAGCCGCCACATAGGCGCAACCGTCCTGCTTTCGGGCAGCGGCGGCCAGGGGTTTTTTTTCGCCACGTACATGCACCTCTCCGCCATCGGAGGGGCGGGTACGGCTGCGCCACTTTCCGACCAGGCCGTTCCGCCGCGCGGGACGCCACGAGCATGAGAGTGAAGGCATATGTCCGCTTTGCAGGATGGTTATCGCGGGACAGGGAGGCGCGGTAAGGCGACGCTGCACCGGAAGATCTTCGCCTTGCTGGCGTTGCTGCTGCTGGGCATGGTCATGCCGGCGGTGGCGCAGGCCAACGAATGCCGCATGGCCGACCCCAATTCCAAGGGCGCGCACGTCGACGAGATCTGCTGGCTGCAGCTCGACGGCGTCACCTTGAATGCCAACGGCTCGACGCCGTTGACGTTCACGCTGCCGGACGGCTCGACCATGACGTTCACCGTCGATGTCGGCAACGTCGGCAGCAGCGCCGGCCTCAAGGGCGTGCAGGCGCCGACCTGGACCGGCTCGCAGTTCAGTGGCAGCACCGGCTACTACACCATCTACAAGCCGAATACCGCCGCGCTGTACACCAATACCGGCAGTGTCGCCAACGACACCACGGTGACCTTGCGCGACATCCACCTGTTCGGTCCCAGCGGCGCGGAGAGCACCAACGCCTTCGAGATGGTGATCGCCGACGGCGAGAGCACCAACAGCAACGAGTATCTCGATTTCGGCGTGGTCTCCGGCGGTTCCACGCTGAACCTGGTGGAATGGCTGGGCGCCTCGACCGGCAACAACCTCGTCTATGGCGCGCCCGGCAGCGCCGGCGTGCCCGGCACGCCGACCTCCGGCTGCGCCGGCATGATCGACTGCATCCGCATGGTCGGCAAAAGCGGCACCGCCAATGCCGCCGTGTTCTCCACCACGCGCACCGGCTCGCCGTTCACCGTGATGGGCCAGGTGCACACCAATGGCAGCAGCCTGCAGGGCTTCGCCTTCGGCGTGCGCTGGGGCGGCGTGCGCCTGCGCAAGGCGCTGCCGAACGGCCGCCTGGACGGCAGCGACCAGTTCACCTATCGCGTGATCAACGTGAAGGGCCAGGAGATCATCAACACCTCCACCACCGGCGCGGCCACCGGCAACTATCCCTACATCAGCGGCCAGGCGACCATGCCGGGCAACGTGATCACGCTGAAGGAGGAGATGGCGCCGGGCAGCAGGTCCACGCTGGACCAGTACGATCGCAACATCGTCTGCACCAATGGCAACCCGGCCTCGCCGACCGCGCTGCCCACGGGCACGTTCGATCCCGCCAATCCGCCCAAGGTCGACCTGCAGCAGCTGGGCGACCGCGTGGATTGCACGCTGAGCAATATCCCGCGCATCGCGGACCTCAAGCTGGTGAAATCGGCGCCCGCCACCGTGCAGGCCGGCCAGCCGCTGGTCTACACGCTGGCGATCAGCAATAACGGCACGCATACCGCCACCGGCGCCACCTTCACCGACACCATGCCGGTGGGCGTCACCGGCGTCAGTGCCGCCAGTGTGAGTTGCGGCAGCGCGGCTAACGGCGCCGTGTGCGGCGCGCTCGGCGTGAACGTCACCGGCAGCGACGCCGCTGGCTACACCGTCACCGGCGCGATCCAGAGCCTGCCGGCGAACGGCAGCGTGGTGGTCACCATCAACGCCACCGCGCCGGTCAGCCTGGTCGGTACGCTCAGCAATACCGCCACCGTCAAGCTCGCCACCAGCGATACCACGGTGGGCGAACCGACCGGCAGCACGGCCGACAACACCTCGACCGCGACGACCACCGTGCAGGGCACGCCCGCGCTGACGGTGAACAAGACCGCCACGCTCAACGATGCCAACGGCAATGCCAAGGCCGACGTGGGCGAGACCATCAGCTACGCGATCACCGCCAGCAACAGCGGCAACCTCACGCTCAGCGGCCTCACCGTCTCCGACCCGATGGCCGGCGGCACCGCGCTGGCGTGCGCGCCCACCGCGATCGATCCGGGCAAGACCGCCAACTGCGGCAGCTTCGTCTACACCGTGACGCAGGCCGACGTGGATGCGGGCGTGGCCGTGCATAACGTGGCGACGGTCACCGGCACGCCGCCCAGCGGTTCGCCGGTCAGCTCGACCGGCAGCACCGATACGCCGATCGGCGACGTGCAGATCGTCGCCAGGAACGACAGCTACAACGTGCCGAACGGCGCCACCGGCGGCAGCACCGGGAACGTGGTCGGTAACGACCAGTTCGGTGCCGTTACCGGCCCTGCGATCGGCACTACCAAGGGCCAGGTCGCGCTGACCTGGGGCAGCATCAGCAATCCCCCGGCCAGCGGCGGCTTCACCCTCAACGGCGACGGCACCATCACCGTCAAGCCCGGCACGCCGGCCGGCACCTACAAAGTGCCGTACACCATCTGCGACGCCGTGCATCCGGCCAATTGCTCGACGGCCGAAGCCGACGTGACGGTGGGCGCGGCCGCGATCGCCGCCACGCCCGACAGCTATACCGGCATCGACGGCGGCGTCGGCCAGGCCAACGCCGGCAACGTGCTGGACAACGACACGCTCAATGGCGCCAAGGCCACGCCGTCCACCGTCAACCTGACGGTGACGACACCGGCCAGCAACCCGAACGTCAAGCTCGATCCGGCCACCGGCGAAGTGTCGGTCGCGCCGGGTACGCCCGCGGGCACCTACAGCATCGGCTACCAGATCTGCGAAAAGCTCAATCCGAGCAACTGCGCCACGACAACCGCCAGCGTCACCGTCGTCGCCGGCCGGATCGCCGCGAGCAACGACAACTACACCGGCATCAACAGCAGCCTCGGCAATGCCAACGTCGGCAACGTGCTGGACAACGACACGCTCAACGGCAGCGGCGCGGCGATCTCGACAGTCACGCTGAGCGTCACCGCGCCAGCCAGCAACCCGAACGTGAAGCTCGATCCGGCGACGGGCGAGGTGTCGGTCGCGCCTGGTACGCCAGCCGGTACGTACACCATCGGCTACCGCATCTGCGAGAAGCTCAACCCGGGCAATTGCGCGACCGCCACGGCGACCGCGACGGTGGTGGCCGGTCCGATCACCGCGGGCAGCGACAGCTATGCGGGTATCTCCGGCGCCGGCAATCCCTCCGTCGGCAATGCGCTGGACAATGACACGCTCAACGGTGCGAAAGCCACCCCGTCCACCGTGAACGTGACGGTGACGACGCCGGCGAGCAATCCCAATGTGAAGCTGGATCCGGCGACGGGCAATGTCTCGGTCGCGCCGGGCACGCCGGCCGGTACGTACACGATCGGCTACGAGATTTGCGACAAGATCAACCCCGCCAACTGCGCCACCGCCACCATCGACGTGATCGTGGCCGCGGGCAAGATCGTCGCCACCAACGATGCCTACACCGGTATCGATGGCGGCGTCGGCCAGCCGAATGCGGGCAATGTGCTGGACAACGACACGCTCGACGGTGCGAAGGCCACGCCGTCCACCGTCAACCTGACGGTGACCGCGCCGGCCAGCAACCCGAACGTCAAGCTCGACCCGGCCACCGGCCAGGTCTCGGTGGCGCCGGGCACGCCGGCCGGTACGTACAGCATCGGCTACCAGATCTGCGAAAAGCTCAATCCAAGCAACTGCGCCACGGCGACGGCGAACGTCACCGTCATCGCCGGCAAGATCGTCGCCAACGGCGACAGCTACACCGGTATCGATGGCGGCACCGGCAATCCGGCCGTCGGCAATGTGCTGGACAACGACACGCTCAACGGCACCAAGGTCACGCCGTCCACCGTCACGGTGTCGGTGACCACGCCGCCGGGCAACCCGAACGTCAAGCTCGATCCGGCCACCGGCGAGATCTCGGTCGCCCCGGGCACGCCGGCCGGCACCTACACCATCACCTACCAGATCTGCGAAAAGCTCAATCCGGGCAATTGCGCCTCGGCCACGGCCAGCGTCACGGTCGCCGCCGGCAAGATCGCCGCCACCGACGACAGCTACAGCGGTATCGACGGCGGCGCGGGCAAGCCGAACGCGGGTAACGTGCTGGACAACGACACGCTCGATGGCGCCAAGGCCACGCCGTCCACCGTCAATCTGACGGTGACGACGCCGGCCGCCAACCCGAACGTGCAGCTCGATCCCGCCACCGGCCAGGTGTCGGTCGCGCCGGGCACGCCGGCCGGCACTTACAGCATCGGCTACCAGATCTGCGAGAAGCTCAATCCGTCCAACTGCAAGACGGCCACCGCCACGGTGGCGGTGGTGTCGCTGCCGCTGCAGGCGGTCAACGACGATTACCGCACCACGCCCGTCAATGGCGCTACCGGCGGCACGCCCGGCAAGGTGCTGGGCAACGACACCCAGGGCGGCACCGTGATCGGCGATCCCGGCCGCGTGATCACCACCCTGGTCGACAACGGCGGCTTGAAAGGCGTCTCGATCGGCCCTGACGGCAGCGTCATCGTCCCGGCCGGTGCGGCGCAGGGCACCTACACGCTGAGCTATCGCATCTGCGACACCCTGTTGCGCAGCAACTGCAGCACCGCCTCGATCACGCTGATGGTGAGCGACGATGCGCTGCTGCACGTAAGCAAGCAGGCCACGCCGCAGACGGTGAAGGTGGGCGACGTGGTGCGCTACACCGTGACCGTCCAGAACCCCGGCAAGGCCGACGTGCGCCAGGCGGTGCTGGCCGATACGCCGCCCGTGGGCTTCACCCTGGTGGCCGACTCGCTCAATGTCGGCAGCTCCGGCGGCCGCCTGGCGGGCAGCAGCCCGATCCGTGTCGAAGGCATCGACGTGGCCGCCGGCAAGAGCGTGAGCGTGGTGTATCTGCTGCGCGTCGGCCCGGGCGCTTCCGCCCGCGGCGAATACGTCAATACCGCGCAGATGCTGCTCAACGGCGTGCGCACCAGCAACGTGGCGCAAGCCACGGTGCAGCGCGATGCCGACCCGCTGTTCGAGGACAGCCGCGCCTTCGGCACCGTGTTCGACGACCGCAACGGCGACGGCTGGCAGGCCAGCGCCACCGCCGACGGGTTGCGCGTGCAGGGCGGTTTCGCGCCGGGTGCGTACATCGCCGGTTCCACCACGGTGGATCGCGGGCAGGGCCCGCAGCCGGAAGCGGATGCGAGCGCACCGCTGCTGCACGGCATCGCGCTGGGCTCGCTGCGCGGCCGCGACACCGTCGCGCAGCCGGCGGACCTGCGCCGCATGGTGATCTCGCAGCGCCTGCGCAGCGCCCAGTTCACCGGCGACTTCGCCCTGACCAGCGCCGCCGGCACCACGGTGCGCCTGCGCAGCGGTGGGCAGAGCGACACGGTGCTGAGCGGCGACGCGGCTTCGGGCCATTCTGCCGAACAGCTGAGCGTGGAACGCAAGGTGACGCCGGAAGCGGACGGCAGCGTCCGCGTGGACTACGTGATCGTCAACCGCGGCGTGGACGAGCGCGGCATTCCCGGCGTGCGCATCGGCACGGTGGAAGGCAACCTGATCGAGACCGATGCCTACGGCCGCTTTCACCTGGAAGGCATCGACGTGCCGAATATGGCGCGCGGGCGCAACTTCATCATGAAGGTCGATCCCGCGACGCTGCCGCCGGACAGCGACTTCACCACGCCTAACCCGCAGGTGAAGCGCATCACCCAGGGCATCCCGGCCCGCTTCGACTTCGGCGTAAAGCTGCCGGAGCAGGAACTGCCCATACCGCAGAACACCACAACGGGTGGACCACCGGAGCGCGCCGCCACGCGCGGCGACCAGCAGACGGGAGGGCAGCCATGAACGCCCGCCGCTCTCACTCTCCGACCAAGGCAGCCCGGACCATGCAGATCAGGACATTGGACGCCGCCATTCTCGGCGTGCTCATCGCGGGCGCGTGGATGCCCGTCCAGGCGCAGTCGGCCCAGCCGGCTGCGGTCTCCACCGCGCAAAGCGCACCCGCCGCGCGCGGTCGCTACAGCCTGGATCTGCCCAACGGCGGCCTGATCTGGGCCACCGAGGATCCGACGCTGACCTCGCCCTTGCTCAATGTGCAGGGCAGTGCGGTCGCCGCGTTCGAGCGCGGGCAGGTAACCGAGCCCGTGCGTTTCCAGGTGTACAGCAACTACGACGCCTTCATCCGCAAGATGCAGATCAGCATCTACCGCGGCGACGACACTCATCTCACCGCGCCGCTGGCGACGGTCGATGTCGCGCCCGGTGCGGTGGTGCAGGCGAGCTGGGACGGCAAGCTGCCCGCGGGCACCTCGCTGCAGGCGGGCCAGCAACTCAGCTATGTGCTGCGCGCCTGGGGCGAGGACGGCAGCATCGACGAAACCTATCCGCGCACGCTGCAGCTGGTGCGGCCGGAGGATCGCCAGCGCTCGCTGGAACAACGCCGCCAGGGCGCCACCGGCGAGTTGCGCGCGCTGAGCGCCGGCGAGTTGGAGGATCGCGAGCTGCTCGACAGCACCTTCGGCGGCAATGCGCTGCGCCGGCAGAACATCACCATCCGCGGCTCGCGGGTGCGGGTGTATGGCCAGAACGTGCCGGAGCAGTACGCGGTGACCATCTCAGGCCAGAACGTGCCGGTGGACCAGCAGCGCAAGTTCGTCGCCGAGTACCTGTTGCCGACCGGGTCGCACACGCTCGACGTGGCCTTGCGCGGCACTGGTGGCACGGTCAGCCACTATCCGCTGGCGGTGAACGTGCGCGACAACTATCTGTTCGCGGTGGCCATCGCCGACCTCACCGCATCGAAGAGTTCGGTGAGCGGCACGGGCGCCTCGGCGTTGACGGTGGATCCGCGCTACCGCGACGGCTTCCTCGACGAGGGCCGCCTGGCCTTCTATCTGAAGGGCAAGCTGGAAGGGCGCTACCTGCTGACCGCGCAGGCCGACACCACCGAGCGCAACACCGGCAGCCTGTTCAACGGCTTCTTCAAGGCCGACCCGAAGGACGTGTTCCGCCGCCTCGACCCGAACATGTACTACCCGGTCTACGGCGACGACTCGACCACGTACCGCGACATCGATACCCAGGGCAAGCTGTACCTTCGGCTGGACTGGGACAAGAGCCAGGCGCTGTGGGGCAACTACCAGACCGGCTTCACCGGCACGCAGTACGCGCAGTACGTGCGCAGCCTGTACGGCGCGGCGCTGGACTGGCGCAGCCGCGTGAGCACGCCGCTGGGCGATCCGAATACCTTGCTGAAGGCGTTCGCCTCGCAGGCGCAGACGGTGCTGGGCCATACCGAGTTCCTCGGCACCGGCGGCAGCCTGTACTACCTGCGCCATACCGACATCCTGCCGGGCTCGGACCAGATCGTGCTGGAAGTGCGCGACCCCACCACCGGCAGCGTGGTGTCGCGCATCAACCTGGTGCGCGGCGTCGATTACGACATCAACGAGATGCAGGGTCGCCTGCTGCTGACGCGACCCTTGGCGCAGATCGCCCAGGCCAATGTGAGCACGCTGTTCCGCGATCGTCCGCAAGGCGGCTACGAGAACCACCTGCTGGCCGACTACGAGTATGTGCCCAGCGGCTTCGACAGCAACGACGTGACCGCCGGTATCCGTGCCAGGCACTGGTTCGGCGAGCATGTGGCGGTGGGCGGCACCTATGTGGACGAGGGGCGTTCCAGCGACGATTACTCGCTGAAGGGCGCGGATGTCACCCTGCAGGCCGGGCGTGGCACCTACCTGAAGGTGGAGCGTTCGCACAGCGATGCCGCGGTGGCGCCGATCTTCTACTCCGACAACGGCGGCCTCAGCTTCATCCGCACCAATCCGGTGACGCAGGGCGGCCGCGGCGGCAACGCCACCGCGGTGGATGCACATGCGGACCTGCGCGAACTGGGCTGGAGCCAGCGCGAGTGGACCGTGGGTGCGTGGTGGCGCGACGTCGATGCCGGCTATTCGGTGGCGCGTGCCGACCAGGGCCTGGCGGTACATGAGTACGGTGCGCAATTCACGGGGCAGGTGAGCGATGGCCTGCGCCTGTCTGGTCGCTACAGCTACGCCAAGCGCGGCAGCGATGCGCTGGAGCAGGGGCAGCTGCAGCTGGATTGGCAGCTGGCTGAGAAGTCGGACCTGATCGCCGAGATCCGCCGCGTCACCGAAACCTACCAGCTGCGCAGCGGCACCGGCACGCTGGCGGCCCTGGGTTATACGCAGCGCATCGGCAGCTCGCTGGATGTCTATGCCACGGGGCAGGTGACGTTGGACAACGACAACGGCGCGTATCCGACCAACGATGCGGTGACGGTGGGCGCGAAGTACCAGTTCGGCGATCTGTCCAACGCCGGTGCGGAAGTCACGCGGGGTTCGCGCGGCAACGCGGCGCAGGTCAACGGCGAGTACCGCCTCAATCCGGACCACTCGCTGTACGGCGCCTACACCTACTCGGTGGACAGCACCGCGCTCTACAACGATTCCAGCCTGCTCGCGCAGACGCCGGACGGCCTGACCCTGGGCCAGCGCTGGCGCCTGACCGACAAGACCAACCTCTACAACGAGAGCCAGTGGTTGAAGTCGGGCCCCGATACCGGCATCGGGCACACCTTCGGCATGGATTTCTATCCGAGCATGGGCTGGACGCTGGGCTTCACCCTGCAAGACGGCCAGCTCGACGCGGCCAGCGGGGCGGGGCGGGTCGATCGGCATGCGGCCAGCCTCAACGCCGGCCTGACCGATGCCTCGACCAGCTGGGCGAGCAAGCTGGAATACCGCCGCGACCGCGGCGCGGAGCAGCGCGACCAGTGGGTGACCACGCACCGGCTCAGCTACAAGATCAACGAGTCGTGGCAGGTGGCCGGCCGCATCAACTGGTCGCGCACGCGGGACAAGGTGGATCCGGCCAACAACGCGCGCTTCAACGAAACCAACGTCGGCTTCGCCTGGCGTCCGTGGAACAGCGTGCGCTGGACCGTGCTGGGCAAGTACACCTATCTGTACGACCTGTCTTCGCCCGGCCAGACCGAGTCCGACAGCTACTACGACCAGCGTTCGAGCGTGTTCTCGCTGGAGGGCGTGTACCGGCTGGATACGCAATGGGAGTTCGCGGCCAAGCTCGCCACCCGCGAGGGCGAGGCGCGCGCGGGGCGCGGCAGCGGCGACTGGTACGACAACCGCGCCACCATGCTCGCGGGGCAGGCGCGCCGCTATGTGATGGGCGGTGTGAGCGTGATGGGCGAGTACCGCGTGCTGCGCGCGTCGGAAGGCGGTACGCGCAAGGGCTGGCTGGCCAGCGTGGACTACGACGTGAGCAAGCACTTCCGCATGGGGCTCGGCTACAACTTCACCGACTTCAACGACGACATGACCAAGCTGGGCTATCGCTACAAGGGCGTGTTCCTCAACGTGGTCGGCTATTACTGATCGAGCTTGATGCCCAGGCGCCATGCCTCGCCGCAAGGAGGCATGGCGCAGAGGACGTCCGTCCCTGTTCTCTGCGCTCGCGCCTGGGCGTCTTTTTTAATACGGCGCAGGTCGGGGTGAGCCGCAGGCGAACCCCAACATGGCGATGCGCCGGCACATCGACGTTGGGGTTCGCTTTGCTCACCCCAACCTACGCGAGTTACGCGGGCTCGAAGAGGTCGCCGGCGGGAGGGTAGGTCACGGTTCCATCCGGATGTGGCCGCGCCCGCTCGCTCAACTGCGCCGCTTCGATATGCCGTGGACCGAGAATATGCAACACCTTCTCGCCACGCGCCAGCAGATAGTCGGCCACGATCCGCCGATGGCAGCGCCACCACACCGCCTCCGAGCACATCACGGCGCAACGCTCTTCTCTGCCCATTCCGATCAGCGCTTCCAGTCCGACCTGAAAAATATTCGTCAACGCATAGTCGGCATAGTTGTGAAAGCTCTGGTGCGTCCAGAAGCCATTGGTCTCGATCGGCACCAGCTCCGACTTGCGCCGCCGCCCGCCCAGCGCGGCCAGATGACGATACGCAATTCCCTCAGGCGCCAGCGCGCCAGGCAACGCATCCTCGTTGAAGGAAGGATTGGTCCTCGAGCGCGGAAACGCGCGGACATCGACGATCAGGCGCACCTCGCTTTCATGCAGCAGCGCGACGAAGTCCGCGAGACTGCGATTGGAATGCCCGATGGTGAAGAACGGCAGCGCCATGTCTAGTCCTTGCGTGGCGCATGCCGCAGCGCGCTGCCTTTATGCGCGGCCACGTGATCGGTCTTGTCGCTCTTGATCTCGTACTGCGGATCCTCGGGCGAGGCGCGGTGCGTGTGGCCCTTGTAGTCGAAATCGCGGATATGCACGGCGATTATCGTGCCGGCCACATGGCCGGCCTCGGAATTCCACCGCACATGGTCGCCGACCTTGAATGGTGCGCTCATCGATTGCACTCCTTTTCGCCGTATTTCGCTGTCTTGCGCATGCCGATGGCGACAGCATGCGGCGACAGCCGGCACCGGCAGGTCTAATTTTTGTCGCCTGCATGTGACCCGGTTGGCAGTGCTCGTCATAAAACAGCTTGATGACAGCTGGATGTTGCGTCGCAGCTTGATCTCATGCATGAGGCCATCCAATGATCCGCCCATAATCATATTTGTATGATTAACCGACCATCGGGGGATGGTTGGGCATTCCAACCGGTCCATCGGCCTCGAGCATCTCGGCCGGACCGGGCAGCAGAGCAGGGCAATCGTTGAGCAGTAAGGCGCCGATGGCGCCGGATGATTCGTCGCACCGACGGCCACGCGCCGGCGGCGTGCGGCAACGCAAGTGATCGTTCAAAACAGCCTAATCGTGCAACCCTTGGGAGAGGTGGAATGCAGCGACATATTCTGGCGGGCTCGATCCAGCAAGCCCTGTTCGCCGTGGTCATCGCCGGCGCAACCCTGTTCGAAACGGCGCATGCCCAGGACGCGGCCGCACCGGCCGCTGCCGCTCCGGCGGCAACGCAAGGCGCGGCCGATGGTCAAACGAAGGAGAAGCGCGACGGCAAGGATGTGCAGAACCTCAATGGCGTCAGTGTCACCGGCCAGCTCGCCTCGATCCGGCGCGCGCAGGCGATCAAGCAGGACGCGACCAGCGTGGTCGACGCGGTCTCGGCCGAAGAGGCGGGCAAGTTCCCCGATCCGAACGTGGCCGACGCCTTGCAGCGCGTGCCCGGCGTGGCGGTGGACCGCAGCGGCGGCGAGTCCAGCCGCATCACCGTGCGCGGCTTCGGCCCCGACTTCGTCAATGTGCTGCTCAACGGCCGCACCATGGCGACGGATGCGACCGATCGCGCGTTCAACTTCGACGTGCTGCCGTCGCAGCTGATCAGCACCGCGGAGGTGCGCAAGACAGCCACCGCGGATATCGCCGAAGGCGGTATCGGCGGCACCGTCAACATCATCACGGCGCGCCCGCTCGATACCAAGGGTTTTCACGCCGCGGCCAGCGTGGCCGGCGTCAACGACAATCTGTCCTCGTCGATCAAGGGCGGCTTCACGCCGCGCATGTCGGCGCTGATGAGCAATACCAATGCCGACGGCACCTTCGGCTGGCTGATCGCGGGCATGTACGACAAGCGCGATCACCGCGAGCAGACCATGAATACCTCCGGCTGGATCACCGGGCTGAACTACAGCCAGATCAATCCGGCCTATACCAATATCGCGTTGCCGCAGACGCTGTCCGGCTCCGACTACGTCCAGACCCGCACCCGCCGCGGCATCAGCGGCGCGATCGACTGGAAGCCGCTGGAGAACCTGACCGTCAAGTTCGACACGATGATCTCCAACTACAAGATCGACTCGAAGTACCACGCGTTCGGCTCGTACATGAACACCGCCGACGTGCAATCGCTCACCGCCGACGGCAACGGCACCGCGCTGAGCTACGTGCGCGGCAATACCGGCGTGCTGGCCAACGACTACATCGAGGAAAGCAATCCGCGCAACGCCTATAACGAGCAGACCGGCCTCAACCTGGCCTGGCAGATCGACAACTCCACCGTGCTGGACTGGGACACCGCGGTATCGCGCGCCTGGAACAAGGAATCGGCCAACGGCTATTTCATGGTGGTCGGCACGCGCAATACCGGGGTCAATCCGACCTGGACCAACAACGGCTCGTCGCAGCTGCCCAGCTACAGCAACCTGATCTCCACCACCGACACCACGGATCTGCGCGCGCACTGCTGCTCGCTGGGCGGCGAATCGCCGAACGTCAGCGACAAGATCCTGGAAAGCAAGCTGCACTTCGGCAAGAGCTTCACCGACGGTGTGCTCGCCCAGCTCGATTTCGGCGCGCAGTTCATGAAGCGCACCAAGACCGAGGTGACCTGGCGCACGCCGAACAACCTGTTCTGCGCCGAGTACTGCGGCTACGTCGCGGCCATCCCGGGCAGCGCGATCAATGCGCGCATCTACAACGCCGGCACCATGGTCGATGGCGTGTCCCCTGGCTATCCCACGCAGTGGCTCACCTACGACGTCCCCGCGCTGCTGGGCTACCTGGCCAGTCCGGCCGCCTACAACCAGCTGCCCAATGCCGGCGCCTTCGCCGCGGCGCTGGCCGCCAACGGCGGCACCTTCGCAGCGCGGCCGGATCCGTCCGGCTACAGCCAGGTGGAAGAGCGCACCAAGTCCGCCTACGGCAAGGCCAACTTCCAGGGCAACCTGATCGAGCGGCCGTGGACGCTGGAAGTGGGCCTGCGCTACACCAAGACCGACACCACCTCGCGCGCCTACGCGGTGCCGCTGCTGGCCATCACCATCAACCCGAACGACACCAGCAACGCCATTCCCACCTATGGCTCGCTGTCGCCGGTGTCCGCCCAGGGCAGCTATTCCAACTGGCTGCCGTCGGCCAACTTCAAGTGGAGCCTGCGCGACGACCTGATCTTGCGCGCGGCGGTGTCCAAGACCGTGACGCGTCCGGACCTGAGCAATCTCTCCGCCGCCACCAGCTACAACTTCCGCCCGGCCACGCAGGGCGTGACCCAGGGCAATACGGGCCTGAAGCCGTATACGTCCAAGAACTATGACCTGGGACTGGAGTGGTACCTGTCCGACACCAGCTACCTGGCGCTGGGCGGCTTCGAGAAGAAGGTGAGCAACTTCACCACCCTGGTCACCACCAAGACCAACATCCTGGGCTTCCCCTTCGACCTGACCCGGCCGATCAACCTCAACACCGCCACCATCAAGGGCGTGGAGGCCGCCGCCACCTATCAGTTGACCTGGCTGCCCGATCCGTTCGACGGCCTGGGCGTGGCCGCCAACTACACGCATGTGATCAGCAACGCGACGGCCAATTCCGGCGACGTGTCCACCACCGGCAAGTTCGCGGTACCGGGCATCGGCGATTCGGCCAATGCCAGCATCTATTACGAGAAGGGCCCGTTCCAGGTGCGCGTGGCGTACAACTGGCGCGACGCCTACCTGGAGACCATCTCCGGCGACGAAAGCCAGCCGACCACGGTCAAGGCCTACGGCCAGCTCGACATGAGCGCAAGCTACAAGCTGATGGAGAACGTGGCGGTGTTCGTCGAGGGCACCAATCTCACCCGCGAGAAAATCTTCAAGTACCAGGTCTATATGAATCGGCCTTCGTATGCCGAGATCAACGGCAGGACGGTGTCGGCCGGCATTCGGGCTTCGTGGTGAGTTTCCCCGGACGGGCGGCGCGCTCCTCCCTCACTGCGTTACGCGCGTCGCCCGTCATTTTTTTCGATCGACAGCCGCCTGGAGAGATTCGATGAAAGGTATGTCCGCTACGTTGACCCGCCTGGCCGTATGCGTGTGCGCGACCTTCGCGGTCGCCGCATACGCCGGGGACGTCAAGCCGGAATGGTCCAGCGCCGCCGTGCCGCAGATGGGCTTCAACAACTGGAACTCTACCCACTGCCGCGACGAGTTCAACGAGGACATGATCCGCGGCGTGGCCGACAAGATGGTCAGCACGGGCTTGCGTGACGCCGGTTATCGCCACATCAACCTCGACGATTGCTGGGCCGACTGGCAGCGCGACAAGAGCGGCAACCTGCAGCCCAACCTCAAGCGCTTCCCGCATGGCATCAAGGCGCTGGCCGACTACGTGCACTCGAAGGGCTTCGCCTTCGGCCTGTACTCCAGCGCCGGCACCAATACCTGCGAACCGCACCAGGAAAACCGCGGCTTCCCCGGCGGCCTGGGCCACGAGAAGCAGGACGCGGCGTTCTTCGCCTCGGTCGGCGCGGACTATCTGAAGTACGACAACTGCAACAACGAGAAGAAGCCCGCCAAGGAGCGCTACGCCGCGATGGGCGAAGCGCTGCGCGCCACCGGCCGGCCGATCTTCTACAGCCTGTGCGAATGGGGCGAGAACAAGGCCTGGCTGTGGGGTGCCGATCCCAAGGTCGGCGCCTCGTCCTGGCGCACCACCGGCGACATCAGCGACAAGTACGACTCGATGCTGAAGATCTTCAAGCAGAACGTGGTGCTCGACGCCTATGCCGGCCCCGGCCACTGGAACGATCCGGACATGCTCGAGGTGGGCAACGGCGGCATGACCGACGTGGAATACCGCTCGCACTTCAGCCTGTGGTCGATCATGGCCGCGCCGCTGCTGATCGGCACCGACCTGCGCAAGATCAGTCCGTCCGCGCTGGAGATCCTGCTCAACAAGGAGGTGATCGCGGTGGACCAGGATCCACTGGGCAAGCAGGGCAAGCAGGTGCGCGACGCCAAGGGCATCCATGTGATCGTCAAGCCGATGAAGGACGGCAGCCAGGCGGTGGCCGTGTTCAACGAGGGCGATGCGGCGCAGGATGTCACGGTGAGTGCGCAGGAACTGGGATTGAAAGCCGGCAAGTACCGGATGCGGGATCTGTGGAAGCATGCGGATACGCAGGGCGATGGCTCGATCAAGCTGAAGCTGGAGCCGCATGCGACGGTGATGTATCGCATTTCCGCGATGTAGGCCCACGACGCAATGCCGGCGTAGGTTGGGGTGAGCCGAAGGCGACCGCGAAGGCAGGATGTCGTAGCGAACATCCGCGTGGCGGATGGCCCGAAGGGCGCGCTGCTGACGCAGCTCGTAACCCCAACAGGTCTCCCATGGCGAGCGCCACGTTGGGGTTCGCTATGCTCACCCCAACCTACGCCGGATAGTGGCAAGATCGCTCCGGACCGCCAGCCTCGCATCCAGCCACCACCCGCACAGGACGCGCCCTCCATGAGGAAGCCGAACGCCGTTCGCAACTTGTACGGACACGTGATGCAGGAGATCGGCCAGCGCATCGTCAGCGGCAAGGTGCAACCCGGCGAGGTGCTGCCGCGCGAGGAAGCCCTGGCCGAAAGCCTCAAGGTCAGCCGCACCGCGCTGCGCGAGGCGATGAAGGTGCTGTCCGCCAAGGGGCTGATCGAATCGCGTGCCGGTGTGGGTGCGCGGGTGCAGGAGGAGCGCTACTGGAACCAGCTCGATGCCGACGTGCTGGCCTGGCGCTGCGCTTCCATGCCCACCGACGATTTCATCGACAAGCTGGTGGAGATGCGCGAGGTGATCGAGCCGGCCGCCGCGGCTGCCGCGGCGCGCCGCCGCACCGAGGCGCAGCTGGTCGAGATCCAGTCCGCCTACGAGGCCATGGACGCGGCGCAGACCCTGGATAGCTGGGCCGAAGCCGACCTGCGTTTCCACGAGGCCGTGCTGCAGGCCACCGGCAATGAGCTGCTGTCCTCGCTGTTCTCGGTGATCGACACCGCGCTGGGTACCTTCTTCGTGCTGTCGGCACGCAATTCCAGCAACTTCCGTTACTCGTTGCCGCACCACCAGAAGGTGCTGGAAGCCATCCGCCGCAAGCAACCCAAAGTGGCGCATGCGGCCATGTTGGCGATGATCGCCGACTCCCAGGCCAACCTGCGGCGCAGCCGGAGCAAGGCGCGCAAAGTCAGGGCCTGAGCGCGTGAGCGGGCGCCACCGCCGCTGATGTAGAGTCGCGCCCCATGCAGGTCTTCGAAACCATCCTGGTGCTTCTGCTCGGCGCGGCCGTGGTGTCGTCCTTCGCCAAGCGCGTCAATATTCCCTATCCGGTGCTGCTGGCGGTGGGCGGCGCGCTGCTGGCCTGCCTGCCGAACGCGCCGAAGCTGGATTTCCCGCCCGACCTGGTGCTGGTGCTGTTCGTCGCGCCGGTGCTGATGGATGCCGCGTTCGATACCTCGCTGCGCGACCTGCGCGCGATGTGGCTGCCGGTGCTGTCGCTGGTGCTGGCGGCGGTCGTGCTCACCACGGTGGCGGTGGCCTTTGCCGCGCGCTGGCTGTTTCCCGACATGCCATGGGCAGCCGCCGTCGCGCTGGGCGCCTTGCTCGCGCCGCCGGACGCGGTGGCCGCAACCACCATCCTGCGCAAGCTTCCCGTGCCGTTGCGCATGCGCATGGTGCTGGAAGGGGAGAGCCTGCTGAACGACGCCTCGGCGCTGCTTATCTACAAGGTGGCCGTGGGTGCCGTGGTGGCGGGCGAGTTCCACGCCGCGGACGCCGTGCCGATGTTCGTCCTGGTGGTGTTCGGCAGCGCGATCTTCGGCCTGGCCTTGACCTGGCCGATCAGCCGGATCATGCGGCATTTCGAGGAGGCGCCCAGTGCGGTGATCTTCCAGTTCGGCTTGACCTTCGGCATCTGGCTGCTCAGCGAGCGCCTGCGGCTTTCGCCGATCGTGGCGGTGGTGACCTTCGCGCTGGCGATGTCGAGGCTGAGCACGCGCCCGATGCAGACTCATATCCGCACCTCGTCGTTCCCGATCTGGGAAACGGCGACGGTGGTGCTCAACGTGCTGGCCTTCACCCTGGTCGGCTTGCAGCTCGGCCCGATCCTGGAGAAATCGAGCGCGGGAGAGCGCCTGCACTCGCTGGGCCTGGCGCTGGTCATCCTGGCGGTGGTGATCGCGGTGCGCCTGGGCTGGGTCTTCGTGCATCACCTGCTGGTGCGGCTCAATGCCATGCGCAGCGAGCGCGATGGACGCAAGCCCGGCGCGCCGGCCACCTTGAAAGGGGCGGTCGTGATCGGCTGGTCAGGCATGCGCGGCATTGTCACGCTTGCCGCGGCGATGGCGCTGCCGGCCGGATTTCCCTATCGCGATTTCATCCAGCTGACCGCCTTCGTGGTGGTGCTGGGCACCCTGGTGATCCAGGGGCTGACCCTGCGTCCCCTGTTGAAGCTGGTGCGCTTGCCGTCGGACGGCATCGTGCAGCGCGAACTGCAACTGGCGCGCACCACGGCGATCCGCGCCGCCATGGACGCGCTGCCCGCCGACGACACGCCGACGTCCCGGCGCCTGCGCGACGAACTGGCGGCGGCGCTGGAGCATCTCGAATCCGGCGCGGCACCCGGTGCCCGTGCGGACAACGTGCTGCGCCGCTGCCTGGTGGCGCAGTCCCGCCACGCCGTGCAGGACCTGCGCCTGTCCGGCGCCATCGGCGACGATGCGTATCGGCAGGTCGAGGCCGAGCTCGATTGGGTGGAGCTGAGTGCCGGCGAACCGGAATGACCGGCGTCGCGTTCAGGTCCCTTTTTCATTAACCGAAAGCGCACTCGAGCATTGCCGCGGGCGCGCTCGATGCCACGTTGCGAACGAATCGTCAGATTCGTTTTCGCGGAAGGTCATTACTCCCTCTGCTCAGGCCGGGGGTTCCAGGCGAAGCGGTGCGGCGTGCGGGTAGGGCCGTCGCACCGGACATGCGGTGCGTCTCTTTCGGGGCGCGCCATTCACTTTGCCCGAGGAATCCATGATGCCGATGACATTGCACTCGATGGGGAGCGTGGGCCGGCATGCATTGCTGCCGTGCCTGATGTTGATGTCCGCGTGGCCGGCACATGCCGGCGAGGTATGGGTGGATACGCACACGCAAGGCGTGTCGTTGCTGCAACAGGCAACCCGCCAGGCGCTGCCTTTATCGGCGGTGCAACCGCTGGACGTCGGCCAGCAGCTGCATATCACCGTGGCGCTGCAATGGCGTCAGCCGGATCGCCTGCAGACATTCCTGCGCGAGGTGAAGCGCCGCGACAGCGCCGTCTTTCGCCGTTACCTGAGCCCTGCCGAGTTCAAGTCCCGGTACGCGCCCACCGATGCGCAGGTGGACGCCGTAGTCGCCTATCTGCGGCAGCATGGTTTCGACGGCATCGAGGTTTCGCCCAATAACCTGCTGATCAGCGCTCGCGGCCACGGCGCGAATGTGGAGACCGCCTTCCATACGCGCATGCTGCAACTGGATCGCGACGGCCGGCGCGCCTACGCCAACGAAACACCGGCGCAGGTGCCGGCGGCGCTGGGCGGCATCGTGGGATCGGTGCTGGGGTTGCAGGAGCTTCCGAGCGCGCCTGGTCCGAAGCAGGTACCCGTGTTGAAGCGGGCCGCCACACCGGCGCCGCTCCGTCCCGAGGGCCCATACCACCCCGAGGATCTGCCGCCGATCTACCACGTGGGCGACACACCCACCGCCCAGGCGACCACCGTAGGCATCGTTACCGGTGGCGATCCCACCCAGATCGTCAGGGACCTCAACAGCTATACCACCGGCGCGGGCCTGCCGGCGGTCAGTACGCGAGCGGTCAGCGTGACCGACAAAGGCGGGCCGGGGTATCCCACGCAGTACGCGCCGCCCGACCAGGTCCAGCTGTTCACCATTGAGACGGACGTGACCGCCCAGGTGATCGCCAGCGTTTCCGGTGGCGTCAAGCAGATGGTGATCTACGCCGCAGGAGCCGGCGACAGCGTGGCCGAGGCTACCGTGGTGGCCACCTACAACCAGGCGGTGGTCGAGGACGCGGCGGAGGTCATTGCAACGGTCTTCCATCAGGACGAGCTGCGCGCCTACCAGTCCGGCGCGCAGGCCGCCGACGATGCGATCTTCCAGCAGGCGGTGGCGCAGGGGCAGACTTTCGTGGTGCCGGCCGGCGACAACGGCGTCTATGAGCGCGAGTACGGCGTGTATTGGACGGTTCCCTCGGTTTCGTACAGCGTGGCGGAACCGGCGACGTCGCCCTACGTGGTGGCGGTGGGCGGCACCCAGCTGTTCAACAGCGGCGGCACCACCTGGAGCGCCGAGAAGGTCTGGAACAACTACGCGTACGAAGTGGTGAGGTCCAATACCCTGCGGGCTACCGGCGGCGGCGAGAGCCTGTTCGAGCCTGCGCCGCCCTGGCAGGTCGCCACGCTGGGCGCACAGACCGCACATCGGCAGGTGCCGGACATAGCCTTCCTGGCTGGCGGGCAGTACCCGATAGCCGACACGGTCGGCAGTGGTGGCATCCTGCCCATCTTCATGGGTTTGGACTTCCTGTGGGAGGGCAATGCCACTTCCTCGGCGATCTTCGCCGCGGTGTGGGCACGCATCGAATCGGCCCACCAGAACAGCCTGGGCCTGCCCACGCAGGAGATGTACGAGAACTTCGCCAGCACCATGCCGGGCTCGCCGCTGCACGATATCGCCGGCGGCTACAACGGCCTGACCAGGAACGCCAACTATGGCGGCATAGGTTATCACTGCGACTTCGGCTGGGATCACTGCAGCGGCTGGGGCAGCCTGGACATCGCCAGGTTCAACGCTTACGTCACCAAGTACTGGAACGCGAACCCCGGCTATTACGTCAATACCGACGCGCATCCGGTCACCACCTCGGGCTGCTACTGCACCTCGGACAGCATCAATATCCACAATCGCAGCGCCAATGCGGCGGTGCTGCCGGTCGCGGTCAATGCCCACGTCACCTATCCGAAGCGGGGCGATCTGCGCATCACGCTGGTGATGTCCGACGGCACCAAGAAGGTGTTGAAGCAACCCGATCCGAACGACACCGCCGCCGATCTCGATGCGACCTGGCCGGTCGACATTCCCGTCCATGCCGTCGACGGCAGTTGGCGGCTGGTGGTGGACAACGTTACGCACAACGGTTCGGCGGGCACGTTGGTGAGCTGGGGGCTGAAGTTCTGAGCGTAGGTTGGGGTGAGCCTACGGCGAACCCCAACAGACGTATGGACAGGCGGAACGTTTGTTGGGGTTCGCTGCGCTCACCCCAACCTATGCCTTCGGCTTGCGGTCGACATACGCGGTCCCGGCGAGCGCGGCATTGACGCCGGCGAAGCCGCGCTCCATCACGCTGGCCAGCGCCTCGCCCGCCTTGCGCTTCGCACGGAACGCCCGCAACGCCTCGCCGTATGCCACCACCAGCGTGCCCATCAGCATGGCCGCAGCGAGGCGCGCTTCCGGGTCGGCGTGCGGTCGTCCGACCGCGTCGGCCAGCATGCCGGCCAGGTCGTCGGTCAGGGTTCCCTGCAGTTCGCGGGCGCGAAGGGTGAGCGAAGGGCTGTCGGCGACAGCGCCCCAGAACTGGATGGGCCGTCGGTTGATGCGCAGCATCGGGTGCTGCTCATCCAGCAGCGCACGCATCAATGCCTGGAACACCGGCACGGGCGGCTGTTCGCCGCGCGCCGCGAGCGCCTGGCGCACCAGTTCGCGGCTCTCCTCCTCGCGATCGAAGACCAGGTCTTCCTTGCGCGGAAAGTAGTTGAACACCGTTTTCCGGGCGACGCCCGCTTCGATCGCGATCTCGTCGATCGAGACGTTTTCGAAGCCGCGCTCGACGAACAGGCGGGTGGCGACGTTCGAAATCATCAGGCGCGTCGCGGCCTTCTTGCTGTCGCGAAGACTGGGTGGATTTGACATGGCGCTGGTCATCCCATAAAACTTACACTAAGTGTAACAATTTTCTATGCCGGTCGACACCCCCACGGATCGGCATTCCGTTCGAGGAAACAGCCTTGGTCCATGACGTCGTCATTGCCGGAGCAGGCCCCGTCGGCCTGTTCCTCGCCTGCGAGCTGCGTCTCGCGAAACTTTCCGTATTGGTGCTGGAGCAGGCGGAAGATCCGGGCTCTCCCTTGAAGCGCCTTCCATTCGGCATGCGCGGCCTGACGGTGCCTACCGTCGAGGCGCTTTACCGGCGAGGCCTGCTCGATGAGATTTCGGCGCTGCAGATTTCCAAAGACGGAGCCAGGAACAAGGCGGCACCTTGGGCAGGCCAGCCGCGTCAGCCGGGCGGGCACTTCGCCGGTATCCAGTTCTACCAGGACAAGATCGCCACTTCGAAGTGGCCGTACCGTCTGCCCGGTTCGGCCGGCAGCAGCATGCTGGTCGACATGGAATCCCTCGAAACCGTCTTCGCCGCGCATGCGGATGCGATGGGGGTGGAGATCCGGCGCGGCATCGGCGTCGAGGATGTCGAGCAGTCCGATGAAGAGGTGGCCGTCCGCGCGGGTGGCAAAACCATCCGCGCGCACTGGCTGGTCGGTTGCGATGGCGGACGCAGCACGGTCCGCAAGCTGGGTGGTTTTGAGTTCGTCGGCACCGATCCCGAGTTCACCGGCTATTCCGTCGAAGTCGAACTGGCCGATCCCGCGCAGCTCCGCCCCGGCCGCCACTACACGCCCACCGGCATGTACACCTACGCGCCGCCCGGAACGGTCGCCATGGTCGATTTCGACGGCGGCGCGTTCCACCGGACCCAGCCGATTACGCCCGAACATGTTCAAGAGGTATTGCGCCGCGTCTCCGGCACGGACGTCACCGTGACATCCCTCCAACTGGCCACGACCTGGACGGACCGCGCCAACCAGGCCACGACCTATCGCAACGGACGCGTGCTGCTCGCCGGCGACGCCGCGCACATCCATTCGCCGCTGGGCGGGCAGGGGCTCAATCTGGGCCTGGGCGATGCGATGAACCTCGGCTGGAAACTCGCCGCCACTATCCGCGGCGACGCGCCGGACGGCCTGCTCGACACCTATACGAGCGAGCGGCACCCGATTGGCGCCCAGGTGCTCGACTGGTCACGCGCGCAGGTCGCGCTGATGCGGCCGAGCAGAAGTTCGCGGGCGTTGGGGGCGATCATCCGCGACCTGATCGAGACGCCGGATGGTGCGACGTATTTTGCCGAGCGCGTATGGGGTGTATCGCTGCGCCATGACCTTGGCAATGGCCATCCGCTGGCGGGACGCAGCGTGCCGGATTTCGAGCTGGTCGATGGGACGAGGCTTGGCGAGCACCTTAAGGCGGGGAAGGGGCTGATTCTCGACTTCGATGCGAGCACGCCACTGCGAACGCTGGCGAATCGCTGGGGTGATCGAGTCGCTTATATCGCGAGTGCAGCGACTGACATGCTTGGCTTGAGCGCCGTGCTCATACGCCCCGATGGCGTTGTTGCATGGACTGCTGAGGGCAATCCGAATTCTGGGGAAGCTGCACAGGCCGCATCCCGATGGTTCGGCAGGCCGAAATAGGTTTCGAAGTGACGCAAGTAGACGTCCATTCGGAGCGAGAACTAACCAATCCCCCGAACCTGCCCCCTCTCCCCTCCGGGGAGAGGGCTGGGGTGAGGGGCCGCCCGAAGCGCAACCTCCCACCCCAACCCCAGTCCCATCAGCTCTCAACCCCCGCCATCGCCCGATAACCCAGCGACTCCCCATACCGACTCAAATAATGCACCGCCGCAAACACCCCTTCGACACACGTCGGCGGCAACGGCAACTCCCCATCTTCTCCAGCCACCTCATAAGCCCGCCGATCCCGAAAGCTTTCGCTGTTCGCGAGGATGCCGTTTAAGACATTGATCGCCATGTTGATGCCGGCAAGATCGGCCAAGAGGTTCGTCTGCGGGTCGGCCTCATCGTCGGTCGGATGGAAGGCGCGCCCCAGCGGGCTGGTGGGGGAATTTTCGGTGAGAACTTTCGGGCAATAGACTGCCGTATCATCGCTAATAGCCATGACTAACTCCTAGTAAGTTGGTTGTGGTCAGCGGGTCGTATGGGTGCCAGCCCATGCGGCCCGCGCTTTACTTCTCTGCCTAAGGTCGCCGACGTTATTTATGTATGAGGGCGTCGGCGACCCTTTTGAGGGTAGGCAAAGGGGCAAGGGATGTCTGTAGGGGATCGCCTTTTTTATGTAAGCGGTCTACAGCGCTCGCATTTATGGTTTGATTTGTAACGATGTTCGCGGTCCGCTTTTAATGGGTGGTGGCGATGTGCTGCCAGGGATTATCCACAGGGGAGATATGAGGCCATGGCTGGTTCAACGTTTCAGACAAATCCCTATGACTTGCTTAAGCTTCTGGAAGATTGCCATCGAGGTGCGCTTCAGTTGCCGGATTTTCAGCGCAGCTGGGTATGGGATGAAGACAGAATCAAGGGCTTGATTGCTTCTGTGTCGCGCGCTTTCCCAGTCGGTGCGCTGATGACCCTGGATACTGGCGGAGAGGTGAATTTCAAGCCCAGGTCAGTAGAAGGGGCGCCTGTCAAAGATGGCCTTACGTCGCCGCAGTCACTGCTGCTGGATGGCCAGCAACGCATGACTTCCCTCTATCAAGTCACTTTGCGTGGCAAAGTCGTGGAGACTGTCACGCCGAAGAACAAGAAGGTCAAACGATGGTTCTACATCGACATTCGCAAAGCTCTGGATCCCTTGGCTGACCGAGAGGAGGCGATCATCGGGGTGCCAGAGGATCGCGTGCAGCGAACAGATTTTGGCAGGGAAGTGGTCAGGGACCTTTCTTCATCAGATAGAGAGTACGCCGAGCTCATGTATCCAGTGGCCAGCGTGTTCGACTGGGATCGTTGGCAGGATGGTTTTGACAGACACTGGCGAGGCGATGAGCACGAAGATATCCGGCAGGCATTTCGCGACTTCAAGCGCCAGGTGCTGGAAAATTTCAAGTACTACCGTGTTCCAGTGATTTCCTTGGACCGCAGCACCTCCAAAGAAGCAGTGTGCGTGGTGTTCGAGAAGGTCAACACTGGAGGGAAACCGCTTGATGCGTTCGAGTTGGTGACCGCCATGTACGCAGCGGACGGGCATGAGCTTCGAAAAGACTGGTATGGAGACGAGGCTCAAAAGGGACGTCTTGGCCGGTTCAAGGAGACGCTCAGGCCTGCGGATTCTGAGTTCGGAATTATTGGTGGCGTCAGTAATACCGACTTTCTGCAGGCCATCTCGCTTTTCTATACGCGAGAATTGCGTCGTCAGGCGGAACAGGCCGGTAGAACAGGCAAGGATCTGCCGGCTGTTATCGGGAATCGGCAAGCTTTGTTGAGCTTGCCTCTCGCCGCCTACAAAAAATACGAGAAACAGGTCGAGCAAGGATTCGTGCAGGCTGCCAAGTTCCTGCATATGCTGCATATCTATCGGATATTCGACTTACCTTATCAGTCGCAAATCGTGCCGCTGGCGGCGATCCTCGCCGATATTGGCGATGCCGGAGAGCACGAGTCCAATCGACTGAAGCTCGTGCGTTGGTATTGGAATGGCGTTTTTGGCGAACTTTACGGTTCTGCTGTTGAGACGCGTATTGCACGTGATTTCATGGAGGTGCCGCGCTGGCTTGATGGTGGTCCCGAGCCTTCGACGGTAAGTGAAACGATCTTCCGCTCCGATCGCCTGAAGACGATGCGTATGCGGCTTTCAGCTGCGTATAAGGGGGTCAACGCCTTGTTGATGGGTGAGGGGGCTCAGGATTTTCGCTCCGGCCAGAAGTTTGACCACACGGTGTTCTTTGGGGAGAACGTGGACATTCACCACATCTTTCCTCAGGACTGGTGCAAGAAGAATGGAATCAAGCCCGCTATTTATGATTCCATCATCAACAAGACACCCCTTTCATTTCGCACGAATCGAATCATCGGTGGTGTCGCGCCATCCGCATACCTCTCCAGGCTTGAGCGAGGGGACAAGGCGACCCCGGCAATTCCCGAGGAGCGCCTCGATAGCTACCTTCGCTCACACCTGATCGATCCTTTGCTACTGCGAATGGATGATTTCGATGCGTTCATGGCGGATCGTCAGAGGCAGCTCCTGTCTCTGATCGAGAGGGCGACGGGCAAGCTGGCGTATACGGGCGAAGTGCAGGAGGAGGGGGAGGATTTGGAGGCGGACGAGGATGTCCTTGAATCTGGTTTGAGTCCTATTGATGACCGTTTGATCGTCGCTGCGTGAGCAAGGTAATGGCGTGGGGTGATGAGGCTGGCTTCGTCGCCTCCGCTTTCTTTCGATAGGGGCATTCTAAGGGGGAAGCCCATGGCTTTGACTCAAATGCAGCAAATTCAGAGCCTTGGCGAGGCTCTGGCGTGGCTTGAACGAGAAATAGGCTGGGGAGTGACGCCATCGGCTCTACAACATTTATGTGGGCGCATTGGCGAGCTCTATGCGTGTGTTCTGACGAATGGGCAGATGGCCATGGAACCACAGCAGCGTGGTTACGACGTCGTTGCAAGCACCGGTGAACGTGTAAGCGTGAAGACCACTACGCAACGCCTTCCTGCTCACGTGCAATTCAATGAGAGGACTTTTGCTGACGTTGATCGCGTCATGGTCTTCCGTATAAATACCGACGAGATGCAGGTCGAGACTGTATTCGATGCTTCTGTTGAGGCGGCTCGAGCTGCCATGTCAGGGGGGAATGGTAAGAAGTTTTCACTCTCGGTTCGTTCGGCGGCGACAAGCAATGGTGCCGCACCGTCGTCTCGTGAGGTGCGAAACGCTTCTTTCGATGCGCACAGAATTGCCGAGTTCGACAACGGTTCAATTCGCGTATGGACAATGGGCGAGCCTGTTGAGCCGGTCAAGCCGGTGCTTCGTAAGATAGCGGCTAGCCTTGGCGTAGAGACGCGGAATTCGCGTGGAAACGAATTCAATACCAGGCAGCTCGGCACACATGTGCTCGATCATTTGTCCGAGCGTTGGGGGCACATTCCATACGTGCCTGAACCATTTTCGCCGAGCAATTTTATCGGGTAAGCCGAGTTAGGTGATGGCAAGGTAAGTGCACCTAGCGGGATTGATAAAACGACGTTCTGGCTAGAGATGCACCAGATTCCAGGCCTTCGTCAAATTGCTTCTGCGCCTGAGTAATAGCCTCCTTGTTCTCCTCCGCCCACATCACCAACCCCATCACCGGCCCCAACAACCCCTTCGCCACCTCCGTCAACTCATAATCCACCCTCGGCGGAATCGTCGGATACATCGTCCGCGTCACCAGCCCATCCCGCTCCAACCCTCGCAACGTCAGCGTCAACATCCGCTGCGAAATCCCCTCCACCTCGCGCCGCAATTCATTGAACCGCCGCGGACCGTCGCGAAGCATGGCGATCACGAACAGGCTCCATTTGTCGGCGATGCGGTCGAGGATTTCGCGCGTTGCGCGGCAGTTGTCGACGGTGGGCTTGGTCGTTTCGGTAAGGTCGATGTGCGTCGGTGACATGCGTGTGCCTTCTTGTGGGACGGGGAACGGCGTCCATACCATCCCTGGTGTGGTTCGGTAACTCACGAATCATTAGTTACCTGGTTCCCATTCTACCCTTAAGGAATAATCAATGACTTATAAGAAGACCATCGCCATCTTTGGCGCCGGTCCGGGCCTCGGCGCGTCGGTGGCGGCCAGGTTCGGTGCCGAGGGTTATCGGGTGGCGCTCGTGGCGCGCCGGGCCGAACCGCTGCAGGCCCGCGTGGCCGAGCTGGCCAGTGCCGGCATCGAGGCGGCGGCGTTTCCAGCGGACCTCGGCCGGCTCGACGGCATTCCCGCGCTGGTGCGCGCGATCGAGGAGCGATTCGGCGCGATCGACGTCGCCGTCTACGCGCCGGTACCGTCCATGTTCGGTTTCATCCCCGCGACGGAAGTGTCCGCGCAGGTGCTGCAGGCGGCCGCGGACCTTTTCCTGTACGCACCCGTCGAGGTGGCGCGCGCCGTGTTGCCCGGACAGCTCGAGCGTGGCGATGGCGCGGTCGTCATCGTCGGCGGGCTGTCGGCGCTGATGCCGGTGCCGGGGCTCGCCGCGATCGGGCCGCTGATGGCGGCGGCGCGCAACTATGCGCTGGTCCTGAATGCGGAGGCAAAAGCCCGCGGGATCTATGCCGGCTCGGTGAGCATCGGCGCGATGATCGACCGCTCGGCGGGCAAGCTCGCGCTGGAAGCGCAGGGAGTGAAGCTCGAAGGCGATCTGCCCACGATGGATCCCGACGACATCGCGCAGGAGATCTGGGCGCTCGTCACCGGGCGCGATCGCACCGAGGCGATCCTGCCGCCGCTGCCCAAGGCATGAACCGGGAAGTGGTTATCTGAAGACAAGGGCGGGTTCGTCGCTTCGGGGCGAGCCTGCTCTTCAACGAGTGGCAACTCCACGCGCCAGTTTCGCCAGCGTGCGCAATAACGGCTCGTACAAATGCTCAGGCGTGTTGCCGTATCCAAGCACCAGGCCATTGTCGACCGATGCCGGCCGCATCGCGAAGGTCGACAGCGCAAGCGCCGCCATCCCATGCGCACGCGCCGCGGCGACCAGTTCACGATCGGGATAGCGGGCCGGCAGGCGAAGCGTCAGATGCAGTCCGCACGGCCCGCCTTCGACCTGGTGCTCGATGGCGAAGCAGCGTTCCAGCGCATCGAGCAATGCACGCCGCCGGTCGCGATACAGGCGCCGCATCCGTCCCAGGTGCCGTGCGTACTCGCCACCATCGATGAAATCCGCCAGCGCCAGTTGCGCATGGCGTTGCGCTCCGCGCTGCAATTCGCGCACCGCATCGGCGACGGCGGGCATCAGCGCGTCCGGCAGCACGACGAAACCTATCCTCAGTGCGGGGAACATCGTCTTGCTGAACGAGCCGACATACAGCACTGGCGCATCGGCAACCAGGCCCTGCATCGCGCCGACCGGCTCGCCGGTATGGCGAAACTCGCTGTCGTAGTCGTCCTCGATGATCCACGCGCGATGGCGGCGCGCCGCCTCGACCAGCGCCAGCCGGCGTGCGACCGAGAGCACGGCGCCGGTCGGGTACTGGTTCGACGGCGTGGTGTAGATGATGCGCGGCGACGGCACGCGTGCTTGGGCGGCCTCAACGCACAGGCCTTGCGCGTCGACGCGGACCGGCAGCACCTCCAGGTCGCCGGCATGCATGGCTGTCTTCGCACCGCGGTAGCCGGGGTCTTCGACCCAGGCGACGTCGCCCGGATCGGTCAGCAACCGTACGCACAGGGCGAGTGCATCCTGCGCGCCTTCCGTGACCACGATCCGTGCGGGCTCGCAATGCACGCCACGGGTGACGGCGAGATGTCGCGCGATCGCCGCGCGCAGCGCAGGCTCGCCGGCAGGATCGCCGTATCCGAGCGCCGCCGGGCCAGCTCGTCGCGCCGCACGGTCCAGCGCACGGCGCCACGCACCGGCCGGAAACTGCGCGAGCGCCGGCACGCCGGGGCGGAAATGCCCACCTTCGTGTGCAGGCGGCGTGGCGGCACGCGGGCGCAGGTTCGCCACCCGGCGCGCGACCGGCGGTGGCGTAGATGTCTGCCGTGTGCGCACCGGGCGAGTCAGCTCGGTGACACGCGTACCGCGACGATCCGATTGCAGGAATCCTTCGGCGAGCAGCTGCTCGTACACCGCCATCACCGTATTACGCGAGATTCCCAGCGCATCCGCCAACGCGCGCGTGCCGGGCAGCGTGCTGCCGGCCGGCAGCGTGCCGCCCAGCACCGCGTCGCGCAGGCGTTTCAGCAGCTGGCGTTGCAGCGACGGGGCGCTGGCGGCGCGCGACAGTGGCGCATCGAGCGGTTGCGGCCGGGTCGGGCGGGGAGCACGGGCGGGCAGGGAAGGCGTCACTGGCTGGCACCATAAAATGTGCTTTGGCTGGCACTTTTCATGGTACCTAGGCCTGCCTACGATCGCCAATCATGCCGGCATCCGGCCGGCCATAACCGAGCGAGACGCGCCTTGTCCCACACCACCAATGCCTTCGGACAACCCATTGGCTTGCCCGTGCCGGGCTGGACGCCGCGCCCGCGGCCCGAGCGCGTGGCGCTGGATGGTCGCTACTGCCGTCTCGAGCCCCTCGATGCGGAACGTCACGCGGCCGAACTCTATGCCGCCTATGCCGCCGCGCCGGACCAGCGCGACTGGACCTATATGGCCGCTGGTCCATTCCAGGATGCCGCGGGTTACCTCGCCTACGCACACAAGGTCGCGGCAAGCGCCGATCCGCTGCATTACACGGTGATCGACCGCGCCACTGGCCGCGCGGTCGGCACCCTGGCGCTGCTGCGGATCGAACCGGTGCACGGCGTCATCGAGGTCGGTTGGGTCGCCTTCTCGCGCGCACTGCAACGCACGCCGATCTCGACGGAAGCGCAATACCTGTTGATGAAATATGTGTTCGACACGCTCGGCTACCGCCGCTACGAATGGAAGTGCGATGCCCTCAACGGGCCGTCGCGCAACACCGCGATGCGCCTGGGCTTCCAGTACGAAGGCGTATTCCGCCAGGCGATCGTCTACAAGGGGCGCAACCGCGACACCGCCTGGTTCGCCATGATCGACCGCGACTGGCCGGCGCTGGCGGCCGCATTCGAGGCATGGCTTGCGCCGGACAACTTCGCTGCGGATGGCGCCCAGCAGCGCTCGCTCGCGGCGATTCGCGCCGGGCAGGCCTGACGTAGTCGCCTTGCCGTACGTATTGGCCTTGGCGTCAGTCAGCGAGACGTTGACGCGCCCCCGACGGCTGCACGGATAATCCGCCGCTTGTGCGATGGGCTCGTCCATGTGCATGAACCGAACGACCGGCCAGGAGATTCGCTTGATCTTTTATAGCGGGACGAAGAATGCATCCAGCTGGTCGTTCCGGGCCTGGCTCGCGCTCAAGGAAGCCGGGCTGGCCTTCGACGAGGTCGATATTGAGCTCCGGCTGCCGGTTCGACAGGAAGCGCTCGCACGCATCGCCCGCTTCTCTCCCGCCGCGTCCGTGCCCGCACTGGTTGACGGCGAAACGGTGGTCTTCGACTCCCTTGCCATCATGGAATATGCAAACGAGCTGTGCGGTGGACGCCTGCTGCCCGGCGACGCGAAGGGACGCGCGGTCGCGCGGTCCTTCCTGGCCTGGCAGCACAGCGAGGTCGGGCGCATCTGTCCCGCGCTGTCGTTCGAAAGCGTCTTCTACGACGACAAGCGGGTGCCTACCGCGACCGAGCAGGCCGGGGCGGAGCGCCTGCTGGCGGCATGGGGCGATTGCCTCGAACGCTCGGGCGGCCCTTATCTGATGGGCAGCTTGTCCCTGGCCGACCTCGGTTTCGTGCCCACCGTCATGCGCGTCTTCAGCCACGTGGACGTGCCTGCGCGTTGGGGGCACGTCAAGGCGTGGATGGATGCGCTGCTGCAGCGGCCGGCGGTACTCGAATGGATGGCGCAGGCGACGCCCTTGCCGCCCGTGCGCCTGCCGGAGTACTTCGGCGGTGGCCGAGGGTAGGGCATCGTCCTGCGGATTCGCCACGCCGGTGTGACAAAATCCGCCCCCGTCATGCCTCTCTTCGAGGCAGCCCAAGGCCCCCGGACGGATGAAACACCCAGGCCGCGTCTTTTTCGCCCGCTGCGCCCTGTTGGCGGCGCTGTTGTGCCTCAACGGCTGCGCCATGGTGGGCGTCAGCCATGTCAACGCCCATGACTCCATCAGCGAGCAGCGCGGCGACGTGATCAGCACGGGGCGGCTGAGCGACCAGAGCGTGCAATCGCTCAACGTGGTGGCGCTGACCGCGCGCGACTGCGAGCGTGCGTTCCCGGCCTGCGTGGAAACCGTGCTGCACTCGCCGGGGCTGGACGACGAGCAGCGGCTTTCCGCGCTGTCCGAGCTGTGGCTGGGCCTGGCCATGCGCACCGATCGCGGTACCCGCGACACCCGCATGAGCGACCAGGCGCTCGATGCGTACCTGCAGGCGGGGCGTTATGCCTATGCCTATCTGTTCTATACGAAGCGCCAACCCTCCGAGCGGTCCTTCGAGTTGCGCCAGGTGCGGGTGATCGGCTTCTACAACTTTGCCGTGCAGCGCGCGATGACGCGCTTCTTCCAGGAGCTGCCGCACCTGGAGCGCAATACGCGGCATGCCGAGCTGGCCGGCTGGCAAGTCACGGGCAATGAGCCGGCGGTGCGCTGGGCGGGGGCGGCGTCGGATCCGGCCGAGCTGATTCCCGCCTCGACGCTGCGCTTCAACGGCGTGCGCAATGTGTACCGCCGCGATGGTTTCGGTTCGGAATTCGTGGCCGTGGCGCCGCCGGATGCGCCGGCCAACGACGTGCCCTGGCGCGATCCCGACTATGTATCCATGACCGGCGCCATCCTGTTCGACGGCGCCAGCCTGGATGACGTGCTCGCCACCAGGCAGGCCGTGGTGCAGGTCGAGGATCCTTATCGCAACGACTCGATGACCGTGGCCGGCCACGCGGTGCCGCTCGCCGGCAACTTCACCGCGGCCTATGGCGTGTGGCTGGCCCGCTCGGGTTTCGCCACCCAGTCGATCCGGTCGCTGCTGGGCCGGGAGGGTGGCATCAAGACGCCGCGCGTGCTGCTGATGCAGCCTTACGACCCCGACCGCATGACCATCATCATGCTGCATGGCCTGGCCAGCAGCCCGGAGGCATGGATCAACGTCTCCAACGAGGTGATGGGCGACGAAGACCTGCGCAGCAATTACCAGGTGTGGGAGATCTACTACCCGACCAATGCGCCCATCGCGGTCAACCTGGCCAATATCCGCAAGGCGCTGGATGCCACCTTCCAGCACTTCGATCCGGGCGGCCAGGCGCGCGCCTCCAACAACGTCGTGCTGATCGGCCACAGCATGGGCGGCGTGATCGCGCGCCTGCTGGTGTCGTCCAGCGGCGACAAGCTGTGGAGCCTGATGCCGGCGCGCGCCAACCTGTCGAAGGCGAAGCAGGACCGCCTGCGCGAGCGCCTGGCGACCTATCTGCAGTTCACGCCGATGCCGCAGGTGACGCGTGCGGTGTTCCTGGCCTCGCCGCAACGCGGCACGCCTTACGCGCAGAACACCATCGCGCGCTGGATGGCCAACCTGATCCGGCTGCCGGCCAATGTGCTCAAGGAGGTGGCGAGCATCACCGACCTGTTGAAGGAAGGCGAGGGCGGCACGCCGGTGCGCATTCCCAACAGTGTCGACAACCTGAGCGACACCGACCCCTTCATCGTGGCCGCGGCGGACCTGCCGATGTCGCCGCGGGTGCGCTACCACACCATCGTCGGCGTCTATACGCCGCCGGGGCCGCTGGCCGACAGCAGCGATGGCGTGGTGCCATACAAGAGTGCACACCTGGCAGGTGCCGAGTCGGAACTGGCCGTGCCGTCGTGGCACAGCGTGCAGGAGACGCCGGCGGCGATCCTGGAGTTGCGCAGGATACTTCGCGTGCATATGGCGGCGTCGGGCGGGGCGCGTTGAGCGGATACCGGTCGGCCTGAAGGAAGATTTGCCTTGGAGTGACCCGGGTAGCCGATTCGCGCCCGCACCCGTTCGACCGGATCGAACACGTTCTATCCTGAGCGCGCGGCCGGGCGATGGGGGCATGATCGCTTCGCCTGGCGCTGGGGATCCTTTCCGTCGTCCGTCACCTTGACTGGGAGTCAGTCCATGATTCGCCACTTCCTTGTCGCTTGCCTGTTCGCGGCAGCGAGCATCCCGGCCATCGCCGGCGTGCAAGCGTTTCCCCCGTCGTTCCGCGTGCAGGACATCGAGACGAATGGCGCTACCATCCACGTGCGCGTCGGCGGCAAGGGTCCTGCCGTGGTGCTGCTGCACGGTTTCGGCGATACCGGCGACATGTGGGCGCCGCTGGCGGCGGACCTGGCGCGCAACCACACCGTGGTGGTGCCGGACCTGCGCGGGATGGGCCTGTCGTCGCATCCCCAGGACGGTTACGACAAGCGCACGCAGGCGGCGGATGTCCGCGGCGTGCTGGGCAAGCTCGGCATCGACCATGCATCGGTCGTCGGGCACGACATCGGCACCATGGTGGCGTACGCCTACGCCTCCCGCTATCCGGGCCAGACGGACCGGTTGGTGGTGATGGATGCGCCGGTTCCCGGCATTCCGCCGTGGGAGCAGATCGTGCGCTGGCCGGCGCTGTGGCATTTCGACCTGGGCGGGGCGGACATGGAGCGCCTGGTCGCCGGCCGCGAGCGTATTTACCTGGACCGTTTCTGGAATGATTTCGCCGGCGACCGCTCGAAGATCGACGAGGCCACCCGGCAGCATTACGCCGAGCTCTATGCCAGGCCTGGCGCCATGCATGACGCCTTCGCGCAGTTCAACGCGATTCGCCGCGATGCCGAGGACAACCAGGCCGCGATGGCGACGAAGCTGGCCATGCCGGTGCTGGCGATCGGTGGCGAGAAATCGTTTGGCCCGAACGAGGCCATCGTCATGCGCAACGCGGCGACCAATGTCACCGAACTGGTCGTTCCCAACGCTGGGCATTGGCTGATGGAGGAGGCGCCGGAGACCACCATTGCCGCCATCCATCGTTTCATCGACGGCAAGCCGGCGGCGCCGTCGAAGGCAAAGTAAGGGGCATGCCGGGTCCGCGTTGGGTCGTGCTGCCAGCCGCTCGTTGCGGCGCATGGCGGTCGAAGCGGATCTTGGCGGAGGAGGGCAGGCCATGAACGCAACATTCCCCCATGCCGTTCCCGAAGTGCCGGTGAGCGACATCGATACGGCGGTGGCCTATTACAGGAACTGCCTCGGCTTCCAGTTGGACTGGGGCGGCGAAGCCGGCGGCATCGCCGGCATGTCGCGAGGGCAGTGCCGGGTCTTCCTGGCCAATGCCGCCTTCCGCGGGATGCACGGCAATGCGGCGCCGGTGGTGCTGTGGCTCAATCTCGAAAGCCGCGACGCGGTGGACGAACTGCACCGCGCCTGGAGCGCCAGCGACGCCCGGATCGTCTCGCCGCCCGCATCCAAGCCGTGGAAACTGCACGAATTCACCGCGGCCGACCCGGACGGCAACCTGTGGCGCGTCTTCTACGACTTCGCCTGGGAGACAGCCTGACCGGTCAGCCCCTGCGCACCGGCAGGAACCGGCTGTTGCGCAGCAGTCCGGCCGAGACCAGCGACACCAGCACGCCGATCGGGAAAATCTCCACGAAGGTCATCGGCAGGCGGTACAGCGGGTTGGCATATTGGACTTTGAATGTCTCCATGTCGGCGCTCAGTTTCGCCAGCGCTTCGGCGCTCGCGCCCTTGGCCTTCTGGCTGGCGATGATGGCGTTGGCGTAGGAGCTGGCGAAGTCCATGTGCATCATCGACTGCACCGCCTCCCAGGCGGCCACGTAGAAGATCCCGGCGATGAAGCTGATGCCCAGCCCGACGCCGAGCGCCGGCCAGAAGCCGATGACGCCGCCGCGGTCCAGGTCGCGGTGCCGCTTGATCCCCACGAAGACCGCGCTCAGGGCGATCAGCATGGTCGTGTAGCCGACCACCATGCCGTACTTCAGTGGTGGCATTCCACGGAACAGAACGAAGGTGGCGAGCTCGAAGCCGCCGACGACCAGGCCGGCGATCAGGCCGTATTTCAGGATGGTGCGCAGCACGGTACGGTTCCTTGTGAATGGATGGTGCCGCCATTGGCCGCGATCCGGTGCCATCAGGCAATCGCCCGAATGGATGATTTGGGGCGATTCACCCCAAAAGATCCGGTCTCAGGGCACGATCCCCAGCTCGCGCGCCCGCCGGATGGCCTCGGTGCGGCGCTTGGCGCCGAGCTTCTCGAACAGCCGCGCCACGTGCGTCTTGATCGTGTTCGGCGAGACGTGGAGGTGCGCGGCGATCTCCTTGTTGGAGTGGCCGGCGGCCAGTTCATGCAGTACTTCCAGCTCGCGGCCGCTCAGCCCCAGTGCCGTCTGCGCCTTGGGGTTGCCGTCGAAGAGGGGTGCCGCCGGCGCGGCGAAGATCTTGGCGCCCACGACGATGCCCAGCACCAGGAAGGCGGCCGCGACCAGGAACAGATAGACGTCACCCGGGTGCATCCGCGCCAGGCGCTGGTAGTCCAGCCACTGCAGGGCGAGCGTTCCTGCCGCCAGCAGCGCTCCGTAGCCGACTACCCGCTTCCACATCGTCGTCTCCGCTGATCCCCTTGGCTGCGCATGTTAGCGCCGGTACTTGCGCAAATCCGGCCTTTTATCCGGGCGACACAGGATGGCTGCTCTGACTTCTGGCCCATAGGCGCCGGTGACAGGCGAGGTGTCCAATGCCCGCCTTGCTGCCCCGATTCCCGGCTTTCGTGCACGTGAACATCCACTGTGGAGGAGCTATGCGTTCATTACTCGGATTGGTCGCGCTCGGCGTCGCACTGATCGCCACGTCGGTCCAGGCAAACAACTTCGGCGACTACAGCAACTTGCCGAAAGACCTCGCCGCCGCCGCCACGGCCTACGACGTCGCGCAATTCAAGGCGGACAAGGCGGAACTCGAACGGGTCCTCGCCGACGACTACACACTGGCCGACACCGCCGGCAAGAACCTGACCAAGGCGCAATTCATCGCCGACCAGACCAAGCCCGGCAACAAGACTCTTTCGGTCCGCATCTACGACCAGGTGAGCAAGGTGTGGGGGGATGGCGCCGTGCTGGCCGGCATGGTGGATGCGAAGGGCAGCAGCGACGGCAAGGAATTTACTTTCCGCGGGCGCTTCGTCGATGTGTGGGCGAAGCGCAATGGCCAGTGGAAGGTGATCTTTACGCAGATCCATCCGGTGCAGTGAGCATGCCGGTTGCGTGTATCGCACGGTTTCTTGCGGCAAATATTTGCGGTTGACAGCGCGGCGCCTGGCCGCACACTTCATTGCGAATCCGCTCGCCGGCCGCTGCCATCGCGTGGCGCGGCGAGCGGCACTGAAGCCTGTCATCGCGAGTCGATCCGCCTCATGAAACTGCCTGTCCTCGTGCCTCTCCTGCTGGGCGTCAGCGGCCTGCTCAGCTGGTCGATCGTCTTCAAGTACCGGAAGGCGTGGGGACAGGAGCTGGGGCCGTATGCCATCTGCGCGCGGCTGTTGAAAGAAGACCGGGCCTGGGGCTGGCTGTTGATCCTGAGCCAGTTTCTCGGCGTCGCGATCGGAGCGTATGCGCTCTATCTGATCAACGTCCGCTAAGCGCGATATCACTCCGCCAGCCGGTCCAGCGCGGCATGGACCGTGGAGCGGATCAGCGCCTCCACTGCCTTGGCCGATCGTCGCTGCGACAGCATGCGGTACATCGCCATGCTGGTCATGGCGAAGATCAGGTCGACGACGTCGCGTTTTGCCGCGGCGCCCGCCGACTTCGATGCGATGCGGTCGACGAGTCCGCGGATCAGCCCGCGCCGCCGCTCATTGCGTTCGATCAAGGCCTGGGCGAATTCAGGATCTAGCACCATCGCCTCGTGCAGCCGCTCCACCGCGGCGTCGTGGCTCCAGAATTCGCAGAAGACCCCGATCATCTGGTCCAGGCCCTGCCGCGGGTCGGCTTGCATGGCGACGTCCTTCAGGCGCACCAGCCGCCCGCGCTGAGCGATGTCGTCGAATACCGCTTCCAGCAGGCCGCGCCGTGAACCGAACTGGTTGTACAGCGTCAGCCGGGTCACTCCCGCGAGCTTGGCGACCGTATCCAGCGAGAAGCTCGCGGCGCTGCCCGACTCGCGCAGGAAGGCGGCGGCGGCCTGGATCGCGCGCTCGCGCTTCTCGGCGGCAGCGGCCGAGCGGACATGGCTGGTGTAGGAGCGCGTGGACATGGTCACCTCTTGTGTTTGTATATACAACTTGTATAGTCAATGCGGCCACCCGCCTACTCACCCTCGCAGGAGCCGGATCATGCAGTACGTACTGATGGTAGCCATATCCCTGCACGTTCTGGCCGCCGTGTTCTGGGCGGGCAGCACCGCTGCGCTGGCGCGCACCGGCGGCAGCGAAACCCGGCGCCTGTTCCGGCCGCAGATGGGCGCGGCCGCGGTTGCCGTGCTCACCGGCGGTTATCTGTGGCATGTCGTGCACGCGGGGGCGGTCGGTCCGGTGGAACGCAGCCTGATGATCGGCGCGCTGAGCGCACTCGCGGCGCTGGCCGTGCAGGTGATCGTGGTGGGCGGCGCCTTGAGAAAGGGGCGGGGCGACGGCCAGGCGGCAGCCTTGCCGCCACGCATCGTCATCGGGCATCGCATCGCGGCCGCACTGCTGATGATCGCCGTGGTGACGATGGCCGCTTCGCGTTATGTATGACTGGCCGTGGCCCGTTCGAAAACCCGGCGCCTGAAGCGGCCGTAGCGCCGGCCGGTCAGGTCCAGGCGGCGACCAGCAGCAGCACGAAGCCGATTACTGCCACCAGGGCATGCACGATCATCAGCCTCTTGGGCAAGGGCAGTTGCTTCCAGTGGTAATTGAGGTTCAGCACCACGCCGCCGATCGCCGCGAGCACGAACAGCACCAGTGCGAATTGCGCCAAGGCCGGCAGGCCGACGGTGAAATATGCGTAGACCAGCAAGGTCACCGCGGCACCGGCGATGAAGCCGTGACCCATGGCCATCCAGGTAGGCGGATGCGGCTTGCCGGCGAAACGGATGCCGGCCATCGCCAGGCCTCCCGCGGCGGCCACGGCCAGCAGCACGACCGCGGTGCGCATGATCAGGATCGGTTCCATGGCGGTACTCCCTTCATTTGGAATACGCGGGGGATAGTCGATTCGTTCTGGTGATGCGCGTGTGGACTACGCGAGAACGAGCGGGAGCACGATTGCAGGATAGGCGTAATCGGTTACCGCCGTTCGCGCCGATTTAATTGAATCGATTTATGGCGAAGAAAATCGCCTGAAATGCGCTTTTCCCGCATGCTTTGTCGGTGCACGCATCGCGGTGCAAGTTCTCGCTCCCGCCCTTCGTAAGATTCACAACCCAGTTCGCACTTCTTTGCGTAAACCGCAGATTGTCACGTTTCATTGACCAACCCCCGTGATAGCGTCGCCCCGCCGTCGAATAGGGGCTCGGCGGCTATCTCAAGTAACTCGTTTGCACAGAAGCGCATCGCCGGTGCGGCGTAGGTTCTTGCCTGTTTCTTCGACAGGCAGGAATGGGGACGGCTTGCTTCTCACAATTGATTTTGCAAGCAGACGTTCCTGTTTTGGGGAGTGTTTCGCGCTGCCCGGTGGTTTCCCATAACCTTTTGGAGAACACCGCAAATGAATAGTGCAAAGATGGGGCATAAGCGTGCATGTCTGTGGCTGGCCGTGATGGGGCTGATCGGCGCCACCAGCGTGCATGCGGCGGATATGAAGAAACTGCAGGCGCAGAGCCTGGGCGTCACGCCGGGCAACCAGCTCGCCGCGAAGCTCGGCCTGAGTGCCGACAACAGCTTCGTCGCGCAGGGCGCGGCCAAGACGGTGCGCGGCACGCAGGTGGTGCGCATGCAGCAGTACTACAAGGGCGTGCCGGTCTACGGCCGCAGCATCGCGGTCGAGCAGGACGTGGCCGGCAATGCGCTGACCGCCGACGGCGCCGTGCTGCAGAACGTGCAGGTGGACCTGGGTTCGGTGGCGCCGCGCCTGAGCACCACGCAGGCCTTGTCCGCGCTGCGCGCGACCAAGGGCTTCCTGCCGACCACGGCCTCGGCCCCGCGCAACGAGCGCGCCGACCTGTACGTGTATCCCGATGCGAGCGGCCGCGCGCGGCTGGTGTATCTGACCTCGTACGTGGTCGACAGCCCGAATCCGACGCGTCCGACCGCCATCGTCGACGCGAACACCGGGCAGGTGATCAAGCAGTGGGAAGGCCTGACCAATGCCAATGCCACCGGTCCCGGCGGCAACGCCAAGACCGGCATGTACCAGTACAACGGCACGCAGTTTCCCTATCTCAACGTCACCCAGTCCGGCAGCACCTGCACGTTCCAGAACGCGAACGTGAAGACCTACAACATGAACCACGCCACCAGCGGCACGGGCACGCTGTGGAGCTTCACCTGCTCGAACAGCGACGAGGCGGACGTCAATGGCGCCTATGCGCCGATCAACGACGCGCACCACTTCGGCGGCGTGGTGCATGACCTGTATCAGAGCTGGTTCGGCGCTCCGCCGCTCAACCAGGTGCTGGTGATGAAGGTGCACTACGGCAACAGCTACGAGAACGCCTTCTGGGACGGCAGCTCGATGACCTTCGGCGACGGCGCCAGCACGTTCTATCCGCTGGTGTCGCTGGACGTGACCGGCCATGAGATCAGCCACGGCTTCACCGAGCAGCACTCCAACCTGGAGTACAGCGGCCAGTCCGGCGGCATGAACGAGGCCTTCTCCGACATGGCCGGCGAGGCGGCGGAGTACTTCGACCGCAACGGCAGCAACGACTTCCTGGTCGGCGCGGAGATCTTCAAGTCCAGCAGCGGCGCGCTGCGCTACATGTGCAATCCGACCCAGGACGGCTCCTCGATCGACAACGCGGCCGACTACTACGACGGCCTGGACGTCCACTACTCCAGCGGCGTCTACAACAAGGCGTTCTGCGTGCTGGCCAAGACCAGCGGCTGGAATACGCGCAAGGCGTTCGAGGTGTTCGAAGGCGCCAACGCGGTGTACTGGACCGCGACCTCGGACTACAAGGACGGTGCCTGCGGCGTGGAGAAGGCCGCGGTCGACAAGGGCTACACCAAGGCGGACGTGACCGCGGCGTTCACCGCCGTGGGCGTGAGCTGCTCGGGTGGCGGCGGTGGCGGTACCGTGTTGCAGAACGGCGTGCCGGTCACCGGCCTGTCGGGCGCCACCGGTGCGCAGCTCAACTACACCGTGGCGATCCCGGCCGGTGCGCGCAACCTGAAGATCGCCATCTCCGGCGGCAGCGGCGACTCGGATCTGTACGTGAAGTTCGGCTCCGCGCCGACCACGTCCAGCTACAACTGCCGTCCGTACCTCAACGGCAACAACGAGAGCTGCAGCTTCAGCACGCCGTCGACGGGCACGTACTACGTGATGCTGCGCGGCTACACGTCCTTCTCGGGCGTGACGCTGAAGGCGACCTGGACGCCTTGATAGGCGGGCTTCGCTCACTGCACCTGTGGCCTTGAGCGAAGCGGTCGGTTGAACGGAGGGCCGGTGGGCGCGATGCGCTCACCGGCTTTTTTCTTTCGTGGATGCGGCAAGCGCAGCCGTCCTTCGGTAGCTCGGATGGTCGCGCTCATACTGGTCTGTCCTATCGAAATTCGCCGCGGCTGCATGGAGCATGCTTGTCTTCCACTGCGCGATATGTCGGCTGCCGTCCGGATGCAGACGCGCCAAACGGGAACATTTGTCATTCGATAGAGATGCACGCCCGGCTCGATGCCTTCTTATGATGATGCTGCCAGCGTGACATGAGACGTCATCGCCAGCTCCAGCTCGTGTGCAGGCCCAGAGGTCTTTTCGGACAGGCTGCCACGACGAACATTCTCTGGCAGCGCAGAACCCAACGGCAGTACCGGGCAGGCCTGTCCTGAGTCAGCCGGTACGGTGATTCGCCAGCTGAAAATCCATCCAATGCGGGGCGTGGACGTCAATCCACGTCATGGAGGGGCGTTTCATGAGGCATCGAAATTCATATCTGATCCGCATGCTGCTTCTCGCGGGGGTGACGACGGCCGAGGCGGCTCATGTGCAGAATGTTCGCGGAGTCGTCCTCGGCAAGACGCCTGTCGAAGATCTGCCGGCGAAACTCGGCCTTGGTCCCGGCAATACTTTCAAGGCCGCTGCCTCGATCCAGGCCACGCAGGGCACGCAGGTAGTACGCATGCAGCAGCACTACAAGGGAGTGCCCATATACGGTTTCACCCTCGCCGTCGAACGGAAGGCGGATGGAAGGATCAGGGCGGATGGAAGACTGCTACAGCATGCCGGAAGCGACTTGGCCTCGGTAAAGCCGCGCCTGGATGAAAGTTCGGCGCAGGCGACATTCTCTGCCGTTCTGCCGCCCATGGCACCCCGCAGCGCTGGTGCCAAGCTGCATATTTACGTTGATGACAGTGAGCGTGCGCGGCTTGCCTACCTGGTCTATTTCAATATCGACGTACCAGCTATCTCCCGGCCCATGGCCATCGTCGATGCCAATACAGGGGAGATCATCAAGGAATGGCAGGGGCTGGCCAGGGACGCTGACAACGCGGGAACGTACAACGACTGGCAATGGATCAAAGGGGACATCACTTTGGCCAGGGGTGTCGGCGGAAATCCGAAGGTGGGCCTGTACACCTATGGACGGGAGTATCCAGCCCTCGCAGTCACGCAGGACAGGAAGAACTGCTGGCTGAAGAACAAGTATGTGGTGACCTATGGCTTGAACGAATTCGGCCGGCCAGGTCCTCAGAAGTTTGCTTGCCCGTATAGCCCCTCTTATCTCGCTGCGGCGAACAATGCTCATCACTACGCCGGGGTGGTGGTCGACATGTATCGGACCTGGTTTGGCGAGCCGCCGGTCGACCTGCCGGTAAAGATAGTGGCCAATTCCAGCGTGCCCGACGGCACCTCCGGCTGGGATGGTGAGGCGGTGCACCTTGGGAAGGACGGGAATGGCCGGTATGCGCCCGCGGTGCTTGATCTGATCGCCCACGAGATCAGTCACGGCTTCACCGAGAAGCACACCAATCTATATTTCCCTCGCCCTTATCTATATTTCCCTCGTCCTTATGGTTTGGGGAAGATTCCGGCTCATCAAGAAGTAGAGGGGGCTGCCGCTGCTGTCGCCGAGGCATTCTCCGACATGGCGGGTGAGGCGGCAGAATTCTATTCGCGCGGATCAAACGACTTCCTCGTCGGAGCAGAGATCTTCGAAGCCAAGGATGACGCGCTGCGCCATATGTGCAATCCGACCAGGGATGGCAAATCGATCGACCACATGAAGGATTACTCCCCAGACCTGACCCCGCATCAGGCGGCCGGCGTATTCAACAAGGCGTTCTGTCTGCTGGCCAAGACCGACGGCTGGGATACCAGGAAGGCGTTCGAGGTTTTTTATCTGGCCAACAAGGTTCTCTGGACGCCACTGGATTCCGCCGAGGAAGCGGTCAATGGCGTGGAGAACGCTGCGAGGGTCAAGGGTTATCGAAAACTCGACGTGACTGCGGCGTTCGCCGATGTCGGCTTGAGCAGCGAAGAAATCGAGGAGCTTGCGAACGGCGAGCCGGTGGCCATCAAGAGCGGCGGCAGGCGTAGCGTAAAGAACTACAAAATCGCCGTTCCGCCTGGCGCCAGAACCCTCAACATCTCCATCAGCGGAGGCAAGGGGAATGCCGATCTTTACGTCAAGCATGAGGCACTACCCACTTCATTCGACTCGGATTGCCGTTTGAAACTCGCAGACAATAACGAGACTTGCAGCTACAACGGGAGCATGTCTCCAGCCGCAGGAACCTATTTCGTGCAGGTGCGTGGGAGAAAGGCTTATTCCGGCGTGGTTTTGATGGCGACCTGGACTTACTGAGCCGCATGTTTCCGTCAGGCCGCCCATTGTGGCCGGGCGAGCGGCGGTGATGATGGGCGTCGTGCGCTCGTCGGAGTGGCCGGCGAGGCACGGCGCCACTATTCTGCTTCGGCTGCCGCCATCGCGGCAGCGATACCATCCAGGCGGTTGCCATCCACCGCCAGCGCAATGCCATCGAAGCTGCCCTGGGCCAATCGGGTCAAGCTCCTGCCCGGCGGCATTTCCACCGCCAGCCGAGCGCCGCGCTCCCACGCCGCGCGCATGCTGTCGCGCCATAGCACCGGACGAGCCATGTTGCGGGCCAGGTCCGCGGCGATGTCTTCGGGGCGGAACAGCGGTCGAGCCAGGCTGCTGCTGAGATAAGTGACACGCGGAGGGCGCAGCGCCACATGATCGAAGGCGTGCGCGTAGTTGGCGGCGGGGGCATCGAGCAAAGTGCAATGCGAAGGCACGCTCATGCGCAGGCGATGGCTGCGCCGTGCACCGCGTTCGCGGGCGCGCTCGCTGGCGATGGCCATCGCTTCGTCGCTGCCGGCGATGACCAGTTGGGTGTCGCTGTTGAGGTTGGCCAGATAGACGGGCAAGCCCTCGCTGCGCACGTCGGCCAGCAGGGACTCCAGCATGGCCGGCATGAGTCCGTCGATTGCCGTCATGCCGTAGCCATGCGGGAAGGCCTGCTCCATCAGGCGTCCGCGCAAGGCGACCAGGCGCACGGCATCGGCGAACTCCAGCGCGCCGGCCACCACCGCAGCGGGAAACGCACCCACCGAGAGGCCGCAGACCATGCCCGGCCGTGCACCCATCGCGGCGAGTGCGCGCGATGCCGCGACGCCCGCGACCAGCAGGCACAACTGCACGGCTTCGGTGGAGCGCAGGCTGGTGTCGTCGTCGAGCGCGTCGATGGATCGGCCGAGCACCGCAGCCGTCTCATCCAGCGTTTCGCGCACGATCGCCGTATCGGGCAGCCGATGCAGCATGCCCGGCCGCTGCGCCCCTTGGCCGGGGAAGGTGAACAGCACGCTCATGGCGCGACGATAGCCCAGGGATCGGCGACCAGGCGCGGACCGCGGTCGGTCTTGAGCAGCACCGGGCCGCCGCGCAGCCATTCGGCGAGGGCGAAGCCGCCGGTGCCGGTGTCGATCTGCACGTCTGCCCGCAGCGGCAATCCATCGAACAGGTGCGATGCTTGCCGGAGTTCCGCCGGATCGGGCGCGCGCGGAATGCGCAGCAGCAGATCCAGGTCGCTGCTCTCGCGCAGCACCGGCAGGCCGCTGGACATGGCGAAGCCCGCGCCGCCGGTAATGCCCCAGGCCCACGGCAGTGCGTCGAGTTGCGGAGCGAGCATGCGCAAGGCGCAGCGGCAGGCGTGGCCGGCGGCGTCGCCCCACGGCTCCCAGGCGCGGGTGCGCGCCAGCACTTCCGGCGGCGTACGGCGCGTGATCGCCGCCTCCGCCAGATACGCCGCGTGACGCTGGTGGCGATCGCTGCCGCGCAGGCCCACCGGCACGTATCCCGGCGGCGCCTGTTCGCGGCGCACCACCATCGGCGCGACCGCCAGCCATGCCGCGTCGGCCCATGCGGGCAGCGGCGAGCCGCCGTGCAGGGCATCGGCCACGCCGCGCGCCCACAGCAGATCGTGCGGACGCGGCGCGTCCGCCGCCGCCCGTGCCGACTGCGCGTGCGGGCTGGCCGCCATGCCTTCAGCCCACCAGCGCTTTGGTGATCAGGAACAGCACGGACGGCCCCAGCAGGCAGCCAAGTCCGGTATGGAAGGTGGCGATCAGCGCCCCGTACGGCACCAGGCGCCGGTCGGTGGCCGCCAGGCCCGCGCTCACGCCGCTTACCGTGCCGGCGAGTCCGCCGAAGATCATCGCCGAGCGCGGCGTGGACAAGCCCAGTGCGCGCGCGGCCACCGGCGTGAAGATCATCACGATGATCGCCTTGACCAATCCGGTGGCGATGCTCAGCGCCATCACGTCGGAGCTCGCGCCGATCGCCGCGCCGGTGACCGGCCCGACGATATAGGTGACCGCGCCGGCGCCGATGGTGGTCATGCTCACCGCATCGCGATAGCCCATGGCATGCGCGATCGAGGCGCCCACGATGAAGGGCAGCAAGGTGCCCAGCAGCAGCGAGACCGCGCCGATCAGGCCGGCCTTGCGCGCTTCGTCCACCTGCACCTCGAACGCGGTGGCGACGATGGCGAAGTCGCGCAGCATCGCGCCGCCCATCAGGCCGATGCCGGCGAACTGCGAGAGATCGGCCAGCCCATGCTGCCCGCCGGTCTGCGTGCCGCCCCAGTAGGCCAGCAGCAGGCCGATCAGGATGGCAATGGCCGAGCCGTGCACGCGCCCGAAGGTGAGCTTGCGCGACAGCAGCACGGACAGCCACATCACCAGGCCGACCATGGCGAAGGCCGCGACCAGCCCGTTCTTGTTGAGCATCTTGTCCAGCATCTCGATCATGGGCGTGTCCTCAGCTCAGCAATTGTTCGGCGGTGGGTTCGGGCAGCGAGGTGTCGTCGCGGCCCATGCGCGTGAGCAGGGCGATGCAGCCGCCGCAGACCAGCACCGCGCCGACCGCGGCCATCAGCGCCACGGGGCCACCGCGCAGCGCGGCGACCACGTCCTGCTGCGCGGCCATGGCCACCACCACGGGGATGTACATCGCGCCCCAGTAGCCGACGCCGGCTTCGGTTTCCCGGGGCATGACGCCGCGTCGATGCAGGTAGATGCGCGCGGCGATGAGCAGCAGCATGGCGATGCCGACGCCGCCGACATTGGTGCCCACGCCGATCAGGCGGCCGAGCGCTTCGCCGAGGAACAGGCCGATCAGGTAACACAGGGCGAGCAAGGTGGTTCCGTAGACGATCACAAGCACCTCCACGCGCCATGGCGCGCCATGAGTGAGAGACGGAGCGCTAGCGCCACTGTGCGCGCAGGCGGGTGCGGACTTCGGCCGAGGCTGCGCGCAGCGGGCCGCGCAGGCGGCTCTCCAGGCCGCGGGAGGCGTCGTTGCGGATATCGGCGACGGCTTCGCGCAGCGCATCGGTCACGCTGGCGATGGCATCCGCGCCGGGTTCGCCCGGGTTGGCGACGGGAAGGAGTTTCCACAGCAGGCCGAGTGCGGCATAGCTGTGGATGTCATAGGCCATCGGCGGGATGTCGGCGGCGAGTGCGTCCAGCTCGTCGACGCTGCGCAGGGTGATGCGCGCGGCGGCATCGCGGCCCATCGCGTGCACCATCACCTGCGCATCGTCCAGCGCGATCAGGCGGTTGGCCTGGTAGCCGTGGGCAAGGAAGGCGCCGGACATGGCCTTGCCGACCAGCAGCGCGATCACCGGATGGCCGTGCAACCGTGCCGTGGCGTAGGCATCCGCCGCGGCGGCCAGGGCCTGGTGGATGCCATAGGCTTCTTCGTTGCGGCCATAGGCCTGGCTGGGCGTGTCGACCACCGCGACGATCGGGCGGCGGATCTCGCGTTCGCGATCGGCCTCGACGGCCTCGCGCACGGCCCTGGCCAGCGACCAGCCTTCGATCAATCCGGTCTCGCCGTTGCGGGCGCGCGGGAAGGGATTGTGCGGATCGGGCACGATGGCGATGTAGCGCGCATGCTCGTTGCCGAGCGCTGCGTCGGCGACGCGCAGCGACGGCGCGTAGCCGGCGAGCGCGTCGGCGCCGCCGGTCAAGGCCTGCCACCACACGGTGCCGCGTTGGCTGGACATGTTCATGCGCGCAACTCCTTGCCGTAGGCGGTGGCGACGTCAGCGGGCGTGGCGGGACGCGTGCCGTCGATCTTCGCCAGCGACGCAAGGAAAGCCTCGGTGCGCTCGCTGCGGCAGCGCCCGGGGCGCCCTTCGCGCATGCAGTCGAGCAGGGCCTGGCGAAGATCCGCCGCATCGTCTTCCACGTAACGATCGGCCAGTCCACTGCGGTAGCGCTGCTCGCCGCCGGTCAGGCCCCAGATCGTCGCGCGGTCGCGCGAGTCGAATTCGCCGACACCCGCTTCCTGCTCGATCACTGCAGGACCGTTGAGGCCCAGGCGCGCCTCGCGCGTGACCAGCAGGTAGCTGCACAAGCCGGCGGCAATCGACATGCCGCCATAGCAACCGACCGGCCCGGCGACGATGCCGACCACGGGCTGGTAGCGGCGCAGGTCGACCATGGCGGCCTGGATCTCGGCGATGCCCGCCAGGCCGAGGTTGGCTTCCTGCAGGCGCACGCCGCCGGTCTCGAACACGATCGCGGCGCGGGTGGGAATGCCGCGGGCGTTGTCCTCGGCGGCCAATTCAAGGCTGCCGGCGATCTTCGCCGCCGACACTTCGCCCATGCTGCCGCCCTGGAATGCACCCTCGATCGCCAGCACCACGGCAGGGGCGCCGTCGAGCAAACCGCGCGCCACCACCAGCCCGTCGTCGGCCTGGGTGACGATGCCTTGCCGCGGCAGCCACGGCGAGCTCAGCCGCTCGAACGGATCGATCAATTCGCGGAAGCTGCCCGGATCGAGCAGTGCGCGCGCTCGCGCGCGGGCATTGAGTTCGGTAAAGCTGTTGCGGGCGAGCAGGCGTTGCGCATCCATCGTTCAGTCCTCCTGCGCCACGGCATCGAATGCCTGCGCGATGCGCAGGCCCACCACGCCCGGCGTGGCGCCGAAATCGTTGATCTGCAGGTGCACCGCCGGTCGCGTCGGTTCGGCGAACAGGCGCGCGAACAAGGCGGCCCAGGTGCGCTCCATGCCTTCCACCGAGGTGGTGACCTCGATAGTGATGCGTGCATCGGAGGCCGGTTCGAGCAGCACTTCGAGATCGCCCGAGGCGACCACGCCGGCCAGGGCGCGGCCGCGTGGCGGCGCTGCGGCAGGGAAGGTGAAGGCGAGGGTTTGCATGGGCAGTCCTCTCAGGAGCGGGAAATGCGGTCCAGCAGCAGGCTGGCGGCAAGGAGGTCGGCGGCACCGCCGGGAGAGACGCGGCGGGCCAGCAGTTCGCGGTCGAGGCGGCGCAGCTCGCGCCGGCCGGGCAGGGTGGCGCAGCCATGGGCGAGGGCGCGGCGAGCGCCGGCCTGCATGGCCTCGAGCGCATCCGGTCCGCCGCGCGACAGCACGCAGGTGTCGTCGAGCGTGGCCATGATGGCGAGCAGGGCGTCGAGGCGTGCGGCGTGTTCGCTGCCGCCGTTGGCGCGCGTGTTGCGCAAGGTCGGCAGGCCAGCTTCGAGAATATGCGGAAAGCCGGCCTGCGCCTGGCCGCGCGCGCCGCCGACGCCGTAGCGCCGGCAGGCGCGTTCGCCAGGGTGGTCAGTGCATGCGGGAGCTGCGCCATCGGGAATGCGCGCCAACAGGCCGGCGCGTGCGGCGATGGAGGCGGGAGCGAGATCGTCCGGCACCTGCGCGGCGGCGACGGCCAATAAGCCCAGCGCCCAGATCGCTCCGCGATGCGTATTCACGCCGCCGGTCGCCGTCAGCATCGCGGCTTCCGCCTCGCGGCCGAGCGCGCCGATGCGTTCGCGCAGCGCGATGCTTGCCGGTTGCCGATAGCCGGCCACTGCCATCGCCTCGAAGCCCGGCCGCAAGGCCTGCGCCGAACGGCATAGCAACTGCCAATGCATATCGTCATGAGCACCGCGGTGGCGCGGATCGACCAGGCCGGGCTTGGGCGCGAGCATCACTTCGTCGATCAGCGCGCCGGTGACCTGCTCGGCCAGCCAGGCGGCGCAGTGCGCCTGGGCGCTTTGCCGCGGGAGCGCGGCGGACATCCGGACGGCCATCTCCATCACCAGCTCCGATAGCGCGCAGGCGGTTGATAGAGTCCATCCGACCAGGCGACCAGCTCGGCCATGTTCTTCGCCGCGAGCAGCGAGCGATCGGCTTCGCCGGGGTGGATGCCCAGGTCTTCCGGCAGCGCGACCAGCCCGTCGCGGCGGAACTGCGCCAAGGCCCGCGCATCGCTTTCCAGGCCGATCGGCGTCACGCCCGACACCGCCGCGATCATCGCCTTGCGCTGCTCGATCGAATCGGCCTTGTACAGATAGGCAATGCCTTCCTCGGTGAGCACATGGGTGACGTCGTCGCCGTAGATCATCACCGGCGCCAGCGGCATGCCGGCGCCACGGCCCACCGCGACGGCGTCCAGCGATTCGACCACGCTGGGCTTGCCGCCCGCCTGGAAGGTTTCCACCACCTGTACCACCAGCTTGCGGCCGCGCTCCAGCGGATCGTCGCTGCGGATCAGGTCCAGCCAGGCCGGCGTGGCATGGCGGCGGCCGCGCGGATCGTGGCCCATGTTCGGCGCGCCGCCGAAGCCGGTAAGGCGGCCGCGCGTCACCGTCGAGGAGTTGCCCAGGCCATCCATCTGCAAGGTGGAGCCGATGAACAGGTCGACCGCGTATTGGCCCGCCAGCTGCGACAGCAACCGGTTGGAGCGCAACGAGCCGTCGCGCCCGGTGAAGAACACGTCCGGCCGCGCGGCGACATAGGCTTCCATGCCCAGCTCGCCGCCGAAGCAGTGCACGCTTTCCACCCAGCCGCTTTCGATCGCCGGGATCAGGGTGGGATGCGGATTGAGCGCCCAGTGCCGGCAGATCTTGCCTTTCAGCCCCAGGCGTTCGCCGTAGGTCGGCAGGATCAGTTCGATCGCGGCGGTGTTGAAACCGACGCCGTGGTTGAGCGACTGCACCTGGTGGCGTTCGTAGATGCCGCGGATCGCCATCATCGCCATCAGGATCTGGATCGGCGTGATCAGCCGCGGATCGCGGGTGAACAGCGGCTCGATGAAGAACGGCTTGTCCGCCGGCACCACGAAGTCCACCCAGGAGCCGGGAATGTCCACGCGCGGCAGTTCGTCGACGATCTGGTTGACCTGGGCGATCACGATGCCGTCGCGGAACGCCGCCGCCTCCACCAGCGCAGGGGTGTCCTCGGTGCTGGGGCCGGTGTAGAGATTGCCCTCGCGGTCGGCGCTATAGGCCGCCACCAGCACCACGTTCGGCGAGAGGTCGACATAGAGCCGCGCATACAGCTCGATGTACGTATGGATCGCGCCGATCTCCAACAGCCCGTCTTCCAGGCACTGCGAGATACGCAGGCTCTGCGCGCCGGCGAAAGCGAAATCCAGCTTGCGCGCGATGCCGCGCTCGAACAGGTCCAGGTGTTCGGCGCGGCTGACGCTGGGGATGATCATGTGCAGGTCGTGCAGCCTGGCCGGGTCGGCCTGGGCCAGCGCGCGAGAGAGGAAATCCGCCTGCTTCTGGTTGTTGCCCTCCAGCACCACGCGGTCGCCGGGGCTGATCAATCGTTCCAGTGCCTCGGTCAGGCGCGCGGTGGGCAACTGGTTGCCGCGGGCCAGGTCGCTCACGGCGGCGAGGCGGCGCTGCTTCTCGGTGCGCCGGGTAGTCCAGCGTGCGGGGGCTGCGGAGGGGGCCGTCATCGATGGGCTCTCGCGGAAAAGGCGAGGGCGACTCTAGGTGGCGTCCGGTTGCGCTTCAATCAAGCCAAGGGTAATTTCATTAGCTTCAGGCTAATGATTCCGTGGGCTGGGAGGCAGCATGGCCATCGACGATGGCTTCACCCTGAAGAAGCTCGAGGTATTCCTGGCCTTCATGCAGCTGGGCAACATGCCCAAGGTGTCGGAGCGGCTGTCCTATAGCGTGGTCAGCGTGCACCGGGCGCTGCATTCGCTGGAGCAGGCGGTGGGGTGTCCGCTGTTCAAGCTCGACGGGCGCAAGCTGATTCCGCTGCAGACGGCCTATGCGCTGGCGGAACATGCGCAGCGTGCACTGCATGAGGCGGAAGAGGGCGTGCGCCGTGCGCGCGAGATCGCCGGCCTGTCCGCGCCGCGCCTGAAAGTGGGCTCGCTCTACTCGCTGACCACCCGCACCATGCCGCCCCTGCTGGTGCGCATGAAGCTGCGCAACTCGGCCTTGGATATCGACCTGACCCTCGGCTCCAACCGGCTATTGCTGGAACAGCTGCGCGAAGGCCGCCTCGATGCCATCGTGATAGCGCTCAGCGAACCGGTGGACGACGACCAGTTGCGCGCGGTGCCCTTGTTCGAGGACAGCATCTTCTTCGCTGTGCCCGCCGACTCGCCTTATGCGCGACGCACTTCGCTCGACCTTGCCGAGGTGCGCAACGAGAAGTTCGTCTGCCTGGAAGACGACTTCGCCACCGCGGCGAGCTTCCAGCAGGCTTTTCGGCGGGCAGGCTATGAGCCGCAGGTGGCGATGCGCGTGGGCGACATCTTCTCGCTCACCAACCTAATCAGCGGCGGCGTCGGCTACAGCCTGCTGCCGGGGCGGATGGAGTCCTTCAACCCGCGCGTGCGTTTGATCCCGCTGGTGCCGCCGTATACCTCGCAGCAGATCATCACCTTGCTGATGCTGCGCAGGCGCGAGGGCGATGCGCATCTGGTGACCTTGGCGGAGGAATGCCGGCGCTTGGCCGTCCTGGGCGGTACATGACACCCGCGCAACGCACGGCGTAGGTTGGGGTGAGCGCAGCGAACCCCAACGGGAGTCGCGCGCTTGCGAAGCATGGGAGGCCTGTTGGGGTTCGCTGCGCTCACCCCAACCTACTGGTAGGTGGCAAATCCCGTCGGCACCCGATCGTCGACCGGTACCGCCTTGCCGATCAGCTTCTGATCCGACAGGCCTCCGGCGTCGGCCTGGCCGTCGCACTCGTGCAGCTCGGTGTGGCCACGGTTCTCCACCAGCACGCCGTTGCGTTCGTAGCCGCCGGGGCTGGTCGTTTCCGAAAAGACGGTATAGCTGGTGCTGCCGTAGTTCATGCGCAGATAGGTGAGGTTGCCGCCGGCGTTGTCGCTCACGCGGTTGCCGCTGGCGAAGGCCCGGGGTGGCACCGGCTCGGTAGGGATGTTCACTTCCAGGTTGCGGTTGCTGCCGTAGCGATAGCTCAGCGCGCCGATCGACGAGTCGTCGCCCGGGGTTGCGCACACGGCGATCTGTTTCCGTCCCGAGGAGCAGGCGAACACCACGTTCTCGCCGGCCTGGCACAGGCCGCCTTCCGGGGGACTGCCGGCGTCCGATTCTTGCGCCTGCAATCGGGCCGCGGGCCCGGCGAGCAGGCAGGCGAGCGCGAGTGCGCAGGGAAAAATGCGGCGATTCGATTTCATGACGAGCCTTTCCTTGTTGTCCATGCGTCCACCGTCCTTACTGGCGTCCCGGCGAAGCCGCAGGCGCCGCGCCGCCGATGATCTACGCGCCACGCCCGAATAGATAGAGGCCTCGGCTCGGCACCGTTGGAGTCAGTCTGGTGCAAGTGCCCGCAGGGCGATCCACGTCACCGGATCAGAATAATTCCTAGGCCATGCCCGGCTTCACGTCCTTCTAGCAAATCCTGTGTTATTCGACCGCGGCCATTCCATCAGGGGGAATGCCTTGCTCGACCTTCGCGACGCACGCTCGCGCCTCATGGCGCGGGCCTTGATCGTGCCTGCCTGCATCGCGCTGGCGGCATGCACCCAGATCCGTGTGGTGCAAGGGGGAACGACCGCGGTCTCGTACCGGTTGGGCGTGCTGCAACTGCAGTCCGATCCGGATGCGCCTTTGCTTGTCGCCGAGACCACGGGCTTCGGCGTGGTGCCGCTTGCCGACGGGACGGCGGTGGGCTGGACGCGGCAGCTGTTGATCACCAGCAAGGATCCGGATCGCTGCCAGCTGATCGTGGTGATCCGCACGGCGGAGGAGGCGGCGGCGATCAGGGAGCAACTGCAGAAGGGTGGCGGTTCGTTGGAGCACGTCTGTGAGGTCAATACACATCAAGGGGGATGACATGGATTTGCGTGCAAGGATGGTGGCGGTCGCGGCTGGACTGATGGCGCTGACGGCGTGTTCGCCGTTGCCGCAGGCGGCACTGGTGTATTCGTCGAGGGTGAGTTTCGGGGTGACCGTCACCTCGGCACCGGCGAGTGCATCGGGGCCGACGCTGAGCATCGGTTACGACCAGCTGGATGCGGCCTATGTGCCGGTGTCGGTGGCGGGCGCGAACAAGAGCGGCACCTCGGATCTGGTCTTGGAACAGATCCGCGCGAAGTATTCGAACGACCAGCAGCCGCAGGGCCAGCAGGATGCCGCCAACCTGGCCAAGGTCAACGACTACCTGCAGGCGGCGAAGACGGCCGACGCGACCAAGAGTTCGATCCAGGCGCTGAGCAGCCAGAAGGCGTCGATCGATCCGCTGAAGAGCCAGGTCGCGGTGGCGACGTCGCGGCTGAGCCAGTTGAAGGCGGCACGGCTGGATACCAGGGAAGCGGCGAGCCAGCTGCAGGAAGCGAAGGGGCAGCTGGTCACCGCGCAGACTGCCAACCAGGCGATCGACAGCCAGATCAAGCAGCTCACGCCTTCGTTGACGGTCGCCGAGCAGGAGGCGGCGGCCAAGCGGCCCGCCGCGCTGGAAGCGGCCAAGCAGCTGGGGCTGGTGAGAGAGGACGCCTTGTCGGTGTATGGGCGGTTCGACGGCAAGAGCGACGCGCAGACGGCGACGGTCGGGCTGGCGATCGGCAAGGTGTTCTCGACCGGTATCGCGGCGCAGAGCCTGGCGGAAGGGGCGGGGCGTGCGGCGGCGATGGATGCGTATACCAACTGCATGTTGGCGGCGAAGGCGGCCGGGAGCGATGGGCAGAAGTGTACGGATCTGAGTGCGGCGTCGACGGGCGCCATCCGTTGATATCGCGTAGGTTGGGGTGAGCCAAAGGCGAACCCCAGCAGGCCTGCATCCCTGCCTCCACGTCGGGGTTCGCTGCGCTCACCCCAACCTGCGCGGGCTGTCGATTGGTGCACTGCACTGGTGCAACTGCGCCGCGTGCGAATGATCTTGGTGCACCCTGCAGCGGCCTGATCGGCCGATTTTTCGATAAATCCCGCGCTTTCAGCGCTTTAACCGCGTGGCACATGTGTTGCATAGCAGCACATGTGTCCCGTGCATCTCCTATGCCGGGACCGTTTCGTTCTCTGCGGGGAGAAGCGCATGTCGGGCAAGGCGACTCGGATCGAGCTGCTGCGGTGGGGGGCGCCGCAGATGCGGGCGTTCCATCTCAGCTGGATGGCGTTCTTCGTGTGCTTCTTCGCCTGGTTCTCGGTGGCGCCGCTGATGCCGCTGATCCGTGGCGAACTGCAGCTGAGCGCGGACCAGATCGCCAATATCAATATCGCCGCGGTCGCCGTCACCATCTTCGGCCGGCTGCTGATCGGACCGCTGTGCGACAGCCTGGGGCCGCGGCGCGTCTATACGGGATTGCTGCTGCTCGGCTCGCTGCCGGTGTTCGGCATGCTGCTGGTGCACAGCTACGAGTCGCTGCTGTTCATGCGCCTGGCCATCGGCATGATCGGCGCCAGCTTCGTGATCACGCAGTACCACACCTCGGTGATGTTCGCGCCGCAGGTAGTGGGTGCGGCCAATGCGACCGCGGCGGGCTGGGGCAATGCCGGCGGCGGCGCGGCGCAGGCGGCGATGCCGTGGGTGCTGGCTGGCGTGCTGGCGCTGGGCATCGGGCAGGGCATGGCCTGGCGCGGCGCGATGCTGCTGCCCGGCGTGCTGATGGTGGCGGTCGGCATCTTGTATTGGCGCTGCACCCAGGACAGTCCGCAGGGCGATTACCGCGATCTGCGCGCACGCGGCGTCGCCATCGACGGCGGCAAGCCCGGCGGCTGGGCGGCGTTCCGCGCGGCGGCGCGCAACTATCGCGTGTGGTTGCTGTTCGTCACCTATGCCGGCTGTTTCGGCATCGAATTGTTCGTGCACGGCGTGGCGGCGAGCTACTACGTGGATCGTTTCGCGCTCAGCCTGCGCGATGCCGGCCTCGCGGTCGGCGGCTTCGGCCTGCTCGCGCTGTTCGCCCGTGCACTCGGCGGCATCGCTTCCGATCGATTGGTGCGCCGGCACGGCCTGCCGGTGCGGGCGCGCCTGCTCTGCGTACTGATGCTGTGCGAAGGACTGGGCCTGCTGTGGTTCTCCGGCGCGCACAGCGCGGGCGTGGCGGTGGTGGCCATGCTCGCCTTCGGCCTGTTCACGCACATGGCCTGCGGCGCGACCTACGCGCTGGTGCCCTTCATCGATCGCAAGGCGCTCGGCGGCGTGGCCGGCATCGTCGGCGCCGGCGGCAACGTCGGCGCAGTGGCGGCGGGTTTCCTGCAGAAATCGCTGGGTTCGGTGCAACTGACTTTCATGTACCTGGGCGGCTTCGTGCTCGCCGGCTCGGTGTGCGCGCTCGCCGTGCGCTTCAGCCGCGAGCACGTGGCCGAGGAACGCATCCTGCGGCTGGGGCGGGCGGATGCGCCTTCGCCCGCGGCGCTGGCCATCGACTGAGGCGACGCGCATGACGACGAGACTGGTGGTGATCGGCAACGGCATGGTCGGGCACAAGCTGCTGGAGGAGCTGGCCGCGCTGGGTACGCCCGGGCTGGAGATCACCGTGCTGTGCGAGGAAAGCCGCCCCGCCTACGATCGCGTGCACCTGTCCGAATACTTCAGCGGCCGCAGCGCGGACGAACTCTCGCTGGTGACGCCGGGCTTCTTCGACCAGCCGGGCCTGCACCTGCGCCTGGCCACGCGCGCCGCGCGCATCGATCGTGCCTTCAAGCGCGTGACCACGGCGGACGGCGAAGTCATTCCCTACGACAAGCTGGTCTTCGCCACCGGCTCCTCGCCGTTCGTGCCGCCGATTCCCGGCAACGACCGGCCGGGCTGTCTCACCTATCGCACGCTCGACGACCTGGCCGCGCTGGCCGGATGGGGCGCGCAGTCGAAGCGCGGCGTGGTGGTCGGCGGCGGCCTGCTCGGCCTGGAATGCGCCAAGGCCGTGCGCGACATGGGCCTGGAGACCCACGTGGTCGAATTCGCGCCGCGCCTGATGGCGGTGCAGGTCGACGACGGCGGCGGCCGCATCCTGCACCGGACCATTGAGGAACTGGGCCTGGTGGTGCATACCGGCAAGAACACGCAGGAGATTATTGACGGCGCCAATGCGCGCCACGCGATGAAGTTCGCCGACGGCAGCACGCTGGAAACCGACCTGATCGTGTTCTCCGCCGGCATCCGCCCGCGCGACGAGCTGGCGCGGCAGTGCGACCTGGGCGTCGGCCAGCGCGGCGGCATCATGGTCGACAACTTCTGCCGCACGCGCGACCGCGACGTCTACGCCATCGGCGAATGCGCGCAATGGGGCGGCAAGGTGTTCGGCCTGGTGGCGCCCGGCTATGACATGGCGCGCGTGGTGGCCAAGCACCTGCATGCCCTGCTGACCCGCGAGGAAGCGCGCGACCTGCCGGAATTCGCCGGCGCCGACATGTCGACCAAACTCAAGCTGATGGGCGTGGACGTGGCCAGCCTGGGCGACGCGCACGGCGCCACGCCGGGCAGCCGCAGCTACCAGTTCAGCGACGAGCGCCGCCAGGTCTACAAGCGGCTGGTGGTGTCCGAGGACGGCAAGCGCCTGCTCGGCGGCGTGCTGGTGGGCGACGCCACCGAGTACGGCACGCTGCTGCAGATGATGCTCAACGGCATGGACCTGCCCGAGGCGCCGGAATCGCTGATCCTGCCGGCCTCCGACGGCAAGTCCAGGCCCGGGCTGGCGGTGGATGCGCTGCCGGCCGCGGCGCAGGTGTGTTCGTGCAACAACGTGTCCAAGGGGCAGTTGTGCGTGGCGGTGGCGGAGGGCGCCACCTCGATCGGCGCGCTCAAGGAAGCCACCCGCGCCGGCACCACCTGCGGCGGCTGCGTGCCGCTGGTCACGCAGATCATGAAGGCGGAGATGGCGCGCCAGGGCCTGGCGGTGAACAACCACCTGTGCGAGCACTTCGCCCATTCGCGCCAGGAGCTGTACCACCTGGTGCGGGTCGAACGCATCCGCCGCTTCGAGGACCTGCTCGCGCGGCACGGACAGGGCCTGGGCTGCGATATCTGCAAGCCGGTGGCGGCCAGCATCCTGGCCTCGTGCTGGAACGAGTTCGTGCTGCAGCAGGAGCACGCCTCGCTGCAGGATTCCAACGATTACTTCCTCGCCAATATCCAGAAGGACGGCACCTATTCGGTGGTGCCGCGCATGCCCGGCGGCGAAGTGACGCCGGACGGGCTGATCGCGGTGGGGCGCATCGCCAAGTCCTACGGGTTGTACACCAAGCTCACCGGCGGCCAGCGCGTGGACCTGTTCGGCGCGCGGCTGGAACAGCTGCCGCTAATCTGGGAAGAACTGATCGCGGCCGGCTTCGAATCCGGCCATGCCTACGGCAAGTCCGTGCGCACGGTGAAATCCTGCGTGGGCTCGACCTGGTGCCGCTACGGCGTGCAGGATTCGGTCGGCACCGCGATCGACCTGGAAAACCGCTACAAGGGGTTGCGCTCGCCGCACAAGCTGAAGTTCGCCGTGTCCGGCTGCGCGCGCGAATGCGCCGAGGCGCAGAGCAAGGACGTGGGCGTGATCGCCACCGAGCAGGGCTGGAACCTCTATGTCTGCGGCAACGGCGGCATGAAGCCGCGGCACGCCGAGCTGCTGGCCGGCGACCTCGATACCGCCACGCTGATCCGCTACATCGACCGCTTCCTGATGTTCTACATCCGCACGGCCGACCGCCTGCAGCGCACCAGCGTGTGGCGCGATGGCCTCGAAGGCGGCATGGACTATCTGCGCGACGTGATCGTGCACGACAAGCTGGGCCTTGCCGACGAGCTGGAGGCGGAGATGGCGCTGGTGGTCGACACCTATGAGTGCGAATGGAAGCGCGCCGTCACCGATCCCAAGGTGCGCGCCCGCTTCCGCCATTTCGTCAACAGCGAGGCCGGCGACGACCAGGTCGCCTTCGTGCCCGAGCGCGGGCAGATCCGGCCGGCCTCCGCGCAGGAGAAGCGCGCGTTCCGCGGCATCCCGGTGGTGGTGGAGACGGAGTGAGCCCATGACGAACGAAACGAGCTGGATTTCCGTGTGCGCCGTCGGCGACATCGTGCCGGACACCGGCGTCTGCGCCCTGGTGCATGGCGCGCAGGTGGCGGTGTTCCGCGTCGGCGGCGAGCTGTACGCGATCGACAATCTCGATCCGTGTTCCGGTGCGGCCGTGCTGTCGCGCGGCCTGGTCGGCAACCTGGGCGAGCGCGTGGTGGTGGCCTCGCCGATCTACAAGCAGCACTTCGACCTGCGTACGGGCGAATGCGTGGAGGCGCCGGAGCAGGCCGTGCGTACCTGGCCGGTGCGTCGGCAGGGCGACCATGTGCAGGTGGGGCAAGCGGACGCATGAGCGAAGCCGTACGCACCACCTGTCCTTATTGCGGCGTCGGTTGCGGCGTACTGGCCAGCGTGGATGCGGACGGAACGACGCGGGTGGCAGGCGATCCGGCGCATGCGTCCAACCTTGGACGGTTGTGCGTCAAGGGCTCGGCCCTGGGCGATACGGTCGGCCCGGAAGGCCGCCTGCTGCATCCGGTGCTGCGCGGGCAGGATGGCGTGGCGCAGCGCGCGACTTGGGACGAGGCGATCCAGCGCGTGGCCGACGGCTTCTCGCGCATCGTCGCCGAGCACGGTCCGGACGCGGTGGCGTTCTATGTCTCCGGGCAATTGCTGACCGAGGACTACTACGTCGTCAACAAGCTGGCCAAGGGTTATCTGGGCACCGCCAATATCGATACCAACTCGCGCCTGTGCATGTCCTCCGCGGTGGCGGGCCACAAGCGTGCGTTCGGCGAGGATGTGGTGCCTGGCTGCTACGAGGACCTGGAGCAGGCCGAGCTGGTGGTGCTGGTCGGTTCCAACACGGCCTGGTGCCATCCGGTACTGTTCCAGCGCATGACCGCCGCGCGCGAAGGCCGCGACGGCCCGCGCGTGGTAGTGATCGATCCGCGCTTTACCGCCACCTGCGAAGGGGCCGACCTGCACCTGCCGATCCGGCCGGGCACCGACGTGCGGTTGTTCAACGGGCTGCTGTCGTTCCTGTTCCGGCATGGCGTGATCGATCCGGATTTCATCGACGCGCATACCGCCGGTTTCGACCAGGCGCTGGCGGCGGCCGAGGCCGAGTCGGGCGACCCGGCCATGGTGGCGCGCCAGTGCGGGCTGCAGACGGCGGACGTGGTGGCGTTCTATCGCCTGTTCGCGCGGCACGAGAAAGTGGTCACCCTGTTCTCGCAGGGCGTGAACCAGTCCACCAGCGGCACCGACAAGGTCAACGCCATCATCAATTGCCACCTTGCCACGGCACGCATCGGGCGGCCGGGGATGGGGCCGTTCTCGATCACCGGCCAGCCCAATGCGATGGGCGGGCGCGAGGTCGGCGGGCTGTCCAACATGCTCGCCGCGCATCTGGAACTGGGCGAGCCGGCGCACCGCGACATCGTGCAGGCGTTCTGGCAATCGCCGCATATCGCCGGCACACCCGGGCTGAAGGCGGTGGAGCTGTTCGACGCGGTGGGCGAGGGACGGATCAAGGCGCTGTGGATCATGGCGACCAATCCCGCGGTGAGCCTGCCCGATGCCGACAAGGTGCGCGCCGCGCTGGCCCGCTGCGAGCTGGTGGTGTGCTCGGACATCGTCGAGCGCACCGATACCAACGCCTATGCCCACGTGCTGCTGCCGGCGCTGGGCTGGGGCGAGAAGGACGGCACGGTCACCAGTTCGGAGCGGCGCATATCGCGGCAGCGGCCGTTCCTGCCGGCGCCGGGCGAGGCGCGCGCCGATTGGCGTGCGGTGTGCGAGGTGGCGAAGCGGATGGGTTTCGAGCGCGGTTTCGAGTTCGCCCATCCGCACGAGATCTTCGTCGAGCATGCCCAGCTCACCGCGTTTCGCAACCGCGAGCCGCAGGCCGACGGCGTGCCGGCCGCGCGCCGGCAACTGCAGCTGGGGCCGTTGGCGAAGCTGGACCGGCGCGCCTACGACGCGCTCGCTCCCGTGCAGTGGCCGGTGACGGAGCAGGGCGCCGGCACGCCGCGCCTGTTCGCCGACGGCCGCTTCAGCCATGCCGACGGCCGCGCGCGCTTTGTCACCACCGCCTCGCGCGCACCGGCGCATGCCGCGGATCGCGAATATCCGCTGGTGCTCAACACCGGCCGCATCCGCGACCAGTGGCACACCATGACGCGCACCGCGCGTTCGCCGCGCCTGAACAACCATATCGGCGAGCCGTTCGTCGACATGCATCCGCACGACGCGCTGCGCAGCGGCGTGCGCGAAGGCAGCCTGGCGCGGGTGGTGTCGCGCTGGGGTTCGATGGTGGCGCGGGTGCGCCATGGCGGCGGCATCCTGGCCGGTACCGTGTTCGCGCCGATTCATTGGAGCGACCAGTTCGCCTCGGACGCACGCGTCGGCGGTGTGGTGAACCCGGCGGTGGACCCGGTCTCCGGCGAGCCGGAGTTCAAGCACACGCCGGTGCGGGTCGAACCGTTCCCGGTGCGCTGGTATGGCTTCGCGCTCGCGCGCCGGCCATTGCCGGCTTCCATGCTGAGCTATTGGACGCTGATCCGCGGCGACCGTTTCCTGCGTTACGAGCTGGCCCATCGCGAGCGGCCGGCCGAGATCGAGGCATGGGCGAAGGCATGGCTCGGCGTGACGGACGATCAGGCCGGCTGGCTGGCCTTCGAGGACCTCGATACCGGCGTCTACCGCGCGGTGCATCTGCAGGATGGCCGCATCGAGTCCTGTCTGTTCCTCGCCGCGCAGCCGCACCTGCCGTCGCGGCAATGGCTGGCCTCGCTGTTCGCGCGCGATCGATTGGACGAAGCGGACCGGCTGGCCTTGCTGTCGGGCGAGGCGCCGGGCGGCGGTGGCGATCCCGGGCCGGTGGTGTGCTCCTGCTTCGGCGTCGGGCGCAACACCATTCTCGAGGTGATCCGCCGCAACGAGCTGGATCTGCCGGCGCAGATCACCGCGGAGCTGCGCGCGGGCGGCAATTGCGGTTCCTGCATTCCCGAGCTGCGGCGGCTGATCGCCGAGACGCGGGCGGCATCCGAGGCATGAAACGGCAGGGACGCGGCTGGAGGGCAAGACCATGAAGCTGTATCCGCTGTTTGCCGATCTGAAGGGCTTGCCCGTGCTGGTGGTGGGCGGCGGCAGTGTCGCCAGGCGCAAGGTGGCGGCCTTGCGCGACGCCGGGGCGCAGGTGCGCGTCGGTGCGCCGCATATCGATGCGGAGCTGGCGCGGTGCGCAGCGAGCGGCGAGATCGAATGGCTGCAGGGCGAGTACGCGCCGGCCTGGCTCGATGGCGTATGGCTGGTCATCGCCGCCACCGGCGAGCGCGCGGTCAATGCGCGCATCGCCGCCGATGCGAGGGAGCGACGCATCCTGGCCAACGTGGTCGACGACGCCGTGCTGTCGCGCTTCCACGTGCCGGCCATCATCGACCGTGCGCCGCTGACCATCGCCATCTCCACCGCAGGCGCCGCGCCCGCACTGGCGAGCCGCGTGCGCGAAGCGCTGGAGCGCGTGCTGGACCATGCGATCGGACCGCTGGTCGCCCTGGCGCAGCGCCATCGCGCCGGTATCGCGCGGCGCTTTCCCGATCTGGCCGAGCGCCGCGGCTTCTACGGTTGGCTGCACGACGGGCCGGTGCTGAAGCTGCTGCGGCGCGCCCGTGCGGCGGAGGCCGAGCAGGCCTTGCTCGATGCGCTGCGGGTCGGCGCGAGCGCGCCCGCCAAAGGCTCCGTCACCCTGGTCGGCGCCGGTCCCGGCGATCCGGGCCTGCTGACCCTGGCGGCCCTGCGCGCGCTCGGCCAGGCCGACGTGATCCTGCACGACCAGCTCATCGGCGAGGAGATCCTCGCCATGGCGCGGCGCGATGCCGAGCGCATCGACGTGGGCAAGCGCTGCGGCGGACGCCAGGTGCCGCAGGAGCAGACCCAGGAACTGATGCTCGCGCATGCGCGCGCCGGACGCCGCGTGGTGCGCCTGAAGGGCGGCGATCCGTTCGTGTTCGGCCGCGGTGGAGAAGAGCTGGCTTTCCTGCGCGGCCACGGCGTCGATTGCGCGATCGTGCCCGGCATCACGGCCGCCGTAGCCTGCGCGGCTTATGCCGGCATTCCGCTGACCCATCGCGAGCATGCGCAGTCGGTATGCCTGGTCACGGCGCACGGCAAGGACGCGGCGGAAACGCTCAGCGACGCCATGCTGGCGCAGCCGCGGCAGACGCTTGCGGTCTATATGGGCGTGGAGCGGCTGGGCATGCTGACGGCGCGCCTGCTGGCGCGGGGCCGCGCGCCGGATACGCCGGTGGCCTTGATCGAGCACGGCACCACGCCGCGGCAACGCGTGATCGCCGGTGTGCTGCGCGAGCTGCCGATGCTCGCCAAGACTCATGCCGTGGCTACGCCCGCGCTGCTGATCGTCGGCGAAGTGGCCGCCTTCGCGCATACGCAGGCCTGGTTCGGCGAGCTGGTGGCGGAAGCGCGGGCCATCCAGCCGCAACCTGTCCGCATGGAGGTGGCCTGATGGCCGCAGCCGAACCGTCGCTGGCCGGCCGCCGCATCGCCGTGCCCGAATCGCGCGAACTCGACGTCTTTGCCACGCTGCTCGAACGCCGCGGCGCCACGGTATTGCGCTGTCCGCTGGTGGATATCCGCGACGCGGCGGATCCCGCCCCAGTCCTCGAATGGCTGCACCGGTTCAACGACGGCGCCTGCGACGACCTGCTGCTGTACACCGGCGAGGGCCTGCGCCGGTTGCTCGGCGCGCTCGACCGGCACGCGCCCGAGCAGAAGGCGCGCTTTATCGAGCGGCTGGCGCAGGTGCGCATCGTCGCGCGCGGACCCAAGCCGGGGCGGGTGCTGCGCGAGCTGGGCCTGCGCCCGGACCTGGTCGCGGAACCGGCGACGACGCCGGGCATGATCGCGTGCCTGGCCGCATTGGACCTGCACGATCGCCATGTCGGCGTGCAGTTGTACGGCAGCGAACCCAATGCGCCGTTGATGGCCTTCCTTGCCGAGGCCGGCGCGCGGATCCTGCCGGTAGCCCCTTATCGCTACGCCGATGCGGCGGACGATGCCGACGTGCTGACGATGCTCGAGCGCATGCGCCAGGGCGAGCTGGACGCGATCGCCTTCACCAGCCTGCAGCAGGTGGAGCGGCTGTTCCGGCTGGCTGCCGCGCATGCCGGCGAAGACGCGTTGCAGGAGGCGCTGTCCCGCACCGTGGTCGCCGCGGTCGGCCCGCTGGTGGTCGACGCGCTTGCGCGTCATGGCGTGCGCGTCCACGCCGTGCCGGCCGGCAACTACTATATGAAACCCCTGGCCACGGCGCTCGCCGCAGCCCTTTCGCGCTGAGCCGCACCGGCCGTCGCTGCCCGCGCATCCGCCGCATTTATCGGCGGCTTGACTCTCCGTCTCAATCTGCGGCCCCAGCCGTCCATACCGCTCGCCCAGGCCCTAAGCTCTCGCGCGCCGGCACCGGTGGTGTGACGGAAATCATGCGATGCATGGCCTTCGAGCTTGGGCCATGAGTACAGGGGTCATGGGTAAACAACTGCACTTCATCTCGGGCCTGCCAAGGTCCGGTTCTACGCTGCTATCGGCCATCCTGAGCCAGAACCCGCGCTTCCACGCGGGCATGAGCGGCCCGCTCGCCGGCGCCTTCAACACCATGCTGGGCGAGCTCAGCGGGCGCAACGAGTACGCGATGTTCATCAGCGACGGGCAGCGGCGGCGCATGCTCAAGGGTTTGTTCGACGCTTACTACGGAGCGGAATACGCCGCCGAGGTGGTGTTCGACACCAATCGCGCCTGGTGCAGCCGCATGGGGCAGCTCAAGGAACTGTTTCCGCGCGGCAAGGTGATCGCCTGCGTGCGGCACGTGTCGTGGATCATCGACAGCGTCGAACAGGTGATCCGCCGGAACGCCTTCCAGCCCTCGTCGATCTTCAACTATCAGCCCGCCGGCACGGTGTATTCGCGCGCCGAGGGCCTGGCCAACGGCGAGGGCATGGTCGGCTACGCGTACAACGCCTTGAAGGAGGCGTTCTATGGGGACGACACCGCCAATCTGATGCTGCTGCGCTACGAGACGCTGGTGAGCGATCCGGCGCGCGCGCTGGCCGCGGTATACGACTTCATCGGCGAGCCGGCGTACGCCCACGACCTCGAACACATCAGCTTCCAGGCCGACGAGTTCGACCTGCGCGCGGGCACGCCAGGGCTGCACGCGGTGCGCCGGAAGATCTCGTTGCGCGAGCGCGCCAGCGTGCTGCCGCCGGACCTGTTCCGCCGCTTCGAGAACGACATGTTCTGGCTCGATCCCGCGCTGAATCCGCGCGGCGTGCGGGTGGTCTGAGCGCGCCACGTTTCCCGCACGACGAATAACGGCCATCCATGCGCACGTACGCATGGCAGGGCCGCACAACAACAAGACCGCAGGCCACAGGGGGCCATTGCCGTGAACCGCATCTATCGCATCGTCTTCAATCGCAGCCTCGGCGTGCTGCAGGTGGTCTCGGAGCTGGCGCAGGCACCGCGAACGGGCGCAGGCGGTGGCGTCGATACGTTGTCGTCGCGGCCGCGGTCCCGCCTGCTGGCGATCGCGGTGAGCATGGCGCTGGCGGCGGCGCTGTCACCGACAACCGCGCGGGCCTGCACACCCGGCGCGACGTCGATATGCGGCGCCAGCGGCATCGATGGCAGCAACGTCAATAACAGCGGTTCCGGCCAAGGTGGCGCGGGCGCCGCCGGATCGGGCGCCTATGCCAACGCGGGAGGCAACGGCGGCAGCTTGTTTTCCGCGGGCTCGAACGGGCGGGGCGCGCAGGGCAGCGGTGGCAGTGCCAGTTCCCAACCCATCGTCGGCACGGCCGGCGGTGGCGCGGGCGGCTCGCTGGCGACCCATGGTTATGGCGGCGGCGGCGCTGGCGGCTTTGGCCTCGGGATGGGCGGCGCCGGCGGCGGTGGCGGCGGTGCCGCCGGGCAGGCCGTTCAGGACAGTTATGTGCTCACGCTCGAGAGCATCACCGGCGGAGACGGCGGCAACGGCGGCAACACCAGCGGGAATCTCGGCGCTGGCGGCGGTGGCGGAGGCGGCGGCGCAGGCATCTATGCGGCGTTCGGCGCCACGCTGACGACGAGCGCGGGCACGACCATCGCCGGTGGCCATGGCGGTCGTGGCGGCAATTCCGGCACCACTGCTTCCGACAGTTCGCTCGGTGCCGGCAGTGCCGGCGGCGGCGGTGCCGGCGTCGTGGCGAGCTACATCGTGCTCGACAACGCGGGCACGATCGCCGGGGGCGACGGCGGCGGCGGTGGTTCCACCTCCATGGGCTGGGTCGGCGCGGGCGGCAATGGCGGCGCCGGCATCGTGGCCGGCAGCGGCTCCCATCTCGCCAACAGCGGCAGCATCGCCGGCGGCAGCGGCGGGCAGGTCGGCATCGATCCGGGCTATGGCAATTTCTTCGGCCCCGGCCCGAATCCGGCGATAGGCGCGCTCACCGCCGGCCATGGCGGCGCGGGCGCGATCCTGACCGGCGGCGCCGTCCTGACCAACAGCGGCAGCATTGCCGGCGGGCTCGGCGGCGACGGCACGCAGGCCGATGCGATCGACCTGAGCGGCGGCAGCAATGTGCTGATCCTGGAAGCCGGTTCGACCATCGCCGGCAATGTGGTCAGTGCCGGCGGCGACACGCTCGCCTTCGGCGGCGACACCGACGCCAGCTTCGATGCGGGCAGCATCGGCGCGCAGTACCAGGGCTTCGCGCAGTTCATGAAGGGCGACAGCAGCACCTGGACCTTGACCGGCCCGGCCAGCGTCAGCGGCGCGTGGCTGGTGTTCGGCGGCGGACTGGTGCTGAACAACGGTGGCGGCACGGGTTATACCGGCGGCTTCAACCTGCTGGCCGGCACGGCGCTGTCGGTGCAAGGCAATACGCATGTCACCGGCAGTGCCGGCGGCAGCGGCGCCGACGGCATCGATGGCGGTGCGCCCGGGATCGACGGCACCGACGCCGCCGATGGCACCGCAGGCGGCGTCGCCGTCAGCGGCCAGAGCCTCAGCGGCGGCAGCTTCACCCTGGACAGCACCGGCGTCATCGTCGGCGGCGCGGGCGGCCAGGGCGGCGTCGGCGGTGCGGGCGGCGATGGCGCGGACGGCGGCTCGGGCCAGCTCGCCACGGCCGGCGCCCATGGCGGAGCCGGCGGCAACGGTGCCGCCGGCGGCGCGGGCGTGGCCGGCGAGAACATCACGCTCACCAATAACGGCACGGTCCGCGGTGGTATCGGCGGCAGCGGCGGTATCGGTGGGCAGGCCGGCGCGGGCGGCAATGCCACGTATGCCGGCGCGGGCGATACCTCCGGTTTGACGGCCGCCAGCGGTGGCGTCGGCGGTGTCGGCGGCAAGGGCGGCGCCGGTGGTGCCGGCGTCAGCACCACCGGCCAGAGCACGATCACCAACATGGCGCTGATCGCCGGCGGCTATGGCGGCCAGGGCGGCATGGGCGGCTACGGCAACAAGGGGGGCACGGTCACCGCGGCCGGCGGCGCCAGCTTGCCGGCGAACAGCACGGCCGGCGCCGGCGGTGTCGGCGGGATCGGCGGCGCGGGCGGCGATGCCGGCGACGGCGTGACCGGCTTCGGCTTCCATCTGGTCAACAGCGGCATCGTTGGCGGCGGTCTCGGCGGACGCGGCGGCTATGGCGGCATCGGCGGCGACGGTGGCTGGAATACCGACGGCACGGCCGGCAACGGCGGCGATGGCGCCCGCTTGGGCGGTGCCGGCGGCGCGGGCGGCAATGCCGTGTCCGGCAGCCACTTCACCGTCGACAACACCAATTCGATCTTCGGCGGCACGGGCGGCTATGGCGGCTTCGGCGGCGGCACCATCCGCGGCGGCAGCACCACCAGCGGCACGCCCGGTGCCGGTTCGGCCGGCGGCAACGGCGGTGCCGGCGGTGTCGGTGGCGCGGCGGTCAGCGGCGATGCGTTCGTGCTCAACAACAGCGGCGCCGTGTACGGCGGCATGGGCGGCCAGGGCGGCTGGGGCGCGGGCGGCGGCGCGGGCGGGCGGTCGATCAATGGCACCGGCGGTCCGGGCGGCATAGGCGGCAATGGCGCCATCGGCGGCGCGGGTGCGGCCGCCGTCACCGGCACCGGTTTCGCGCTGACCAACAGCAGCACCGGCAATATCGTCGGCGGCTGGGGCGGCTACGGCGGCAGCGGTTACTACGGCGGGATCGGCGGTACCTTCAGCCAGACCCAGGGCGTGACGGGCATCTCCGGCAACGGCGCGCTGGGCGGCGCGGGCGCCGCCGGCGTCAGCGGCAGCGGCTTCACCGTCGACAACGCCGGCGCCATCACCGGCGGTCTCGGCGGCCAGGGCGGGCAGGGCGGCTGGACCATCAGCACCAGCGGCGTGAACGGCAATGGCGGCAACGGCGGTGCGGGCGGCACGGGCGTCAGCGGTGCGAATTTCGTGCTGACCAATACCGGCACGATCACCGGCGGCGCCGGCGGTGCCGCGGGTCTCGGCGGCGACACCAGCATGAACGGCGGCACGCCGGGCGTCGCCGGCACGGCCGGTGCGGGCGGTGCCGGCGTGGTCGCCACGGGCGGCGCCACCATCACCAACGCGGGCACCATCGCCGGCGGCCTCGGTGCTGGCGGTGTCGTGGCGAACGCGGTGGAACTGAGCGGCGGCGGCAATACGCTGGTGACCACGGCCGGCGCCATATTCACCGGCAACATCGTCAGCACCAGTGGCAGCACCAACGGTGGCGACCGCTTCACCCTCGGCGGCGATACCGACGGCACGTTCAATCTCGGCAGCCTCGGTGCACTCGGCAGCGGCGCGGCGATCCAGGGCTTCGGCCAGCTCGGCAAAAGCGGCAGCAGCACCTGGACGCTGACCGGCAGCACCACCCAGGCATGGACGATCAGTGGCGGCAGCCTGGTGGGCGACACCGGCAATATCGTCGGCAACGTGACCTTCGCGCCAGCCGGCGGCAGCGCAGGCGTGGTGTTCGCGCAGTCGAGCGACGGCATCTACGCCGGCACGATCAGCGGTGCCGGCACGCTGGGCAAGAGCGGCAGCGGCACGCTGATCCTCAACGGCAGCAACACCTACACCGGCGCCACCACGGTGCAGGCCGGCACCCTGGAAGTGGGCGACGACACGCACGCCGCCGCATCGATCCGCAGCGATGTGGCGGTGCAGGCCGGCGCCACCCTGCGCGGACACGGCAGCATCACCGGCAACGTGATCAGCGACGGCACAGTGTGGCCGGGCGGCTCGATCGGCGTGCTGACCATCAACGGCAACTACACGCAGCACGCCGGCGCCACGCTGCAGGTGGACGTGACGCCGACGCAGGCCTCGCAGCTGGTGGTCAACGGCACGGCCGCCCTGGCCGGCGGATTGAACCTGATCTATGCGCCGGGCACCTACCAGAACACCGCCTACACGCTGCTCAAGGCACAGGCGCTGGGCGGGCAGTTCGCCACCACCACCTCGACCGGTTCGGTGCCGACTTCGCTCGACCCGCGGCTGCAATACAGCGCGACCGGGGTGCAGTTGCTGCTGGGTTCGCCCGCCGCTTCGAGCTTGATCGCGCCGCGCGACGGCGCTCTCTATGCCAACCTGCTGCGCAGCGCGAACCTGGCCGGACAGCAGTCGCTGGCGACCGTGCTGGACGCGACGCTGCGTCCCGCCGAAACGCGTTGCGACGACAGCGGCACCGCGCATGCCAATACCGTCGCCTCGTCCTGCAACAGCGGCGTGTGGATCCAGTACAGCGGCGGCAGCAGCTCGCTGTCCGGCGCGCCCGGCTTGAACAGCACGCTGTTCGGCCTGCAGGGCGGCGTCGATCATGCGCTGGGCGATACGGTGCATCTGGGTGCGGAAGCCGGCTACCGGCGCATCAACGGCAACGATCGCGCCGGCGGCAACGGTCGTGTCGACAGCCTGCATGGCAGCGTATATGCGTACGCCGACGTCGGGCCGCTGGTGTTCTCGGGCCTGCTCGGCGCCGGGCATGACAGCTACGAGGTGTATCGCCAGACCGGCATCGGCCGCGCCGTGGCCAATCCCGACGGCGATACCGCCTCCGCCGCGCTGCAGGCGGCCTGGCCGATGGCCGCGGCGCAATGGCAGGTCACGCCGATGCTCGGTGCGCTGTACCAGCACCAGACCCTGGACGGCTTCGGCGAAAGCGTCGCGAGCAGCCATCCGCTCGCATCCGCTTTTGCCGTGCAGGGCCAGCGCAGCACTTACACCACGCTGCAGCCTTATGCCCGGATTTCGTTCGCGCGTACGTTCGTGGCGCAGGGCGTCGTCTACCTGCCGCAGTTCGATATCGGCTATCGCTACGACACGCGCGGCGATCGCGCGACGGTCCGCGTGGCCAGCCAGGACGGCAGCATGTTTGCCATGCCGGCGGCCGATACGGGCCGTGGCGTGGCCACGGTGGGCGCGCGCATCACCGCGAAGGCCGGCGCGTCGTGGAGCCTGTACCTGGATTATCGCGGCCAGTTCGCCAGCCATCTGGACGACAACGCGCTGAGCGTGGGCTTCGTCAAGCGGTTCTGAGTTTCGCGGGCGCGCAACGGCGGCAGGATGCCGTCGCTCCGGCAACGCCCCGGATCGTCCGGCCAGGCTCATCGAGCCTGGCCGGGCACTTCATCACTGCGCTTTCGCGGCGTCGGCCAGCACGTGCTCCAGCGCTTCGGCCGCTTTCGACGGCGCGGGCCTGCGCTCGATGACGTATTCCAGCGTGCCCAGGTCGGGCAGGCCTTCGTCGAGCGGGATCAATCCTTCGGGCATGGCGTAGCTGGTGAATGCGCCGACGCCCAGGCCGGCCAGCACGGCCGCGTGGATCACCGCGATGCTGCTGCTGACCACCGCCACCCGGTAAGGGCGGCCGGCGGCCTGCAGGGCTTCGAAGATGCGGGTGCGGGTGATGCTGGGCTCGGGATGCACCGCCAGTGGCAGGACCAGGTCCGCGCCGCGCGGCGGCGTGGCGGCGCTGCCGCACCAGTGCAGCGGCTCGGTGCGCACGATCCGGCCGCGGCGGCTGCCGCCGAGTCGCTTGGCGAAGACCAGGTCGTGGCGGTCCTCGTCCAGTTCGCGGAACAGATCGCCGCTGAGACCGGTGCGGATGACCAGTTCCACCTCCGGGTTGCGCTCCACGAAGCTGGCCAGCGCGGCGGCCAGGCGCGAGGACGCGAAGTCCTCCGGCAACCCCAGCCGCACCGTACCATTCAGCGGCGGGCCGCTGACCGAGGTCACCGCCTCGTCCATCAGCTGCAGGATCCGCACGGCGTAGCGATGCAGCGTTTCGCCATGCGGCGAGAGCCGCACGTTGCGCGTATCGCGCTCGAACAGCGGCTGGCCGAGCAGCTCTTCCAGCCGGCGGATGTGCTGGCTGACCGTGGACTGCGACAGGTACAACTGCTCGGCGGCCGTGGTGAAGCTGGCGGCGCGGGCCACGGCGACGAAGCTGCGCAGGAGTTCGGAGGGCAGGGGGCGCATCGGGAATCCCAATAAGTCGCTGCGGAAAACGTCATCAATCCTGGCGTTACGCCTGGGGGCGCCGGCACGAAATCCTTCGTGCAAGCCACTTCCGTCGAACCGAACCCGAGGATACCCCCATGAACAGCAAATACATGCAAGGCCTGGCCGCTTCCGTCGCGCTGCTGCTGGGCGCCGCCGTCACCCCCGCCATGGCCGCTCCCGCGCGCAATATCGTGCTGGTGCACGGCGCCTGGGTGAACGGCAACGGCTGGAAGCCGGTGTACGACATCCTGGTCAAGGACGGCTACCACGTGTCGATCGCCGAGCACCCGCTGACTTCGTTCGCGGGCGATGTCACCGCGGTGAAGCGCATCGTCGACATGCAGGACGGCCCCACCATCCTGGTCGGCCACAGCTATGGCGGTGCGCTGGTTACCGACGTCGGTAACGACGCGAAGGTCACCGGCCTGGTGTATATCGCCGCGCATGCGCTGGACCAGGGCGAGACGGAAGTCGCCAATGGCAAGCGCTATCCGAGCGAGACCAGCAAGACGACCGATATCAAGAAGACGGCCGACGGCTTCCTCTATCTCGACCCCGCCAAGTACCCGGCCGATTTCGCCGCCGACCTGCCGCCGGCGCAGGCGCGTTTCGAGGCGAATGCGCAGGAGCTGACCGCGGCTTCCGTCTTCAACACGCCGGCCGGCGTGCCGGCGTGGAAGAGCAAGCCCAGCTGGTATGCCGTGGCCACCGCGGATCGCATCATCGATCCGGACCTGGAGCGGATGTATGCGCGGCGGGCACATGCGCACACCATCGAGATCCAGGGGGCGAGCCACTCGGTTTACGAGTCGCGCCCGAAGGAAGTGGCGGCGTTGATCGAGCAGGCAGCGAAGGGCAGCTGAGCTACACGAGCGCAGGCCGCATGCTCACGACACGCTGCCCCCTCTCCCCTCCGGGGTGTACGTACCGGCCACATGGTGGACGGATGTTCGGGGACATGGTGGACACCTTCAAGCTGGCCTCTGAGCCCACCACGGGAGGTCTCAGATGCCCTGGCAAGAGGTGTCTACCATGCCGCAACGAGAGGAATTTGTCGGCCTGGGCCTGAAGCTGATGCTTGCCACCACCCGGACGTAATCCTGCATCGAACAAGCGGTTGTCCCGTATCGCATCGATGTGTGATCACGTCGACAGCAAGTCCGCCCGGGTCGACATATACAATGTGTATAGTCATTTTGACTCAGTCTTCACAGGGCTTGCAGGGGAACTCGAACGTCATGCGCATCGCCTCGCCGCCGCGGGGCGAACAGGGAGCGCACGTCACACGGAACGTGCCTGCCTCGTCCTGGCGTCGGGCTGCGCGAAGCCTGGGGTTTCGCGGGCCGTAGTGCATTCATGGTCGTCGTCTTCATCCACGCGCTGGCCCCACGCCACGCCGTGTTCCCTCGTTGAAGTTCACAAGGAAAAACCATGCACCAGGCACGCACCCTGCTTTTCGCCCAGCTGTTCGTCGCCCTCGCATTCGCGCAGGCGCCGGGCGTTTCCTTCGCTGCCGACCACGCCAAGGCATCGGCGCCCGCCGGCACCGATCCGCTATTGCACTACGCCACTGCCGCCACCGCGCTGACGGCGCGCCCCAACGATGGCTCCGGCTACTGGCCCGATTTCTCCAACACCGGCTACGTCAACACGCCCGCCAACGCCGGCGGCCTCGGACTGGGCGCCTATCCCGGCCACCTGACCGACTACGCTGCAAACATGAGCGCGAGCAAGCCGATCATCGTGACCTATCCGGATCACAGCATCATCTCCTTCACCCGCTTCCTGGCCTTGAAGGTGGTGATCTACGGCGACGACCTGACCTTCGTCGGCTGCCTGTTCGAAGGCAAGGATCCCAACGACAACCTGGTGCAGATCTACGCGCCGACCAAGGTCACTTTCCGTTATTCGACCTTCAAGCCCAGCGCCTACGCCATGCCGCCCGGCAACGACGGCACGGTGTCGTCCTCGCACACCACGCCGGGCACGCCGTTCAAGCAGTCGTGGCAGCTGGTCACCACCATGGACGAGGCGGTGGCGACCATGGACCACAACGACATCTGGGGCAATGCGGGCCTGGAGATGACCACCGGCTTCCCGGATCGTCCCTCGGTGTGGACCAACAACTACATCCACGACGCCGCGGACACCTCGCACAACGTCTATCACCACGACGGCATCGGCCCGCAGAGCGAAGGCGACGGCGGCCCGATGATCATCGACCACAACACCATCGCTTCGCTGGGCAACACCAATGCATTGGCCTTGCAGGGCGACGGCGTCTACGACCACATCAGCTTCACCAACAACTACGTGTCGGGCTACGGCTATGCGCTCAGCTTCGGCGTAAAGAACAACGCCACCAACCTGACCGTGACCGGCAATGTGTTCTCGGCGGAACTGAAGGAGCTGTGGGGACCTGTCTACGGCGGCCTGTGGGGCGGCATGGCGCAGGGTTCGATCTGGCGCAACAACATCTATCAGGTGCGCCTCGGCGACGGCAACACGTCGTTTGCGCCGTCGGACAATGGTCGCTACTGGTGGCCGACCGACGACGTGAGCCATGCGGAGGACTACGCCGACTGAGGCGCGCCGTGGACGGCAGGAGCACCCCTGGTCGCTCCTGCCGTCCACGGCGATGGTCTCAAGGCGCGATGGTTTCCACCGGGCAAACGACCTGCACAGGCGAGGTCCAGTGTTCCCGCAGCAAGTCCCTGGCGGTGCGCCATGCCGCATCCTTGCGCTGGCCCAGCTCCATGACGTCCGGCGGCGCGGCGCAATCCGGGCGGACGCCGCGGTCGCGCGGCAGGCCGGGCCAGTTGAAACGGAATTGCAGCAGCGGGATATGCAGGCTCATGCCACTGTTCGGCAAGGTCAGCGGCCAGCGATAGCCGCTGGTGTTGCCTTCGTGGGTGCCGCCGACTTCCTCGCCGACGAAGGCGGCGCGGCGGACGTGAAACAGCATCGATGCCAGCTCCGCCGCACCGGAGAACGTATTGCCGCCGGCCAGGACGACAAGCCGGCCGCGATAGACCGGCGCAGCGCGATGCCAGCGCGTCATCAGTCCTTCCGGCGGGAGATTGCGTCGGGTCAGCCGTCCATTCGGCAGGCGCCGCTGCTGCTTCATTTCGTCGTCGTCGAAGACTTCGACGTCGAACGGCGTGCCGCTGCTGTCCTTGACCGCGATGCGGCGGCCGCGCGCTTCCACCGCCGCGTACTTGTGCAAAGGCTGCTCGACCAGGTGCGAGAACAGGATGCTCTCGTTGGGCTCGGAGCCGCCGCCGTTCTCGCGCAGGTCGAGGATCAGGTTGCTGGCGCCGCGCCGGTCGAGCTCGTCGAACAGCTGCTGGATGGTCTGCGCGAAGTCCGCGCCGGCCGCGCGGTAGCGCTTGTTGCTGAAAGTCGGCACATCGAGATAGGCGGTGGTGGCGTCCAGCCATTCCAGCGTCGCCACCGGCGAGGTCGCGGGGGCCTGGCGCTCCTTGCGCAGGGCAGGCGCTATGCCCGCCAGGTCGCGCACAAGCAGGTTGCCGTTCCGCGTACGCAGGACGAGATGGAAGTTCGTCCGCGACCCGGTCATCCGGTAGAGCAGTTCGCCGTAGCCGTTGCCCGAGGCCTCGCGCAGGATGCCGGTGCGGATGCTGCCGTCGCGGGTGGCGGCGAACATCAGCTCATCCGCCAACGCTTGCGTGTCCTTGCCATCGATGGACACGATGGCAGTGCCTTGCGGGATATCGCTCGCGTCGCCATAGCCGCCGATGACGTAGGCGCCGCGCTCGGTCCAGTGCATGGCAAGAGGCAGCAGCAGGCCGGTCTCGCGTTCGCGCCGCTTCATCGCCTCGCTGCGCTCCAGGCTCAGGTGGCCTTCGCCGATCCGTGCCAGCAAAGGCATCAGGATGCGCCAGAGCCCCTCGCTGTCGGTGACCTGGTCGAGGCTCGAGCGTGCCGTGGCCTTGGCACGCTCCCAATCGGCCGGCGACTGGTGCCAGTAGATGTTCGGCAAGGCCGCTTCGAGCGCGGACAGGCTCAGTTCCAGGTCTTGCCTGGCCTGGGCTGGCGTAAGCGCGGTGCCCGGTGGCGCGCCGGGTGTTTCGGCGCTGGCGCCACCGGTTGAGATCACGAAACAGATCAGCGCCAGGAAAATCCCGCGCAAGCATGCCGACATCGATGATCCCCTGGCTGCACCGGCTCAGAGATGCTGGCCGGCCAGCGCGCGGCGAAGCAACTCGTAGCGGGCCGCATCGCGATCGATCCGCGTCCGCGTGTTCGCGCCGATGTCCTGGCGCAGCAGCCCGCCATCCTTGTCCGCCACGGCGGGCCAGCGCGGCAAGCCTGCGCCATTCGGATCGCCGGTCTTGATGAACTGCGCCCAGTAGCCCTGCATCACGTCCGAGACCTTGCGGTCCGCCGGCGTCCACGCATAGACACGGTTACCCGCCAGGTTGCCGAGTGCGTACTCGATTTCCCCGCTGTGCACCGCGCCGGCATCGGGTCCGGCGCTGCCGTCGCCCTTGGCCGGGCGTGGCTGGTCGAAGAAGTAGTAGTACACCGGCGCCTTGCCGGTCTGGCGCTGCAGGCGCATCCACTCCCAGGTGGCGTAGGCGATGAAATGGTCGCCGGCCAGGGCGGTGCCGTTCGCCTTGATCCCGGCCTCGCTCGTGCCCGGATAGAGCTTGAGGATCGCCGCGGCATGCTCGCCGAACTGCTTCTGCACCGCCGCGCGATAGTTGTCCGGCGTCGGCGCCTGCTTGTCGAGCAGGTTGACGTAGCTGCCTTCCTGCGAGTTCGCGCCGAGCAGCACCGGGATATGGGCCTGTTCGCCGGCTGCGTAGATGGCGGTCGGCGAGCGGGGGAAGAAGTAGCCGTCGATGGTGGGGCCGAATTCGGGCACGTCCTTCTGGCCGGCGGTGTCGAGCAGCGCCTGGGCGCTCATGGCGCGCAATTGTTCCAGCGACTTCGTGCCTGCGCGCTGTGCAAACGCTGCGCCTTCCTGCAGCGTCTGCTCCCGCGGGCGCGGTTCGAGATTGCCCAGCACGGAGCCGCTTTCGCCAATGGCGCCGCGCATCAGGTGTTTCGACAGCGGTGACGCCATCAGTGCGGACACCGACATCGAACCGGCCGACTCGCCGCCGATGGTCACCCGGTCCGGATCGCCGCCGAACGCGGCGATGTTCTGCCGGACCCATTCGAGCGCCGCATGCTGGTCGAGCAGGCCGTAGTTGCCCGCCGCGTGCTGCGGCGATTCCGCCGCCAGGTCGGGCGAGGCCAGGAAGCCGAATACATCCAGCCGGTAGTTGACCGTGACCGTCACGATCCCGCGCTGCGCCAGGCCGGCGCCGTCGTAGCGCGGTTCCGAACCGTCGCCGCCGACAAAGCCGCCGCCGTAGAAATACACCAGCACCGGCAGCTTCTTGCCCGCACCGTGCGCCGGCGTCCAGACATTGAGATACAGGCAGTCCTCGCTCATGCCGTCGGAACGGAACATCATGTCGCTGAAGATCGGGCGCTGCATGCAGCGCGGCCCGAAGCGCTCGGCCTTGCGCAACTCCTTCCACGCCACCGCCGGCTGCGGCGGCTTCCAGCGCAGCGGCCCGACGGGCGCTGCGGCGTAGGGGATGCCCTTGAATTCGTTCAACCCGGTCGTGGCGTCGTGCAGGCCGGAGAGGCGGCCGGTGGCGACTTCGGCCAGCGGTGGCGAATCCGCAGCGATGGCTGCATGGCAGGCCAGGGCGATGACGAGGCCAAGGCCGAGGCGGCGCGGCAGTAGGGAAGCAGCGGGCATGGTCGACTCCTACGGGGAAAGTGAGGCGCCGGGAAGCGGCGCATCGATGGGGTATCTGTCTAAGGTAAAGCCTTGTCAGATATCCATCATGCCGCCTTATGTTTTTTTCAGCATGCGCCGGCAGGCAGCCTGGCGCGGCGACGTCAGGCCGTGGCGCTGACGAGGCTCCCGCTGCTGCTGCCGCCTTCGGCCATCAGGGCCGCCGCCAGCCGCGCCGCCGCGGCGGACAGCTGGCCCATGGTGGTGGAGACGGCGGACTGCAGCGCGGCGATGCGTTGCTCGTTGGCCGGATCCTTGTCCCGGCCGCCCGCCATGGCGGCACGCAGCTGCTGTTCCTGCTGGGCCAGCTGCTTCTGCAACTGCTCGATCTGCTTGCGCAGCGCCTGCACGGTGGGGCTCTCGCTGCTGCCGCCCGAGTCGGTGGCGATGGCCTTCGCGGCGGTCGGCCGGGTGGCCGTGACGATCGAAGCGGTGGGAGAGGTCTTGGCCGCGGTATCGGCCTGGGTCGCGTCGGTGGCCGCACTCTTGGCGACGAACGACGCCATCGGGCCGGTCGGATTGAAGCTGATGTTCACGCGGGATCCTGGTGGGGCCACGCTGCCTGCTTCGGCCGATGCCCGACAAACTTGAGGGCCGATGTGCGGCCCTCGGCACTCACTGGCCCGCGGGCGGCTCCCACAGTTCGACCTTGTTGCCTTCGGGGTCGACGATCCAGCCGAACTTGCCGTACTCCGATTCCTGCAGCTCGCCTTCGATCCGCACGCCTTCGGTGCGCAGCGCCGCCAGCAGGGCATGCAGGTCGTGGACGCGGTAGTTGATCATGAAGGGAGCCGTGCTCGGGGCGAAGTGATCCGAGGTCTGCGCGAACAGGCTCCAGGCGGTGGTGCCGACGCCGTCGGGATTGTCCGGCCCGTTCCAGTCGAACGCGGCGCCGCCCCAGGGCTGCACGTCGATGCCGAGGTGCTGCTTGTACCAGGCGCCAAGCGCCTGCGGATCCTTCGCCTTGAAGAAGATCCCGCCGATACCGGTGACTCGTTTCATGCCTGCTGCTCCAAAGGGTCCGATACTGCGCCGCGAGCTCAGCGGGCCATGCCGCCGGTCTGCGCCTGGGCCTGGTTCTGCTGCTGAGCCTGCTGCTGATGCTGCGCCGGTTGCTGCGACGCCTGGTGCTGGTTCACCGCCTGCATGGCCTGGCTGCTTTGCTGCAGCGAGGTGCTGGCCGCCTGCGCAGTATCGACCTGGGCGACCTGCTTGAAGGGCGAGTTGAGGTCGCCCTGCACGGCATACACGCGCGAACGGTCGTCGCTGAGCATCACCTGGTCCACCCGGGTCAGCCCCGCCTGCTTGGCGGCGACCGCGACACTGCCGGCGATCTGGTCGCTGACCTGGTCGGGTGCCCGACCGTGCGCGGCGTCGAGGCGATGCACGGCGTTCCTGGCCTGGTTGTAGAGGCCGTGATCGGGATGATGGGCCTGGTCGAGGCGGGGCGCGTGTGCCGCGTCCTGGGCGCGTGCCTGCGCCAGCGAGTGGCTGGTCACCGGGCCGACCGCGCCGTCCGGATGCAGCTTGTGGTCGCGCTGGTAGGACTCGACCGCGTGGCGGGTATCCGGGCCGAAGCGGTGGTCGACGGCCAGCGGACGGCCATCGGCGCCGGTATAGCCCAGGTGGCGCAGCTTGCCCTGCAGTTCGCCGACCTCGGCGCCATGCGAGCCTTCCTTGAGCAGGGCAGGCGCGGCTTCGCGCGCATGGGCAGGACGGACCGGTGCGTTCGGCTGCGGCTCGTGCCTGGGCTCCGCCCTGGATTCGGCCTGCACATGCTGGCGGTCCTGCATCAGGCCGCGCGCCTTCGCCAGCGGATCGGTGGCGTAGAGCGCGACGCCGTGCGACTGCTTGTACTTGAGGTAGTCGTCCACCGGCGTCAGGTGCACGCCCTGGTGGCTGCTGGACTGGCTGATCATCAGCTCGCCGCTCTTGGGGTCGCGCACCACCATGGTGATGTGGTCGATGTCGTGATAGCGGCCCTTGGCGAACTTGGCGCCGTTGCATTCGCCGATCACCATGCCTTCCTTGAGCGCATCCTTGGTGACACCGCGCCCCTCGAGCATCACGCCGGAATGCTTCTCGACCTTGCGGATGATGTCGGCGGCGCAGTCTTCCTGTGTCTTCAGGTAATCGCGCCGGTTGAACACTTCGCGGCCGGCCTTGTGGTTGATCTCGTCCAGCGTGGCGTTCTCGGCCTTCACCACCCAGCCGGAGCAGTCGACCTTGCCGGAGTCGGGATCCTTCTGGCCGAAGCCGTAGGCGACCTTGTGCTCGTACTTCCTGCTCAGGTCGTAGGCGGCGTCGAGCGCGATCTTGTGGTCGCCGGAGGCGGGCGCGGCGGGGTTCGCTGCAGGCTGCGACGGCTGTGCAGGGGATGAGTGAGGCTGCGGATGCGCCTGGACAGGGTGTGCCGCCGCCGGCTGCGCCGGTGCCGCCTGCTGGTGCCCCGGCACCGGCATCCGCTCGAACTTGTGCTCCCAGTAGTCGCGGTAGGTGGTGGCCAGGGCGCGGTCGGACATGTGGCTGGCCTGGGCATAGGTATGCCCGGTGAGGCGCTGGATGTCGCGGTCGCTCATGTTGTTGAGGATGTTGCCGCGGGTGTCGGTGCGGCTGAACTCGCCGCTGGCGATCGCCGCCTGGATCGACGCATAGCCGCCGGCCCCCTGCTGGTGGGCCACGTACATGTCGAAGCCGTCCGGCGTCGCCTTGCCCGAGAGGTAGGGACGGCCGTCGTGCGTGTGGCGATGCTCGAGCGAGTGGCGGTTGTCCAGGTACATGCGCGCCGCGGCATGGGTGTTCGCGGCCGCGTCCAGTTCCTGGCCGCGGATGCCGTAGTGCGAGGCGGCGGCGGGCTCGAACTGGAACAGTCCCTTGGCGCCATGCGCGCCGCGCGAAACGCTGGGATCGAAGCGGCCGCCGGTTTCGATGGCGGCGAATTTCAGGAAATCATCGTGCGGAATGCCGCTGCGCCGGGCTTCCTGTTCGATGATGCCGATGACCTGGTCGCGGGACGGGGTCGGCTGGGGCATAGGTCGGACACTCCATGTGAACCTTGCGAAGGGAGCGGCTTACTTCGCCGCTTCGTAGACTTTGCTCTGCGGATTGAAGCGGTAGGTCGCGGCATCGGCCGCGCCGTAGGTTTTCTTCTGCCCGGCATCGTCGATGCCGGTGCCGGCGAGCGCGACGCGCAGCTCGGGCAGGCCCTTGTCCGCCGGGACGAAGCTCAGCGTGCCCGCGCCGGTGACGCATGGCACGTGGTTGCCGGAGCCGTCGGCGTCGCAGGCCGCGCCATTGTCTTCGCCACGCGGGATGTTGCCGAGGTAGGTCCAGCTGGTGTCGTCCGGATCGTCCGACGGCGTGGGCCGGTAGACGAACAGGCTGAAGGACTTGATGCGCGAGCCGGAGGCCAGGTACCAGGTGGGCACGGCCAGCAAGAGGCGGCCATCCGCCGTCGCAGCGCCCTGCGCCTTGACCTGGTCGTCGATCGCGTCGGCTTTTTCGAAGCTGCCGAATTCGCCGATGAAGCGTTCCGATTCGAGCAGCGACCAGCCCGGCGCAGCGGCGTCCTTGGCCAGCTCGAACGTGGCCTGGGTCAGGGTGACCTTGGCGTCGGGCGCCGGCGTGGTTTCCTCGTCCTGCTTGCCGAACTTGTCGGGCGTGTCGTAGGCGAAGCCGGTGTAGTAGTGCTTGCCCTGCAGCTCGAAGGCGTAGCCGTACCAGTACTTCGCCTCGCTGCCATTGGCGATCGCCATGGCATCCTGGCCGTGGCTGTCCTTCTGGTAGATGGCCTCGAGCACCTGGCTCGGCTTGGGCGGCGCGATCGCCGCGGCGTTCTGGCTGTGGTTGTCCATGCGGGATCCATCCTGATCAGTGCCGGCCTGGTGAGCGCTGGCGGGCGAAGCCGGTGCGGCCGGGCGGGCGGTGGCGGGCGCATTCGCGTTGGCGTCGCCTTGCTGCGGTTTGTCGCTGCATGCCGCCAGCAAGGGCAGGGCGGCCAGCAGCAGCGCAAACTTTCCAACCGACATAGGCCATCTCCGTTTGATTTCGATGCCTTCGTCCATGTGGCCGGAAGGCGCGTCCTGAAGGCTGCAAGCCTACCCAAAGCCCGGGCCTGCGAGTTGCGTACTGCCGCAGATTGGGAGGTTTCCGCTTTGTGTCAGAAAACACCGCGCACGCATGCCGGTGTTCCTCTGGCAACTACGTAGGCGTCCCCCTACAGCGTTGAGCCAATTGTTTCCCGCGCCAATGCGCGTAGCTTCCTGACGCCGCGAAACCTTACGCATCAATACCGCTGGCTGTCACGAAATCCGCCCCCAGCGGCGGCGTAAGACGGTTTCGCATCCAACGCAACTTACAGCCATCACAGGAGGCGAGTATGAGCGCCGCAGTCACTGTGTTTCAACTCGTGGGCGATCGTCAGGATGTGTTCGACGGTTCGGTCAACGGCAATACGCTGACCCGCAAGGCCAATGCGCGCGTGCTGCCGGCCAATGCCGGCGTCGCGCTCGACGGCGGCTTCCTCGACCTGTCGCGCAGCCACGACCTGGATTCGCTCGACAGCTTTACCGTCACGGCGACCATCACGCCGAAGAAGGTGGGTGGCACGCGCCAGAACATCATCGAAGGGCAGACGCCGTCGATCGCGTTGTTCGTCGAGGCGAACGGAAAACTCATCGGTTCGATCCACACCGCCGCCGGCTGGGTCACGGTCGACAGCGGCGCCAGCCTGGTGCAGGCCAACGTCGCGCAGAAAGTGGCCTTTGCGCGCGGCAGCGACGGCAAGACCCTGCTGCAGATCGACGGCAAGCAGGTCGGCGCCGGCAGCGCGCCGGGGGCGATCGTCCCGGTCGGCACCGCGGGTTTCCGCATCGGCTGCGGCATGGACGGCGCCAACTACGCGTTCTCCGGCACCATCGCCGACGTGAACCTGCGCCGCGGCGTTGTACTCGACGCCGACATGGCCAGGACGCGCCAGGCCGCGCTGGACCTGGCCGGAAAAATCAAGCTGGCCGGCCTCAAGAACGTCGTGGTCGGCCTGCTGCCGGACGAAAGCCACGCGCGCCTGCAGCACGTGAAGGACATCATGAACGCGGCCGGCGTGCAGACCCTGTCCGACCTCGACACGCTGCCCATCAAACAGATGACGCCGCTGCGGCGCGGGCAGGTACTGGTCGCCGCGCGCAAGGGCAGCGTGGTGGTCAACTGGGGCGACCTGGCCAAGCAGTTCCGCGTCAGCGACGCGGCGGGCCGGCAGTCGATCCTCGCCACGCACCTGATCAACCGCAACAGCGAGAAGATCGTCCGGGCGCTGCCGAGTCGGCCCATCGCCAGTGCGGTGGCCAGCGCGGTCGTCGGCACCGTCGCGACGGCGCAGCCGGTCGCCGCGCCGGTCGCGGCGCAACCGGGCGCAGTTCACCCCGTGGCGGTGCAACCGATGACGGTTCAGCCGATGACGGTCCAGCCGGTCCTGGCCCACGCCCTGGGCGTGGCACCCTTGATCGGCACGGTGGCGCGGCCGGTCGCGGGCATGCCCGCCACCAACGTGACGCGGCTGCGCGCCAGCCAGCCCGCGACGCCGATCGCCGACCTCACCGACCGGGTGAACGGACGTCTATCCGCGGTCGATCCGGCCTTGCTCGGCAACCTGGCCGGCAAGGTGCCGGCGCTGTGGCCGACCACCGGCGGCAGCGGCATACAGGTGCTGGACCTGCACACGATCCCGCTCGACAGCGCGGTGGTCATCGCCGGCGTGCTGGACCTGACCAACCAGCAGCTGCTGGTCGAGCCGAACGTGGGCACGCTGTACATCATTGCCGAGCAGGTGATCTGCGGCGACGGTGCCGCGGTGACCTGGCGCCGTCCGGGCGGATCCACGCCGGCGCGCGCCGACGATCCCGACCTCAACGGCCGCGATTTCTTCGGCGTGCAGACCAAGGCCAATTCGCGCGACGGACTCAACGGCGGCGACGCCATGTCCGGCGGGCCGGGCACGCAGGGCGCCGCGGGACACGATGCGCCGAACATCGAGATGTGGGTCAAGAGCATGACCGGCCTGCCCAACCTCGACTTCAACGGCGAGGACGGCATCCAGGGCGGCCGTGGCCAGGCCGGCGGACGCGGCGGCCATGGCGGCGACGGCCATGTCGGCGAGCGCTGGTGGCTGTTCGGCTGGCATTGCAGTGCGGATCCCGGCGATGGCGGCGACGGCGGCAATGGCGGCCGCGGCGGCGACGGCGGCCGCGGCGGCAACGGCGGCAGTGGCGGCAAGATCACCATCGGCGTGCTGTCGGGCACGTTGGCGTCGACGGTCGCCAACCACGCGGTAAGGATCAAGAACCAGGGCGGACGGGTCGGCCAGGGCGGCGCGGGCGGTTCCGGCGGCGCGGGCGGCGGCGGTGGCCGCAGCGGCAACGGCGAGACCTGCCAGAGTGCGAAGGACGGCCATCCGGGCGCGCAAGGCCAGCCTGGTGCCGCCGGCAGCGCGGGCGTGGCCAACGGCAGCGACCAGACGGTCGAGTTCTTCGAATTCACCCAGGCCGCCTGGGACGACCTGATGACGCGGCCGTGGATTACGCAGATCACGCCGCCGGAGGCGTTCCCGGGCGACACCTTGACCATCCGCGGCAGCCGCTTCACGAATGCGGACACGGTGATGCTGGCCGGCCGCTCGCTCGCCCCGACGGTCAATGCCGACCAATCGATCTCGGTGACCATTCCGATGGACATCGTCGGCGGCCTGCAGCCGGTCTATGTGCGGCGCGCCGACGGCACCGAAAGCAATCGCGTCAATCTCGGCGTCAAGCCGGAACTCGATCCGCTGACCAGCGGACTGGCGCAGGGCGCGACGGCCACCTTGAAGGGCAAGGCCTTCCTCGCCGGAGCGTCGGTGCTGTTCAACGGCGCCACCATCCCCGCCACGTCGGTGACCGCGACCCAGCTCAGCTTCCAGGTGCCGGGCACCGGAGGCGGCGGCAGCGCTGGCGGCACGGCCACGGTGCAGGTGCGCAATCCGGACGGGCGCGTCAGCAATGCGCGCAGCGCGCCGCAGCCGGCGATCCTGGAGATTCCCTTCCACTATGGGCAGCACAATCTGTCGTTCGCCAACTTCACCGACGGCAAGCCGGACTGGGGCACCTTCGAGGATACCTTCGGCACCGCCGAGGTCTGGCATGAACTGCTCGATCCGATCTTCGGGCATCCGGTGCTGACCGCCGCCTACTTCGCCTTCTACGTGTATTTCCTCAAGGGCAAGGGGCATGGCGGCCTGGCCACGGGCTTCTGCACCTCGCTGTCCAGCCTGGTGGCGGATCGCTTCTGGCTCGGCAATGTCGATACGCCGACGCTGACGCTGGACGACGCGCGCAAGACCATGCTGACCGGCCAGCACGGCAAGCTGCTCAGCCGGCAGACCTTGCTGACCATGCATGCGCAGGGCAGGGAAGGCATCGCGCGCGTGGAGGAGACTTATCGCGACATCGAAGCGACCTTCCTGCGCGGCACCGACCGGCAGAACCAGCCGCTGCTGTTCTTCATTCCGTCGGGCGAGGTGTGGGATTCGGGCTATATCGACAAGCTCAGCGCCTCGCACTGCGTGATGCCGTACCGCTTCGTCTATCCGAACGGCCGCGCCTTGCCGGTGCTGACGCCGGATGGCGCCTCGACGATTTCCGATCCGGACGGCGTCGAGCTGTTCGTGTGGAATTGCAACCAGCCCAACTCGCCGCTCTCCAAGCTGCGCTTCCATCGCGACGCCGGCGTCCTGCAGTTCGACTTCTTCCCCGGCGTTGCGGCGGGCGAGGCGGCCGATGCGGACCTGGCCAGCTCGAAGGGGATCACGCTGGGCATGATGCGACATGGCGACTACATGCTGGCGGACCATGACCTGCCCTTCAGCGGGCCGTTCGGACTGACCGCCTTCGTGGTCGACTTCCTGCTGTCGCCGGCCGACCTGCAGGTCACCGATGCCAGCGGCATGCGCGCCGGCAACTTCGGCGGGCAGATCTTCTCGGAGATCCCGGGCAGCCATCCCAGCTATCTGATGAAGGGCATGTACCTGTTGCCGGCGGATACGGCGCTGTCGCGCACGATCGTCGGTACCGGCACCGGCACCTACGACTACCACTCGATCCTGCCGGACGGCACCTCGATCCAGCTCGAAGGCGTGGCGACCGGCGTGGGCCACCAGGATCTGCTGGGCGTCAACGCGGATGCGACCCAGGTCCGCTTCACCCCGGCGGCGGACAAGACTTTCACCTTGTCGATCACGCGTGTGGTCAATGGCCAGGCCCGTGCCATTTCGGTGGCCGGCACCGGCGCGGGACCGGCGAATGCGCTGGACCTGACGGTCTCGCCGGATCTCACCGTGGTGCGGCTCGGCAACCGCGGCGCCGTCCGCTCGCTGACCGTCAAGGCGCTGGCCGTGACCAAGGGCGGACAGCCGGTCAACAAGGCGCTGGCGGCGATCAACGTGCCGGATGCGAACGACCTGGCGATCACGGTGGCGGATTGGACGGCGGTGGATGTGCAGGCGGTGGCGGTGCCGTTCAATTGAGGTGATGGCAAGCGCTGCGTCGCGACCGGGAGGATCGATCGCGACGCAGCATCTCAAGCCCGTCATTCCGCGCAGGCCGGAATCCAGTGGCCTCAGTATTGGATGATCGCGGATGGGCTTTCGCGGAAATCGAACCTGATCGTTACTGGATTCCGGCCTGCGCCGGAATGACGGCTTTTGCGGGCGTATGGCCTGTACCGGGCCTTTTGTCCGTCAGCGCGGCATATTGCTTCTATCCGGTCAGCGGGATATCGCCATTCACGATCGAGAAGATTGATGGCGACGCAGCATCTCAAGCCCGTCATTCCGGCGCAGGCCGGAATCCAGTGGCCGCGGTATTGGATGGTCGCGGATGGGCTTTCGCGGAAATCGAACCTGATCGTTACTGGATTCCGGCCTGCGCCGGAATGACGGGTTTTGCGGGCGTACCGCCTGCCTCGGTTTTCTTTGTCAGCGCGGCATCCGCTTCCATCCGGTCAGCGGGATATCGCCGTTCGGGCGCGGCGGCACCTTGTAGCTCAGCTTGTCGCCGCTCAGCACATACGCGCGCACCTGGGTGCTGCCTTCCCAGTTCGGGAAGGTCGAGCCTTCGATATGGAAGGTCAGCGTGCCTTTCGCCGCATCCATCTCCACGGTGCCGTAGTGCGAGCTCGTGCCCATCAGGGCGGCGCGGATTTCCTCCGGCGTAGCCGTGCCCTTATCGCCGCCGGCGAACTTCGGCCTGGCGCGGTCGAAGATGAAGAGCGAGTAGTGGCCTTGATGGTCGATCTGGAGCAGCCCCTTGGGCGCATCGCCGTAGTCGTGCGCGCGGGTGCCATCGGCGTGTTGCACGTCGGCGAAATCGAGGGTCCAGCTGCCTTCGATGGCGGCGATGGATTCCTTGGCGTGGATAGCGCCGTGGGCCAGGAGGAGCAGGCTGGCGAGGAGCACGGTCTTTGACGGTTTCATGCGGGCATGGTCCTTGGGGAGGCGTGCGACCAAGGGTAGGGCGCTGCCGCCGCCCGCGAAACGCGCCGGCGCCAATTTCAGCGATTGAAAAAGCGCATGATTGGTTTTTGCCGAGAGGAAATCTGCCGCATCGAATGCTCCGCGACGGCGCCAATAGCGTTACCCTATGACGGACAGGGGCGACGAACCGTACGAAACCGACGGCTGCACGCGAGTTGCTGCGCGGTAAACAAGTCGGCGGGCGATAGGGAATCGCCAGGCATTTCATCCATGGAAAGGAGCAGGGATATGCGGTTGCTATGCTTGAACGCGCTGGTGATGGCCTCGATCGGAATGGCCATCCAGCCGGCACTGGCGGAAGGACTCGATGTAAAGCCCGTCACGCCAGCCGTATCGGCCAAGGCAAAGCAAGCTTCGCCGTCGTTCTCCGATGCGGAAGTGCATGACTTTCTCGAAAAGGCGCATCGCGCGGAAACCATCAGCGACCCATTGAAGCGCTGCATCGCCTATCCCGATCCGCCGGGGAGCCACTGGTCCGCGGAGGCGACGCGAGCCTACTGCGTCTATCACATGCAGACGTTCGTGTCCTACGAGGACGCGAAGGCATGGGTCGAATCAGGTAAAGCGGCCAAACTCGACGCCTATCTGAGCGACGCCGCGAAGAAGCAACTGACCCGAAAAGAATCGGCAGGCTTGCTCGATCACATCTACTTTGGACATTTTTCCGACGCGTCGCCGGAAACGCGCGCCATGATCGACTCGTGGATGCGCCAGCGCCCGAAGAGCGCGTTCGCCCTGGCCGCCAGCGGCCGCTCTTATCTGGCGGCGGCGTGGCAGGCCCGCGGCACCGATTACGCCAGCAAGACGCCGCGCGAGAATTTCGAGCGCATGAATGCATGGCTCATGTTCGCCCGCAGGGACCTGGAACAAGCCATAGCGATCGATCCTCGGGTGTTTCCAGCCTATACGGCGATGATCAATATCGGCATGGCACAAGGCGATGACGAGTACGCAGGGCAGGCGGCCCGCAAGGGCCTGGCGGTGCAGCCGGCCAACTACTCCATCTACGGCCAGCTCATGGGGCTGGCCCAGCCGAGGTGGGGCGGCTCGCTCGACGAGATGAGCCGCATTACCGCGGAGGCGCAGACACATGCAAAAGATAACGGGTTATTGATGTTGCTGCTGCCATTGCGGGCCGCGTACGAGGCTAAACTCACCGATTGCAATTGCGCCGATCCGAACGCCTACCGCACGATCCTGGATCAGATGCCCGCCGGTGAGCTTCTCTCCGGAGCAGCCTATGCTGTCGATGCCGCCGACAGGAAGGACTTGGCGGTCGTGTACCAATCCGAAGTCATTCGCTTCTACCCCTGGGCAGATCTTGAGAAGGCGAAGCGGGTCCGCCACCTCATCGCGTTCGGGGAAAGGGCATGGGCCAGGATGGATGCCGACAAGTTGTCGACCCAGCCCTCATCCGGCCGGGACATCCTCAAGATATTGAATAACGACTACATGACCCTTGGCGATTTCGCAGCGGTGAAGAGAACCTTCCTGCGAATGGACGAATTGCGAGCCAAGGAGCAGTGAAGGCCCCGCGCCCACTTGGATGCTCCCATGCGGGCGCCAGGATCCGCGGACTTACGAGCCCATGGCAGGACAGGGCGAAGCGCCTGCCTTCATCGCATGAAATTCGATCGACAATCCCAAATCGTCCACCGTAGGAGCGAGCACAGATTCGCCGGACAGCCCGCGATACGTCGCCAGCTTACGCTCGTAACCACGTTCGACCCAGCGCTGCGCGCGTCCGAGATCGGTCACGCCGAAGCTCACGCCCAGGATGCGCGGGCCGGCCGCCATGGCCTGTGCGGCCAGGCCCGCGCCATCGGCTTGCAGTGCAAGCAGCGCTGTCGGTCCGACCGGGACGCAGAAGCCCTTGGCGCCGAGTTCGGGCAGTTTCACCGGCACGGCGTGGCCGAAGCCCATCTTTTCCAGTTGCTGGCGATCGGCATCGGCATCGGCTGATACCAGCCAGATCGAGGTGAGTTCGCGCGCGCCGTTGGGATGCTCGCGCGTCACGCGGTGATCGCCGCTGTTGGCCGGATCGAACTGGTCGGGCGCGTAATCGGCCTTGTAGTCGATGAAAAAGGTATTGCTCGACAGCGGTGCCTTGTCGAAGGCGAACAGACGCCAGCCGGGCTTGGCGCTGTCGGGGCCGGAGAAGAACGGCGTGACCGCGAACTGCTTCGCCTGCAGCGAGCTGCGGATGGCGTCGAGCGCGGAGCTGCGGAAGCCGAAGGCGCGCGAACCGGGGCCGCCCTTCAAGGCCTGCTGGTCTTCCTTCATGCCCGGATCGAACTTCGGATCGGGCCGGGTGATGCCGAGCACTTCGATAAAACTGCTGTCCGCCAAACGCACGTAACGATTGGCCACGCCGTCGGGATCGCGTCCGGGCCGCACCTGGAAGCCGAGTTTGACCGCCATCACCGACGTGACCTGGTCGATTCCATGTCCCCACAGCAGGATGTGGTCGAGCCGCGTGGCGGTGGCCGGCGCGGGTGCTGCCGCCGCGGATGCTGCGAGACCCAGACCCAGCAGACAGGCCGAAACGAATGGAAGCGGGCGCATGCGTATCCTCATTGAAAGAGTGCATTGACCAGGCGGCGAGCCGGCCAGGGGACTTTGGTGCGGCCTTTTATGGGCGTTCCGGTCATTCCCTCGCAAGGACAATTTCCGGACAAAAACGGCCAGTCGGCCGCGCTCAGGCGCCCGCGCTGCGCCGCAGCGACTGCGGCGACATGCCGAAGCTGCGCACGAAGGCGCGGCGCATGCGGCTGGAATCGCCGAAGCCGGTCGAGGCGGCGATATGGTCGAGGTTGAGATGGCTGGTCTCGACGGCGACGCGTGCCGCCTCCAGCCGCAGGCCCTCGACCACTTTGGCCGGCGTCGCGCCGATCTCCGCCACGAAGGCGCGGGCGAAGTTGCGCGGGCTCATCGCGGCACGCTCGGCCAGGCGCTCGATGGTCATCGGTTCGGCCAGGCGCGTGCGCATCCAGCCGATCAGCTCGCCGAAGCGGCCGGTCTTGCCGCCTTGCTCGACCAGCACCGAATACTGCGACTGCCCCACGTGTCGCCGCTGGTGCACCACCAGCTGCTGCGCGACGCGGCGCGCGATGCCGGGGCCGAGGTCCTCCTCGACCAGGGCCAGCGCCAGGTCGATGCCGGCGGAGATGCCGGCCGAGGTCCACACATCGCCATCCCTGACGAACATCCGGTCGGCGTCCAGCCGCACGTCCGGATAGAGCCGCCGGAAACGCTCGGCGGCAGCCCAGTGCGTGGTTGCGCGCCGGCCATCCAGCAGCCCGGCCTGGGCCAGGAAGAACGCGCCGGAACACACGCCCGCCGCACGCCGCCAGGCATCGCCGCCGAGCAGTGCCGCGATGTCGGACTGACCGGCCTCGACCTGCGCCAGATTGCCGCCCGACACGATCACCGTATCGAACCGCCCCGGCCCGATCGGCGCGGCGGCCAGGGACACGCCCGACGAACTGCGCACCACGCCGCCGCCCGGGGCCAGCACGCTGAGCGCATAGCTGTCCGGCCGGAAACGCTCGGCCATCTCGAACACCGCGACCGGACCGGCGGCGTCGAGCAATTGGAATCCCGGGAAGACGACGATGGCGATTTCGCGTCGCATGGCGGCAGTCGCTTGGGCTGGCTTCAAGGCCGGGAAAGTGGCGCAAGGGTGCGGCAGGCGTCAAGCCGGAGGCCCGCCGCCCCGGTCCGTCATTTCGCGCGCTTGATCGCGACGCCGGTGATCTCGAAATGCGCCCCGGCCAGCAGCTTGCTGCTGCCCGTGAAGGTGCGCGCCGGGAAGCCGTTCTTGAAATAGGTGCGGTAGACCGAGTTGAAGGCCGGGAACAGGGTGATGTCCGTGCACAGCACGTCGATCTTGACCAGGTCGTCCATCGTCATGCCGGCGGCTTCGACAGTCCGCTTGAGATCGTCCATGGCGAGGCGGACTTCCGCTTCGGCCGACTTGGGCACCTGGTCGGTCTTCGCATCCACGCCGATGTACCCGGACAGATACAGGGTATCGCCGACCAGCACGGCATCGCTGAAGGGCAGGCCGGTCATGTCCGCCGGCGTGCGGCCGAGCACGATGTGCTTGCGGCCATCCTGCGCGAACGCGGGCAGGGCGGCCATCAGCAGGACGATCGAAGCGACCACGTGGGTACGGAGTTTCATCGCTGCATTCCTCGGGGAAAACCGGCGTAGGGGAAAACCGGCGTAGGTTGGGGTGAGCGCAGCGAACCCCAACGTGGCGTTCGCGATGCGAGGTCTGTTGGGGGTCGCGGCGCTCACCCCAACCTACGGCAATCCGGGGCGGGTCTCAATCCGTGAGACAGCGGGGCATTCGAATGCCAGCGCTTTCCCTGGAGGACATCCCATGCGCGCCCCACTGCCGGCCATCATCGCGGACGAGGACGACGGACGGCTGCTGCAGCTCAGCGGCGCGGAACTGGCCGGCCGGCTGGTCCAGCGCTATGGCGAGCGCGTCACCGGGCACTTCGTCATGGAGGGCAGGGACGGGCGTTACGTACCGCTGCCGGACGATCTGCCCGCACCGGTAGCCGCCGCGCTGCGAACCCGTGGCGTCGCGCGGCTCTACGAGCACCAGGGCCAGGCCTGGGCGGCGACGGCGCGCGGAGAACACATCGTGGTGGCCACGCCGACCGCGTCCGGCAAGTCGCTGTGCTTCACGCTGCCGGTGCTGACCTCGGTGATGACCGCCGGCAAGAAGGCGCTGTATCTGTTTCCGACCAAGGCGCTGGCGCAGGACCAGGTGGCCGAGCTGCTCGAGCTCAACGCCGCCGGCGAGCTCGGCGTGCGCGCCTTCACCTTCGACGGCGACACACCGGGCGATGCCCGCCAGGCGATCCGCCTGCACGGCGACGTGGTGGTCAGCAATCCGGACATGCTGCACCAGGCGATCCTGCCGCATCACACCAAGTGGGCGCAGTTCTTCGAGAACCTGCGCTATGTGGTGATCGACGAGGTGCATACCTATCGCGGCGTGTTCGGCTCCCACGTGGCCAATGTGCTGCGGCGCCTGCGCCGGGTCTGCGCGTTCTACGGGGTGACGCCGCAATTCATCCTGTGCTCGGCGACGATCGGCAATCCGGCGGAGCATGCCCGCGCGCTGATCGAGCAGCCGGTGACGCCGATCCTGGAAAGCGGTGCGCCGACAGGCCCCAAGCACGTGTTGCTGTGGAATCCGCCGGTGGTCAATGCGGACCTCGGCCTGCGCGCCTCGGCGCGCAGCCAGACCAACCGCATCGCGCGCACCGCCATCCGCGCCGGCCTGAAGACCCTGGTGTTCGCGCAGAGCCGGCTGATGGTCGAGGTGCTGACCAAATACCTCAAGGACGTATTCGACCACGACCCGCGCAAGCGGCCGCGCATCCGCGCCTATCGCGGCGGCTACCTGCCGACCGAACGCCGCCAGGCCGAGCGCGACATGCGCGCGGGGCAAGTCGACGGCATCGTCAGCACCTCGGCGCTGGAACTGGGGGTCGATATCGGCGCGCTGGACGTGACCATCCTCAACGGCTATCCCGGTTCGGTGGCGGCCACCTGGCAGCGCTTCGGCCGCGCCGGCCGCCGCCAGCAGCCGGCGCTGGGCATCCTGGTCGCCTCCAGCGAGCCGCTGGACCAGTACCTGGTGCGCCATCCGGAATACTTCCAGGACGCTTCGCCGGAGCATGCGCGGATCGCGCAGGACCAGCCGCTGATCCTGCTCGACCATATCCGCTGCGCGGCGTTCGAATTGCCGTTCCGTGCCGGCGACGCCTTCGGCGGGCAGCTGGTCGAACCCTGGCTGGAGGTGCTCGCCGAAGAAGGCGTGCTGCATCGCGAAGGCGAGCGCTTCGAATGGATCGCCGACAGCTACCCGGCCAATGCGGTGTCGCTGCGCTCGGTGGCGGAAGGCAACTTCGTGGTGGTGGACCGCACCGGCGGACGCCAGGCCATCATCGCCGAGGTCGACTACAGCGCGGCGCCGCTCACACTCTACGAAGGCGCCATCCACATGGTGCAGTCGGTGCCTTACCAGGTCGAGCGCCTGGACTGGACCGGGCGCAAGGCCTACGTGACCCGCACCGAGGCCGACTACTACACGGATGCGATCGACTACACCAAGCTGAAAGTGCTGGACGGGTTCGACGTGTCGGTGTCGGGGCGCGGCGAGTGCCATCACGGCGAAGTGCACGTCGTGCGCCGCGTCGCCGGCTACAAGAAGATCCGCTACTACACGCACGAGAACATCGGCTACGGCAATGTCAACTTGCCGGACAGCGAGTTGCATACGACGGCGGTGTGGTGGGCATTGGCGCAACGCACGCTGGACGAGGCATTCGAACGACGCCAGGATGCGTTGGACGGCTTCCTGGCCGCGGCGACCGCGCTGCATACCGTGGCCACGGTGGCGGTGATGGCCGAAGGGCGCGATCTGCAGAAGGCCGTGGGCAGCGGCGACGGTGCCTGGTTCGCGACGCCGGACAGTTCGGGGCATGCGCGTGTGCACACCGGTTGGGGCGATGAAGGCGTAGACCCGCACGCGCCATTCATCCCGACGCTTTATCTCTACGACGCTTTTCCCGGCGGCGTCGGCCTGAGCGCGCCGCTGTTCGACCGTCGCGCCGAACTGGTCGATCGCGCACGCCAACTGATCGGACAATGTGACTGCCGGCTGGGTTGTCCTGCCTGCGTGGGCCCGGTGCTGGCCTCCGACGAAACGGCGGCGCGCTCGATGAAGGAGCTCGGCACCGCGGTGCTCGATCTGCTGGCCGATCTATGACGGACCTTGCCGCCCGCCTGCGCCGGCTGCGCGGCCAGGCTGGTATCGCCGTTGGCGCTGCCGCGACCATGGCACCCGCGCCGCGCGTGCCTGTCGATCTCGCGCGCCTGCTCGCGGTGCGCCGGCCAGCATCGATGCGTCAGCGCAGCGGCACGCTTGCGCCGACGGGCCTCGGCCGCGAACTGGCGCCGGGTTTGTGGCTTGCGGAGGAAACGACGGATTGGCCACCGCTGCCATCCTGTTTCGACGCATCGTTCGCCAAGCTGTGCGAGCCGATCGATCCCGAGGATTTGCTGTTCCTAGATACGGAGACGACCGGGCTCGCCGGCGGTACCGGCACGCGCGCTTTCATGATCGGCGTGGCGCGCTGGAAGGGGCGGCAGTTCGTGCTGAGCCAGTTGACCATCACCACGCTGGCCGGCGAGGCGGCGATGCTCGAGCAACTGCGCGCATGGGTCGGGCCGGCGACTGTGCTGGGCACTTACAACGGCAAGAGCTATGACGCGCCGCTGCTGGCCACGCGCTTCCGTCTTGCGCAGCAGGCCAGCCCGCTGCAAGGCCTCAGGCATATCGACCTGCTGCATCCGGTGCGCCGGCGCTGGCGTGCGCAGTGGCCCAACTGCAAGCTCGCTACCGCCGAGCGGCAACTGCTTGGCGTGGTGCGCGAGGACGATCTTCCGGGCGCGCAGGCGCCGGCAGCGTGGCTGCGCTTCCTTCGCGCGGGCGATCCGGTGGATCTCTATCGGGTGCTGAAGCACAACGCGCAGGATCTGCGCAGTCTGGCCGGCGTGCTCAACCACATCATTGCGCTGCCACCGTAGGTTGGGGTGAGCGCAGCGAACCCCAACGTGGTGGTCACGTGTGAGGCTTGTTGGGGTTCGCCTGTGGCTCACCCCAACCTACGGCAGTGCTTGTGTGATGATTTGGATCGTGACAAATTGCGCGGGGCAAGAGGGCCCCGGCCCCCGCATAGCGATCCCGAAGCCGTCACCGAAGAGGGGCAGCAATGGATATCCTCACTTGGCTGCACCGCCAGTTGTCCGACTTTTTCGGCCTGGAGCCTTTGCTGAAGCTGTTCGCCGCCGGTGACTACCGAGCCTTGCTCAGCGTGGAAGGTTTCGCCGGACTGCTCGCCCCGATCATCCCGCTGCTGCTGATCTTCGAGTTGCTGCGCGGCGTCCTCCTGCGTCGCACGCGGCGCGAGGATTACCAGGTCCCGCTGCTGGTGATGGTGCTGAACCGCTTTATCGGCAGCTTTCTTACCATCGCCATGGTCGGTTTCTGCATCGGCCTGTTCAACCGGTTCGCGCCGTTCCAGGCGGGACTCACCTGGTACGGACTGCTTTACGGCTACCTGGTGTGGGAGCTGGCGCACTTCGTCTACCACTTCCTGGCGCACAAGGTGCGGCTGCTGTGGTGCCTGCATTCGACGCACCACGCGCCGGTGGCGATGAATCTTTCCGTCAACTATGCGCACATCTTCCTGGAAGCCCCCTATGCGGACTTCGTGCGCACCAGCATCTGCATGCTGCTGGGCGTCAGTCCGCCGTTGCTGGTCCTGATCATGATCATCGACGGCTTCTGGGGGCAGCTGATCCACCTGGGCGAGCACGTCCTGCCCGAGGGGAAGCTCGGGGCGCTGCACCGGGTGCTGCTGACGCCTTCGCACCATCGCGTGCACCACGCGCGCAACGTGCTCTACATGGACACCAATTTCTGCAACCTGCTGCCGATCTGGGATCGCGTGTTCGGCACCTACATGGAGGCGCAGAAACAGGTACGGATCGAATACGGCATCACCCGCCCCGTGAAGCGCTTCAGCGTGATCGACGCGTATCTTGGCGAGTTCTGGCTGCTCGGGCGCGACGTATGGCGCGCGCCCGGACTGCACAACAAGCTGCTCTACCTGGTGATGCCGCCGGGCTGGAGTCACGACGGCGATCACCATACCGCCAAGGCGGCCAAGGCGGCGCTGCAGGCAGAACAGGGGACAGCGGTGCTGGTCGTGGAGAAGCAGGCTTAGCCACGACCAGTGCAACGGCGGCGCACGACGCCGCCATTACATCGAGGAGGGAAGTGCGGATGACGGGCAGCATCGCAAGACGGCGCGCGCGCGCCTGGGTGAGCATGTGCATCGCCATGAGCATGGCCGCGACGGCGCTGGCGGCGCCAGACCAGGAAAAAACCTGGAGCGGCAAGCAGGCGCCGCTGGCCACGCCATGGACGGCCGAGGTCTCTCCCGGCAACGCCTTGCCCGAGTACCCGCGTCCGCAACTGGCGCGCCCGTCGCTGGAGCATCCGCAATGGATGAGCCTCAACGGACTATGGCAGTACGCCGCGGACGACGGGCGGGGCAAGCCGCCGTTCGGCCAGGCGTTGAAGGAGCAGGTGCTGGTGCCGTATCCGATCGAGTCGGTGCTCTCGGGCGTGCAGAAGCATGCGGACTACATGTTCTATCGCCGGACGGTGGAGATCCCCGCCGCCTTCATCGCAAACGGCCAGCATGTGCGCCTCAACTTCGGCGCGGTGAGCCATGCGGCGACGGTGTACGTCAACGGCACCCAGGTGGCGCAGCACACCGGCGGCTATACGTCCTTCGGCGCGGATATCACAAAGGCGCTGCGGCCGAAGGGGCCGCAGGAAATCGTCGTCGCCGTGCATGCGCCGGTGGATGCCGTCAACATCATGGTCGGCAAGCAGCGGCTGAAGCCTGACGGCATCTTCTATACCGCGGCCTCCGGCATCTGGCAGTCGGTATGGCTGGAGCCGGTGCCCGCCACCAGCCTGGCGCAGCTGAACTTCACCCCGGCGCGCAGCCTGGATGCGTTCACCGTCAGCGCGAAGCTGCATGGGGGCAACGGCGATGCCATCCTGCATGTCACCGCCTACGCGGATGGCAAGGCGGCCGGCGAGGCCAGCGGACCGGCCGGGCAGCCGTTGCGCCTGGCCATCGCGCATCCGCACCTGTGGAGCCCGCAGGATCCTTTCCTGTACACCTTCAAGGCCACGCTCACGCAGGGCGACCAGCGCGACGAAGCGACCAGCTACGCCGGCCTGCGCAGCATCGCCGTGGAGAAGGTGGGCGGGCGCAACCGCATCGTGCTCAACGGCAAGCCGACCTTCCTGCTGGCCACGCTGGACCAGGGCTACTGGCCGGACGGCATCCATACCGCGCCCACCGACGCGGCGCTCAAGTTCGACATCCAGAAGACCCGGGACCTGGGCTTCAACACCATCCGCAAGCACATCAAGGTGGAACCGGCGCGCTGGTACTACTGGGCCGATCGCATCGGCCTGATGGTGTGGCAGGACATGCCGGCGCTGCCGACCGACCGCAACGACAAGCTCAGTGCCGCCGACAAGGCCAGTTTCCGCGCCGACGTCTCGGCGATCGTCGAGCAGCTCGCCGGCACCACCTCGATCATCGGCTGGATTCCGTTCAACGAAGGCTGGGGCCAGTGGAGCATCCCGGCCGCCGCCGAGCTGGCGAAGCAGATCAAGCAGCTCGATCCCTCGCGCCTGGTCGACGCGCGCAGCGGCGCCAACTGCTGCGACATGAAGGGCGATCCGCATGCCGGCGACGTCTACGACGTGCATGACTATCAAGGCCCCGGCCTGCCCAGCCCTGATGCGGAGCGCGCCGCCATCGACGGCGAGCATGGCGGGCTCACCCTGGGCGTTCCCGGCCACGTCTGGCCGAACACCGCGATCAATCCCTACGGCGCGGTGAAGGACCGCGATGCGCTCAATGACGGCTACGTCGCCAACACCGCGGTGCTGCGCGACAAGGGCGTGCCGAAGGGCATGTCCGGCAGCGTCTATACGCAGATCACCGACGTCGAGGGCGAGCACAATGGCCTGTACACCTACGACCGCAAGGTCGAGAAGGTGGACGAGGCGAAGGTGCGCGCGATCAACGAGGCGACGATACGCGCGGGTGCACAGCCTTGAAGATGGCGCGGTGGTGGGTACGGAGGGCGCGATATCCTGTGCGCCACGCCGTGCCGCCACCGCAGGTTCAACCGCCGCAGTGAGGCCGCACAGGATCTCCGCCATGTCCTTCCATCGCGCTGACTTCTACGACGCCGAGCTGCGGCGCCATCATGAGCATTTCCGGGCCGCGCTCGATATTGCTCCGGGCGATCGCGTGCTCGATATCGGCTGCGGCGCAGGCCAGTCGACCCGGGACGCCGCACGCGCCGCCAGCGAGGGCAGTGTGCTCGGCGTGGATGTGTCGGAAGAGCTGCTCCAGGCCGCCCGCGAACGCACCGCGCAGGATGGCCTGCGCAATATCGCGTTCGAACTGGGCGACGCACAGACCCATGCTTTTCCCGCTGCGCATTTCGACCTGTGCATCAGCCGGTTCGGTACGATGTTTTTCGCCGATCCGGTCGCCGCGTTCGCCAACATCGGCCGGTCGCTGCGGCCTGGCGCCCGCCTTGTGCTCATGCTGTGGCGGGCGCGGGAGCGCAACGAATGGGCCACCGCCATTCAGGACGCGCTGGCACCGGGCAGCGCGCCAGCCGCGGCGGCAGCGTTCTCGCTCGCCGATCCGGCGGTCGCCACCGATCTCCTGAAAGCGACCGGCTTTGCGTCTATCACCTTTACCGACGTCCACGAACCGGTCTTCTATGGCCCGACGGTCGATGCGGCGTACGAAGCCGTCGTCGGGCTGTTCGTCGGCAAGGATGCGCCCGCCGGTGCCGACACCGACAAGACGCTGCAGCGATTGCATGCCCTGGTCGAGGCTCACCTGGCCCAGGACGGCGTGTGGTTCGATTCGCGCGCCTGGATCGTTACGGCGCACAAGGCGGCGTAGCCGGTGTTTTCCATGCCGGCGAACGGGTGTCCAGCCAGGGCACACCGCTGTAGGACTCCGCCACGACCCAGGCACCGCCCGTAATGACGGCCGAAATCAAAAATGCGGTCAGCGCGGTACGGTCCACCGGCATGGCGAACAATTTAGGCGCCCATACCAGCAGCGTGATCACGCCCAGCATGCATGCTTCGAGGCCTGCCGCCAGGCGGGGAAAGACGCCGAACAGCAAGCCCAGGCACGCGGCGATGCTGCCGGCGCCGGTGAGATAGGCCCAGCTCAGCGGCGAGGGCAGCCAGGCAGGGACGAGCTCTACGGTCTGCGGGCTGTAGAAGAAGTGGGACAGGCCGATCATCGGCAAGGACAGGGCGAACAGCACGCGAGCGTTGCGAATGCCCTTGGCGCCCGCGAGGAGAGCCCCGTTACCCGCCAGCCTTGCATGGAGCACCCAGGCGCCGGCCAGGATCACCGCGATCTCGCCGAAGCCCAGCCAGGTCGCTTCCATCTGCGGCACCATCACCACGGCAGGGAGCTTCAGCAGCAGCGCCCACAACGCCATATAGATGAAGAGCATCACGGCAGCGGGCTGGGCGAATGCACGAAACAACAGGCCGAGTCCGGTTCCCAGCTCGATCACGGCAAACGCATACGCCAGCAGTTGTTCGCCCGGCATGTGCTCGATGGGAATGCGCTGCCACACCAGGGCGACGTCCCCATAGACCAGCCCGATGACGCCGAGTGCAGCCATGGCGATGGCGAAAGTGACATAGGCCGGGCTCAAGAGCGTGGCATTCGTGTCGGCCGCTGCCGTCACCTTGCCGGAGAACGCATTGCCGCCGGCGTGAATCGATCGCTGCATACCTGTCTCCCCGTGGTGCGCGTCGATGACGCGGAAAGATGGCAGGCCCGGCTGCACCGGCCCGCCCTGGCCGGGTTATAGGCGCAGAGGGCTTGGCGTTATAGAGCCAATTGGCGCGGTTTTATGGTGTCGCCAGCGTCAATGTGGTGGCGAGCATATTCAAATCAAAGATTTACGCTGCCATAAAAAGAATGCCGGGCCTGTTTCAGCCCGGCATTCGATCCACAAGGGGAGCCTCGAACCGACTCCCCTACGGTGCTTCGCTCATTGCTGGAAGGAGCAGGTCTTGACCACCCCGGCCAGCGGATCGCTGAACACGGCATTCGAGCAACTGATCGACTGGCCGACAGCGACTTCGCGGTAATGCCAGACGCCACGCGCGCCATACGCCACCAGGCCCGTGCCGCTCGTAACCTTGCACGCCGCGCCCTCTTTGGCGCACACGGCAAAACCGTTCGGCGCGCCGCCGGTACCCCTGGGATTGAGCAGGCGGATGGCGTCCTGGGTAAACAGCAAGGTGCCGAATCCGTTGTTGTCGGCATAGGGCGTGCGTCCCTCCGGCTGCAGATGCAGCGCGACCTGGCGCGTGTAGGGCGCGGACAGATCCTTGCGGCGCGCGTAATGGTTGTAGACCATTTCGTAGATCGGGCGGAATGCCCCGCGCTGATCGCTCGAAATGGTGTTGTGGCGGTACTTGCCGGTGGTATCGACCATCGGCACGAACGGCACCGTGTTGCCCAGGTTGTAGGAGGCGACATATTCGAAGCCGGCCAGCAGGCGGTTGTTCTGCGCGGCGTAGAGATCGAAACCCTGCGCCCATGCCACTTCGGCCACCTCGGCGAGATTGCCGATGCCCAGCTGCGTATGCGCCTGGTCGCGCCCGCTCTCCTGCGTCTCGCCGCTGGTGTTGATCACATAATTGGTCAGGGCGCCGTCGGACGAGCCGTTGTAGTAGTAATCGAGCGAACGATTGAACAGGCCCCAGTCGTCGGTGAACACGCCGATCGCCATCATGGCCTTCATGCAGCTGGAATCCCAATTGCCGTTCGCATAAGGCGCGAAATCCTTGATCACCGGATAGAACACATTGCGGAACATCGCTTCCGCGGCGGCGATGTCGTGCGCCGACCAGCCGGCCTTGGTATAGCGGATCAGTTCCGCCGCCGCCGCGAACTTGAAACCGTTCAAGCCGGCCGCCAGCGGCGCATCGTGCCCCTCGATGGACTTCAGGGTGCCCGACCACGCGTTGAGGATGCCAATGGCCTTCGTGGCATAGCGGGCATCGCCGCTCAAGGCCCACATCAGCGACTGCTGGTAGGCGGCGTTGGCGTCGTCGTTGAACTCGCCCATGCATTGCGCGGGCGTATCGCGCACCACCTTCGCGCAGTGGCCGCCGCGGATCTGATAGGTGAGGGACGAATAGTGGTCGTTCTTCAGCGCCAGGTATCCGGCGGACCACGGCGCCTGCTGCAGATGTGCCTTGATGCGCGCGAGATCTTCGCTGGTGTGCATGACGCCCGGATGGGCGAATGCAGCGGTCACGCCCGTGGTGGTGGCCGGCACCGGGGCCGCGGGTTCGGCCGCATGGGCCATGCCGCAAGTCGCCGCCGCCATGACCAGCGACGCGAGGATTCGAAGGGGAGGGAATGCTTTCGGGAGCATGTCGACTGTCCGCGTGAGGGGAAGAGCCTATGTGCTGCAGGTTACGGCGCCCGTCACGGTCATGACGGGGCGGCGAGGTGTCATTTGAGGCCGGGTCTGCAAGCACAAGACGTCCATCACCTTGTGGGGCCGGGTGCCGGCACAGGCTGCGTGAAATACCGGCGTCCATTCGCGGACGCCTCGATCCGGCAGCGGACAGCGCCGCGCCGCGTCCGGCTTGGGTGGTGCGCGCCGGGCCTTGATCCACAACGTTTTTCGGGGCGATGACCCATTGGCACACCGCTTGCCATACGCCTTGCATGGATATCGCAAACCCGATCTATGGCATCCGCAGACGCCGCCGCCTGAAGCTGCTGGGCAGCGGCGCGGCAATGGCAGCCGTCGGGTTGGCCGCGCTGGTGTGGCGACTGGGCCCGGCCTTGCCGCTGGCCGAGCGCGGCAGCCTGTGGATCGATACCGTGCAGCAGGGCGACATGCTGCGCGAGGTGCGCGCCACCGGCAGCCTGGCGCCGCGCGAGATCCGCTGGCTGGCCGCCGCCACCCCGGCGCAGGTGGAACAGATCCTGGTATGGCCAGGTACGCCGGTGCAGCCGGACACGGTACTGATGCAGCTGTCCGATCCGACCGTGGAAGACGCCTTGCGCAATGCGCAGGCGCAAGTTGCTGCGGCCCAGGCCGAGGTGGCGGCCAGGCGCGCCGAGCTGGAATCGCAACTGCTCGACCAGCGATCCGCACTGGCGCAGGCGCAATCGGACTACGCCTCGGCCAAGATCAAGGCCGATACGGATGCCATCGCGATCGAGCAGCACCTGATCCCGCGCGTGCAGTTCGAGCAGGGCAGGATCGCCCTGAAGCAGCTGCAGGAGCGCACCCGGATCGAGCAGCAGCGCGTGGCTGCCTTCGTCGCCAGCATGCGGGCCCAGATCGAAGCGAAAGAAGCTGCGCTGGCACAGCAGCGCAGCAATCTCCAGCTGCGCCAGCGCCAGGCCGATGCGCTGCAGGTGAAGGCCGGCATCGCCGGCGTCCTGCAAGAGGTGGCCGTGCAGGAGGGCGCCCAGGTGGCCGCCGGCGCCAACCTCGCGCGCGTGGCCAAACCCGATGTGCTGATCGCGCGGCTGCTGGTGCCAGAAGTGCAGGCCAAGGATGTGGCGCTGGGCATGCCGGTCAGCGTGGACACGCACAACGGTCTGGTCGAAGGCAAGGTCGAGCGCATCGATCCGGCCGTGCGCAACGGCAGCGTGCAGGTGGACGTGGTGTTGGCCGGCAGGCTTCCGCCCGGCGCGCGGCCCGATCTCTCCGTGGATGGCCGTATCCGCATCACCGAACTGCATCACGTGCTGTCGGTAGGCCGTCCCGCGCTGGCCAAGGACGACGGCGACCTCAGCCTGTTCCGCCTCGATCCCGACGGCAACACCGCCACGCGCGTGCCGGTACGCATCGGTGTCGCCTCGGTGGATCGCGTCGAGGTTTTGCGCGGCCTGAAGGCCGGCGACCAGCTGATCCTTTCCGACACCAGCCAGTGGGACAAGTACGACCGCATCAAGCTGAAGTGAATCTCGACATCCGACTCTATCATCCGGCCCTCCGGGCCACCTTCTCCTGGAAGGAGAGGGAAACCGAAACTCCCAGCGTGGATCCAGCCATGACCGACACCGCCAACGTGATCACCCTGCGCGACCTGCGCAAGGTATTCCAGACCGATGAAGTGGAGACCCATGCGCTCAGCGAGGTGCATCTGAGCATCGCGCGCGGCGAGTACGTTTCCATTTCCGGCCCGTCCGGTTGCGGCAAGACCACTTTGCTGTCGATCCTGGGGCTGCTCGATACCGCCACGTCCGGCAGCTTCGTGCTGAACGGCCACGACGTCGCCACGCTCAACGCCGCGGAGCGCGCGCGCATCCGCAATGCGGAGATCGGCTTCATCTTCCAGGCCTTCAACCTGATCGGCGACCTTTCGGTGCAGGAGAACGTGGAACTGCCGCTCACCTACCGCAGCAGCATCGGCGCGGCCGAACGCCGCGCGCGCGTGCAGGAGGCGCTGGAGCGCGTGGGCATGGCGCATCGCATGCGCCACTACCCGGCGCAGCTCTCCGGCGGCCAGCAGCAGCGCGTGGCGGTGGCGCGCGCGCTGGTGGGGCGGCCGGCGATCCTGCTGGCCGACGAACCCACCGGCAACCTTGATTCGCGCAACGGCGAGGCGGTGATGTCGCTGCTGGACGAACTGCACAAGGGCGGCGCCACCATCTGCATGGTCACCCACGATGCGCGCTATGCGGAGCTGGCGCAGCGCAAGGTGCGCCTGTTCGACGGGCGCGTGGTCGACGAGGAAACCTTCGATCGCCTGCGCCGCGAGGACGAATCGCGGCTGGAGGCGCTGATCGGCCAGCGCATCGAGGTCGGCGCATGAACGTCTGGCTGGCCGAGCTGTGGCGTGCATGGCGCGCCAGCCTGCGCCGGCCCGGGTTCCTGTTGCTGGCGGCCGGCGTGCTGGCCCTGGGCATCGGCGCCTGCGCGGTGGCCTTCGTGCTGGTCGAGCAGGTGCTGCTCAAGCCCTTGCCGCTGTCGCAGCCGGAGCAGTTGATGGCGGCGGGCAAGCTGCGCCAGGGCTGGCCGCCGCGGATCTCCACGCGGCAGTACGCGGCGCTGCAGAAGCTGGATGGCGTGCAGTCGATCGGCCTGATGGCGTTCGCCACGCCGACCGTCAACATCATGAGCCGAGGCATGCCGCAGCGCGCGGCGGTGACCTATGCCGACCCGGGCCTGCTGCCCACGCTCGGCTTGCAACCGCAGCTCGGGCGCAACTTCATCGCGGGCGAGGAAGATTCGCGCGGGGCGCAGATCGTCATGCTCTCCCATGATTTCTGGGAGAGGCAATATGCCGGCGATCCGTCCGCCATCGGCCAGATCCTGAAAGTCGAAGGCACGCCGCACACGATCGTCGGCGTGCTGCCCGAAGCGTTGTCCCTGTCCAGTTACGGCGGCGACATCATGCTGCCGGCCGACCTGGGTCCCGATACCGCGGGCGACCAGCATCTCTATATCGCGGTCGTCCGCCTCGCCGCCGGCGCCAGTCCCGCCGCGGTGAACGCGCAGGTCGCGGCGCGGCTGCGGGCGGAGGCCGAGAGTTCCGGTACGGATCCCGCCCATCGTGCGCGTTTCGGCGTCCTCGGCTATCAGGCTTCGCTGCATGTGGGGGGCGCCCTCGTGCTGGTGCTGTTCCAAGCCGGTGCGCTGCTGGTGCTGCTGATCGCCGTCGTCAACGAGGCCAACCTGCTGTTCCTGCGCGCACTGGCGCTGCAGCGCGATACCGCCGTGCGCAGCGCCCTGGGTGCGCGGCATTGGCATCTTGCCTCGCCCTTGCTGGCCGAAGGCCTGCTGGTCAGCCTGTTCGGCACCGGGCTGGGCGCCTTGCTGGCCATGCTCGGCATCGCGATCGTGCGCAGCATCATTCCGCCCCAGCTCACCGGCGGCGAGCTGCACCTGGGCGTGCAAACCCTGTTGTTGATGCTGCTGGTGTCGCTGCTGGTGACGCTGGGCTCCGCGCTGCTCGGCATCTGGCGCGCACGCGCCATGGTGTCGTTCAACGACCTGCGCGAGGGCGGTCGCAGCGGCGGTACGCAACAGCAGGGGCGGCTCAATCGCGTGCTGGTGACGGCGCAGGTGATGCTGACGGCCGTACTGCTGTGCGCCTGCGGGATCTTCCTGCAGCAGGCCTGGAAGAATGCCCATCTTCAATGGGGCTTCGACGGCGCCAATGTGGCGACGCTGGCGCTGGCGCCCGTACAGGCCGACTACCCCGATGTGCGGTCGGTCAGTGCGTTGTCGCAGCGCCTGGTCGAGCGCATGCGCCAACTGCCGGGCGTGCTCGGCGCGGCCGCCAGCACCAGTTTGCCGGTGAATGATTTCTTCGGAACCTTCGGCACGCCGGCCCATGCGCCGGGCAACGAAGTGATAACCGTTCTGTATCGCGCCGTAGGAACGGACTATTTCCGCCTGTTCGGCATCCGCGCGCAGCGCGGACGCCTGTTCAGCACGGAGGACCGGCGCGGCAGCGAAGCCGTGGCGATCATCAGCCGAGCCATGGCCGAACGGCAGTACGGCGGCAACGCGCTGGGACAGCAGGTGCAGATGGACGACGCGGCTCATCCGGGCAGGCCGTGGACGGCGCGCATCGTGGGCGTGGTGGACGACACCTACCCCCGCTCGGACCGGGCCGGCGATCCACCCCCGACGGAGCTGTACGTGCCGCTGGAGCAAATGCCCGACGCGCTCCTGGCGAGCCTGCGCGTCAACGGCTCGATGCAATTTGCGCTGCGCGTGCGCGGCGATGTCTCCGGCTACGCCAAGGCCTTGCGCGAACTGGTCGCCACGGTGGCGCCGGAGCAGCCGATCGACGACGTGCGCAGCATGCGCTCGATCGTCGAGGAGAACATGAGCGGCTCGATGACCGGTATCTGGATCTGCGGCGTGCTGGCGGCGATGGCCTTGCTGCTCGCTGCCGCAGGCTTGTATGCCGTGATGTCGGTCGCGGTGACGGCGCGCGAGCACGAGCTGGGCGTGCGCGCCGCGCTGGGCGCGTCGCCGGTGCGCCTGGCGGCCGCGGTGCTGCGCGGCGGCATGGTCCAGGTGGCGGCCGGCCTGGCTTTGGGGCTGCTGCTGGCGGCGGCCTTTCCGCGCCTGTTCGCGGCCTCGTTCGCACAGCTCGGTACGGACGTATCGATCGGCCCATGGGTGGCGGGCGGCGTCTGCGCGGTACTGCTGACTTTCGGACTGCTTGCCTGCTTGATGCCAGCCGTTCGCGCTGGCCGGGTCCAACCGATGCGCGTATTGCAGGGGGACTGAATGAATATCTTGCTCATCGAAATCTGGCGCGCATGGCGCTCCAGCCTGCGCCGTCCCGGCTTCCTGTTGCTGGCGGCCGGCGTGCTGGCGCTGGGCGTGGGTGCGACCAGCGCCGTCTTCACCCTGATCGACACGGTGTTGCTGCGCTCCGTGCCGTATGCCGAGCCGCATCGGCTGGTGGCGTTGGGGCCGATGGCGCAGGGTTACGTGTGGAACATCTCGCCGCAGCAATACCAGCAGCTGGCCGGCCTGCCGGGCATCGGCTCGATGGGCATCTTCACCAACACGCCCGCCGCCACCAATATCGCCGGCTTCGGCGGGCCGGTGCAGGTAACGGCCATGGAGTTCGATCGCAGCCTGCTGCCCACGCTGCGCGTGAAGCCGTTGCTGGGACGCAACTTCGTCGCGCAGGAGGACCAGCCGAACGGTCCGCGGGCCGTGCTGCTCTATCACGGCTTCTGGCTGAGCCGCTTCGGCGGCAATCCGGCAGTGATCGGACAGACCATGGAAGTGGAGGGCGTGGCGCGCACCATCGTCGGCGTCCTGCCGGCGGACTTCAACCTGAGGCCGGCCGCGATTGCCTTGCCCATGGCCATCCGGCCGAACACGAAGTCCGACGGCGGCAACTACACCGCGGTAGCGAGGCTGGCGCCGGGCGCCACCACGGAGGCATTGGCCGCGCAGGTGAATACCCGGCTGCATGCGTTCTATGTGGCCCAGGGCGATGCCGTGTACAGCAGCGACCTCTGGTTGCGCACACAATTCGGTGCGCAGGACTTCGGCATGGCGGAGTATCAAGACCAGCGGGACATGGCACTGATGTGGCTGGCCTGCGCCACGCTGCTGTTGCTGATCGCACTGGTCAACCTCACTAACCTGATGATGCTGCGTTCCATAGGACGCCACCACGACGCCTCCGTGCGCGGGGCCCTTGGCGCGTCGCCGTGGCGGGTGGCGCTGCCTGCGGCGGCCGAGGGCGTGCTGATCGGCCTGGTCGGCATCCTGCTCGGCCAGGCGCTGGCTGCCCTGGGCCTGCTGGCCTTGCGCACCTGGGCGCCGGCCGGCGACTTGATGGCAGCACTGGCGCGCACCGGCGGCACGAATCTCGACGGGACTTCGTGGGCATTGGCGGTGGCGATCGGACTGTTCGGTGCGCTCGCCGCGACCTTGCTGAGCTGGCGGCATGGGCGAGCGACGCGGTCCATGGAAAACCTGCGCGACGGCGGCCGTGGCGGCTTCGGCCGACGCAGCGGCCGGTTGGGGCGCGCGCTGGTGATCGCGCAGGTGGCGCTGGCTTCCCTGCTGTTGTGCGCGACGGGCATCTTTCTGCGCAGCTTGCTCGACAACGCCAGGGTGGACCTGGGTTTCGATGCGCGCGGCGTGCTCATCTTCGATCTGGCGCCGGTCAAGGCGACCTATCCGGACGCGGCCTCGGTGCAGGCCTTGTCGCAGCAGGTCGTCGATCGGCTGCGCCTGATCCCAGGCGTGCGCCAGGCCGCCGCGGGCACCAATCCGCCGACCGGCGATTTCACCCAGCAATGGAACATGGGCGCGCTGCATCTGCCGGGCGGCGAGGAGTTCGCCGCACAGCTGCACGCCGCCGATCCGGACTTCTTCGGCGTGTTCGGCATACGCCTGCTGCAAGGCCGCGTGTTCACCGAGGGCGACCGGCGCGGCAGCGAAACCGTCGCCATCGTCAACCAGAAGTTTGCCGAGCTGCATTATCACGGCCACGCTCTGGGCCAGACCATCCAACGCCTGTCGGGCCCGGACATGGTCTCGGCACGCATTGTGGGCGTGGTCGCCAGCACTTATCAGATGGGCCCGGAAGACCCGCGTGGAGCGACGCCGGTCCTGTACCTGCCGATGGCGCAGATCCCCGAGGACGTGCTGCGCTCGTTCCGCATCTACGAACCGTTGCGCTTCGCCGTCAAGGTAGAAGGGGCGCCCGAAAATTATCGCGCGGCGGTGCAGCGGGCCGTGGCCGAAGTGGCGCCGCGCCAGCCGATCGATCACATAAGCAGCATGGCGTCGATCGTGCGCAACACCACCGTCGGCGCCGAGTTCAACCTCATGCTGATCGGCCTGCTCGGCACCCTGGCGCTGCTGCTGGCGGGCGTGGGCATGTATGCGGTGATGACGGTGGCGGTCGTCGCGCGCGAACACGAATTCGGCGTGCGCGCGGCGCTGGGAGCATCGCCGCGGCGCCTGCTGTGGCTGGTGCTGCGCGGCGGCATGCTGCAGATCGTGCTTGGCCTGTCGGCGGGCATCGTATTGGGCGCGGCCGGCTCGGGCCTGCTGCGTGCGGTGCTGGAGCAATTGGGGCGCAGCGTGCTCGATCCGTGGGCGATGCTTGCCACCTGCACCGTGCTGGTGACTGCCGGCGTACTGGCCTGCCTGTCGCCGGCGTGGCGCGCGGCCAGGGTGGCGCCAGTGCGCGCCTTGAAGGGCGAGTGACTTCGGCGGCGGGCCACGGGCCTTCGCCTTCGACGACGATGGATCGCTACACTGAAGGAATGAGCAAAGACATGTCGCGCGAATCGACACCCACCATCCTGCTGGCCGACGATCAGGCCGATGTGCGCGAAGCCTTGCGCCTGTTGCTGAAAGCCGAGGGCATCGCCAGCGTGGGCGTGGCCGATCCGGCCGCCGCGCTGGAAGCGGTGCGCAAGCGCGAGTTCGCCTGCGCCCTGATCGACTGCAATTACTCGCGCGACACCACGTCGGGCGAGGAGGGGCTGGATCTGCTCGAGCGCCTGCGCCAGCTCGCGCCGGAGCTGCCGGTGGTGGCGATGACGGCGTGGGGCAACGTGCCGCTGACGGTGGCCGCCATGCGCCAGGGCGCTGCCGATTTCATCGAGAAGCCGTGGGACAACGCGCGGCTGCTCAGTGTGCTGCGCACGCAGATCGCGCTGGCCGAGGGGATGCGCCGGCAGCGCCGGCTGGAAGCGGAAAACAGCCTGCTGCGGGGGGATGCGGGCGAGACCTTCATGGCCGAGTCGCCGGCGATGCGCCGCGTGCTCGCCCTGATCGAACGCATCGCGCCCAGCGACGCCAATGTGCTGGTGCTGGGCGAGAACGGCACCGGCAAGGGCGTGGTCGCCCAGCTGCTGCACCAGCGCTCGGCGCGCGCGGAACGCTCGCTGGTCAAGGTGAACATGGGCGGCATCGCCGAAAGCGTGTTCGAGTCGGAGATGTTCGGCCATGTGCGAGGCGCCTATACCGACGCCAAGAGCGAGCGCATCGGCCGCTTCGAACTGGCCGACGGCGGCACGCTGTTCCTCGACGAGGTCGGCAACGTGCCGGCGGCACAGCAGCCGAAGCTGCTGCGCGTACTGGAGGACGGCGAGTTCGAACGGCTGGGTTCCTCGCGGACGCAGAAGGTGGACGTGCGGCTGGTGTCGGCCACCAATGCCGACCTTGCCGCCGACGTGGCAGCGGGCCGTTTCCGCAAGGATCTGCTGTATCGCCTCAATACGCTGGAAGTGCGCCTGCCGCCGCTGCGCGATCGTGCGGAAGACATCCTGCCGCTCGCACGCGCCTTTCTCGCCCGCAGCGCGCAACGCTATGGGCGCCAGGGTTTGCGACTGGCGTCTTCGGCCGAGCGCGCCCTGGCCGGCTGGCGCTGGCCCGGCAACGTGCGTGAGCTGCAGCACCTGATGGAGCGCGCCGCGCTGCTGGCCGAGCATGACGAAGTGGGTGCATCCGCGCTGGCCTTCGGCGAGGCCGCGGCACAGACGCCGGCGGACCTGGACGGCATGACGCTGGAGCAGGCCGAGGCGCATCTGGTGCAGCGCGCGCTGGAGCGCTACGACGGCAATCTGCAGCGCGCCGCCGATGCGCTGGGCATCACCCGCCAGTCGCTCTACCGGCGGCTGGACAAGCACGACCTGCGCGACGCGGCCATCGATGCCGAGTGAACACGCCGCGCAGCGTGCCAGCCGCATACCGCGCTTCGAGCAGCGCGTGCTGCTCGGCAGCGTGCTGGTGGCGCTGCCTGCACTGCTGGCAGCGTTGACGCTGGTCCTGGTGCGCTGGGAGGAGCCGCGGCGCTGGGCCTGCATCGCCATCGCCATCGTCGCCACCGCATGGCTGGCGCGCTGGCAGTACCGGCGCGTGGTGTTTCCGCTGTACACGCTGTCGGGGCTGCTGGAAGCGCTGCGCCAGGGCGACTACAGCCTGCGCGGCGTGCAGGGCGGCGTGCTGGGCGACGCGATCTACGACATCAATGCCTTGGCCGAGCGGCTGCAACGCGAGCGGCTGGAATTCGAGGAATCCTCATACCTGCTCGGCAAGACGCTGGCGGCGCTGGACAGTGCGGTCTTCGTGTTCGACGACGGCCATCGATTGCGCCTGCTCAATCCGGCCGCGCAGCGCCTGCTGGATGCCGAGCGTCACCAGCTGTTCGGCCTGAGCGCCGCAGAGCTCGGTCTGGCCTCGCTGCTGGAAGGACCGGCTGCGCGGGTGCTCACGCATGTCTTTCCGGGCCGCAACGGGCGTTTCGAGATCCGCCATGCGCCGCTGCGCAGCGGCGGCCGCGGCGGCCAGCTGCTGGTGGTCAACGACGTCAGCCGCGTGCTGCGCGAAGAGGAGCGCGCCGCGTGGCAGCGCCTGCTCAGGGTGCTGGGCCACGAGGTGAACAACTCGCTCGCGCCGATCCAGTCGATGGCAGGCACGCTGGCCACGCTGGCTGCGCGCGAGCCGCTGCCCGAAGACTGGCGCGAGGATTTCCGCGGCGGGCTGGAACTGATCGGCCACCGCGCCGAGGCGCTCGGGCGCTTCCTCTCCAGCTACAGCAAGCTGGCGCGCCTGCCACCGCCGCAGCCGCGTACCGTGGAGCTCTCCACGCTGGTGGCCAAGGTGGCGAAGCTGGAGCAGCGGCTGGCGGTCAGCGTCGAAGCCGGCGAGCCCTTGAGCCTGCAGGCCGATCCCGATCAGCTCGAGCAGGCGCTGATCAATCTGCTGCGCAATGCCGTGGAGGCGACGCTGCCGCATGGCGGCGTACGGCTGCGCTGGAAGCAGGATGGCGAGCGCGCCTGCATCGAGGTAGAGGACGACGGTCCCGGTCCGCCGCCCAGCGACAATCTGTTCGTTCCGTTCTTCACCACCAAGCCTGGCGGCTCCGGAATCGGCCTGGCGCTGGCGCGGCAGATCGCCGAGGCGCACGAGGGCGGGGTGGCGCTGCTTGCGCGCGAGGATGCGCGTGGCGCGGTCGCACGGCTGTGGTTGCCGGTGAGGTCGCCGGCGGGCACTGCAGAGCCTGGCGACAGCGTCGAGTAAGCATTTATCGATGGCAGATGGGCGGGTATTTCGCCGCTGATTATCGAGAGCAGGGTGCGCGCATGGCGGCGGACTATTCCTGGCGTCTCGATATGCGGATTATTCACGCCATTTCCACACAGTTGCGTGATAGCTTCGAAAAGCTATCGGGGAATCCAGGAATTCATTTCAGTCGGCCAGGATCGGCCTCAGCTGCGTTGCGTCATGGCGCCGGATTTTCCGGCGCTTCATTGGCATTTTTATTGGCTGGCTTGACTCTCTGGCTTCGTGCCGGCGTGTTTCCACGTGCCTTTTTCCCAGCAATCGGGCGGCGGTTCGATTGGCGGCGGGTCTTGTGCGTCCATTTTCAGATGGACGAATGAGGCGGTCGGTACGCCGTGCTTTTTAATAATCGAATCTCAGCGAAATAAATGCCGTCCACTGCATCTCTTCAACAAGGAAGGAATCCATATGCGCATTAAAACTCTCCGTCTGGGTTGTCTGTCGGTGTGCGGCGCGCTGTCGCTGGCTGCCATGTCGTATGCGGGTGCCGCGTTCGCGGCGCCGGTCACCGGAACGGCCAAGGTCAGGCTGACCCAGGTGTTCGCCACGCTGCAGAACGGGCAGCCCGATACCAAGCCCGAAGATATCGCCGCCTGCCGCAAGCAGGTGTCGTCGCCGAACTCCCGCTATCTCGGCATCACCGTCAGCACGCGTTATTCGGTCGATCCGCAATCGCTGATCATGAGCGCCGAATCGACGCTGCCGTCGCCGCACGCCACGCAGCCGCTGGTGCTCACCATCAAGCTGTCGCCGCTGGGCATCGCGGGCCAGTACGCATTCGGCGCCTTCCGCCCGACGGCGCTGCCGGACACCTACGTGCTGTTCTCGATGGGAACCGACTTCAAGGGAGCGAAATCGCAGATCCTGGTGCTCAACGAGGGCAAGGAATACAACTGCCTGGTCACCAGCGACCCGAAGCCGTTCGAAGGCGGCTTGAGCGCGAAGCTCGGGGCCGACCAGAAGTAAGGATAGCGGCCGCACGCGCGCTTCATGGCGCCTGCAGACAGAAGGCGCGCCATGCATTTGCATGGCGCGCCCGCTCCAGGCCGGCCCGTACCCGCCCTGCCTTCGATGCCAGCGGCGATGCTGGTCGAGGAACTTCAATGCAAGGGCTGACACCTCGTCGCTCTTCGTATCCATGGCGAAGTGGCCTGCCTCGAAGACATGGATTTCCGCGCCCTTGACATCCTGCCGGTGAGCCAACGCCCCCTCGACGGTAAAGGATGGATCGTACTTGCCCTCCAGGACAAGCAGCGGCTGCTGCTGCTCGCGCAGGTAGGCCTGCCATGTGGGGTAGGCAGCCACGTTGGTGCGATAGTCGTAGAACAGGTCTTCCTGGATACGATCCTGGCCGGGGCGGCAGAGGAAGGCCGACTCGTCGGTCCAGGCATCGGGATCGTACTGCTCCGGATGGGGATCGTTGCCGAGATGCCGCTGCCTGGCGGCCTCGGGCGAAATGAGGTTGGCGCGGAGCTTTTCGACATGCGCGCCGCGATTCGCCCAATACTGCCGTCGCGTTTCCCACAGGGAGCCAAGCCCCGCCTCGTGCGACACCGCGTTCTGCACGATGATGGCGTCGACACACCGGTCGCGCCGACACACTGCTGATCTGGCGCGAAAGCTATGACGTTCCTGCCTTCAGGAACCTGCAGGCGGAGCTTGGCGCCGAACGGTGAAATCGACGCCAGCCAGATGCGGTGCCGATTCGGCAGCAGGGATTTCACCAGCTTCCGGTTAAGTGCTGTCCGCGATATCCGTATTCACCGGAGCCATGCCCGAACACATCATGTGCCGCAAGCAGGTACGGCCGAAACGCCACGGCGCCGCGACCGATGACTTGTGGCCACGCTGTTTTCCCTTTCTCTGGAATCGAACATGAAACTCAAGAACAAGGTCGCCTTTATCACGGGCGGCACGTCGGGCATCGGGCTGGAAACGGCAAAGCTGTTCCGCGCCGAAGGTGCCCAGGTGGTCATCGTGGGCTCCAACGCAGAACGCCTGGCCGAGGCTGGCAAGGAGTTGGGCGGAGAAGTGCTGCTGGTGTCGGCGGATCTGCGCAAGGTGGAGGATATCGAGCATGCAGTAGAGCAGGCGAGGGCGGCCTTCGGCCGCATCGACATCGTGTTCGCCAATGCCGGCGCCAGCACCGTGGCTCCGCTGGAAGCCATCACGCCGGCCTATGTCGAAGAAAACGTGGCACTGAACTTCGCCGGCGTCCTCTTCACGATCCAGAAGACCGCGCCGCTGGTGCCCAAGGGCGGCAGCATCATCGTCACCACCTCGTTCCTCAACACGGTAGGCAAGCCCGGCCTGTCCGTGCTCGCGGCAACGAAGGCGGCTGCACGTTCGCTGGTCCGCACGCTGGGCGCGGAGCTCGCGCCGCGTGGGATTCGGGTCAATGCGGTCAGCCCGGGCACGATCGCCACGCCGTTCTACAGCAAGATCGGCCTGACCGATGCACAGCTGACGGAGGTCGCCGCCGCCTTGACGGAGCAGGTCGGGCTGAAGCGCTTTGGCGATCCGGCCGAGGTGGCCAAGGCCGTGCTGTTCCTTGCCAGCAATGACTCCTCGTATACCACCGGCGTGGAACTGGTCGTCGACGGCGGCCTGACGCAGTTCTAATCCGCGTGGCGCTTCGCCGCGGCAGGCCCGGCGAAACAGCAGCGAAGGCGGCCGCCGCATGGCCGCCTTCGCTGCGTTTTTCATGGCGTCTTGCCGAAATGCGCCAGCGATTCACGCAGCCTCGGCGCCGCGAAATCGATGAAGCGGCGCAGCTTCATGGGCATGACGTTGCGCGAGACATGAACCATGTGCACCGGCACCGGCTCGACCTCGAACTGGCTGAGAATGACCCGAAGCGTGCCCGCGGCGACCGCCTCGGCGACGTCATGCTCCAGCAGCAGGGTGGGGCCGAGGCCTGCGACGCACGCATCAGTGGCGGAATCCGGCGCAGTCACTTCAAGCCGCGGATTGACCGCAACGATGGTCGGCTCGTTCGAGCCAGGCATCCGGAAACGCCAGGGCGAGAGATACGGACTGTTGAAAACTACGCATGGCACCCTGGCCAGATCTTCCGGGTGCTGCGGAACGCCATGCGTGGCCAGGAACCCGGGGCTGGCGCAAACCACCGCACGCAGCGCGCCCACCCGCGTCGCCACCAACGAGCTGTCCGGAAGTTTCCCGATACGCACCGCCAGATCCACGCGTGCATCGATCAGGTCGATATTGCGATCCGACTGAATCAGGCTCACCTTGATCGCCGGGAACTGCGCCAGGAACGCATTGATCACCGGCAGCACGTGCAGCCGGCCGAACTGCACCGGTGTGGTGATGACCAGCTCCCCGCGCGGCGTGGTGAACTCGCCCTTGGCGTCGCGCTCCTGCTCGTCGACCTGGTCGAGAATGCGGCGCGCGGCGGCGACATACGCCGTCCCTGCATCGGTCAAGGCCAATTTGCGGGTGGTGCGGATCAGCAATCGCGTACCGAGCGCATCCTCCAGCTGGGTGACATTGCGCGTCAGCGTGGAGACGGGAATCTGCAAGGCCCTGGCTGCGGCGGAGAGACTTCCCCGGTCGACGGCGGCCAGCAGCATGGTCATGACTTCGAGACGGTCCATGGGCACACCATGCCTGATCGGTGACGCGAGTCTATAGGCATTGCTGGCGAGCAAGAAGCAAGCATTGGACGCCGATCATCTGCTCGAATTTCGCGAAGGTGTTCTCCAGCATCGATACGTAGTGCGAGGGCATCCACCGCAATAACGTTTTGTTGGAGCAGCCGCACCGTCGCTCGCCTTGTATCGGTGAGCATCGCCGACCTGACCACTTTCCTGTGAGAGATTGAAATGCCGAAAATAAAAATCAGCGCCGCTCTTGGCGCTGCCATGACGATTGCGATGACCTGTCCTGCGCCAGCCCGGGCGCAGGTCTCGATGAGTGGCTACGTGCTGCCGATGAATCTGGCACTGGAAGGAGCGCTCGAAGCGGAGCGTACTTGCAGCGCGCAAGGCTACCGGGTGACGGTTACGGTGGTCGACGTGGCGGGCACGCCTCAAGTCGTGCTGCGCGGCGATCACGCGACGATACACACGAAGGATTCCGCCTACCGCAAGGCCTACACCGCCGTCACGATGGGCCCGATTTTTCACTTGGATCGCACGAGCCAGTTCCTTGAGCTGCTCGGGAAATATCCAAGCCTGGCGGCTCAGTCACTGGCGTCGACCCCCAATGTCACCACCTTGCCGGGTGGTATGGCGGTCAAGCGCGGCGACGAGATCGTGGCCGGCATCGGGGTGGGTGGCTCGCCGGGCGGCGACAAGGATGAGGTATGTGCGCAAGCCGGCGTGGCGAAGATTGTCGAAAAGCTGCAGAACTAGGTAATAAGGACGGGGCGACCAAAAGCAGAAATGGCATCTGCCACCAGTGACGACAGATGCCTCAAGCGATCGGTCGTGGCGCGCTCAGTTTTCGCGGATCGATCACGATATGCCTGATCCGCTGCCGCTTCCACGTATAGACGATATGCACCAGGCCATCGGCGGTCTGGATGACCGCCGGGTACGAGAACTCGGCGCCCGGCGTGTCCTCCAGGTCGAGCACCTTGCGCCAATGCTCGCCATCGTTGGAAACCGCGATCGATAGCTGGCCACGGCCATCCCACCACTGCGCACCGTGCAAGGTAGGGTTGTAGACGATCAGCGAACGGCCATCCGCGAGCACTACCGCGTCGATGCCCGAGTTGGGATTGGGCAGGTCCAGCAGGCGCAGCGGCGACCAGTGGCGGCCGCCATCGCGGGACCAGGTACTGAAGATCTTGTCCTGCTTGCTGCGCCCGATCGCCTGCAGAGATCCGTCGCGGTGCAGCAGCAACGATGGCTGGATGGCTTCGATGGGCTGCTCGCCCACCGGCGGCGCGAGGAGCTGCCAATGGGCGCCATCATCGGTGGAGCGTTCGAAGTGCACGGCCCAATGCTCGCCCTCGGTGCTGGACGGACTGACGATGGTGCCGTCGGCCAGCTGCACCGGCTTGTTCTTGATCGGCCCGAGCACGCCATCGGGAAGCCGCCGGGGTGCCGACCAATGCGCGCCATCGTCATCGGAGGTCTTGAGCATGCCCCACCAGTGCTGCGGGTCGGGGCCGGCCTTGTAAAAAAGCATCAGCTTGCCGCCGCGGCTGCGGAACAACACCGGATTCCAGGTCGGAACGCGCGTCCCATCCGCCTGCACGCCATTGGCGACCTCGACCGGAGCCGACCATTGCCCGGCCCACTGCCGCGATATCCAGATGCCTACGCCAGGATCGCGCTCCTGCTTGCCGCCGAACCATGCGGCGACCAGTCCGGACGGCGTCTGCACCAGCGTTGCCGCATGACTTTGCGGCGTGGTCTGCACGGCGCCGATGAATTCGCTCGTGCGAATGGCCGGTGGCGTGGAAGGGGAGGCGGCCTGCATGGGCGATGCGAACAACATGCACACCAATCCAGTCAGGACCATGCCAGCCCGTAAAACCCATGTGCTTTCCATCAAAACTCGACTCGAAGGGCGCAGGAAGATGTCGCCCGGCATGACGCCGGCCAAGTACCGAAGTATGCGATATCGATACGGCGCATGCGCCTACCTGGCGTACCTCTTCGCGCCGGCGACGCAGACCACGGCGCCGAGCGTCACTACCAGCATCGTCCAGCTCACCTTTTCGTGGAGCAGCAGGGCGGCCAGGCCAAGGCCCATGAAGGGCTGAAAAAGCTGGAGCTGCCCGACCGCCGCGATACCTCCCTGCGCCAGGCCGCGGTACCAGAACACGAAGCCGATCAGCATGCTGAAAAGCGAGACATAACCCAGCCCGATCCAGGCGGACATGCGCGCCTGGCTCAGGGAGGCGGGCATGGTCAGCACGGTCACCAGCAACATCACCGGCAGCGACAGCACCAGCGCCCAGCTGATCACCTGCCAGCCGCCCAGGGTGCGCGAAAGGTGTGCGCCTTCCGCATAGCCCAGGCCGCACACGACGATGGCGGACAGCATCAGCAGATCGCCCTGCAGCGACGCCTCGACGCCGCCCATCAAGGCATAGCCGACGACGAAGGCGCTGCCGAGGGCGGAGAACAGCCAGAACGCCGGCCGAGGACGCTCGCCACCGCGCAGCACCGCGAAGACCGCCGTACACAGCGGCAACAAGCCGACGAAGATGATCGAATGCGCCGAGGTGACATGCCGCAGGGCCAGGGCGGTCAGCAGCGGGAAACCGATCACCACCCCCAGCGCGGTCAGCGCGAGGGAAGGCACATCCGCGGCCTTCGGGCGCGGCTGCCGGAGCAGCAGAAGAAACGCAAGGGCAAGCAGCGCGGCAATGGTCGCGCGTGCGCAGGTCAGGAAGGTCGGATCGAAATCCGCGACCGCAGCGCGCGTGGCCGGCAAGGATCCGGCGAAGATCGCCACGCCGATAAAGCCGTTGATCCAGCCGTTCGTTGTTTTTTCCATCGATGAATCCTTCGGTTGTCGACTTGGATGGGACATCGACAGGCCTTGGCCCTGCCAGTCACAATCAACAACAATCGACAGGAACCGTTATGGCTTTCTGCCCATGACAGTTGGAGAGGCCATGGAACGAAGCGGAACGCGGATCAAGGCCGTGATGGCGGAAATCCGCTCACGAATCGCCTCAAGGATCTACATGCCGGGCACCCGGCTGCCATCCGTTCGCGCACAGGCGCGGGCCATGCAGCTGTCGGTCTCCACGGTGCTGGAGGCCTATGAGCGCCTGGCGGCCGAGGGAATCATCGCTTCCCGTCGAGGGTCGGGCTTCTACGTGACCGGGCCAGCCGCTCCGCTTGCGTTGACCGAGATCGGCCCCCGGCTCGATCGGGAAGTCGACCCGCTGTGGGTCTCGCGCCAGTCCCTGGAAGCGAATGCCACCGTACTCAAGCCGGGATGCGGCTGGCTACCTCCCGCCTGGCTGTACGAAGCGGGCATGCGCCGCGCCCTGCGCTCGCTGGCCAGAGCGGATGCACTGGAGTTGACGGAATACGCCACGCCACTGGGGCATCCGGGGCTGCGCCAATACCTCTCCCGGCGCATGGCCGTCTCCGGCATCGAGGCTGCGCCCGAGCGGATCCTGCTGACGGAGTCGGGGACCCAGGCGATCGACCTGATCTGCCGGTTCCTGCTCGAGCCGGGCGACACCGTCCTGGTCGACGATCCGTGCTATTTCAATTTTCACGCCTTGCTCAAGGCGCATCGCGTGCAGGTCATCGGCGTGCCGTATTCGCCGAACGGGCCGGATATGGAGAAATTCGATGCCGCCCTGCGGGAGCACTCGCCTCGTCTCTACATCACCAATTCGGGCATCCACAATCCGACCGGCGCGGCACTCTCGCCGGTCACGGCCCATCGATTGCTGAAACTCGCCGACAGCTCGGACCTGGTCATCGTCGAGGACGACATTTTTGCCGATTTCGAGCTCAGCCCCGCGCCGCGCCTGGCCGCCTTCGACGGGCTGGCGCGAGTGATCCATATCGGCAGCTTCTCCAAGACGATCTCGGCCTCGTTGCGCTGCGGCTATATCGCCGCGCGAGGCGACTGGATCGAAAGTCTTGCCGACTTGAAGATCGCCACCTCGTTCGGCGGCGGGCGCCTGGCTGCCGATGTCGTGCTCAGGGCATTGACCGACAGCGGTTATCGCCGGCACATGGAAACGGTCCGGCTGCGCCTGGCCGAAGCGATGGACAAAACGGTGGCCCGGCTCAAGGCCATCGGCATCGAGCCGTGGCTGCTTCCGCCGGCGGGCATGTTCCTCTGGTGCCGGCTGCCGCGCGACATGGATGCCGCGGCCATCGCGCGAACATGCCTGGCCGATGGCGTCGTGCTCGCGCCGGGCAACGCCTTCAGTCAATCCCTGAGTGCCCGCGACTTCCTGCGCTTCAACGTGTCGCAGTCGACAGATCGGCGAGTCTTCGACGTCCTGGCGCGGGCGCTTGCCGGCGCACAGGCGTAAGCGTGCGGATTCGATAGAACGCGATGTCACGGATGGCGCGCGTCGGCCCGGCGCTCACCATATCCGCACCTGTTCACCGTCTGGCCGCAGCATGGCATCGCCCGCCTTGCACTGAAACGCTTGTGCAAACGCCGGTACGTTGCCGAGCGTGCCGATGATGCGCTCATGCGGCGGGGCATGCGGATTGCTCGCCAGGTAGACCAGGGTCTGCTGTTCGCGCATGCGGGCGCGCCAGATCCGCGCGAAGGCGAGGAAGAAGCGCTGGTCCTGGGTATAGGCGTCGATGCGGCGACCAGCCTCGGCGGGGTTGGCCTTGAGCGCGGCTTGCAGGGCGTCGTAGGCGATGTGCACACCGCCTAGATCCGCGATGTTCTCGCCCAGGGTGAGGCGGCCATTGATGTGGACATCGGGATGGCCCGGCAGCGGCGCATAGGCGCCGAACTGGCGCACCAGCGCCTCGGCGCGATCGTTGAAGCGGGCATTGTCCTGCGGCGTCCACCAGTCGGCCTGGTTGCCTTGTCCGTCGAACTGGCGGCCGGCATCGTCGAAGCCATGCGTGGCTTCATGGCCGATGGCGGCGCCGATGCCGCCGTAGTTGATGGCGTCGTCGCCGTCCGGGTAGAAGAACGGCGGCTGCAGAATCGCGGCCGGAAAAGTGATGCTGTTGTCCTGCGCGCGGTAGAACGCATCGACCGTCTGCGGCAACACGCTCCAGCGGGCGCGGTCGGTCGGCTTGCCGATGCGCGCCATCGCGTCGCGGTGATTGAAGCGCGCCAGCGCACGCACGTTCGCGTAGTAACCGGTCGGAGACAGGTCCAGGCCGGACCAGTCGCGCCAGCGATCGGGATAGCCGACCTTCGGCACGAAGGCCTGCCATTTGGCCAGGGCGCGCGCCTTGGTGGCATCGCTCATCCAGTCCAGCGCCTCGATGCGCGCCTTGAGCGCCGCCAGCAGCCGCGTGACCAGGGCCTGCGCGCGCCGCTTGGCCTCAGGGGAAAACGTGCGCGCGACATAGAGCTGGCCCATCGCCTCGCCCATCTGCGCATTGACGGTGCCGAGCACACGCTGCCAGCGGGGCTTGTCCTGCTGCTGGCCGGTGAGTGCGCGTCCATGGAAGTCGAAGGCGGCATCCTGCAACGCCTGCGCGAGGTAGGGCGCCGCATCATCCAGCGCGTGGAAACGCAGATAGGCCTGCCACTGCGTCAGCGGCGCGGTGGCCAGCAGGCGATCGAAGCCGGCGAAGAATGCAGGTGGCGCGAGCGAGAACTCGGCACGCGCGGGCAGGCCTTGCGCGGCGAGGAACGGCGTCCAGTGGAAGTGCGGCGTGAGGCGGTCCGCTTCGGCCGCGCGCATCGCATGGAACTGATTCGCCGGCTGTCGAGCCTCCACTGGCGAAGGCGTCACCTTGGCCAGCGCGGCCTCCAGCGCCAGCGCACCATCCGCGGATTGTTCGGGCGCGGCATCGCCCGCCAGGCGGAGCAGGCGGATCACATAGGCGCGGTAGGCCTCGCGCTCTCGCGCATAACGCGCATCGACGTAATAGTCGCGGCTGGGCAAGCCCAGCGCGGCGGGCGACGCGGCCCCGATCTGCCGCCGCGCATCGCGAAAATCGCCCTGTACATCGAAGGCGAACACGAACGGCTGGCCGTCGGAAGCCGCGCGGACCAGGAAGTTCGCCGTGTCTTCGGGTGTCTTCAGCCGGGCGATGGCATCAAGGGTAGGTCGAAGCGGTGCCAGACTGGCGCGCTCGATCGCCGCGGCATCCATGCCCGAACGATAGAGCAGGCCGAGCTGACGCCTGGCGACATCGCCATCAGCCGGATTCGACGCGCCGGCCGCCTGCTCGGCGATGTCGTGCTGCACGCGCAGGCTTTCCAGCGTGAGCTGGTCGAACACGCCCCAGCGCACTTCGTCCGCGGGAATCGGATGAGCCGCCAGCCAGCGCGCATTGACGAAGCGATCGAAATCCGCGCACGGCGCTGTCGAGCGTTCCAGTTCGGCCGTATCGAAAGGAGGCGTCTCGGTAGCGGATGTCGATGCGGCGAAGAAGGCGATGCTGGCGAACACGAGGATGGAAAGCGGGCGGCGCAGGAAAAGCATGCATGTTCCTTTGGCGTGAATCTGTTCGACGGCGATGGCTGCGGGGCGCCGGTCAGCCGCGCCGCGCGGCCTCGATCGCGGCGATGTCGATCTTGCCCATCGTCATCATGGCGTCGAACGCGCGCTTGGCCGCAGCAGGATCCGGATCGGTGACGGCCGCGATCAGGGCTCGCGGGGTGATCTGCCAGGAAAGGCCCCACTTGTCCTTGCACCAGCCGCAGGCGCTGGGGCTGCCGCCGTTGTCGATGATGGCGTCCCACAGGCGGTCGGTTTCGGCCTGGTCGTCGGTCGCGACCTGGAACGAGAACGCCTCGCTGTGCTTGAACATGGGGCCGCCGTTCAAGCCCAGGCAGGGGATGCCCATGACCGTGAACTCCACCGTCAGGACATTGCCCTGCTTGCCGTCCGGGTAATCGCCCGGCGCATGATGGACGGCGCCCACGGCGCTGTCCGGGAACGTCTTGGCGTAGAAGGTCGCGGCCTCCAGGGCGGCGCCGTCGTACCACAGGCAGATGGTGTTCTTGCTGGTCATGCGGGTTCTCCTGGTCCGGGCTGCTTCGAGGGTGGGAAGGATGCCTTCCTTACCTGCGACGAACGAAGCGGGCAGGAATCGACATCGCCCTTGCCAGGCCATACCCGGCATCGTCATTGGAGATGTCGAGCCAGGGTACGAATGCAGCTACGGCAAATCCTTGAGCCGTTGCTCGGCCGCGGCCTTCAGCTGCTGCCGCGCCGACCCGTCCACCGACGGATCGCGGTCGAGCAAGGCCAACTCCTGCTTCGAGGCCTCCCGCGCCCTGTCCTTTTGCCCGAGGGCCAGATACCCGTCCGCCAGGCTGTCCTGCGCATTGGCCGATGTGGGATGCGACCAGGCGACCAGATCGAACAGCACCAGCGCGATCTCGGGGCGCTTCGCTTTCAATTCGTCGTACGCCCGATTATTGAAGGCATCCTGGTCGACGCAACGTTCCAGCGGCTCGCCCGCGCAAGCGGCCTGGTACATCGGCTTGAGCGCCGCTGCCTTGCCTTGCTGCGCCAGCGCGATCACGTCCGTGAGGCCGGGCGGTACGGGCAGGGCGTTTTCATGGCGTGATGAAGCGACTGTTCCGGACTTCAAAAGGCCAGCCAGCTGCGTGGCAGCAGCGGCATCGCCCTGGACGTGTTCGTCAAGGAAGGCGAGCACGACCCGGGCCGACAGCTCATAGCCTTGCCGCGCCGTCGCGCGGGTCCAGCCGGTGCCGTTGTATTCGGCCTTGGTTGGCAGATGCATCGCGTCTGCCGTCATGGAGAACGAAGTGAAATCGCTGTGGTGCATCAGATTGAGCTGCACATAGGTGCGATCGGCATAGCGCATGCTGTCGATCGGCGCGAAATTCAGGTCCGCCGACTGCATGCCTTGCCGTCGGCGCAGGTCGAGCAGCGCATACCGCGACGCCTTCGGATCGAACCCGTTCGCACCGGTGAGCGCGGTTTCGTTTCCCTTGAACGCGTAGGTGCCGTCCATCGCCACCACGGCCGTGACATTGCCGTTGCGCTGCCCCAGCAACACCGCCTGGATCGCGCCAAGACTGTGACCGGCGACGCCGATATGGTCGCAATCGACATCCTTAGCCTGGCAGAGCGTGGCGATGGCGAATTCCAGGTCGCGTACCCCGGCTTCCGTATTGGCATGGGTGCGGGCAGGCGCCATCTCATCGACGTCATGCCCCAGCAAGGACACGCTGGCGACCGCGTAGCCGTGGCTCGCCAGATATTCGGCAAGCACCACGTTGACGTTGATGTCGGCGCTGAGGCCTCCGGCCAGGAGCACCAGGGGATGTCGCTCAGGCGTTGGCTTGGCATCGAGGTGGCCAGCCATGGGCATGCCGACGAGCTGCTTTGTAGCTTCGGCGGTGAAGGGTTCGCCGATGCTGTCGCGGTTGCGCAGCAACATTTCGTCGTTCAAAGTGGAGAACGCCGCCGGCGCGCGTTGCTCGACATAGTCCCCCAGGCGCATGGGTCCGGATCGGGTCGGAGCCGCCGGATACCAGACGTTGATCTGGATCGGCCGGCCGTTTCGGTCCGGTGTAAATGTGCCGTCCAGCGCGCGGGTCTGAATCCAGGTCCGGCTCCGGTCGACCTTAAATAGGCGGCGGAAGCCGACCGTGTCCTGGCCTGGGGCAAGTGTTCCCCATAGGGGCGGTGCAGCGGCCTGGGCACCATCGGCCATCGCCGCGCCGCAGACAGTGCTCAACAGCCAGGCCGTTGCGATACTCCAGCAGATCGCCCTCATGATCCTCTCCCCCGCGAATCGTTGTCCCGAGGTCAACCCAGGTTCCCAGCGAAGTCTTTCACCGGGGCGGGCAGGGCGGGCGTGCCGGAAGTAGGTGGGACCAACGGCAGGGTTGGACACCCGGGGAACCTGGGTCATTCGCCTGGCTTTGCGCCGGCGGCTGCAACATCAGATGGACAAGTCGGCAAGACAGCTCGTCATCAACCACATAGAAGGCCACCGATCCATGACGCTCGAATGCATCAACCCGAAGGATCTGCCCACACCGCAAACGTATACGCAAGTCATCGTCGCGACAGGCACGAGGATGGTATTCGTCGCTGGCCAGGAGCCTGAAGACATCCACGGCAAACTCGTCGGCCAGGGCGATCTGGCGGCCCAGGCGCGCCAGGTGTTCGCCAACCTCGGCCGCGCGCTCGCAGCCGCGGGAGCCGAGCCCAGGCATGTCGCGAGAATCACGATCTATGTCGTCGACTACCGGCGCGACGAACACCTGTCGATCATCGAGGCAGCCCGGGTGGCACTGTTCGGCGATCACAAGCCGGTCGACACGCTGATCGGCGTGGTGGCGCTATCGCCCGGTTATCTGATCGAGGTCGATGCGATCGCGGTGGTCGACGGTTGAGAACGGCGCCGTCGATGCAGCGCCGTCAGTGCGAGTCGCCGGCCACATCCGAACCGCTGCCGCCGACCAGGATGTCCAGGTCGGCGCCCAGGTGTGCCTGCTGCACGTGGTCGACGTACAGCTTCGCCCATCCGCGCTCGGGCGGCGGCGGCGCTTTCCATGCGGCGCGGCGCCGCGCCAGTTCGTCGTCGGCGAGGTCCAGGTGCAGGCGTCGGCCGGGCACGTCCAGCTCGATGAAGTCGCCGTCGCGCACCAGTGCGAGGTTGCCGCCGGCGGCGGCTTCCGGTGAGGCGTGCAGCACCACGGTGCCGTAGGCGGTGCCGCTCATGCGCGCATCGGAAATGCGCACGATGTCCGTGATGCCGCGGCGCAGCAGCTTGGGCGGTAGCGGCATGTTGCCGACCTCGGCCATGCCCGGATAGCCGCGCGGGCCGCAGTTCTTCAGCACCATCACGCAGGTCTCGTCGATGTCCAGGGCTTCGTCGTCGATGCGTGCCTTGAAGTCGTCGATGTTCTCGAACACCACCGCGCGGCCACGATGCTGCAGCAGGTGCGGTGAAGCCGCGGACGGCTTGATCACCGCGCCGTCCGGGGCGAGGTTGCCGCGCAGCACGGCGATGCCGGCCTCGCGCTTGAGCGGCTCCTCGATCGGCCGGATCACATCGCGGTTCCAGCACGGCGCGGTGGCGATGTTGTCGCCCAGGGTGCGGCCGTTCGCGGTCAAGGCGCCCAGGTGCAGATGCGGGGCGATCTCGCGCAACACCGCCGGCAGGCCGCCGGCATAGTAGAAATCTTCCATCAGGTAATCGCCTGACGGCTTGAGGTTGACCAGGCAGGGCAGGTGGGAGCCGAGCCGGTCCCAGTCGTCCAGCGCCAGTTCGACGCCGAGGCGGCCGGCCAGCGCCAGCAGATGGATCACCGCATTGGTCGAGCCGCCGATGGCCGCATTGGTGCGGATGGCGTTTTCGAACGCGGCGCGGGTGAGGATCTTCGACATGCGCAGATCCTCATGCACCATCTCGACGATACGCCGGCCCGACAGGTGCGCCAGGCGGAAGCGCCGCGAATCCACCGCCGGGATCGCCGCGTTTTCCGGCAGCGAAAGGCCCAGGGCCTCGACCATGCTGGCCATGGTCGAGGCGGTGCCCATGGTCATGCAGCTGCCCTTGGAGCGCTGCATGCAGGCTTCGGCCTCGACGAATTCCTCTTGCGCCAGCTCGCCGGCGCGCACCATTTCCGACATGCGGATCACGCCGGTGCCCGAACCGATCGGTTGCCCGCGCCAATTACCCGACAGCGATGGCCCGCCGGACAGGCCGATGGTCGGCAGGTTCACACTGGCCGCGCCCATCATCAGCGCGGGCGTGGTCTTGTCGCAGCCCATCAGCAGCACCACGCCATCGATGGGATTGGCGCGGATGGATTCTTCGACGTCCATGCTGGCCAGGTTGCGGAACAGCATGGCGGTGGGGCGCATCTGGGTTTCGCCCAGCGACATCACCGGGAATTCCAACGGGAAGCCGCCGGCCTCGTAGACGCCGCGCTTGACGTGCTCGGCCAGCTCGCGGAAGGAGCTGTTGCACGGCGTCAGTTCCGACCAGGTATTGCAGATGCCGATGACCGGGCGGCCGTCGAACATATCGTTGGGCAGGCCCAGGCCCTTGAGCCAACTGCGGTAATAAAACCCCTGCTTGCCTTCGCGGCCGAACCATTCCTGACTGCGCCTGAGCGGCTTCTTGGGAGAGCCCATGGTTGGCGTGGGAATCCTTGCTGTAGGGCGGGCGGCGACGCGCTGCGGCGCGGGCCGGGTGGCTTTACGGCATCGATCCTACTGGGCGTAGCGATATTGCAAAAATAACAATATTCACTAATTCGATATGGATAAATGTATCGATAAGGGCGTCTGGAAATGCGACGACGTTGAGCCCCTCTCCCCTCGGGAGAGGGGTTGGGGTGAGGGTACGGGCGAAGCGCAAGAGTGATGCGCACCGCTCCGCCCGCACCCTCATCCGGCTGCCGCCACCTTCCTCGCTCCTCAAAGCCGGGCACATCCCTGTGCCCTCCCCGCGTGCTCCCGGAGGGAGAAGGGCTCGCCCTGGAGGAATGAGGGCAAAGCGGTTTCCCGGGTCAGGCGTAAACCTCCTCCGCCACCTCATTCAAGGCCTGCAGCACCGTCTTCGCCCCGGGCGACAGCAGCCAGTCGGTGCGGGTGATGATGCCGAACGAATCCATCTTGCAGGACAGCTCCAGCGGCACGATCTGCACCATGCCGTGCTCGGCGTAGTGCCGGGCGACGTCCTGGGGCACCACCGCCAGGTAATCGCTCTCCTGCAGCATCTTGGTCAGGAACAGCAGGGCGGCGGTCCCGATCACGCGCTGCGGCACCTGCAGCCCGGCACTGCGGAACATCAGTTCGAAACGGTGGCGCAGCACGCTGCCTTCCGGCGGCACGATCCAGGCCGCCCTGGCCAGGTCGTCCAGGTCCGGAGCCGGCAGCGCGAAGATCGGATGCCCCGGCCGGGCGATGGCGCAGACCTGTTCCTCGGCCAGCGCCTGGTAATGCAGATGGCGGTCGTCGTGCCCGGCGAACAAACGCCCCACCATCAGGTCGAGCCGGTTCTGCTCCAGCCGCTCCAGCAGCACGTCGCTGCTTTCCACCAGCAGCGAGACCCGCAGGTCCGGATGCGCCTGCGAGATCCGCGCCAGCGCCTTGGGCAGCAGGCTGACCGCCGCGCCGGCGATCGCACCGATGGCCACCGCGCCGGCGCGTCCGGCTTTCAGGGCTTCGATCTCGGTGCCGGCCGCGCTCAGGCCGGCGAGGGCGATGCGCGCGTGGCGGATCATGCTTTCCCCGTACCAGGACGGCCGCATGCCGCGCGGCAGCCGCTCGAACAGCGACACGCCCAGCATGTCCTCCAGGTCCTTGAGCAGCTTGGAGGCCGCCGGCTGGGACATGTTCAGCACCTCGGCCGCGCGGTGGATGTTGCCTTCTTCCTCGATCGCGATCAGCAGCATCAGCTGGCGGGTCTTCAAGCGTGCGCGGACAAACCAGGGCGTGGGGCGCATGACCGGTTTTCGATAATGGATTTCATATAGGTTACGACGAAATTTCTATTTGTCGTATATCGATTTCACATGCACTCTCCAAAGGGTTACGGCCTGTCGCGCCTGATGCGCCGGGGAGCGCGCTGGCGGCTGGGCCAACTTTTCCATCGGCGGGGATGCGACACGATGCGCTTGATCCAGCTGCTTGACGATTCCGACGCCACGCGGGTGGGTGTGGTCGATGCGCAGGGCTTGCAGGTTCGTGTGCTGGACGGCGTGGATTCGAGCTATGCCTTGGCCACCCGCGCCATCGAGGGCGGGCGCAGCCTGCAGGCGCAGGCCGAACGGCAGGGCGGCGAACTCCGGCTCGATTACGCGCCACTGCTGGCGAGCGGACGCGTACTCACTCCTCTGCATCATCCGGACCCGGCGCACTGCCGCGTCACCGGCACCGGCCTGACCCATCTGGGCAGCGCCGCCGCGCGCGATGCCATGCACCAGAACCTCAAGCAAAAGGCCGAAGCCGGCGCGCTGACCGACTCGATGCGGATGTTCCAGTGGGGCGTGGAAGGCGGCATACCCAAGGGCGATGCGCCGGGCGCACAGCCGGAGTGGTTCTACAAAGGCGACGGCAGCATCGTGATGGCGCCGGGCGAGGCCTTGCCCTTGCCGGACTTCGCGCTGGACGGCGGCGAGGAGCCGGAGCTGGTCGGCCTGTACCTGATCGGGCCGGATGGCACGCCGCATCGCCTGGGCTTTGCCATCGGCAATGAATTCTCCGACCACGTCACCGAGCGCCAGAACTATCTCTACCTGGCGCATTCGAAGCTGCGCGCCTGCGCGGTTGGGCCGGAGCTGCGCGTGGGCGAACTGCCGCAGGATCTGCGCGGCACCAGCCGCATCCGCCGCGGCGACGGCGTGCTGTGGGAAAAGCCGTTCCTCACCGGCGAGGCCAACATGTGCCACGCGCTGGCCAACCTGGAATACCACCATTTCAAGTACGCGGCGCACCGCCGTCCGGGCGACGTGCACCTGCATTTCTTCGGCACCGCCACGCTGAGCTTCGCCGACGAGGTGCGCGTGCAGCCCGGCGACGTCTTCGAAATCGACCTGCCGGCCCTGGGCGCGCCGCTGCGCAATCCGCTGCGCAGCGCGGCGGCCGGCTTCGCGCTGCATGGGGTACGTCCGCTGTGAGCCGGGGCGGCCGCGGCTGCAACCGAACAGGAGGCTTCATGAGGAACGCATGCGTGCTGCTCGCCATGCTGGCGATCGCGCTTGCCGGCTGCTCGCGCGACGCGGGCAAGCAGGCCGGGCAGGTCACCGTCGGCTTCAGCCAGGTCGGCGCCGAAAGCGAGTGGCGCACGGCCAATACCGCTTCGGTGAAATCGGCGTTGGTCGCGCCGGGCTTCGACCTGAAGTTCTCCGATGCGCAGCAGAAGCAGGAGAACCAGATCAAGGCGCTGCGCTCCTTCATCGCGCAGCGCGTCGACGTGATCGCCTTCTCGCCGGTAGTCGAATCCGGCTGGGAGCCGGTGCTGCGCGAAGCCAAGGCCGCCGGCATCCCGGTGGTGCTGACCGATCGCGCGGTGAAAGTGTCCGACGCATCGCTGTACGCGAGCCTGATCGGCTCGGATTTCATCGAGGAAGGCCGCAAGGCCGGCCGCTGGCTGCTGCAGGACAGCAGCGGCAAGCCCGGCCCGATCCGCGTGGTCGAGCTGCAGGGCACGGTCGGCTCGGCGCCGGCGATCGACCGCATGAAGGGCTTCCACGAGGTCATCGATACCGACCCGCGCTTCAAGCTGGTGCGCTCGCAGAGCGGCGACTTCACCCGCGCCAAGGGCAAGGAAGTGATGGAAGCCTTCCTCAAGGCCGAAGGCGGCCATATCGACGTGCTGTTCGCGCATAACGACGACATGGCGATCGGCGCGATCCAGGCGATCGAAGAGGCCGGCCTGACCCCGGGCAAGGACATCCGCATCGTCTCCATCGACGGCGTGCGCGGCGCGTTCGAGGCGATGAAGGCGGGCAAGCTCAACGCCACCATCGAATGCAATCCGCTGTTCGGCGCGCAGCTGGCGCAGCTGATCCGCGACGTCCACGCCGGCAAGCCGGTGCCGAAGCGGATCGTGGTCGAGGAAGGCGTGTTCACCCAGGACCAGGCCGCGGCGGCCTTGCCGGGGCGCAAGTACTGATGACGCCAGCGCCGTCCGCCGCTCGCCCCGTGGTGCTGCAGGCGCGCGGCCTGGGCAAACGCTTCGGCGCCACGCTGGCGCTCGACGGGGTCGACCTCGCCCTGCGTGCCGGCGAAGTGCACGCACTGATGGGGCAGAACGGCGCCGGCAAATCCACCTTGATCAAACTGCTGACCGGCGTGGAGCGCCCCGATCGCGGCAGCGTCGAGCTCGACGGACGCGTCATCGCGCCGTCGACTCCGATGGAGGCGCAGCGCGAGGGCATCGGCACGGTCTACCAGGAGGTGGACCTGTGCCCGAACCTGTCGGTGGCCGAGAACCTGTACGCCGGGCGCTATCCGCGCCGGCGCCGGTTGCGCATGATCGATTGGCGGCAGGTGCGCGATGGCGCGCGTTCGCTGCTGCGCCAGCTCCATCTGGAGCTCGACGTCGATGCGCCGCTGGGCAGCTATCCGGTGGCGATCCGCCAGATGGTGGCGATCGCCCGTGCGCTCGGTGTTTCGGCGCGCGTGCTGGTCCTGGACGAACCGACCTCCAGCCTGGACGAAGGAGAGGTAAGGGAGCTGTTCCGGGTGATCGCGCAATTGCGCGAGCGCGGCATGGCGATCCTGTTCGTCACGCATTTCCTGGATCAGGTCTACGCCGTCAGCGACCGCATCACGGTGCTGCGCGACGGCTGCCGCGTCGGCGAATACGCCGTGGCCGACTTGCCGCCGGCCGCGCTGGTGAACGCCATGGTGGGACGCGACCTGCCGACCGTGGCCAGTGCCGACGCGGAGCGGGCGCCGCCGCCCGACGCGCCGCCGGCCATCGACGCGCAGGGCCTGGGCTGCCGCGGCAAGCTGCATCCGGTCGACCTGCAGGTGCGCCGCGGCGAAATGCTCGGCCTGGGCGGCCTGCTGGGTTCGGGGCGCACCGAACTGGCGCGGCTGCTGTTCGGGCTGGATCGCGCCGAACGCGGCGAGCTGCGCATCGGCGGCGAGCGCGTGGAGCTGAAGCATCCGGCGGACGCCGTGATGCGCGGACTGGCGCTGTGTCCGGAAGAGCGCAAGACCGACGGCATCGTCGCCGAGCTGTCGGTGCGCGAGAACATCGTGCTGGCGCTGCAGGCGCGCCAGGGTTGGCGCGGCATGTCCCGCGCCAGGCAGGACGAACTGGCCCGCCAGCTGGTGCAGGCGCTGGGCATCAAGGCGGCCGATATCGAAACGCCGGTCGGCCTGCTGTCCGGCGGCAACCAGCAGAAAGTCATGCTGGCGCGCTGGCTGGTCACCGAGCCGCGGCTGCTGATCCTGGACGAGCCCACCCGCGGCATCGACGTGGCCGCCAAGCAGGAGCTGATGGCCGAAGTGGCGCGCCGCGCGCATGCCGGCATGGCCGTGCTGTTCATCTCGGCCGAGACCGGGGAGCTGACGCGCTGGTGCGACCGCATCGCGGTGATGCGCGAACGGCGCAAGGCCGGCGAACTGCCGGGCGGCAGCACCGAAGCGCGCGTGCTCGCGATGATCGCCGGAGACTGAGCAGGCATGGCCGAGACCAGCGGGACCATGGCGGCTTCATCGGCGATCAGCTCGCGCTGGGGCCGCGGCCTGCGCCGCTGCCTGGCCCATCCGCTGCTGTGGCCGCTGCTGACGCTGATCCTGCTGCTGGCGGGCAACGGCCTGTTCAATCCGGGCTTCCTGGCCTTGCAATGGCGCGACGGGCATCTGTACGGCAACCTCATCGACATCGCCCACCGCGCCGCGCCGCTGGCCCTGGTATCGCTGGGCATGACCCTGGTGATCGCGCTGCGCGGACTGGATATTTCCGTCGGCGCGGTGCTGGCGATCGCGGCCACCGTCGCCGCATGGACGATCGGACACGTATCGAACGATGGCCTGCTGCCGCTGTGGCTGGCGATCGCGGCGGCGCTGGCCGCGGGCGCGCTGTGCGGCCTGTGGAACGGCTGGCTGGTGGTGGGCGCCGGCATGCAGCCGATCGTGGCGACCTTGATCCTGATGGTGGCCGGGCGCGGTATCGCGCAGTCGATCAGCGGCGGACAGATCCTCACGCTGTACTACGCGCCGTATTCATTCCTGGGCAACGGCTTCGTGCTCGGCCTGCCGTTTTCGCTGTTCGTGGTCGCCGCCGTCTTCGCGCTGTTGCAGCTGGCCCTGCGCAAGACCGCGCTGGGCCTGTTCGTGCGCGCCATCGGCCATAACCCGCAGGCGGCGCATGTGGCCGGCGTGCGGGCCAGGGCGATCACCCTGGGCGCCTATGTGTTCTGCGGCATCGCGGCGGCGCTGGCCGGCCTGCTGGTCAGTTCCAACGTCAACAGCGCCGATGCCAACAATGCCGGCCTGCTGCTGGAACTGGACGCGATCCTGGCGGTGGCGCTGGGCGGCAGCCTGCTCGGCGGCGGCCGCTTCAGCCTGGCGGGCAGCCTGCTGGGCGCGCTGATCATCCAGGCGCTCACCACCACGATCTATGCGATCGGCGTGCCGCCGCAGGTGAACCTGGCAGTGAAGGCGGTGCTGGTGTTCGCGGTGATGCTGCTGCAGTCGCCGCTCTGCCGCGGCCAGCTGCGCGCGCTGCTGCGCTTGCGCGCGGAGCGGCGCGCATGAATGCCGTCGCTCCCGCCGCGACATCTGCCGCCGCCGGCCGCCGGCCGTGGTGGCGTCGCCGCGCGCAGGTCCCGCTGCTGGTGACGCTGGTCCTGTTCGTCGCCATGGCGGGCGCCGGCGGCGTGCTCTATCACGGCTTCCTGACTCCGCAGGTGTTCCTCAATCTGCTGATCGACAATGCCTTCCTGTGCATCGTCGCGGTCGGCATGACCTTCGTGATCCTGGCCGGCGGCATCGATCTCTCGGTCGGTGCGGTGGTGGCGTTCAGCACCGTGCTGCTGGCGGAGCTGGTACAGCGGCATGGCTGGCCGCCGCTGGCGGCCATCGCCCTGGTGCTGGCCGTGGGCACCGGCTTCGGTGCAGGCATGGGCGTGCTGATCCAGCGCTTCCGCCTGCAGCCCTTCGTGGTGACGCTGGCCGGCATGTTCCTCGCGCGCGGCGTGGCGACGCTGATCAGCGTGGATTCGATCGATATCGATCAACCGTGGCTGGCCGCGGTCGCCAACCTGCGCCTTCCGCTCGGCGGCGGCAGCATGCTGTCGGTCGGCGCGCTGATCGCGCTGGCCGTGGTGGCCGCGGGCGCGCTGCTGGCCGGCGCCAGCTCGTTCGGCCGCACGGTGTACGCCATCGGCGGCAGCGAGTCGTCGGCGCGCCTGATGGGCCTGCCGGTGGATGCGACCGTGGTGCGCGTGTATGCGCTGAGCGGTTTCTGCGCGGCGCTGGCCGGCGTGGTGTACACGCTTTATATGCTGTCCGGCTACAGCCAGCACGCGCTGGGCCTGGAGCTGGACGCGATCGCCGCCGTGGTGATCGGCGGCACCGTGCTGGCCGGCGGCAGCGGCTATGTACTGGGCACGCTGCTCGGCGTGCTGGTGCTGGGACTGATCCAGACCTTGATCGTGTTCGACGGCGAGCTGAGCTCCTGGTGGACGCGCATCGTCATCGGCGCGCTGCTGCTGGCGTTCTGCCTGCTGCAGCGCCTGTTCCGCAGAAAGGAGATCAAGCCATGACGATCGCGCTCGAGTCGTCGCCGGCCCGCGCCGCCGCCATGGCGGACCGGCTGACCCTGCGCGAGAAGGTGGGCTACGGGCTGGGCGATGCCGGCGGCAACGTGGTCATCGTGCTGGCCATGAATTTCCTGAACTTCTTCTACACCGACGTGTACGGCATCAGCCCCGCGACGGTGGGCCTGATGTTCCTGGCGGTGCGCATCTTCGATGCCTTTGCCGATCCCGTGATGGGCATCCTGGCCGATCACACCCGCAGCCGCTGGGGACGCTACCGACCGTGGCAGCTGTGGGTAGCGCTGCCGCTGGGCGTCGCGGTGGTGCTGGCGTTCACCGTGCCGCCGCTGCAGGGCGATGCGCGCATCGCCTGGGCCTGCGTGACCTATCTGCTGCTGTCGCTGGGCTATACCGCGATCAATGTGCCGTACTGCGCAATGATCAATGCGATGACCGTTTCGCGGCGCGAGGTGGTGTCCTGCCAGTCGTGGCGGTTCGCGCTGTGCGGCGCGGCGGCGCTGCTGGTGTCGACGGCGCTGCCCTGGCTGGTCGAGCAATGGAGCGGCGCGGGCGGCCCGGCGCGCGGCTACCAGCGGGGCGCGGCGGCGATGTGCGCGGTCGCGGTGGCGATGTTCCTGTGCTGCTTCCTGTGGGTGCGCGAGCGCATTCCGCTGCGCAACGAGGCGTTCTCGCTGCGCCGGCTGGCGGACGGCCTGCGCCGCAACGACCAGCTGCAGCTGATGCTGGTGATGTCCTTCCTGCTGATCACCATTCTCAACGTGCGCGGCGGCGGCTATCTGTACTTCATCACCTACGTGCTCAGGGGCGATGCGCGCTACGCGTCGCTGTTCTTCGGCGCCGTGGCGCTGGCGGCCATCCTCGGCGCCTTGCTGGTCGGCCCCTTGTCGCGCTGGCTGGATACGGTGCGCTTCTACCGCTACGTGAACCTGGCGCTGGCGGCGGTATCGGCCTCGATGTGGTTCATTCCTGGCGGCGCGGATGCGCAGTTGGCCTGGCTGCTGGCGATGTTCGGCAGCGGCGTGGTGCTGGGCCTGTGCCTGCCGCTGCATTTCTCGGTGATGGCCTTCGCCGACGACTACGGCCAGTGGAAGACCGGCGTGCGCTCGTCCGGCATGAACTTCGCGTTCAACCTGGTCTTCATCAAGCTGGCCTGGGCTTCCGGCGCCGGCATCATCGCGCTGGTGCTGTACCTGGTGCGCTACCAGGCCGGCGTCGCCCAGACGGCCACCGCGCTGGGCGGCATCACCGCGATCCAGACCCTGATTCCCGCGGCCATCCACCTGCTGCTCGCTTTCACCCTCGGTTTCTGCCGCCTGGACGACGCGACCATGAAGCGCGTCAGCCAAGACCTGCAACAACGCCACACGGATCGCCCCGGATGACTCCAGTCCCGTCCAATGCCACGGAGCTCGCGCTCCAGCGCATCCGCCTGACCTCGCCGTTCTGGGCGAGATACCAGGCGCTGGTTCGCGAAGTGGTGGTGCCCTATCAATGGGAGGCGCTGAACGATCGCCTCCCGGATGCGGAGCCCAGCCATGCGATCGCCAATCTGCGCATCGCGGCGGGCCGGGAGCAGGGCGCGTTCCAGGGCATGGTTTTCCAGGACAGCGATGTCTACAAATGGCTGGAGGCGGTCGCCTACCTGCTGTGCCGCGAACCGGACGAAGCGCTCGAGCGCGCCGCCGACGAGGTGATCGAGCTGATCGCCGCCGCGCAGCAGCCCGACGGCTATCTCAATACCTACTTCATCGCGAAGGCGCCGGCCGAGCGTTGGACCAACCTGACCGAATGCCACGAGCTGTATTGCGCCGGGCATCTGTTCGAGGCCGGCGTGGCCTATGTGCAGGCGACCGGCAAGCGCCGCCTGCTGGAGGTGTGCTGCCGCTTCGCCGATCACATCGATACCGTGTTCGGGCCCGCGCCGGACCAGCTGCACGGTTATCCGGGGCACCCGGAAGTGGAACTGGCCCTGCTGCGCCTGCACGAGACGACCGGCGAGCCGCGCTATCGGTCGCTGGCGCAGTACTTCATCGAGCAGCGCGGCACCTGGCCGCATTTCTACGACATCGAATACGAACGGCGCGGCCGCACGTCGTTCTGGGACAACCATGGCCGCGACTGGATGGTGCGCGACAAGGCCTACAGCCAGGCGCACCTGCCCATCGTCGAGCAGACCGCCGCCACCGGGCATGCGGTGCGCTTCGCCTATCTGCTGACCGGTGTCGCGCATCTGGCCCGCCTGAGCGGCGACGAGGCCAAGCGCGAGGCCTGCCTGCGCCTGTGGGACGACATGGCGCAACGGCAGATGTATGTCACCGGCGGCATCGGCGCGCAGGGCTGGGGCGAGTCGTTCACCAGCGCCTACGACCTGCCCAACGACAGCGCCTATACCGAGAGCTGCGCCTCGATCGGCCTGATGATGTTCGCCAGCCGCATGCTGCAGATGGAAGGCGACGGGCGCTACGCCGATGCGATGGAGCGCGCGCTGTACAACACCGTGCTGGCCGGGATGTCGCTGGACGGCACGCGCTTCTTCTACGTCAATCCGCTGGAGACGGTGCCGCGGGTCATGCCGGGCAGTCACGTCTACGATCACGTCAAGCCGGTGCGCCAGCGCTGGTTCGCCTGCGCCTGCTGTCCGCCGAATATCGCGCGCCTGCTGGCGTCGATCGGCCGCTACGTCTATACGCAGCGCGACGATGCGCTGTACGTCAACCTGTACCTGGGCAGCGAGGCCGAGTTCGAGCGCGACGGCGCGCGCTTCATGCTGCGCCAGAGCGGCGACTATCCGTGGGACGAGCGCATCGAACTGGACGTGCTCGCCGATGCGCCGTTCGCCACCACGCTGGCGCTGCGCCTGCCGGAGTGGTGCGCGCAGCCGCAGCTGCAGGTCAACGGCGAGGCGGTGCAGATCGATGCCGACAAAGGTTATGCGCGTCTCGCGCGTCGCTGGCATCCCGGCGACCGCATTGTGCTGGAGCTGCCGATGCCGGTGCGCCGCGTCAGCGCCCACCCGTCGCTGCGCCAGGCGGCCGGCAAGGTCGCGCTGCAGCGCGGGCCGCTGGTCTATTGCCTGGAGCAGGTCGACAACGGCTCCGATCTGCACCAGCTGGCCTTGCCGGCCGATGCCGTGTTCCGCGTGCTGCCGGGCGAAGGTGTGCTCGGCGGCAAGCAGGTGATCCAGGTCGAGGGCGTGCGCCGGCTGCCTGCCGGCGGCGACGCACTGTATCGCTACGACGCCGGCACGCCCGCGCAGCAGCGCCAGGCGCTGGCGTTCGTGCCGTATTTCTGCTGGGCCAATCGCGGCGAGGGAGAGATGCGCGTGTGGGTAGACACCTGTTGAGCGTTTAGCGCCGCGGCGCCGTTGAAGCGGCACGCGGGCGCATGAGCTGAAAAGCAACAAACCATGGCGTGTCCAGGCCCGGGAGGCATGGACGGCGCGGGGTGAGTCATGGCCGTCGCCAGGCGGCGGCCGTAGCGGCGGGGGTTGGGGCCTCGCCGGAGCGGACCGGAACGACGTCGTTCCGGCCGTGCATCGAGCTGCATCCATTCACAAGAGGGGAGCCATCCATGTCGCCGAATCGAAAGGGGGAGTCCATCATGTCGCCGAGCCGCGTCCATTCATCCGTCCGCTCCATCCGAGGTCCGTCGGGCCGGCCGCTGGCACTGGCCGTCGCCCTGGCGCTGGCCGCGACGCCGTTGTGGGCACAGGACGCCGCGCCGGATACCAGCGCCGACAAGAACGCGGACAAGAAAGCCAAGACGCTCGAAAGCGTCGTCGTCACCGGCTCGCACATCCGGCGCGTCGACGTGGAGACGGCGAGTCCCGTGATCACCATCGACCGGCAGCGCATCGAGGACACCGGCAAGGCCACCATCGGCGACCTGCTGCAGGACATGCCGGTGATGGCCGGCTTCCAGGCCAATACCTCGATCAACAGCGGCTTCAGCCACGGCCGCGCGCTGGTCTCGCTGCGCGGCCTGGGACCGGAGCGCACGCTGGTGCTGCTCAACGGCCACCGCATGACCGGACCGGCCAGCAGCGTCGCCGCCGCGCCGGGCGTGGACGTCAATTCGATCCCGGCGTCGATGGTCGACCATATCGAGATCCTGACCGCCGGTGCCTCGGCGATCTACGGCTCGGACGCCATCGCCGGCGTGGTCAACATCATCCTCAAGGATGGCTATGACGGCGGCGCGCTGGAAGCCGGCTACGGCATCAGCAGCCATGGCGACGACATGCGCCGCAACTACAACGCGGAGTGGGGCAAGACCTGGGACAAGGGCAGCCTGATGGTGGCGGCCGGCCGCAATTCGCAAAATGCCTTCTACAACGCCGACCGCGATTTCGCCGCGCACCAGCTCAGCTACAACAACGGCGTGATCGGCTACATGACCGGCAGCAACACGCGCGCCGTGCTGGCGAACGGCTCGGTGGTGTCGCCCAACAGCGGCGTCGGCCCGGGGATGCTTACGCCTGCCGACTTCCACACTTTCGGCAGCGCCGCCGGCGACCGCTACAACTATTACTCCACCCAGTACATGGTCACGCCGGGCGACCGCACCAATCTTTCGCTGCGCGGCACCTACAACGTGACCGGCACCACCCAGGCCTACGTGGACCTGATGTGGACGCGCAGCAAGACCACCTCGCACCTGCAGCCGTATGGCATCGACCCGGGCAGCACCGGCGCCGACATCAGCCTGAACCCGTACAACCCGTTCGGCACCGCTCTCACCGGCTATTACCTGCGCTCGCCGATCTTCACCCGCCGCTATGTGTCATCGATGACGCAGCTCAATACCGTGGCCGGCCTGCGCGGCGTGTTCGGCGATTCGAGCTGGCACTGGGACGTCAACGCCGGCTATGCCCGCTACAAGGACAGCCTGGTGCGCTACGGCTTCGCGGTGACGTCGCAGCTGGCCAAGGTGTTCGAGACCGCCAATGTGTTCAATCCGAACGATCCGGCCACCATCGCCGCGCTGCGCTCGACCCTGCTGCCGGTCGACCTGATGGACCAGAGCACCACCAAGAGCTTCAGCTTCGGCACCAACGGCACGCTGTTCACGCTGCCGGCCGGCGAGGTGAAGAGCGCCTTCGGCTTCGACTACCGCCGCAACGATTTCAAGCAGGGCACGCACAGCGTGGTGGCGGCGGCGGACGATTTCGGCGCCTGCGACTACATGGACGGCTGCATCATGCGGCAGGGACATGCCGAGTCGATCAAGGAGGTCTACGCCGAAATGCTGGTGCCGATCCTCAGCGATCTGCCGCTGGCGCATTCGCTGAACTTGAATATCGGCAGCCGCTATTCCAAGTACAGCGCCTGGGGCAACACCACCAACAGCTCGCTGGCGCTGGAATGGCGCCCGGTCTCCGACCTGCTGGTGCGCGGCACCGCGGCGCAGGTGTTCCGCGCGCCGGCGCTGGGCGACCTGTACGGCTCGCCGTACCAGGGCATCAACGACGTGGGCACGTATTCCGACCCGTGCGAAGGCTATACCGGCGGAGCTGGGCCGGGCGGCTGCCAGAACGTACCGACCGACGGCAGCTTCACCAACAAGGGCGCCATGACGGTCTACGTCACCGGCAGCGCCAACGCGCACTTCAACCTGAAGCCGGAATCCGGCCACTCCTACGACCTGGGCGCGGTCTACGATCCGGACTGGTTGCCCGGCTTCTCGGCCAACCTGGACGCGTGGCGGGTCGAGATGAACAACATGATCTCCGGCACCGACTACACCTATGTGCTGGAGCAGTGCTACAAGGGCAGCGCGGCGTTCTGCTCGCTGGTCTCGCGCGACAGCACCGGACAGTTGCGCAGCGTGACCGTCCCCTACGCGATCAATTACGACAAGATCGAGATCAAGGGCTACGACATGGGCCTGAACTACCAGCGCGACGCGGGGCGCTGGGGTCGCTTCCAGTTCGGCCTGGATGCCACGCTGATGTCCAGGTATCGCATCGACGGCGAAAACCACAACTACGTGGGCGAAACCTCCAGCCAGGGCAACCTGCCGCGCCTGCGCGCCAACTTCAATGTCGGCTGGGATTACCGCGACTGGCATGCCGGCTGGACGGCCCGCTATGTCGGCAGCAGCACCGTCGGCAGCGCCTACGAGAACTATTGCTTCAATACCGACGCCAGCGGCAATTGTGTCTATTTCAACGTGCCCGCCTATGTCATCCACAATCTTTCGGTGAACCGCAAGTTGCCCAAGTGGCATGTGACGGCATCGCTCGGCGTGGATAACGTCTTCGACAAGAAGCCGCCGATCTACTACGGCTACTACTCCAATGCCTCCAATACCGACGCCTCCACCTACGATACGGTCGGGCGTTATTACTGGGCGAAGTTGCGATGGGAGTTTTGATGGAAGGCACGACCCGCGGCATCCGCCGGGAAGACCGGCGGATGCCGCGGGTTGCGGATGGCGGGGCCGTCATGGCGCTGCTGCTTTCGCTGGCCTCGCTCGTTGCGCCGGCCGGCGCAACGGCGCAGGAACAGCGCAATGCGGATATCGGCTATCCGCGCTTCAAGGGCGATCCGCAGCCGGTGCCGGCGACCGGCGTGGCGTTCTCGCCCGGCGGCTATCTGGCCAAAGTCTTCGCGGGTGACCTGGCGCACGGCGCCGGCAGCGAACCGGGCAAGGATTTCTGGATCGACCGCCTGCTGGCGCGCACAGGCACCGGCGGCGGTTTCGGCGACAGCAACAACTGGCTGTTCACCCGCGGCCGCGCCGCCTACATGTACACGCACAAGCCGGAGGAGCCCGGCTTCGTCGGCGATGCCGCCTATGGCTTCAAGACCGGACACGACGCGCTGTTCCGCCTGCAGGCCGAACTCGACGGCAAACCGCTGTCGCTCAAGGAGGTCGCTACCGCAAGGCGCCAGACACCGAGCTACTTCACCACTGTGTTCGAAGACGCCACGGCAGGCGTGCGACTGCGGCTGGTCAAGTTCATCACGCAGGAGAACGTGGCGGTGGCCGAGGCCACGCTGTCCTCGCTCGATGGCCGCGCGCATGCGCTCACGCTGAAGGCCGCCTCGCCGATGGCGACGCATGCCGACGGCGACGAACTGGTCGGCGCGTTCCAGGCGCATAACGACATCACCACCGTATTTCCCCGCCTGTCCGGCGACGGCTTCGCGGTCGAGGGCGGGGCGCTGGCGCGCCGCGTGCAGGTGCCGGCCAGGGGCGAGGCGCCGGCCGTGAAGCTGCAGCTGGGCCTGGTGACGCGCGAGCTGCCGTCCTCGCTTGCCGAGTACGGCAGCATCAAGGGCCAGTCGCCAGGGCAGGCTTATCGCGACCACGTCACGGCATACAACCGCTGGTGGGCCGACAACATTCCCTATCTGAATACCCCCGAAGCCAATATCGACAAGACGCTGTTCTATCGATGGTGGCTGCTGCGCTTCAACTTCCTCGATGCCGGCGTGCCCGGCAACGACTACCAGTTCCCGGTGGCGATCGAAGGCGTGCTCGGCTACGACAACGCCATCGTGCTGACCACCGGCATGTTCATCGACGACCTGAAATACCTGCGCGATCCGCTCTATGCGTACGGCTCGTGGATCGGCGCGGGCGAGGTCGCCGGTGGCGGCAAGTATGTCGACAATCCCGGTTCGCCGGAGCATTGGTCGAGTTCGTACGCCCAGTACCTCACCGCGGCGGCATGGCGTTCCTACCAGGTGCATGGCGGCCCGGCGGCGATCGCCGGCAAGCTGGCGCGCTACGGCCGCGACGACGTGCTCGGCCTGCTCAAGGCCTACGACCGCAACGGCAATGGCCTGATCGAATACGACTGGGCCGCGATGACCGGCAACGACGCCGATGCGGTGTCGTTCGATTGGGCCAAAGCCCACGGCCAGCCGCGCATGGACCGTACCGAGAGCGCCTACGTCTACGCCAATGCGCTGGCGGCGGCGGACGCGGCGCAGCTGTCCGGCGATTCCGCCACTGCCCGGCAAATGAAAGACGTGGCGACACGCATACGCCAGTCCGTACTGTCCAGGCTGTGGGTGGACGCCAGCGATCGTCCCGATGCGATGGGCCTGAAAGGCAACCTGCTCAAGCAGCGCCAGAGCGACGCGCCCGGACTGGCGGTGGACTGGAAGGAAACCAACAACTACTACCCCTTCAGCGTCGGCCTGATGCCCAGGCAGGGCGATCCGGACTACAACGCCAAGTATGTCGAGGCCTTGCGCCTGTTCGCCGACGCTGCGCAGTACCCGGTGTTCCCGTTCTATACCGCCAACCAGGCCGACCAGCAGGCGCGCGGGGATGACGGCAGCAACAACTTCTCGGTGATCAACGCCACGGTGATGTTCCGCCTGCTGGCCTCGGCACTGCGCGATTATCCCAGCCCGTACCTGGACGCGCAGTGGTACCGCAAGCTGCTGTACTGGAATGCCTGGGCGCACGACATCGACGGCGACAATCGCTACCCGGACCAGAACGAGTTCTGGGCCAAGGGCAATGCGGCCGACGGCGGCAGCATCGGCTACCGCTCGTGGATCCATCACACCCAGCTGGGCGCCACCAACTTCACCATGATCGAGGACGCGATGGGCCTGCGTCCGCGCAGCGACGGCGGGATCGAGCTGTATCCGATCGATATCGGCTGGAGCCATTTCGCCGCCGACAATCTGCGCTACCACGGCCACGACCTGTCGCTGTTCTGGGACAAGGACGGCGGACACTATGGCGGCGACGTACCCAAGGGTTACTCGGTCTTTATCGACGGCAAGCGCGCGTTTACGGTCGATCGCCTGGCCCATGTGCTGTACGACCCGGCCAGCGGCCGCGTCGAGGCCTTGCCCGATGCGATCAACCCGTCCGCCGCGCGGGTGGTCGCCGCCCAGCGCTTCGGACTGGAGCGGGTGGAGCAGGTGCCGCTCAAGGTCGGCGCACGCATGGCCGAGGTGTTGACGAAGGCCGGTGTCGATCTTTCGTTGCCGGCCGGTGCATCCGACCTTGCCCTGGGCGCCGAGGTCACTGCGAGTTTTTCCGCGGCCGGCTTCGCGCCGGAGGCTGCCGTCGACGGCAGCACCGCGAACGAGCCGTTCTGGGGGACAGCCGGTTCGCCGTCGGCCAGCGACTGGATCGCGCTGGATTTCGGCGCGCCGCGGACGTTCGACGACGTGCGCCTGTACTTCTATCGCAGCTCTTCGCCCACCGGCGAGCAGCATGGCTTTCCGTCAGGCACCCGTGCCGGCTATGCGCCGCCGTGGATGTATGTACTGCAGTACTTCGACGGCCACGACTGGAAGAACGTGGCAGGCCAGGTACGTGACATGCTGCTGGCGCAAGGCAACGTCAACCGCGTGCGCTTTCCGGCGATCACGGCGCAGCGGTTGCGCGTACAGGTGACGCATGCCGGCGCGCAGCGTACCGGCATCAAGGAGATCCAGGTCTATGCCAGCGGTGCGCATCTGCCACGAGCGCCAGCCAACCTCGCACCCGCGGTCGAAGCCTGGCAGGAAGACGGCCGCACGCGCCCCGGCACCGTGCGCGTATCGGGCCGGGTCGGCGACGATGCGCTGCCGCAGGGCAGGCTGAGCGTGCACTGGTCCATGCTCAAGGGCCCGCAAGGCGGCGATGCGATTTTCGAGGATGGCCATGCGCCGGCGACCTCCGTGCGCTTCACCCAGCCAGGCGACTATACGCTGCGTTTGATTGCGGACGACGGTGCGCTGCAGGGACATGCCGACGTACGCGTGACCGCGCCGGCACAAGCTGCCGCAGGCGCGCGGGAAGTGCAGGGCGACGCGGTCGCCACGGCGCAGTACACCGCCGGGCATCATCGCCTGCAGGCGCTCAACGATGGCTTCGTGCCGCCGCCCGACAGCGAGCCGGCCGCGGATCGCCGCTGGGGCAGCTGGGGACGCGAGCAGCCGGCAACGGTGTGGCTGCAATACGAGTGGCGCCATCCGGTGCGCATCGTATCCAGCGCACTGTATTTCTGGGATGACCAGCCCGAGGGCGGCGTGGCCTTGCCGCCGTCGTGGCGGCTGCAATATCGCCGGGATGGGCAATGGATCGATATCCAGCCTACGTCCGGTTATCCGGTGGCCGACAAAGGGCAAGCCAGCCAGGCACGGTTCGCGCCGGTGAGCACCACGGCCTTGCGCGCGGTGATCGCCACCGCCGCGAAGAACGGCGGGCATGCGGCGCTGGGTGTGAATGAGTGGCAGGTGATGGCCGAGCCGCCCGAACGGCTGGAGTCCATCGACGTGCGAACCGGCATCGGCGAGCCTCCGCAGCTGCCCGCCACCGTCACCGCGTGGTACGCGGACCAGCGCAGCGCCGAGACGGGCGTGAGCTGGCCGGCTATCGATGCCTCGCGCCTGAGCGGCGAAGGCCGCATCGAGATCCACGGCATGGCCGATGGCGGCGCGCTGGTGTCCGCCACGATCTGGGTGCGGGCGAGCGAGCCGGGGCAGGTCAATACCGTCGACGCGTTGGCGGACGTCGTCGGCAATGTCGGCGAAGCGCCGGCGCTGCCAGCTTTCGCCACAGTGCAATACAACGATGGATCGCGCGAACGCCGGCCGATCGCATGGCAGCAGGTCGCGGCGGCCGACTACGCAAAGGCAGGCCGCGTCGTCGCAACCGGCGAAGTGGCCGGCCGCGGCAACAGCGGCCGCCTGCCGGTCAAGGTCCAGATCGTGCTGAAGGCGGATTGAGCACATGCGCCTGATGCCGCAACGATGGAGCATGCTCGGCGGCTGCCTGCTGGCGGCGAGCCTGGGCCTGGCCGCGCAGACCGTGCCACCGCGCCGGATCCATGCCGCGGGCAATCCGATCATGGCCAACGGTACGTACTACTCGGCCGATCCCGCGCCGCTGGTCGCCGACGGCAAGCTGTACATCCTGGCCGGTCGCGACGAAGCACCGCCCGACGTCAACGACTTCATCATGAAGGAGTGGCAGCTGCTGGCTACCGACGATGTTGCCGGCGGCGAGTGGATGCACTATCCGTCGTTGCTGCGCCCGGAACAGGTGTTCGCCTGGGCGGCCGCGGGCCGCGCCTATGCCGGCCAGATCGTGCGCGGGCCGGATCGCCGTTACTACTTGTATGCGCCGGTGGAAGAGCGCGATTCCGCCAACCCGGACAAGTTCGCCATCGGTGTCGCCGTTGCCGACAGCCCGCTAGGGCCGTGGCGCGACGCGCATCCGCAGGGACCGATCGTGTCGCAGTCGCTGCCCGAAAAGAACGACATCCAGAACATCGATCCGACCGTGATGGTCGACGACGACGGCCGCGTGTATCTGTACTGGGGCACGTTCGGCCGCCTGCGCGGCATCGAACTGGAGCGCGACATGCTGACACCGAAGGGCAGGGCGGTCAGCGTGACCACGCTCGACGGCTACTTCGAAGCGCCGTGGTTGTTCAAGCGCAACGGTACCTATTACATGGTCTACGCCGGCAACAAGGCCGGCCGCAGCTCCGAGTGCACGCCGACGCTGTATCACGCCTGCATCGCCTACGGCACGGCGGATGCGCCGCTGGGGCCGTGGACCTACCGCGGCGTCATCCTGCCCCCGGTGTCTTCCACGACCTCGCATCCCGGGATCATCGAGTACAAGGGGCAGTGGTACATCACCTACCACACCGCCGATGCGCAGGGCGGCGGCCACTTCCGCCGCAGCGTGGCGATCGACAAGGTCGAATGGGACGACAGCACGACACCCGCGCGGATGCGCCCCGTGGTGCAGACGCATGCGCCGAAGGCCGAGCCACCGCCGCAGCGCAATATCGCGCCGGCGGCGCTGGCCACGGCGTCCAACGGCCCCGATATTCCGGTGCAGTACTGGCTGCATGCGCTCAACGACGGCGTGGTGAAGAAGTCGCCGCTGCCGCCGGATATGTGGGGCAGCTGGACGCCGCACAATCCGCCGCGGCAGTGGATCCAGTACAGCTGGGACCGGCCGGTGACGATCGACGGATCGCGCATCGTGTTCTGGGCCGACCATCCCGCGGGTGCGGATGTCGGCATAACGCCGCCCAGGTCCTGGCACCTGGAGTACCGTCGCGACGGCGCATGGCGGCCGGTGCCGAAGGCCGGCAACTATGGGCGCAGACCGGGAGTCTTCGAACAGGTCGCGTTCGCGCCGGTGACCACGCGTTGCCTGCGCGCCGTGTTCGACGCGTCCGGCACGGGTGCGCGCCACGCCGCGCTGGCGGTGCAGGAGTGGGAGGTACTGGCAATCGAACCGCAGCGCCTGCCATCCGCCACGGCCGGCGCCGACGAGCGTTGCGATGCGCATTAGGGTCAAGACGCCGCTGGCGATCTGTTCGATATTCCGTCATTCCGCTTCACGCCGATTCCATTCCGGAGTTCCCGCATGACCAGGCAACCGCTTTCCGCTGGAGAACATCACCAGGCTGCAACATCGACGGCGGATCTGTCGCGTCGTCGCTTCATGCAATGGAGCGCGCTCGCCATGGCCGCCGGTTTCCTTAAATTTCCGACGGAAGCGGCCGCTTCCACGCCGGGCCGGGTTACGGCCGTCCCCCTGCAGGCGGTGCGCCTGAAGCCGTCGCTGTTCCTGGACTCGCTGGTCACCAACCGGCGCTACCTGTTCGAGCTGGAACCGGATCGCCTGCTGCATAACTTCCTGCAGTATGCGGGCCTGCCACCGAAGGGCGCGGTCTACGGCGGCTGGGAAGGCGACACCATCGCCGGCCACACGCTGGGCCATTACCTGAGCGCACTGGCTCTGCTGTACGCGCAGACCGGCGATGCCGAGGCGAAGCGGCGCATCGACTACATCGTGGCCGAACTGGCGCGCGCCCAGGCGCAGGACAAGGACGGCTACGTCGGCGGCCTCACGCGCAAGGACGACAAGGGCAAGATCGACGGCGGCAAGATCGTGTTCGAGGAAGTGCGCCGGGGCATCATCAAAGGCAGCGCGTTCAACCTCAACGGCAGCTGGTCGCCGCTGTATACCGAGCACAAGCTGTTCGCCGGCCTGCTCGATGCCCATGCCCTGGCTGGAAGCACGCAGGCGCTGGAGGTGCTGGAGAAAGTGGCCGGCTACTTCGCCGGCGTGTTCGACGCGCTGGATCACCAGCAGATGCAGACGCTGCTGGACAGCGAATTCGGCGGCCTCAACGAGTCGTACATCGAACTCGGCGCACGCACCGGCAACCCGCGCTGGACGGCGATCGGCAAGCGGCTGCGCCACGAGAAGGTCGTCGATCCGGCCATCGCCGGCAAGGACGACCTGCCGCACCGGCATGCGAATACCCAGGTGCCGAAATTCATCGGCGAGGCCCGGCAGTTCGAAGTCACCGGCGACGCCGACTCGGCCGCCGCGGCGCGCTTCTTCTGGGAAACCGTGGTCACGCATTACAGCTATGTGATCGGCGGCAATGCCGACCGCGAATATTTCCAGCAACCGGACACGGTCGCATCCTTCCTTACTGAGCAGACCTGCGAGCATTGCAACAGCTACAACATGCTCAAGCTCACCCGGCATCTTTATCAATGGACGCCGCAGAGCCGGTATTTCGACTACTACGAACGCACGCTGCACAACCATACGATGGCCGCCCAGCATGCCGAGACCGGCATGTTCGCGTACATGATGCCGATGATTTCCGGCGGCGAGCGCGCCTTCTCCGACAAGTTCGATTCGTTCTGGTGCTGCGTCGGCACCGGCATGGAAGCGCATGCGCAGTTCGGCGATTCGATCTACTGGCGCGACGAGCAGTCGCTCTACGTCAACCTGTATATCTCCTCCACGCTGGACTGGAAGGAGCGCGGCCTTGCGCTGCAGCTGGACAGCGGCGTGCCGGACAACGGCAAGGTCAGGCTGCAGATCGACCGCGCGGACGGCAAGGCACCGCGGCGGCTGCTGCTGCGCGTCCCGGCCTGGAGCGAAGGGCGCTTCTCGCTGCGCGTGAACGGCCAGGCGCAGCATGCCAAGGCCGAGGACGGGTATGTGGTGCTCGCGCGTGCATGGAAGGCCGGCGACGTGGTCGACGTCGAGTTCGACATGCCCTTGCGGCTGGAGCACGCGGCGGGCGACGAGAACAGCATCGTGGTGATGCGCGGCCCGCTGGCACTGGCGGCTGACCTTGGCCCGGTCAGCGAGCCGTACGATCAACCCGACCCGGCGCTGGTGGCGGATGCCTCGCCGCTGTCGGGATTCAAGCCGCTGCCGCAGCCGGGACGCTTCCTGGCCGCCACCACGCGGCCGCAGGCGCTGACCTTCGTGCCGTTCTTTGCACAGTACGAGCGCCGCAGCGCGCTGTATTTCAAGCGCATGGATTCGCAGCAGTGGGCGCAGGAGGTGAAGCGGCGGGAGCAGGCGAGGGCGGAGCAGGCCGCCTTGCAGAGCAGCGCGGTGGACATGATCCAGTTCGGCAACGAGGCATCCGAGAAAGCCCATAAGCTGGCCAGCGATACCTCGTTCGGCGGCGCCTACCGCCGCAAGGAATGCCGCGATGTGCGCGGCAAGGGCTTCGTCGAATTCGAGATGAAGGGCGATGACCGCCCGCTGGCCTTGCGCCTGCGCTTCTGGGGCAGCGACAAGGGGCGCTTCAATATCCTGGTCGACGGCAAGCTGGCGGTGGAAGTGAAGGTCGAGCGCGGCAACGTGATCGACTTCGTGGACCGCGACTATGCGCTACCGCCTGCACTCACCCGCTCCGCCAGAACCTTGAAGTTCCGCATCGAACCGCAGCACGGCGACACCGCCGGCCCCCTGTTCGGCGGCTGGCTGATCCCCGCCTGACCCGACGGCGCAGGTTGGGGTGAGCCGAAGGCGAACCCCAACGAACCCTCCAGACACAGGAACCCCCATGGGAATCTCGAGCGAAGCCCGGAGCCCCCGCTCCCGCTGGCTGCTTTGCGCGCTACTCGCACTGGCCTGGACCAACGGTGGTGTACACGCGCAGCCGCAGACCGGCACGCCAGCCCCATCCCTGGAAGGCGTCTGGGTTTTCGACGGCGGCCCATCCTTCCCCGGACCGCGCTACCTGCGCATCACGACCGCTGCCGGACCAGCCAAGGGCGCGCTCACCACCGACTGGTACGGCGACCTGCCGATGAACAAGTTGCACATCGAAGGCGACGTCGCGCATTTCGAGATCGACAACGGCAACCCGCGCCTGCCACCCAAGCCGTGGACCGCAACCCTGGCCGGCGGCAACTTGCGCGTGGTCGGCGACATCTGGTCCACCCACGTCGACATCAAGGGCCACCGCGGCAGCGAGGCCGATGCGCAACGCCTGGCTTTCAAACCGGCAACGCTGCCGCCGCCGCAGAAACTGGCGCCGGATGGCCAGGCGCCGACTCCGCCGATGGGCTGGAGCAGCTGGAACAAGTTCGCCGAGCACATCGACGACCAGACCATCCGCGGCATCGCCGACGCACTGGTGTCATCCGGCCTGCGCGATGCGGGCTATGTCTACGTCAATATCGACGACGGCTGGCAGGGCAGGCGCGATGCCCATGGCGTGCTGCAGCCCAATCCGCGCTTCCCCGACATGAAGGCGCTTGCGGACTACGTGCACGCGCGGGGGCTGAAGCTCGGCATCTACAGCTCGCCCGGCCCGCGCACCTGCGCCGGCTACGAGGGCAGCTACGGCCATGTCGAACAGGATGCGCAGACCTGGGCGGCGTGGGGCATCGATTACCTGAAGTACGACCTTTGCTCGGGCGAAGGCATCTTCCGCCAGCCGCAGGAAGTCCGGCTGGCCTACCAGCAGATGGGACAGGCGCTGCGCGCCACCGGCCGCCGCATCGTCTACAGCCTGTGCCAGTACGGCCGCGACGACGTCGGCAGCTGGGGGCGCGAGGTCGGCGGACACCTCTGGCGGACGACCGGCGACATCGAAGACAAGTACGAAGTGATGGCGCGCATCGGCTTCGACAGGAACGGCAATCCGGCGCATGCGGGGCCGGGCGGCTGGAACGATCCGGACATGCTCGAAGCGGGCAACGGCGGCATGAGCGAGGACGAGTACCGCACCCACATGTCGCTGTGGGCGCTGTCGGCTGCGCCGCTGCTGCTGGGCAACGACGTGCGCGACATGTCGGCGCGGACGCTGGCCCTGCTGCTGAATCGCGAGGTCATCGCCATCGACCAGGACGCCCTGGGGCGGCAGGGCAAGGCCCTGCGCAAGGCCGGCACGACCGAGATCTGGACCAAACCACTGGCGGACGGTTCGGTCGCAGTGGGTCTGTTCAATCGCGACGCGCAGATGCACGAGATCGCATTCTCGCCGGCCGAAGCGGGGATGCCGGATGGCGCGGCGATCCGCGATGTGTGGCGTGAAGCATCGATCAAGGGAAGCGAGCACACCTTCGAAGTGCCGGCCCATGGCGTCGTGCTGCTACGCCTGTCGCGGGTCGGAAGCGGTTGACCGCGCGGATGGAGCTAGACTTCCGGCCCCATCCTCGATGGACAAGGAAGCCGCAATGAAGCTCCTCCTCACCTCCGGCGGCGTCAGCAACCCGAGCATCCGCAAGGCCCTGGTCGACATGCTGGGCAAACCCATCGCCGAGTCGACCGCGCTATGCATTCCCACCGCGATGTACGGCATGCTGCCCAGGACCGCGGTCATGACGTGGCGGCAGATCGCCGGGCAGACGCCCACGCCCATGGTCGAGCTGGGATGGAAGTCCGTCGGCATGCTCGAGCTGACTGCGCTGCCCAGCATCGACAAGGAGAACTGGATCCCCTTGGTCCGGGAGACCGATGCCCTGCTGGTCTGCGGCGGCGATGCCCTGTATCTGCACCACTGGATGCGCGAGTCCGGCCTGGCCGATCTGTTCCCGTCGCTCAGCAAGACGGTCTATGTGGGATTGAGCGCCGGCAGCATGGTGATGGCGCCGCACATCGGCGAGGCATTCGTGGGCTGGAAGCCGTCCGCCGGTGGCGACCGCGCGCTGGGCCTGGTCGGTTTCTCGATCTTCCCGCACCTGGATAATCCCATGTGCCCGGAGAACAGCATGGCCGACGCCGAGCAGTGGGCCGCGCGCGTGCCGGTGCCCGGATATGCGATCGATGACCAGACGGCGATCAAGGTGGTGGACGGCGCCGTGGAGATCGTCTCCGAAGGGCACTGGAAGTTCTTCGGGCGCTAGACGCGCTGCATCCCGGAGGCCGTATCGGCAGCCCGCGCGAGGCCATGAGACCTTGAGCTCTCGCCCGTGGCGTCATTGCGGCAAGAGATTCGCCTCAGGCCGCAGGCCGCGGCCGTGTTCCCGGTGACGAAGTCGCAATACGAACGCATGACGCCGGCACCGGGAAGGCAACCCCAAAAAAATCCCGCGAATGGTGACGCGCATCGTCTTTTCGCATTTCACGTGATCGGCCAGGCGTAGTACGGCCATCCGTCGAATTGCGTCGTCTTTCGGGCGCGCGTATCAACGCCGCGGAGCAGGGGACTCAAGTTCCGAACCATTACAGGGAGGGTACCGCCATGGTGGCCACGAGCCGTTGGATAGTGCTTGCCTTGGTCTGTGCAGGATTGATTGCCGGCACCAAGAGCAACGCACAGGCCGCTGCTGGAACTGCATCCACCGATGCCGTGTCGCTCGGGCTGACCGAGCTCAAAGACGACCTGTCCCGCCAGCAGCTGTTCGGTGAAATACAGGCCACCGACCGGCGCAGCGGCAGCGCATCTGCCCGGCGAGCCGAGGAGGCGGCCGAGTCCTTCGATCTGCGCGGACCATTCCGCTTTCCCGCAGACACCACCTACGACCCCTCGGCGAACGACGGCGCCGGCGGACCGCGGGTCGACTCGTACTTCGGCATCGACATCAGCCACTACACGAGCCCGTCCTTTCCCCTGGATCTGCTGAAGATTCGCAATGTCCAGTTCCTCTACATGAAGGCCACCCAGGGCGCGAAAGGGCTCGACGGAAAGTTCGCGTATTTCTGGAAGCGCGCAGGCGAACTGCCCAAGGGCAGGCAGGTTCATCGTGGCGCCTATCATTTCCTGTCGGCGTGCCAGGACGCGGACTGCGCGATCGCGCCCGCCGCCTGGGGCAAGTTGCAGGCTGAAACGTTCGTCAGAGTAATCAACGCGAACGGCGGCCTGCTACCCACCGATATGCCGCCGGTCGTCGATCTCGAATGGGACAAGGCGAGCGCCAACGGGCCCGATCGCTGGCAACGCCGGTCGCCGCAGGAGATCGTGCAGATCGTCGACGCATTCCTGGCCGAAGTGCAGGCCGGGCTCGGCCGCACGCCGATGATCTACACCGCGCAGGCCTGGTGGAATGAGCGCATGAAGGCCACGCCCATGAGCCCCGCGATGAAATCGGCATCGCTGTGGCTGGCCGATTATTCGAAGTCCTCGCGCGCCATCGAGGTCCCGCGCACGATCAACGCGACGAAATGGGCGCTATGGCAGTTCACCGATGCGGGAACCATGGCCACGGGTTTCGCCGGGGCGTTCGACACCAACATCTACAAAGGCTCCCTGCCTGATCTCTACCGCTCGCTTGGGGTGCAGGACTTTGCGCCATGACGGCCCGGCCCGGCATGGCGAGGGCCATGGCGGCCGCCTGGGCACTGCTGGCCCTGTTGCCGGCCGGGCCGCTGCGCGCGCAGAGCCCGCCAGCGCCGTTCGAGGGCACCTGTCCCAGCGGCGCACCCGCGAAGGAGCACTACTGCGCATTCTTTGTGCGCTACAACACCGGCGACGGCCCTCTTCAAGCGATGGTGGGGGATTTTCTCGGCGTCACGGAGGCGTCGCAGACACGATCCGTCGGACTCATTATCGCCATCGACGACTACCCGAACCTGCCCGGGCATAACTTGACCGCTGCCGCGGTGGACGCCCGGCGACTGCAGGATTTCCTGATCAACGACCAGCATTTCGACGAAGTCATCGTGCTGCGCAATGCCGATGCCTCCGCCGAGAACATCAACTATTTCCTTGAAGACTATCTGCCCAGGCATGCCGACGACTACAAAGGCAGCGACGGCAAGGGCAGGGCCAGGCTCCTGATCGCCTACAGCGGGCATGGCAGGGGACGCAGCCCGAGCGCGCAACCCGCCTTCATCCTGAGCGGCGCGACGGATCCGGAGGGCTCGGACGGCATCTACAAGATGACGGAATTCACCGGCGACGTCGCGAACCTGGCGACGCATTATTTTCACGTGCTGACGCTGATCAATGCATGCTTTGGCGCCAATGTCTTTCCGAGCGGCAGTACCGGCGCGGCAGCGTCGCCGACGGCGCCCGGCTCCTTCATCATCACGGCCGGGTCGCCGAATGACGAAGTGCAGGCATTGATTCCGTCGCGCGGCAGCCTTTTCTTCGACCTGGTCGTCAACAGCATTACGCAAGGGGAGGCCGACCCGCAGAGCTATCAGTACTACTCCTCGAACCAGGACGGTTCGGTCCAGTCCGCGGGCACGCTCACCCTCACGCTGGCCCTGGACAGCTATCTGACGGCGGCCTTCTATCGGATCAATGCCATCCAGAAGAAAACCGATCCGGCGTTTCATGCGATCAGCCCGCCGTATTTTGGGCCGGTGCAATCCGGTGTGGCGCAAGGCGGATTCTTTTTCGTGGCGAACAAGCCGCCGGGCGATCCTCTTGCCAGCATCAGTCCATACCTCAAGCCGCTGGCGCCCGGATCACCGATTGAGACGGCGTCGATCGGCGAGATGCCACCCGCACCCGGACTCCCGTCACGAAGCTACGCCTTCTCGCCAAGGCCGGCATCGACGGAGGCTACCGCCGACCAGAGCATTCCCGTCGGCCCGGTCAGCAGCATCAAGGGGCACCCCGATATCAAGATTTTCAAGCCGCCCGTGATCTATCCGATCAAGGGCTACGACCTTTCGTCCGCCGATGGACGGATCGACTGGAATGCCTTTGCCCGATCGCCACGCCCCAACTTCATCTATGCACGCGCGCTGGGTTGGGCCGGACCCGATCCGACCTTCGCCGATCGATGGTTGCATGCGAAGGCGCTGGGGATCGATCGCGGCGCGTACATCAAATTCAATTTCTGCCTTTCGGTCCAGGACCAGCTCGACCAGTTTCAGCGCCTGGTCGAAGCCGACCCGAACATGCTCCCCGTGGGCATCGAGCTGGTGACGCCGAGCGTCGACCAGAGCCAAGGCGCTCGGCAACTGGCCTGCTACCAGCAGCTTGGCGCAGCGCAAGCCCGCGAGCGGATTCTGCAGCTCGCCCAAGGGATCAAGCTGCAATCCCGCAAGACACCGATCCTGCTCGGCAACAGCTACAACCTCTCTGTGCTGACCGACGAGCGGTCGGAAACCTACATGATCTGGCTCAATGCCTATGGCCCCCAGAACGCGATCAGCAGCAAGCTGAAGCTGCGCGGCCGCAATCCGTGGACCATGTGGCAATACTCCGGAACGCTGCCGGTGCCCGGCATCGGCGCGCAGACCACCGGCGAGGTATTTTTTGGAACGCCATTGCAATACGAGGCGTTTCGGCGCGGGGAGGGCAATGTGGGGCTCGAGGCGGCGCGATAAGGACTACTCATCGCGCCACGGCGATTCGCACCGGCTACGGCATCTTCTGTACGCTCAGCAAAGCAGTCCCGTGCGCCGGCAGGCTCAGGCTCAAGCTGCCGGATGCCCTGGAGCTTCGTCCGCTCCATAAGTCGCGCGCGGCGTACCTGCCGGACTCCAGGCCCAGTTCGCCCCAGGCCGCTTTCAGCGCGAACGGCTTCTCGCCCAGATTGAACAGCGCCAGGTAGCGCTCGCCGTTGCGCCCGGACGCCACCCAGGCGCGCACCTGTTCGTAGCCCTCGGGAAGGCGATCGACCGGATGGTTGTCGTGGCTGTACTGATCGAGCGCGATGACATCCTGGTTGGTAATCAGGGCCCTGGTCATCTCGTCCAGCCGGGTAAGATTGGTGCCCAGGACCAGCGGCGAGCGCGCCATGGCATGCAGGCTCAGCAGCGTGCGCTGTTCTTCCGCCGTCAGGCGCGAGCTGCGCGCATCGCCCCAGCCGGGATGCGGCGCAAGCGTGCCCAGCGGCAGCATGTCGGCATCGGGCCAGCGGCCGTCGCGAGCCTGGCCGGCCCAGGCGGGCAGGCGGTCGAAGAGGTCGCGCACGCCCATCGGAAAATCGTCGTTGGGATGCTCCCGGGTGAAAGTCCACCCATCCCAGACATCATTGGAGATGCGCCACATCTGGCCGAACTGGCGAATCTCCGCGGCATGCGCGAGCTGGGTCGGGCCGGGCGACAGGCTGAGCACGATCGGACGGCCGGACTTGCGGATCGCCGCCGCGATCTGGCGAATTTCGCCGATCTTGTAAGGGTGGTCGGCGATGCAGTCGACCTTGAGAAAATCCACGCCCCAGCGCGCATACAAGGCCAGCATGGCGTCGTAATAGGCCTGTCCGGCGGGTGTGTCGCGCACGCCGTAGTTGCTGTCGTCCCAAGGGCAGGTGTCCGTGGTGTCGGCAGCGTCTTTCGCGCGGAACGCGGAGTCGGCGATGGGCAGGTTCGATGTCACGGCCTGCTTGGGAATGCCCCGCACGATATGGATGCCGAATTTCAATCCTTGCGCATGCACCCAGTCGGCCAGCGGCTTGAAGCCCTGGCCAGCGGCGGCGGAGGGGAAGCGATTGAGCGCCGGAATCAGCAGGCCGTTCGCGTCCAGCGCGTAGTCACGGGTCTGCAGCTTGTCGCCGAAAGGCTGGCGCATGTACCAGCCCTGGTCGATCACGGCATAACTCCAGCCGCGGGCGCGCAGCCCGGCGAGCACGGTGGCGTTGGCCTTGAAATCCGCCTCGTCGATGGTCAGGCCATAGGAATCCCAGCTGTTCCAGCCCATGGGCGGGGTGGGGCTGACCTCTTGGGCCGCTGCCGTCCCGGCCAGCGTCAGCACGCAAATCAGCAGTGTGCGCATCGCATTCCACATGAGGCTTGCTCTCGCCATGCCGTCGGCAACGCGCCATGAGACGCCAAGCCGCCCCGCACCGCATTACGTAGAACGACAGACGTCGTTATGAAATTTGCAAGAGACCGGGGTGTTTCCATGCGAGGCGCTTACCGCGCGGCGTCCCGACGGCTCGCCTTGATCCCCTGATCACGTTGCGGCCAGAATGCTGCGGATCGGATATCGATATCCAACCGAGGGTTGCAGCGCCCATGACGGAAGAATCGAAAATCACGAAAGAGCAGCAGGACCAGCAGGTCGGGGGAGCCTCCGGGAATACGGAGGCGAGCGGCAGGATCTCACGCCGCGAATTCCTCACCGGCACAGCCATCGCCGCGGCCGGGCTGATGATCGTGCCCCGCCACGTCCTGGGCGGACCCGGCCACACGCCGCCCAGCGATCGATTGAACATTGCCGGCATCGGTGTCGGCGGCATGGGCCTGCACAACATGCGCGCGCTGGCCGGCGAGAACATCGTCGCCTTGTGCGATGTGGACTGGGGCTATACGGAGAAGTCCTTCCGCGGGATGGTGGACGGCTTGCCAAAAACGCAGGCACGCCTCGACAAAGCGCAGACCGCTAAGGAACGCCGGGAACTGCAAGAAGAGATCGCGCAGACAAAGCTGCTTTCCGGCAAGTTCAACTCGGCCAGGCGCCACACCGATTACCGCCGGATGCTGGAACAGCAGAAGGACATCGACGCCGTGGTCATCGCGACCCCGGACCACCTGCATGCAGTGATCGCCAGCGCGGCGATGAGCCATGGCAAGCACGTGTATCTGCAGAAGCCGCTCACCTGGTCGATTTACGAAGCCCGCGAACTGTCCAGGAAAGCGCGGGACAATCCCAAGCTCGTCACGCAGATGGGCAACCAGGGGCATTCGACCGACGATGCACGGTTGATCAACGAGTACATCGCGGCCGGGGCGATCGGCGAGGTTCGCGAGGTCCACGCCTGGACCAATCGCCCGCTTGCCTTCTGGCCGCAGGGCATTCCACGCCCGCAAGCCAGGCCGCGGCCGGACGATGCGAGCTGGAGCGAGGACGCGGTGATGGACCGGCTCGCCAACGCCATGGCCGGCAACTATCCGAAGCCCGAAGGGTTGGCCTGGGACCTCTTCCTTGGCCCCGGTCCCGTCGTCGACTACCACCCGGTGTATCACCCGTTCAACTGGCGCGGCTGGGTGGATTGGGGTGTGGGTGCGATCGGCGACATGGGGGCGCACCTGATCGACTCCCCGTTCTGGTCGCTGGACCTGGGCTTCCCGACCGCCGTGGAGACCGTCTCGACGCCATTCAACGAGGCGTCGTATCCCATGGCGACGATGACGCATTACGAGTTCCCCGCGCGTGGCAGCAGGCCGCCGGTGAAGCTCACCTGGTATGACGGCGCGTTGCTGCCGCCGCGGCCGAAAGGGTTGGGAGCAGGGCAGATCAGCAAGGACGGCGGTGTCCTGTATGTGGGCGACAAGGGCGAACTGATCCACGAGACCTACGGCGCGAACCCGCGCCTGTTGCCGAAGTCGCTGCATGACGCGGTGGGCACGCCTCCGCAACGGTATGCGCGCATCAAGACCTCGCACGAGATGAACTGGGTGGACGCCTGTAAGGGGAGGGCGGAAGCATCGTCGCCGTTCTCGTACGCCGCACGGCTGACGGAGGTCATGCTGCTGGGGGTTGTGTCGCTTCGTGCGGGGGGAAGGATCGAGTACGACGCGGAGAACATGCGCATCACCAATATGCCTGACGCCAATGCGTTTCTGCGGCGTGAGTATCGCGACGGGTGGGCGCTCTAGGGATTGCTGCGATACACAGAGGACGTGTTCTTGGACGTTTTCGATCTAGCCAAAAACCCCGAGCAGATTGGCCCGGACTATCTGTTCCATCTCATCTTCGTGGTGCTCGGCCTGGTCGGGTCCGGCTTCATGCTTTACCTGATCCGCAGCGGACGAAAAGGGGCATGGCTCTACCTGTTGCTTACCTTGGCCATCACGATGGGTGCGTGCTGGGCGATGCTGCACGAGATCCGGCATGCCGGCGTGGTGAAAGCACAAGTCCTGAGTGGCCGATTTTCCAGCGTCGAGGGTTGCCTCGATCAGTTCCACCCAGGGCTGGCCTCATCGAGCGAGGCCGATGCCGGCGTGGAGCAATGGTCCGTGGCGGGGCAGCGGTTCGATTACGCAGCGGACGAAATCCGGCTTGGCTATCATGCGACCGAGCCCGCGGGCGGCATGGTCCATGCAGATTCCTGGGTTCGGGTCGGCTATGTCCGTGACGATGTGCTTGCACGCAACGACATCGTACGGCTTGAGGTAACCCGGCATGCGTGTCCGGTGGCACCGGATTTCGCCAGGTAGGCTGTCGAAAAGTGCAGCACAGCCTCGGTGCCGCGTAACCGATCGTGCACTTCAGCTTGACAGCCAATCCCTATCTTCCAGGCCGAGAGCTTCATGCAGTCTTCGCTCGCCGGATTCCGGCTGACAACGCTCACATCCGCATCGTCCGGGATCCGTACAGCCGCTCCGCCGTCAGTCCGGCTTCCCGGCAGCGACCGATGAACTTGTCGGATTCGACGATCTGCTTGCTCTGCGGGGTGTATTGCAGTCCGGCAACGAAGCGCAGCCACGGCTCCTGTCCCATGGCATAGACATAAGCCGTCTTGCAGCCGATTTCCTCCACGATCCTCCAGGCGTTCTCGCTGCCGGATCCGGAAAGACGCCGCGAGTCATCATCCTTGCGGCTGATCGGCTGGCTCAGATAAGGCCCGTAGAGCCAAGTAAGCGGCGCGCCATCGCACTCCATGCCGATGAACAAGGTGTCGACCTTGCCGAGCCTCTGCACGATGCGCCGATAAAGCGCGCGATCCTTGCCGTCGGAGTCCGCCAGGAACATCAGCGTCCTGCCCTGCAAGTCCACATGCAGGCCGTGCTTGCTGGCAATGCTCAGGTCGGCGTGCTCGCCGTAGAAAGGCAAGGCGGTAAGGTGGCCGCCGGGAATCGCGACACGCTCCATCGGGTCGAGTACCTGCACGCGCGGCTGGCCGATGGCCTGCAACGCGAGTTTCATCGATGGGTCGGCAAGACTGTTGGCATTGTTGCGCGGCACCAGGATCGTACCGATGCGGTCGCGCAGCTGCAGCAGGGTCTCGACGCTGAAATGGTCCTGGTGGTTGTGGGTGAGGAAGACATAGTCGATGCGGTCCGGCAGGTCGTGGAACGTAAGCCGGCCGTCGTCGCCCTCGTCCCAGGCCAGGAAAGGATCGATCAGCACCGAGACCTCGGCGCTCTGCACCAGCACGCAGGCGTGTCCGAAGTAGCGCACGCGCACTCCTTCGCCAGCGAAATTCGGTTCCTTGCGCGGCGGCGGCGTCTGCGCGAAATAGCCGCGCAGCCGCGCACGCGCGGCACCGCCGTCGACACCCAGCGCATCCGCCAGGACGCCGAACGGGACCGGCGAGAGTCGGCTGCGCGACACCAGATCGTATGCGGCGCTGTCGAACGGCAGCGGCACGACGAAGCGATCCGCGCCGTCCAGCCGCGGTGTGTTGATGAAGAAGTTGCGTTCCGCGTCCGGCGTCTTGCAGAAGGCGATCTCCTGCGCCGCCGTGCCGGCCAGTTCGCCCCGGTAGATCAATTCCTCGAGCACGCGCAGCGAAGGATGGTGATTGAGGTCGTAGTTGGCCTCCACCAAGCCCGCGAGCGATGCGGGCAGCGCACCGTAATGGTGGTCGAGGCTGAAGCCGGTCTCACTCTTTTGCAGCTGGCGGTCCAGCTTGATCAGGTCTTCGGCGAAGCCGAGCAGATCCGCTCCGCGCGTCAAGATGTCCTGCTGCAAAGCGCGCACGGCTGGCAGATCACCCTGGCCCAGCTCCAGAAACGACCCACCAAGCATCTTCGGGTTTTTCCTGGCCGCCTCGTGCACCGCCGGATTGGCGACGAACGATTTCAGCATCGGCAGGTGGCGAAAGGCCAGCGACAGCGCCAGTTGCACCGGCGAGACCAGATGGCCCCAGGCATACCAGCGGAAGACCAGCGGCTCGAGCTTGGTATCGGGTGCGAGGCATACCAGGTCGCTGTCGGCGGCGGTGGCGTTCATGCTTTCTCCATGGCGAAAATCGGATCGCAGGCTGGGGCGCGGCGAACGGCGCGCCGGAATCGCGCGTAACGGATGGCGTCGTTCACAGCAGCGAGGCTCCTTCCGTATCGCGAACCGCCAGCACGATCTTGCCGATGTTCCGGTTCTCCTCCATCTCGGCTTGGGCCAGCGCGAGATCGGCAAGGGCATAGGTGGCGTGGATGACGGGACTTATGTCGCCCTGTTGAAGGGGCTTGGCCCAACGCTGGCGGAAGCGCGCGTTCACGCCGCGCTTCTGGGCCATCGGGCGCAACCGCAGCGACGAACCCTTGATCTGCAGACGGCGCTCCACCAGGAACAGCAGGTCGATTTCCGCCGACAGTCCGTCCAGCAGTCCCGCCGACACCATGCATCCGCCAGGGCGAAGCGCGCGAAGGTTGCGCTCCAGATACGCACCTCCAACGAAATCCAGGACCAGCGCAACGCCCTCGCCACCGGTCAGGCGCAGCACTTCGGCGAGGAAATCCTGTGTCCTGTATTCGATGACGTCCGCGGCGCCGAGCCCGCGCAGCGCCTCGGCCTTGGCCCGGGAGCCGACGGTGCAGATCGGCCGCGCCCCGGCGTGCAAGGCCATCCGCATCGCCGTGGTGCCGATACCGCTGGCGCCGGCGTGGATAAGCACACTGTCGCCCGGCGCCAGGCCGCCGAGTTCGAATAGGGTTTCGTTGCAGGTCAGAAAGGACTCGGCCGTCGCCGCGGCCTCTTCGAAACCGACCCCGTCGGGAATCGGATTGGCCATGAGGCGGTCCAGCAGGCAGAACTCGGCGAAGCCGCCGCCTTCCACCACGCCGTAGACACGCTGGCCGCGGGAGAAGCCCGAGACATGCTCGCCCCAGGCTTCCACCGTGCCCGCGATTTCCACGCCGGGAATGGTCGATTGCCCGGCGGGTATCTCGTATTCCCCTTCGCGTTGCAGCACGTCGGCCCGGTTAAGGGCGCTGGCATGCACCTTCACCAGCAGCATGTCCGGCGCGCACACCGGCATGGGCAACTCGCGCCGCGCGATGACATGCGGACCGCCGGCGCCTTCGTAGACCATCGCCAGCATCCGCTCAGTATCCGGCATGGTCTTCAGTCTCATGGCCGCGCGTCGGCACCAGGAAGCTGCGCTCGAACGTGAGGAATACTTCGCCCGTGGACAGCAGCCCCCGCGTCAGGCAACTGACGATCCCCGCGCCCGGCCGGGTCTGCGAAAGCCGCTTGGCCAGGATCTCGCTCTCCGCATAGATGGTGTCGCCGGCGAAGACCGGGTGGGTGAGGCGCACCTTGTCCCAACCCAGGTTGGCGAGCGCGCGGCCGCTGGTGCTGCGCACGCTCATGCCGCAGACGATGCTGAAGGTCACCAGGCTGGACATCAGCGGCCGTTTCCACGGCGTATGCGCGCAATACTCGGTATCGATGTGCAGCGGCGAAGGGTTCATGCTGAACCCGGCCATCCACAGATTGTCCGATTCGCCCAGCGTGCGTCCTGGACGGTGCTCGAACACGTCGCCCGGGCGGAAGTCGTCGTAGCAAAAGCCGATGACCTCGCGATAGCGGCGCTCGCCGACGGCCCGGTAACCCCATAAACGATCGTCTCGATCCATGCTCAAGCACTCTCCTGACGGCATCGGGCTCATGCGCTGGCCATCAGTGATTCGACGGCATCACAGAAATGATCCAGGCGGTCGGCTTCCAGGTCGGCGCGAAGCATCACCCGGACGCCGGCCGCACCTCGCGCGACGATCGGGAAGAACACCGCCGAGCAGTAGTAGCCGGCCTGATAAAGCTGTTCGGACAAGCGCACCGCCAGATCCTCGTCGCCCACGTCGATCAGGCGGATGGGCAAGCCGTTGCCCGAGAAGCGCGTAGGGAACCGTCGATCGAAGACATCGATGTTCCGCTGCAGCTTCGCCTGCAGCTGGCCGAGTTCCGCCGTGCGGTGCAGCTCCGCGCTCGCGAGGCAGGCGCCTACCGCGGCCACATCCATGTTCTGCGACCAGGTCACCGGACCCGCATTGCGATAGAGGAACTGGAAATCGCGCTCGCTGCCGAGCATGGCGACGCCGCCCGACGCACCGAAAGCCTTGGCCAGGGAGCCCACGATCATGGTCAAGGGATTCATCTCCATCCTGGAACGGACATAGCCCTCGCCATGCGGGCCCTCGATCGACAGCGCATGGGAGTCGTCGAAATAGAGGAACAGTCCGTAGCGATCCTGCAGCTCGATCAGGCCCTCCAGCGCGGTGCGTCCGCCCATGGAATAGGCACCGTCGGCGACATAGGCCACGCGCGGGTATTTCTTGCAGATGTCCTCCAGATAGTTCAAGTCGTTGTGCGGGCAATTCAGCACCAGGGCTTCGTCCCCGCAGATGGGCTTGATGTAGGCCATCGAGAAGTGGCAGAAGCGGTCGAAGACCATCACCCGCGGTCCGCTGCCGCCGCCGATGTGTCCGGAGGCGATCAAGGGCAGGATCCCGGCGGTGAGCACGCTGCAGCTCACGCCGGGCAGCGCGGGCGCGCCATAGAGATCGCGCAGGCTTTCCTCCAGTTCGACCAGCAGGTTCAGCCGGACCCGCACTTCCGCGATCGACAGCCCCGTGGTCCCGGCCTTGCGCAGCGCGGACACCGCGCCCTCGATGATCTTCGGGTGGTGGTTCAGGCCCAGGTACGAGCAGGAGCACAGCAAGGTGAATTCGTGCCCGCTATCGCGGACGATCAAGCGATCGTTGGACTCGTGGTCGACCTGGATATTGAGCAATCCGCTGTCAGCCGCGCGCAGCCATACCCGCTCGCCATGGGCGAGCATGGCTTCGGCATTCCGATAACGACGCGGTCCGACGATTTCGTTCGAGTCGCTCTGGTCCATGGCGGTCTCCTGGCTGATGGGTGTCGGCGATACGCCCGGACGGCGCGCCGATGCGTAGGGAAAGGGAGGCACGGGACGGCTCATCCGCGCTCCAAAGGCAAGGTCAGGCAGTGCGGCCCGCCCCACCACGGCCACAGATCGCGGCCGTCGAAGGCCTGCACATCGACACCCCGGGCTTGCAGCGCCGCATGGGTGCGCGGCGCATCGGCATACGCGAGCACCCGGCCGGGTGCAGTAGCCACCAGATTCGATGCTTGCTTGTCGTGCTCGGCGAGCACCACGCGGAAGAAATGCTCCAGGTCGAGTGCATCCGCGGCGCCGCCGACGAAGTCCACCTGCCACCCCCATGCGCGGACCAGGTCCACCAGCTTCATGCCTTCGCAGCTGTCATCCACATCGCCGCTTCCGGCCCGGTAGCGACGAACCCATCCGATGCCCGCCAGGTTGGCGACGGCGGCATCCGCCTGCTGAGCGTCCACGGTGGGCTCCACCAGCAAGCCTTTGAGAAACCGGGTCAGCGGGTCCCGGCCCGCATATCCGGCTTCGAGGAAATAGGGCAGGGCGACCGCGAGCTTGTGGTCCACACGTGTGAAACAGCTGTCCAGGTGCAGGAACATATGCGCCAGGACGCTATCGTCCGGCTTCCACCGCACCGTACTGTCGCCGCGCATCCGCACGGCGATCACATCCATGTCGAGCCGCCTGGCCAACAACGGGGCAACGCGCGGATCCGTGCAATGGCCCACCCCGACCAGCAGAGTTCGCTCGTCTACGACCTGCAGGTCTCCGCCCACCAGGCAAAGCCCCGCTTCGAGGGCGTCGAACAGCACGGGATATTCGCGCAGCGAGGGCGAGAATTCCGCCGCGAACCGCATGAGCGAAGCCTCGCCTCGCCGCGAAGGCGAGATGAAGTTACCGAGTATCCATCCGCGTGGCGTCATGACGGCCAGGTCACGGGTGAAAGCAAGCCCGAGACGGTGATCGACGATATGGCGGTAGACGCCCTCGGCATCGGTCTGGAACTGCACGTGCCCGGCCCGGGCCAGCAGCGTTGCACCGGTCGCCGAGCCGGCCCAGGGCGCGAGCCGGGGCAGGGCGGCGCGCAGCCAGGTCGCGAACTGTCCTTTCCGGCGGGCTTCTTCGATCGCTTCGTCCAGCAACCGCTCCATCGAGAGCACTTCCGCGCCGGAGGCCGCAAGCAGGCGTTCGAGTTCCCCGTGCTGTCGCGCGGCCGCTACCGGTGGCGGGTTGTAGTGCAGGAAATTGCCGGTTGCGACCTCAAGGTGATAGTCGGCGGGCGACGGCGCATTCACGATCACACGCCGCAATGGCGCGATGTCGGAAACCACATACGGCGTCGCCGATACGGCGGCCTCCTCGAACGGCACCCTGTGCGTCAGGCGATTCATGCCTGGCCCATGTTCGCGGGTTCCGCGTAATAGCCCGTGGCCATCGGCCGTGGCGCGTCGAACTCTTGCAGCAAGCGCCGGGCCGATTCGATGAACGGCGCGCCGACGGCGATCCCATCGATCAGGCATATGCCACTGCCGTCGCGGGCGCTCGCGGCGACCAGGCGCCTTGCACGATCGATGTCATCCTGACTCGGCGAAAAAATCTCATTGATGATCGGCACCTGGCATGGATGCACCGCGCCCATGCCGCTGTAGCCGAGCTCGCGGGCGCGCCTGGCCGCGATCGTCAAGCCTTCGGTGTCGCGGACATCGAACCAGGGCGAATCGAGGGGATGCAGACCCGCGCCGCGCGTAGCGGTGGCCAGGCGCGAGCGCGCGTAGTGTTGCGACTGCCAATCGATCGACATGCCGGTGGTGAGCGCGAAATCGGCGGCCCCGAAGATCGTCGCGGTCAAACGGGCCCGCGTGGATACCGTGGCGGATATGTTCTCGATGCCCAGCGGCGTCTCGATGATCGCAATCAGCTCGACCCCGTCCCCCAGCAGGCTCCCGGCGATCTCCAGATCGCGCGGCGATTCGACCTTGGGAACCATCACCACTTCGGGCTTGTACGGACAGCCGCACAGCGCCAGCAGATCGAGCAGTCCGTCGGCGCTGCCCAGGTTGTTGATCCTCACCGCGCGCCGGCACGAGGTTATCGGTGGCCTGGAGAAGAAAGCCACGGCCCGGTTCCTGGCCTCGGCCTTGTGGATCGCGGCGACGGAGTCCTCAAGATCGATCAATGCGATATCGGCGTCCGCGGCATCCGCGTTGACCGATCGCTCGGCCACCAGGGCGGGCGTGAAGAGGATCGATCGGCAATAACGGCTGAACTTTTTCATGTTCACCACCCATCGGCTGACAACTCTCTCTGAGTTGAAATGCCGGCTCTGTGCTGCATGCGCAGAGCCGGGACGCATCCCGCGACCTCACCCGCCGGCGCCAGGCCGCCGCTACCACAGCATGGATGTCTCCTGATCCAATCGCGCTCCATGCCCGGCGGACCGCTGCGGCGCCGTAATGACGAGGGTCGAAGCGATATGAGTCGGAAGCCATTGGCTCAGGCGGCTTCGAAGCTCATCTGCATCCACGGATTGGCCAGGTCCGGTGATGACATACGACACCAGTTGCTTGCGTCCGGGTTCGTCCTCCCGCAGCACGCTTGCCGCGTGCGCGATCGCGGGATGCGCGCGCAGCAGGGTGTCGACCCGCTCGATGTCGATGGCGCAATCCGTGCCCTGTGCAGGGCGCTCGGCGGGTGCGTGGAGCATCAACGAACCGTCCGGCGACCAGGATGCAAGATCCCCGGTCCGGTACAGGCGACGGCCATCGGCGAACGGATGGGCGATGAAGCTGCACGCGGTCGGCGCAGGCGAGCCTGCGTGATGGTTTTCGATGCCGTCCCCGGCGAGATACAGCGCTCCGGTCACTCCCGCCGGTACTGGCTGGAGCGTGCCATCGAGGATGTAGGCACGAACCCTCTCCGCGCGCAGGCCTGCCGGCATCGACACGCCGGGAACCGCGCGCGTGTCGGCCGACCATTCGCCAAGGATGCGGACGGTTTCATCGTCGTCGAGCAGGCTGCGCGCACCCACGGGTGCGTCCGGAGCCTCGGCCATCGTCTGCAGGATATCGGCATAGCCATCCGCGTAGCGCTGTAGCGTAGCCCGGTCGTAGAGATGGCTGTGACCGGTGACCGTAGCGGTGATTCCGTTCGCGTCGCGCTGGAAATCCATGCCCAGCGGGAAGGCCGAATGCCCCTCGCCACTGCCTACGTCGAGTTTCTTGCCCAATTCGTCCAGCTGGTCGTAAACGTGGAAGTGGATGTAGTTGAAGATGACGCCTATCCCGTTCCTCAAACCGCTGTCGCCCAGGATCGCAGGCAACGGGTAGCGTCGGTGGGGGAACAGACGACTCTCCGCCTCCATGACGTCCCGGATCAGGCCTCTCCAGCTGACGCTGCCGATGCGCATGCGCAAGAACACCGCATTGAGGAACAGGCCGATCAGCTTTTCGGCATCGACGGCTTCGGGGCGGCCGTGGCAGACGATCGCCGTCGCCACGTCACGGCTGCCGATCAGCACGCTCAGCGCGGCCATGTGGGCGGACAGCAGGATCGTCTTGAGCGGAACCTGGCTTTGCTGGGCCAGGTCGACCAGACCCTCGAAGGTCCGCTGCGAAATCCGGATGACGGCAAAGTCTTCCGGCTGCGCGTGGGACGCGCCTCGCCGCGCCGGCAGGACGCTGCGTTGCGGCTCTACCGGCCTATAGCCTGCCAGCATGTCACGCCAGAAGCGCTGCGTGGCCTCCGACGCGATCGCCTGCTGCTCCAGCGCGATGTAGTCGCGATATCTGACGGGCAAAGGCACGGCGGGCAGCGCGCGCCCTTCGAGCCTGGCCTGGTAGCGCTGCATGAATTCAGTCACCAGGCTGGCGTCGCTCCACCCGTCCAGGACGGCGTGATTGAAGCTGAGGGTAAAGCGGAACTCCACGTCGGTCATGCGATGCACGAAGACGCGCAGCAGGGGAGGCACATGAACATCGAAGGGGCTTCGCGCCTCCTGTCCGCACCAGCGGTCGAACGCCGCTTCCCGCTCCGCCTCGTCCAGGCCGCGCAAGTCGTCGACGACCAGCGGCACGCGGGCGGATCGATGCACCAGTTGCAAGGGCACGCTGTAGCGATCGAAGTCGTAGCTGGTGCGCAACACCTCATGGCGCAGGGCCAGCTCATCGAGCACGCCACGGATCATCGCCTCTTCGAAAGGCAGGCGCATCGATGCGCAGAAGACCACGTGATACACGGATGAGGCGGTGTCGTAGCGGTTGTAGAACACCATGCCCGCCTGCACCTGGCTGAGCGGGTAGGCGTCCTCGACGTGGTCGGGGACGCACTGGCGATCCGCTTCGGAAATGAGTTCGAAAGCCTCTACCGGGCGCGCGCTCCCGCCCACCGAGAAGGTCGCGATCGCCGCCAGCCTGGCGACGCTTTGATGATCGAAAAGATGGGCCAGATCGAACGCGACGCCGGCGTTCTGCGCGCGCGCCTTGAGCTGTATCGCCAGGATCGAATCCCCGCCCAGATCGAAGAAGCTTTCGTCCATGCCGACCTGTTCCAATCCCAGGATGTCGGCGAACAGCCGCGCCAGCAGAACCTCTTGCGAGGTGCGCGGCTCGCGGCGTCCGGCCGGGGCGAAATCCGGCGCGGGCAACGACTTATGATCGAGCTTGCCGTTGTGCGTGAGTGGCAACGCCTCGAGCAGCACGATCGCGGCCGGCACCATGTATTCGGGCAAGCGCTCGCCGAGTCGGCGGCGCAGCGCCGCAGGATCGGGAGCCTGGCCCGGAGCGGCCACCACATAGCCGACCAGACGCTTGTGCCCGGGCTGGTCTTCGCGCGCAACGACTACCGCCTGAGCTACGCCGGCCTGCTCGCGCAAGGCCGCCTCGATTTCGCCCGGTTCGATGCGAAAACCCCGGACCTTGACCTGGCCATCGATGCGGCCGACGAAAACGAGCTGGCCATCGGCGCGCCAGCGCACCAGATCGCCGGTGCGGTACAGGCGGCTGCCCGGCGGGCCATAGGGGTCGGCCACGAAGCGCTCGGCCGTCAATGCGGGACGTCGCAGATAACCGCGCGCAAGCCCTGAGCCGGCGATGTAGAGCTCTCCTGGCACGCCGATCGGAACCAGGCGCAACCTGCGATCCAGGACATAGGCGCGTGTATTGTCCATGGGAGCGCCGATCGGCACGCCGCCGTCGGCGCGCCAGCGCGGCGGCAGCGGATGGCAGGTCGCGAAAGTCGTGGTCTCGGTCGGACCGTAGACGTGCACGACCGTTGCGTGCGAACAGGCGTCCAGCACTTTCTGGAAGGCTTGCGGCGATGCCGCCTCGCCTCCGCTCCACAGGGTGCGTACGCCGGCCAGGCAGTCCGGCATGTCGGCGATAAGGCGAAACAGCGCGGTGGTCAGGAACAGCGCCGTGACCTGTCCCTCCACGATCGTTCGCGCCAACGCGTCGATATCGGTCTTGCCCGGCGGGGCGATCACGATCTCGCGCCCACTCAGCAAAGGCACCCAGATTTCGTAGGTGGACGCGTCGAAGACCTGCGGCGAGTGCAACAGCACGCGCAGTTGGCGCTCGTCTTGCCAACGCCTGTCCAAAGCCAGATCCAGCACGTTGCGATGGGTGACCGCGATGCCCTTGGGCAAGCCGGTCGAGCCGGAGGTATACATCGCATAGGCCAGATGGGCCGATTGCAATGCGTGCCCGGGCGCGGTCCGCGGCTGCTGCGCGATCGCCTCGGCTTCTTCCTCCAGCACGACCAGCGCTCCCCAGTGCGCGGGCAGCCGATCGACCAGCTCCGCCTGCGTGACCAGCACCGGCGACATGGTCTCGCCCAGCATCTGCGCCAGGCGCTCGGCCGGGTAATCCGGATCCAGCGGCAGATAGGCGGCGCCCGCCTTGACGATGGCCAGGGTGGCCGTCAGCAGTGCGGGCGAACGCTCCAGGCACAAGCCCACCAGCACATCTGGTCCTACGCCCAGCGACTGCAAGTGGTGCGCGAGACGATTGGCGTCCGCGTCGAGCTCGCCATACGTCACCGCCCGTTCGCCGGCCCGCATCGCAATGGCATCGGGCGTGCGCATGGCGACGGCGGCGAAAGCATCGGCCAGATTGTCCGCGGGCACGGGGTGAGCCGTCGCGTTCCAGTTTTCCAGCACATGCCGGCGCTCGGATTCCTCGAGCAGGTCGATCCGGTCCAACGGCAGATCCGGCTGCCCGGTGGCTTCCGATAGCAGCCGCAAAAACCGGTCGACCAGGCGTTGCGCGGTGTCCGGCTCATACAGGTCGAGCGCGTATTCCAGGTCGCAACTCAGTCCCGTGGGCGCACCATCCTCGTCGAATGCTTCGACGAAGCCGAACCCAAGATCGTATTTGGCGACCGCCACGTGCATGAAATCGAAGGTCAACTGCAAGTCCGCGAAATCGCTCGCGGCGGAAGCATTGTTATTGAGCACCAGCGCGACCTGAAACAAAGGGTGCGCGCCCTGGGTACGCAGCGGATTGACTGCCTCGACGACGCGTTCGAAGGGCAGCGCCTGGTGGGAAAATGCGGCCAGATCCACCTGGCGCACGCGGCGGAGCAGTTCGCGGAAACTTGGATTGCCCGAGGTATCCGTGCGCAGCACCAGCAGGTTGACGAACAGGCCGACCATCGCCTCCATCGCTTCGTCGTCGCGACCAGCCACGGAAGTGCCGATCGGCAGATCCTCGCCCGCGCCATGCAAGGACAACAGCGCCGCCACCGCGGCGTGCAGCGCCATGAACAAGCTTGACTGGGTCTCGCGGGCCAGCTCGCGCAGACGGCGGTGCACCGATGCGGAAACCTTGAAGACGACGCTCGCCCCGCGGTGGCTGGTATGCGCGGGGCGCGGCCGATCGGCGGCGATCGTCAGCTGCTCCGGCAGACCGGCCAGTGTCGACGTCCAGTAGGCGATCTGGCGCGCCACGCTGCTGTCCGGATCGCGCTCCTCGTTCATCCATTCGCGTTGCCACAGGCTGTAATCCGCATACTGCACCGGTAGCGGCTCCCACGCCGGCGCCTGGCCGCGGCGGCGCGCCGCGTAGGCAGTCGCCAGGTCGCCGATGAGCGGCGCCAGCGAACTGCCATCGCTGGCGATGTGATGCAACAGCAGCAACAGGACATGCTCGTCCGGCCGCAGCCGGAACAAGGTGGCGCGGATGGGAATTTCCGTAGCCAGATCGAAGACGTGTTCGGCCGCCTGCCGTTGCGCGGCTTCCAATGCGCCGGCATCGACCTCGCGCAGCTCGAATGGAACCCGGGCCTGCCCGGCGCCGCGCACGATCTGCCGGCCCACGCCGTCGACGTCGGCGAACACGGTGCGCAGGCTTTCATGTCGGTTTGTCACGTCATCCAGCGCCGTCTGCAGCGCGTTCGCGTGCAGCACGCCGCGCAACCGCAGCAGCAGCGGCACATTGAACAAGGTGTTCGGGCCCTGCAGCTGCTGCAGGAACCAGAGCCGTTGCTGGGCGTAGGACAAGGGGATCATGAGGGAGATTCCGTGGCGCGCATGGGTCGCAGCGGCGCACGGGCAGGGCGGCGCGTCGTCTCCATCCGTGCCGCGAGCTGGGCGACCGTCGGCGCGTCGAAAATATCGGCCAGCGGTACCTCGGCGCTCATGACGCTGCGGATGCGGGAGATCAGGCGCGCCGCCAACAGGGAGTGGCCGCCCAGTTCGAAAAAACTGTCGTCCACGCCGACCTGGTTCAGGCCTAGCACTTCGGCGAACAGGCCCGCCAGGACCTGCTCTTGCGGCGTGCCCGGCGCACGCACCTGGGTGCGGTCGAAATCCGGCGCAGGCAAGGCTCGATGATCGAGCTTGCCGTTGGCGGTGAGCGGCAGCGCGGGTAGCGGCACGATCGCAGCCGGCACCATGTAGGCGGGCAGACGCTCGCCGAGCACCCGGCGCAAGACGACGGTATCCAGCGTCAAGTCTGGCGCGCCAACGATGTAGGCCACCAATTGCTTTTGTCCGGGCCGATCCTCGCGAACGACCACCGCCGCCTGCCTCACGCCACGCTGGGCAAGCAGGGCCGTTTCGATCTCCACCGGTTCGATGCGAAAACCGCGCAGCTTCACTTGCCGATCCGCGCGTCCGACGAAGTCCAGCGTCCCGTCCGCGCGCCAGCGCACCAGGTCGCCGGTGCGATACAGACGCTCGCCGGCATGGAACGGATTCGCCACGAAGCGCTCCGCGGTCAACGCGGGACGCGCCAGATAGCCGCGGGCGAGGCCGGACCCGCCGAGGTACAACTCGCCCACCTGGCCGACCGATGCCAGTTGCAAGGCGCTATCGAGCACGTAGGCGCGCATGTTGTCGATCGGCGCACCGATGGGCAGGGCTCCGGCCGGTTGCGATCCGGCGCGCATGGGGTGCAGGGTGGCGAACGTCGTCGTTTCGGTCGGACCATAGGCATTGCACATGGTCAGTTGCGGACAGGCTGCCAGCAGCTTGGCGACGTGCGGTGGCGACAATACTTCGCCTCCGGAAATGACCCGCCGCAGACCACTGAAGGATTCCACGTGGTCGTCGACCATCAGATGGAACAAGCCCGCCGTGACCCATAGATCCGTGATCCCGCCCTCCACGACGGCGCGCGCCAGCTCCCGGGCGCCGATCTTGCCGCGCGGAGCGACGACGATCCGCCAGCCGCGCAGCAGCGGCACCCAGATCTCGAAGGTGGAAGCGTCGAACGCCAAGGGCGCATGCAGCAGCAGGCGTCGCTCGTCGCTCTCCTGCCAGCGGCGGTCGAACGCAAGATCGACCACGTTGCGATGCGTGACCACGATGCCCTTGGGCGCGCCGGTAGATCCCGATGTGTAGGTGGCGTAAGCCAGATGCCCGGCCTGCAGCCCGTGCGGCGGCGCCAGCTCCGGCTGCGCATCGATCTCCGCCTCGTGTTCCTCCAGAACCAGCAACACGCCCCAGTGCACCGGAAGCCGGTCGCGAAACGCCGTCTCGGTGAGCACGATGGGCGCCATGCTTTCGTTGAGGATGGCGGCGAGCCGCTCGGTGGGATGCTCCGGGTCCAGCGACAAATAGGCGCCGCCCGCCTTGAGGATGGCCAGCATGGCCACCAGCAGGTCCAGCGAACGCTCCATACACAGCCCTACCAGCACGTCCGGGCCGACGCCCAGGCCTTGCAGATAGTGCGCGAGCCGATTGGCGCGGCGATCGAGTTCGCCGTAGTTGAGCGTGCGCTCGCCGTCGGACGCGACGACGGCATCCGGATGGCGCGCCGCCTGCGCCGCGAACAGATCGGGCAGGGTGCCGGACGGCATGGATCGAGCGGTGCCATTCCACTTGTTCAGCAGGCGATCGCGTTCTTCTTCGCCGAGCAGGTCGACACGACTCAAAGGCAGATCCGGCCGCTTCGTCACCGTCTTGATCAGGCGCGCGAGTTTTTCGGCGAAGCCGTCGACGGTGACGCGGTCGTAGAGATCGACCATGTACTCGATGTTGCATGAAAGTCCGCGCGCGCTTCCGTCGGGATCCGACTGCTCGACGAATTCGAACGTCAGGTCGTACTTGGCGGTGCCCAGAGGCAGGAATTCCGTGCGCACCGCCAGGTCCGGCATCGAAACGCTGGCGTCACGGTTGTTCTGCAGCACCATCGCCACCTGGAACAAGGGATGCTGCGACGATTGGCGCAACGGATTGACCATGTTGACCAGGCGTTCGAACGGCACCTCCTGGTGCGAATAGATCGCCAGGTCGGTTTCACGCACCCGGTCGAGCAGTTGATGGAAGGAGGGATCGCCGGAAGTATCGGTGCGCAAGACCAGCAGGTTGACGAAGAAACCCACCAGGTTGTTCAAGGCCTCGTCGTGGCGCCCGGCTACCGAGGTACCGATGGGCAGATCGGTTCCGCCGCCCAGCTTGGTCAACAGCGCGGCGACCAGCGCGTGCAAGACCATGAACAGGCTGCAGCGGTGCTGGCTGGCCAGCTCGCGCAAGTCGCGCAGCACCTTGGGGCCGAAGTCGATCTCGACGCTGTCGCCGGCGTGGACCGTCCTGGCCGGGCGCGGGCGATCCGTCGCTAACCCAATCTGCTCGGGAAGTCCGACAAGATTGTCTTTCCAGAACGCGAGCTGCCGCGCGATGTCGCTGTCGGGATCGGATTCCTGGGCCATCCACTCCTGCTGCCACAACGAGTAGTCGGCGTACTGCACCGGCAACGGCGCTTGATGCGGCGCCTCGCCCTGACGGCGGGCGGCGTAGGCGACGCCCAAGTCCTCAATCAAGGGCGCCCAGGACCAGCCATCGCTGGCGATATGCTGGACCAGCAACACCAGCGTGTGGCGGCGAGGCGCCGACCGGAACAGCGCGGCGCGTAGCGGAATATCCCGGGTCAGGTCGAAGCGGTATTCGGAGAATGCTCTTGCCGACTGCGCCAACGTTTCCTGGGAGGCATCGATCCGCTCGAAGGTCAGTTCGACCGCGGCGGGGTCGAGCACGATCTGCTCGCCCACGCCGTTCGCTTCACGGAAGATGGTGCGCAGCGTTTCGTGCCGGACAACCACGTCGCGCACGGCGGCCTGCAAGGCGTCCGCGTCCAGCTCGCCTTCCAGGTGCAATGCCAATGGCACATTAAACGTGGTGCTGGGACCCTCGAGCTTGTGAAGGAACCATAGGCGCTGCTGGGCCAGGGACATGGGGATCATTGGGCAGACTCGCGTGGTTGCATGCGGCGCAAGCGCAGGCGGGTGGAATGGCGCGCATGGGCCAGCTGTTCGGCCAGCGCAGACAGGGTAGGAGCCTCGAACAGGGTGCGGATCGGAACATCCACATGGAGCGCGTCGCGCATGCGGCTCGCGAGCTGGATCGCCAGCAGCGAATTGCCGCCGAGTTCGAAAAAGTGATCGCTGCGTCCGACTTGCCAGACCCCCAGCAGGCTCTCCCACAGCTCCGCCAGCAGTTGTTCGACATCGCCCTGCGGCGGCTCGTAGGCGCGGCGCAGCACGGCGGCACCGGTCGGCGCAGGCAAGGCCTGGCGATCGAGCTTGCCATTGGCGGTAAGCGGCAACTCGGCCAGCACGACGATCGAGCCGGGCAGCATGAAAGAGGGCAGGTGTTCGCCGAGGCGTTCCCGCAGCGCAGCCACGTAACCGCGATGGTCCTGCATGGCGCCAGGGTCGTGGCAGAGCGGCGAGCCGGCTGCGATGGTCGGCGCGAGATACAGGCTGTCGAGCGCGGCGCCACGCGCGTCGGACACAGGCAGGAACACGGCGTCGAAATGTCGGCCGGTGCGGTCCGGCGACCAGGTTACGGCCATCTGGTAGCCGAGCTCGGCTCCGAGCGTCCTCAGGTCCTCGGGGTCGACGGCAGGCGCCGATGCATCTTCGCGTCCGCCCCAGATCCGGTGCGAGATCTCGAACTCGCTCGTCAATCGAGCGTTGACGATGGCGCTTACCCGCAGACCTTCAGAACGCACAGCCAACAGGCGTTGACGCAGCGACGCCAACGTATCGATGTCGCGCCCCCACGCCAGGGTGGGCAGCGCGGCGGCGGAATGCACGGGTGTGCCGCGCATATGCAGCACGACGTCGTAGCGATAGCGCGTCATTTCGTTGCGGGCGCGCCCCCGTTTGAGCTGGATGTCGACACCGACCAGATCGCCGATCTGTTGCGGCAGCGCCGAAAAATAGCCTGGATCGACCAGCATCTCGTTTTCCAGCCGCATTTCCTCTTCGGCCACGTGGCGAATGGCGCGCGAATCGCCGCCGCCAGCCCGGTGCCAGGCGACGGATGTGGCGAAGCAGCGCATGAGGCGGAAATCGGGCACGTCGCCGATCAACATGCGCCCACCTGGGGCCAGCAGCGCCGCGCACTGCCGCAGCACCGCGCTCAGGTAGCCGGCGCCGGGAAAGTATTGCAGGACCGAATTGATGACGATGGTATCGAAACCGCCCATCGGCAAATCGCCGATCTCATGCGCAGGCTGGCAACGCAGATCCACGCGCTCCCGCAGCTGCGGATGGCCCGCCACGCGCGCCTTCAGGGAATCGATGACCGGCAGCGAAAAATCCGTGCCGCAATAAAAGGCGCAATGCGGCGCCACTTTCCACAGGATCAGGCCAGTGCCGACGCCAATCTCCAATAGCCGCTGCGGTCGCAGGTCCAGGATCTTGCCTACGATCGCATCGCGCCATTCGCGCATCTCTTCCAACGGGATCGGAGCGCCGTCGTAGCTGCTGTCCCAGCCCCCGAAATCCTCGTCATCCGCCAGCTCCGCGTGCTGGCTGTACAGGCCGTCGTGCAATACCTGCCACTGCTCCACCTGTTGCATCTCGTAGCTCGCATCGCGCATCGCCTCCTGCCGCCCATGCTTCGGCACGACGTAGCCGACCAGTTGCCGGTGGCCGATACGATCCTCGCGCATCAGCACGGCCGCCTGCGCCACGGTGGCGTCGCGCCTCAGCCAGGCTTCGATCTCTTCGAGTTCGATGCGCAAGCCATTGAGCTTGACCTGCTGATCGGCGCGGCCGACGAAGCACAGCGAGCCATCCGCTAGCTGCCGCACGACATCGCCGGTCCGATACATGCGGGCGCCCGGAGGGCCGAACGGGTCGGGATGAAAGCGGGCCGCCGTCAAACCGGGGCGTTGCAGGTAGCCGCGCGCCAGGCCCGGGCCGGCCAGATACAGTTCGCCTTCGTCGCCTTCCGGCACACGCCGCAAGGAGGCGTCGAGAATGTATGCGGCCGCGTCAGAGACCGGGCTTCCGATGGGTACGGCGGCCTTCGCCTCGGTGTCGATCGGCGCTGAAATCAGTGCATCGACGGTAGCCTCGGTCGGTCCGTAGCAATTGACCAGGCGATGCATGCGAGCCCACTTGGCGGCAAGTTCCGCCGGACACGCCTCACCGCCCACGACCAGGGTCTCCACACCCGGAAGATCGCCGGGCGTCATCAACGCCAACAGACTCGGCGGCAGCGCCAGATAGGTGATGCGCTGTCGCTCGCACAGCGCCGCCAGGTTCGTGCCAGGGAGCAGATCGTCAGACGGAGCCATGACCAGACGCGCGCCGAGCGCAAGCGCCATGGCGATCTCCGCGAAAGAGGCGTCGAAGGATAGCGACGCAAACTGCAATACGCGGCTTTCCGGTTCGATGCGCAGCCGCTCGCGGTAGGTGGTCACCAGCGCGGCGACGCCGGCATGGGTCGCCACCACGCCTTTGGGTTGGCCCGTCGAACCCGAGGTATAGATCACATAGGCGGCGTGTTGCGCGGCCTTCGCATCGTGCGCGATCCCGATCCGGGAGGGCGGCAGCGCTTCGATCTCGGCTCGGATATCCGCATCGTCCAGAAGATAGACGGGCAGGGCGGGCGGCGTCTTCAAGACCGTCTTCCGGAACCCGAGCACGCAAGCCGGAGCCGCGTCTTCAAGCATGTAGATCAGCCGCTGCTCGGGATAATCCAGATCGAGCGGCAAATAAGCAGCGCCGAGCTTATGCGCCGCCAGGATCGCCACGATCGATTCGAACGATCGCGGCAGTGCTATAGCGACGATATCTTCCGAGCGAATGCCTTTTTCGGACAGCCACGCGGCCAGGCGGTTGGCGCGCGCATCCAATTCGCCATAACTCAAGCTGGCATCGCCAAAGACCAGCGCAACGGCATCCGGGGTCAGCTCGACCTGCCGCTCGAACAGCGCGGCAAAACTGACGTTGGGAAGACCCTGTTGCGGGGCCTTCGGCACGTCAATGTAAGCGCCATCGAGCGAGAACCCTTCCATGGCCCATGAACCTCTTGTCGCCCTTGAAAGGGGCATGCTTGGTTCAGTCGGTATGCCGACGCGTTGCTGCTATCGGCGTCCAGTTGCGTTTTTCTAACCGCTCGGATGCTCCATCGCCGCGACAAGGCTCCTGGGGCGCATATCGGTCCAGCTACGGTCCACATAGTCCATGCAGGCCGCTCGCGCCTCCGGCCCGAAAGCTGTAGTCCATCCTGCCGGAACTGCCGCGAAGTCAGGCCAAAGCGAGTGCTGGCCTTCGTCATTGACGAGCACCAGGAAGGTGCCCTTGTCGTCATCGAATGGGTTGCTCATGAGTTCCTTCTCCTCGCACCATTTGCCGCGATCATTTTCAATGACACTGTTAACAGCGTGACGAAAATATGAAATCGGTAGGCGCCCCATCCTGGATACGCTCGGGGTGCAGCAAATCAATATCCGCCGACGAGATGTGGCTGTCAATCGATACGCCGAATTGAGGAGCCCAGTAATAAGAGCCTGCAGGTCGCGCCCTACAACCACCGGCGGCCCCACCATTCGCCTGGTATGAAAACACCTGCTCAGGCAGATGTTTTAGCGTCCTGGCCTGGGCAGGATTCGCCGCCGGGGAAGGCCTGGCACCCCGATAAACACCCGTTTGAAAATGGCGATCAATGCATAGCCGAATGCTGCATGTCCCTGCCTGCCAGACGGCCCGATCCTTGCTCCACTATCGAACTGCAGCCACCGCACGCCCTTGCCCGCCACAGCGAGGCCTGGCGGCGTGAACGGATGCGCCGGCACCTGCGCCGAGGTGTGCGGCGGTCGCTTACCGATCGGTCACCGATCAGTAATATCACCCTTCATCAAAGGCACAAATGCACTCCGCGCAAAGACGCGACCACGCTTAACGGTCATCAGCACGGATCGAAGATTCTTCAGGTCTACAAGCGGATTGCGGGCGAGGGCGACCATATTGGCGAGCTTGCCCGGCTCGATACTGCCCATATCGCGTTGCTGACCTGCCACGCGCGCGCCGATGAGCGTGGCCGATTGCAAAATCGCATCATTCGGCATGCCGGCCTTGGTCGCCAGGGCAGTGAGTTCGTGAAACACATCCGGCCATTGATCGGTCCAATCGCCGATGAAGTCGGTTCCCGCAGCGATCGGTACACCAGCGCGATAGGCCTGGCCGGTGATCTTGCCTCCCACCGCGTCATCGCAACTGCCAGGCGGTAGTGGCGGCATGGTCGTCGAGCTAGCGGTATCTGCGCTGTAGGCCCAAAGCGTGGCATCGAGGATCGTGCCATGCCGGACCATTTCCTTGAAAAGACGAGCAAGCGCCGGATGGTCACTACCGCGAAAGGGCGCCAGGTCGACACGCTCATGCGGCTCGTTCCAGCCAGGGATATGCGCATCGGGCTCGCGGATGAGCAAACAGGCATGCGAGATCGCGTCGACTCCCGCCCCAACCATGTCCGAGGGCTTGGCGGGATAGAGCGTTGCATGAGCCCAAACCAATAGACCCTGTCGATGCGCTTCGGCCGTGATCCGCGTGACAAGATCGGCAGGGAGATCGGCGTAGAGCTTGATCGCCGTTGCCCAGGTCCCTTTCGCTTGCGCGACTGCCAATGACAGATCGGAGTCTTTGGTAATGGCCTGCATCCAGGGCACGTGCCCCGGCGTGCCGCCCATGGAAACCTGGCCGGCTCGCTCGTCGGTGAAGAAACTGGGGCCGGCCATCAGCGCGGCATAGTAAATATCAGGAGCGGGTATCTCGTTGACCAGGCTGGCACGAGTGAGCTCTCCCACCGGTCGAAGATCGTCGGCCATATCGCGAACCGCCGTCACGCCTCCGTACAGATCTCGCCTCAGGATCGCTTCGGCCTGCCGCCTGTTCGGCGGAGTAGCCAAATGGACGTGCGCATCAATCATTCCAGGCATCAGAAACCGCCCACGCAGGTCGATCGTTTTTGCCTTGGCACGAACCGCCGGCTCCAATTCGGAGTCCGGCAGAACGCGAAGGATTCGCTCACCTTCCACGAGGACATCCATGCCGGGCCGTGCTGGAGCACCTGTGCCATCGATCAGGGTTGCCCCTTGGAACAGGGTGATGCGCGATTGCGAGGTTTTGTGAGCGGCAGATTCCGCCGCTGGCGCGAACGCGCACCATAAGATCATGGCCAAAGTCATGGCCGGACGGCCCGGAGACGGAATCAAGCGGATCCGCCGATGTGTTTTCGGCAATGCAGAAGTCGGCATTTGGTCCAACGACCGGGGCCGGCGGGCGGGCTGCCGAGATTTGATAGGCATGATTGATTCGATGCCGCCTTTTTCGTCATCCATCCTGCCTCTCCCGTCACGGCGAACTATCAGTCAAGTCACCCGCACGGCCAAAACATTCGATCAACATCTCAGTAAGTACCCGGACCTTTCGCGCAGGGTAATGGCCAGGCGGTCTTATGACGTATATGCCTAACTCGGGTGGCGGATACCGGGTCATCACCGGTACAAGCGCTCCCGACGCCAGGTGGTGGGCGATCAGGTCCTCGGGTACCCCGGCGATACCCATGCCGGCTACAGCCGCGGCGACGAGGGCGACGCCGTTGTCCGCCTTGAATCTTCCCTGTGGCTTGATCATGACCACCCGGTCGCCGTCCATGACCGGCCAGCTCTCGTTGCCCTGCATTACCGCCTGATGGGTAATGAGCTCGTCGGGCGTTTCGGGCGCGCCGTACTTCTCGATGTATTCCGGGCTGGCCACCCATTTTGCGCACATCGGGCCGACGCGCCGAGACAGCAGGCTGGAATCCGGCAGGCGTCCCACCCGGATTGCACAATCGAAGCCCTCGGCGATCAGGTCCACGAACCGATCGGTGTAGCTGATCTGCACATGGAGCTCAGGATTGCGTTTCGCCAGGTCCGCGAGGACGGAGGTGAAATGGGTGGGGCCGAATGACAGCGGCGCGGCGATGCGAAGGCGTCCGCGCAATTCGCCGGCAGGCAGGATCGTCTCCTTGGCGATATCGATCTCCGCGCACGCCTTGGCCGCGTGATCGCGGAACGTGAGGCCGGCCTCGGTAAGACCAGCGCCCCGCGTAGTGCGCGCCAGCAGCTGGATGCCAAGGTCTTCTTCGAGTCGCGCGAGACGCCGGCTGACGATCGACTTGGACACCCCCAGGCGAAGCGCAGCTTGCGTGATGCCGCCAGCGTCAGCGACTTCTACGAAGGTCCGTAGTTCTTCGATCTCCATGCGGTGTTCCCCGATGCGCGACACAGTTGATCTCAGAACGAGGCTACCGGATCAAATGCGGCAATGCGAATAATGACCAAGGGCGATGCATAAATCAGCCGGCGCATCCCATTACTCATACAGTTCATTGACAGCAAAGGAAACGACATGACCTTCCGCAATGGCCTCGATTCGCTGCTTCGTCCTGAAGACTCGGTACTTGTCCTGATCGACCATCAGCCCTACCAGCTTGCCAACCTCAATAGCCACGATCCGCAAATGGTGGTTAACAACGTGACGGGCCTGGCCAAGGCGGCGAAGGTGTTCAATGTACCGACCATTCTGACCAGCGTGGTCGCAGAGCGCGGTGGCCTTCTGTTCCCCACGATCACCGATGTGTTTCCCGGCCAGAAAGTCATCGACCGCACTTTCATCAACACCTGGGAAGACAAGGCTGTAGTCGATGCCGTCAAGGCGACCGGGCGCAAGCAGCTGATCATCGCCGGCCTGTGGACCGAAATCTGCGTAGCGATGCCGGCGATCCAGGCGCTCGGCGAAGGCTGGGATGTCACCGTAGTCACCGACGCATCGGGCGGTACGTCGCTCGAAGCGCACCAGGTAGGCGTGCAGCGCATGATCGCCGCCGGCGCGAACGTGATGACGTGGGTGGCCGTTGCGGCCGAATGGCAGCGCGACTGGGCCAGGTCCGAGTCCGCCGAAAAACTGAACATGGTGATCGGCCCACACTCCGCCGGCAGCGGCATCGCGTATTTCTGGGAGCAGCAATTGCTTCAAACGTCAAAGGCTGCGGGCAGGCAGTGACCCGGACGGGTGACGAGCCGAAGACGATAAGCGCCGTCATGAAGGACAGTGCCCACCAGGGCCAGCCGCCCTCTGACGCCAGTGGGCCCTCTCTTCATCGTCAACTCGATATGTGCCGCAAGCTCCGCGCGTAGCTGCGGAAACTGCAGCATGATGATCTAGGGCAAGTCGAAAAGGACGGCGGCGAAATTCGCCGCCGTCAATCTCGTGATCAGGGAAAATCGAGAGAAAAAGCAGCGTCAAGCCGCCTGTCTTTGCAACAGGCGTGCTTCGGAGGGTGCCTTTTCGGCGCCACCGATAGGAATGGTTCGTGGCTTGAGCGCTTCGGGTAGTTCGCGTTTAAGATCGATGACGAGCAGTCCGTCATGAAGCTCTGCTCGCGCGACGAGCATGTGTTCGGCCAGCTCGAATCGTCGGGTGAACGGGCGGTTGGCGATGCCGCGATGCAGAATTTCGCCGACATGGTCGGTTTTCCGCTCGCCAGTGACGGTAAGCAGGTTGTTCTGCACCTCGATCCGTAGATCGTCACGCGAGAACCCGGCGAGGGCCATCACGATGCGGTATTGGTCCTCACCGATCTTGACAGAATCGAAGGGCGGCCAATTGTCCGGCTGCGGCGTGCGAGCAGCCGATTCGAGCAGGTCAAAGACCCGGTCAAAGCCAATGCTGGAACGGTGAAGAGGGGAGAAATCAAGCACAGTGCGCATTGCCATATCCTCTTGGAAGCAACATGGAAGTGAGGACTGTTACCGCGTCGCTGGACGCGGTGTCCGCTGACCCCGTAGCGATCAGCGGGCAGAAAGATAATCATCCGCCGCACTCCTGCAAGATGCAAAATGATGGCCATTTAGCTATTGTTTTGAAATGTGCGTGCCCTGTGGAAATCACCATGGCGCCCTCCCATTGAGAAGCACTGGTGTCGTGACCGGACGGTTCGTCATCCAGCGTGGCAAGCACAAGACTCGCGCGACAAGGCTGCCGCAGTCGGCCCTGCAGCTGACAGATCTTTCCTCGACGGAAAACTCTCTGCCGTTTCCGTGATAGGGGATTGATCCGTGCGGGCAAGTTGCTGGGGGCAGGGCAAAATGTTGGGGATAGCGATGAGAACCGGACCGGTTTTGTTGATGATCGCCATGATGACCAACCAGGCCGTCGCCGGACCTTGGCCAGGCGGCAAGACAGCGGCCGTGGTGCTGACCTATGACGACACGCTCGTCTCGCAGCTCGACATCGCGATTCCGGCGCTCGATGCCGTTGGCCTCAAAGGAACCTTCTTCCTGATCGGCAGCAAGATCACCCCGGACCAGATCGCGCGCTGGCGGGCTGCCGCCGCCGAAGGCCATGAACTCGGCAACCACACCATTCGCCACGCCTGTCCACAGGCCAACTATCCACCCGCGAAAAAAATCGACACCAGCGAAACCTACGATGTCGACACCATGCTGACAGAGATCCGCACGATGAACACGATGCTGACGGCGATCGACGGCAAGCAGCAGCACAGCTATGCCACGCCCTGTGGCCAGCACCGGGCCGGAGGCGTCGATTACCTTCCGGCGCTGCGCGCCAGCGGACTGACACGCCACACCCGTGCCGCGGACCCCTCGGAGCGCCCTCTCGATCCAATGGATGTGCCGAGTCGTTTTTTCCCCTCGAACGCGACCGGCGCCGACCTGATCGCCGCAGTCCAACATGCCGAGCGCAAGGGCGAGATGATCGTGCTCGGCTTCCACGGTGTGGGCGGCGATTACCTCTCAGTGTCCGCAGAAGCTCACGCCAAGCTCCTTGCCTATCTCAAAGCCCATTCCGACACGATTTGGGTTGCGCCGTTCTCGACCGTGATCGATTACGCCACCAGCCACCCGGGCCATTGACGACCGGGGCTGATCACGAGCCCCGGCGCAAACATCCGGGGTTCGGTTAGCTGACTGCCCGGTCGTTGAGTGCGACAAATCTTTCTTGTAGCGATTAGGTCAAGTTATCGGAGGTGGAGCGAGTATTCGCTGCCGAGGTCTTCCGGCTGGGAGGTGAGACGGAACCCGCCAGTTCGCCAGCAGTGAACTTCGTGACTATCCGAAGCCCCTTCAAATGCCGAATACTGGCCGGCAGCTCCGTAGGGCTAAGATGCGCATGGCGGCGCCATCAGCGGCTGCCAAGAGTGCCAACGGTTCCATATCAGGGAAGATGTCGATACACACACCCTGCCATGGGAATGAAGTGACCAGGTCAAGGAGGGGGCCATGGAAAGCGTTACTCATGTTGTCCGCATCGCATCGCGGTTCGCGGCCGTTCTAGGTGTGCTACTTGCACTTCCAGCGTCGGCTCAAACGACTTTTGTACCACCCTTGAAAGCTGCACGGTCGACGCCTGCAACGCGGGTTGACCAACTTTATTATTTGCAGCCGCACAATACCTACATGCATGGCAAGGATTTCAGCGGATGGCTCAATGCGGGCTATCGCGCGGTCGAAATCGACGTGATTGATCGCGGCAATTGGGAAAACGAAGCTGCCGGCCCGTATGTGGCCCATGACTTGAATCCCATGAAAGCCAATTGCGGAACCGCCCAGCAAACCCGTTTGAAAGATTGCCTGGATGTGATCCTTGCCTGGAAGGCAAGCCATCCAGGCGATACCACGCCGCTGCTTGTTTTTGTGGACATGAAAGCCAGCTGGGATCCAGCCAGCGCATGGAAGAGCGACGAAGTCGGCATGCTGGATGAGTACATCAGCAAGGCGATTCCAGCGCAGAATCGCTACACCTATGCCGAACTCATGAGTTACATCAACAGTGCACCTGGCGCCTCGCCTCGTTTGAAACTGAAAAACCGCGGCTGGCCCGCCATCGGTTCGCTCGGCAACAAGATCATCGTGCTGCTGACTGGTGGGCACATAGGATCCGTCAACCAGAATATGAACGGCGGGCGTAAGTGGCTTTCGGATCGCGGCAAAAGTCAGAACACGTTTTTCTGTCCGGATGTCGATGCCGGCGACCCCGGGGAGATTACGACCCAGATCGACGGCATGAGTGCTTCTGACTCCGGTTATTTCTTCTGCGCCAATGTGAAGGCCGGCGACCACGATGAGCAGGTACTCAATCGTTCGGCCGAATATCGCCAGTTGTTACACCTATGGGGAAGCTCCGGCGATTTCACCAACAAGGACTACGCCTACGCCTATATCGGTGTCGCCCAAGGCGTGGGGGCATTGGGCATCGACGTAAGCGAGAGCCTGTCCAGCACGACTTATTACCGGCCCGATTGGATCGGCAGCATTCCTTATGTGGGGATCCGGCGCAGCCTGCCTGGCTACTTCATGATGCCCACCTTGACCAGTCAGCAAAGGGGTTGCATCGATGTGGAAGGCGGCTCATATGGGAACGGCAAATCCATCGTCCAGTGGACTTGCAACAACGGTGCCGGTAACCAGCAGTTTGTGTATACCGCCGAAGGGCAGCTAAGGCCAAAGGGCAACAACAAATATTGCCTGGACATCAAAGGCGGTACGGCGGGACAAAACAAGGAGATGAACTTGTGGGACTGCGATGGGGGTCGCTCCGAAAAATGGTACATCACCCCCGACGGCCTGATGGCGAATCGCGACCAGGATCGGAGATTTTGCATGGACGTGTACGGAAACTCGCCAGCCAATGGCACCCGCATGAAGCTGTGGCCGTGCGACAAGAATGACACCGCCCAGAGACTCGTTTTCCGGCAGGTACCCGACTGGTATCCCACCGGTTTCTGAAGGGCACAATATCCCTTGCTCAGGCAGATTTCATGGCTTGAGGTCGCGGATGACGGGCGAGGGAGCGGGCCGGTTCTATAACGAGTGGCTGATTGCGGGCCAGATGGTTTGTCGAGAAAGCTCCGGCGAGCAGGTGGGCGCAGGCAGCGTCCAACGGAAACCAGGCCGGTTCCAGCACAGGGAGCAATGATGGCCAGTCAGCTTGGGCGACACCGAGGGGCGGCGTCGCTGCTTTTCCTCGCTTTGTTGGTCGCGATCGGGATTTTCGGCAAGCCGGCGCGTTATTCCACCGCGGTATCGGCCGCGCTCACCCTGGGCCAGTTGCTATTGATGGGCGGAGCGGCGTTGGCCCTGATCCTGCCGGCTTGGCGTTCCGGCGACGAGCACCGGCGCGCGGTGGCGATCGCCGGAGCGTTGCTGATCCTGCCGTGGGCGCTGCTTACGCTGATGCCGGGTTATGGTCCACCGTTCGCCGCCAACCTCGCGATGAATCATGTGCGGTTCGTCATCCTGTTCGTCTCCACCGCCTTCCTCGGCGCGGGCTTGTTATTGCTCAAGGAGCCGCTCGCACATGGCGACACCGGAGACCGGCTGCTCGCCCCACTGGGTCAGGCCAGCGGCCTGCTCGCCGTGGGCGGCCAGCTCGTCTGGGCGGCCATCCTGATCGGTTGGACCATGTCGGCGGCGCGTGACCTGGCGCAGTATCGATCCTTGGATGGCACGCCATTAGCCAATGCCTCGGACGTGCTGCTCTTCTTCGCCGGACTGATGACGTACATGGCGACAGCCTTCTATGCGCTGTCTTTCATGCGGCAGGGCTGGCTTTCCCGAGGAGCCGCGTGGGTCATGGCGATCATCGCCGCGATCGCCATCGTGGGGCTGGTGACTCGCGGCCTGCAGTATCCCGATCTCTCGGAACGGTGGTTCACCATGCCGGGGATGATCGTGGGCATTCCGGCGATACCGTGGGTGATGCCATATGTGCTGGGGGTGGTGGCGTTGGTGCGGGCGGGGAGGGGCCGAGAATAAAATCGGCTTCGCTTTGAACTTCTTGCCCAGATACTCCGGAGCGACGCCAACCGTGACTTGCGATAGCGATTAGGCTGCGTTATCGCGAGTTCTGCGCCACGGGATTTTCTCGCCCGGCAATCAACCATGCCGTCATTGCCACCATGCTTCCCAGCGTGGCGGCCAGCATGTCCCGTTGCGCGTCCCAAGGGTCACCTTGCGTGCCGAGGTACGCCGCGCCCAGGTCGCCACCGAATGCCATGGCGGCGGCCCATTCGATCAATTCGTACAGCAGCGAATGGGACATGATGAAGCTCACCGGCAGGATCCAGCGCCAGATCCCGCGGGTTGGCGCTACCGCGGCAAGCCATTCGGCGGCGGCCGGAGTGACCAGGAGCCCGTACAGGAAGTGCACCAGACGGTCGTAGCTGTTGCGGCCCAGCCAGGTAAGCGACACGTTTACGTGCGACAGCCATTGCTCGTAGGGCACTTCGGAATAGGTATAGTGCGCGCCGATTTCGTGGCAGGTAAAGAACACGAACAGCGCCAGACAGGCAGCATTCGACAGGTGCAAGCGCCGATAGCCGTAAACCAGCAAGGGGATGGCGGCCACGACCAGAACGTTCTCCAGCAACCAGTCCTGCCGATACCGAGGCGCGATGGCCAGCGCACCCCAGATCGCCGCGAATGCCATGAGCAGGAGCAGCGGAAAGCGAGTGCTTCGATGCCATCCTCTTGACTCATGCATAGGTCAGCGCCAGGCGAGTACCGGAATGGCGGAAGCCTGCATCACGGTCTGCGCCTCTCGCGTGAAAAGGCCCGACACCATACCTGACCGCAGGGGTGCGGCCATCACGATCAGATCGCAGCCGTAGTCCCTGGCTACATCCACGATGGCTTCGTGGATGCGCGGGGCGAACGTGTAATCGCCTTCGCAAGCTACGCCCGCGCCAAGTGCATGCTCGCGCGCCTCGCCGAGCCATGCCAGGGCTCGCGCCCCGGCCTCCCGTTCGTAGAGTTCGCGCGTGGCGTGGACGCGTTCGGCCAGATATGCCACGGCCGGAAACGACAGAATCACATGGAGCAGATGGATGTCCGCCTTGCCAATACGTGCAATGGCGATGGCGGCATCCACTGCCTCCAGGGCCACGGGCGTACCGTCAACGGGAACCAGCAAGCGGCGGAACATGGTGCGTCTCAGCGCACGACCAGCACGGGCACGCTCGAACCGGCCAGCACCTTCACCACGACCGAACCGAGGAACAGGCTCTTCAGCGCGCCACGCCCATGCGAACCCATCACCACCAAGTCGTAACGGCCGCGCCTGGCCAGGCGCAGGATCTCGGTGGCCGGGTCGCCGGTCAGCAGGCATTCGTCGAACAGGTGGCCTGCCTTGGCCAGCGGGCGGCGCGCCGGACGCAACGCGGCTGAGCCGTTGTCGAGATGGAAGCGCGCCACGCTGTCCGCGTCGAGATATCCGGCGATCGTTTCGCGCAGCGGCGCATCCACATTGAGCAGGGTTACCGCGGCATCGGCTGGCCAATGCCTGGCAAGGTAGCGAGCGGCGCGCGTGCTGTAGATACTTCCATCCACTGGCAGCAGGATTTTCATGCAGCCTCCTTGCCGGCCGGGCCGGCGTGACGGCATTCATCAGAATGCGGCTGGCACGTGGCCGTATTGACCCGCATCAATGCCGGCTCAGTTCCCGACGAGTGAAGGCTTCCAGCGGCACAGGACGCGCCGGATGCCCTCAAGCCAAACCGCACAAAGCGATGCAAGCGCGGCTATCAGCAAGAGCGCTTCGCCGCCCACGCCATGGAGGCCGATCGCCGCTCGCAGCGGGGCCACGCCGGCCAGCAGCGCCAGCATGAACGCTCCCGCGCCCAATAGGCCCGGCAGCCAGGGATTCTCCCTCCAGGCGATGCGCCACAGCGGCTGCGCCGGCCGGCCATTGGCCAGCACCAGCAACAGCACCGTCAGCACCAAGCCAAGAAAAACCGCGCCACGGGCCAGTTCCTGCGACCCGCGCAGGATCAACGTCGCGCCGTAGCACGCCGCCAGGATCGCGGCCAGGCCGGCACCCTGGATGGCGCCCCAACCCAGATTGGCCAGGCGAAACGGCGATTCGCCTAGCGCTCGCGGCGGACGCCGCATGATGCGCGCAGACGCCGGTGCGGCCTCGAACACGATCGAACACGCCGGATCGATCAGCAGCTCCAGCAGCACGATCTGCAATGGCATCAACAGAATCGGCCAATGCAGCAGGCTGGGCAGCAGGGCCAGGACCACTACCGGCAGGTGCACCGCCACCACGAAGCGGACGGCCTTGCCGATGTTGTCGTAGATCCGCCGTCCCTGGCGGATCGCCGCTACCAGGCTGGCGAAATCGTCATCCAGCAGCACCAGAGCCGCCGCCTCGCGGGCGACGTCGGTGCCGCGGCCGCCTATCGCCACGCCGGCGTCCGCGGCTTTCAATGCGGGGGCGTCGTTCACGCCGTCGCCGGTCATGCCGACCACCTCGCCGCGTTGTTGCAGCGCGCGCACCAGGCGCAGCTTTTGGGTGGGCTTCACTCGCGCGCAGACTTCCACCTCGGCCAGGCGAATGGCCAGCTGTGCGTCATCGAGTGCGTCTATATCGGCACCGGAGATCGAACGCGGCGCATCACTGAGACCGACCTGGGCAGCGATGGCCCGCGCGGTGACTTCGTGATCGCCAGTCATCATCAGCACGCGGATGCCCGCTGCATGGCATTCGTCGACGGCAGCCCGCGCACCTTCGCGCGGCGGATCGATCAAACCCAACAATCCCACGAAGCGGAAAGGGAGTTCGCGTTGCGTGTCCGGCCATGCCTGTCCGGGCCAGTCCGCCGCTGCCACGGCCAGTACGCGCAGACCGCGCACGGCCATGGCATGCACCTGTCGGTTCCACGCCTCCTGCTGGGCGGCGTCGAGCCGGCACATGATCATCACCGCCTCGGGCGCGCCCTTGGCGCCAATCGCAAAACCGCCTTCGGCCAGCGGCGCCGCGCGGCTCATGGCCAGCAGATCCGGCGACAGTGCGTACTCCTTGATCGCGCTGTCGGCAAAGGCACGGTCGCCCTCGCTCAGATGCTGGGCGCCGAAAGCACGGATCGCGTGCTCCATGGGGTCGGCCGAATCGACCGGGGTGGCCAGCAACGCCAGCCTGGCCAGTTCATGAAAGGCGGACGGTGCGGCCTTGCCGTCCACGCGGAACAGGTCGTGGCCAAGCGCCAACTCGGCCACCGCCATGCGGCTTTGCGTGAGCGTGCCGGTCTTGTCCGCGGCAAGCACGGTGATCGCGCCCAGTGTTTCCACCGCGGCGAGGCGGCGGGTCAGCACCTTGTGCCGGGCAATGCGCCAGGCCCCCAAGGCGAGGAAGACGGTGAGGATCACCGGGAATTCCTCGGGCAGAATGGCGATCGCCAGCGCGACGCCCGACAGCAGGCTGTCGAGCAGGCCATGCCCGTCCCACAACCAGTTGAGCAAGGCCAAGCCGACAGCGCAGGCCAGCGCTGCCAGGCCGAAGCGGCGCACCAGGGTGCGCGATGCCCGTTGCAAGGGCGAGGCTGTTTCCACCGTGGCCGCCAGCGCCTCGCCGATACGGCCGGCCGCGGTATTCGCGGCAATGCCGATGACCCGTGCCATGCCGCGGCCGCGGGTGACCAAGGTGCCCGCGAAGACTTCGACGGCATCGCCTGCCGGCGACTTGCTTGCCGGCACGGACTCGCCGGTGAGCAGGGACTCGTCCGCTTCCAGCAGGCCTTCCAGCATGACGGCGTCCGCGGCGACGCGTTCGCCTTCGCCCAATGCCAGCACGTCGCCCAATACCACGTCCGTCGCTGCGACGCGCTGCTCCCGCCCGTCCCGGATCACGCGCGCCAATGGCGCCGACAGATCACGCAGGGCTTCCAGAGCACGCTGGGTCTTGCGCTCCTGCACCAGCGTGATGCCGATGATCACCAGCACCGACAGCAGCAGGAAGATCGCATCGGTGCGCTCGCCCAGTGCCAGGTAGATAGCGCCGGCGCACAGCAGCATCAGGAACATGGGTTCCATCACCACGGCGCCGGCGATCGCCCACAACGGGCGTGTCCGGTTGCCGGGCAGGGCATTGGGGCCATCCCGACGCAAGCGTTCGCGCGCCTCGGCCTCGCTCAGGCCGCGGCCGGATGGCGCCGCGGATTCGGCGTGGTTCACGCCTCAACCACCAGCAAGGGCAGTTCGCCGTGCTGGAGCATGTGGCGCGTGACGCCGCCGAGCAGCCATTCGCTCATGCGCGAATGGCCCCACGCGCCCATCACCAGCAGGTCGGCCCCGCATTCGTGCGCGCGCGCCTGGATCGACGGGCCATTGTCATCCGCCTCGTCGAGGATTTCCCAGCGTGCTCGCAACGCGTGACGTTGCAGCCATGCATCTAGCGCCAGCGGCATGCGCCGTGCATTGGCCTGGATGCGCGAAACGCCGTCCAGCACCACGATGTCGTCGGCGCGAAGCAATAGCGGAGTCGCCGCGCGAATCGCACGCGCCGCTTCGGCTGAGCCATTCCAGGCCAGCGCCACCTTGCGCACCCCCTTCGTGCCGGCCCAGTGCTCCGGCACCAGCAGCATGGGGGCGGCATCGGTAGACAGTACGCGGCCGAGCGGATGGAGACCGGAGGCGAGGCGTGCGGTTTCGCGTAAAAGCTGCCCCAATACCAGGTCGACGAGGCTGGCGCGGCGGGACAGCACCGACTCGTGCAAGCCGCGATGGGCCTCCCAGCTGCCCTCGACACCATGGCCGCGGCATAACTGGCGCCACCAGTCATGGCGCCCTCGTGCGGCCTGCTCTTGTTCCTCCAGCACCAGCATGGCATCCGGCATCGCCAGCATGGCGGTGGGGCTGAGCGTCACCGCCTGCAGGCCGGTCAGGTGCGCGCCGTGCTGGCGGGCCAGGCCGAAGGCGAAGCGCAGCAAGGCGGTGTCGCCGCGTTCCGGATCGATGTCGACAAGGTATTCCGGCATGGGGCGCCCCCTGGGCGCTAGGTGGTCCATTCCAACCACCAGAACGCCAGCAGGCAGACGAGCACGATCAACCCGATCGGCAACATGGGACGTTCGGCCGCTTCATCCGGATACCCGAGCTTGCGGCCCGTGATCATCGCCCCGACCAGGTTCTCGCGATGCAGCCAGCTACCTGCCAAGGCGCCGGCTACGTGTACGCCGACGAGAGCGATCATCACGTTGGCAAGCAGCTCGTGCGTTTCGCCGAGCCATTCGATATGCGTGGTGTAGGCCAGCCAGCCGAAGCAGGTCACCAGCAAGGTCATCGTCAGCAGGGCCAGGATCGCCACGGCGCCGGCGGGATTGTGTCCGGTGTAGTGCGGCGGATGTCCGCGCAACATCTGGCGCACGTAGCGGACAGTCTCGCGCGGCCCGCGCACGAAACTGCCGAACTGGGCGTGTCGAGTGCCGATGATGCCCCAGTAGATGCGGAAGCCGGCGAGCAGGGCCATGCTATAGCCGAGCACGGCATGCACGCGCCGCCACTGATCTTCTTCAGCCGTGATCCACGCGCCGGCGAAACAGGCCACCATCAGCCAGTGCGACAGCCGCACGGGAAGATCCCAGACCAGGATGCGGCGGAGTGGCCGGTCCTGCGGCGCGCGGGTCTTGTCTGTCATGACCGGTATTCCCGATGCGATTCTGCGTGCCGGCATTACAGGACAGCCGTCCGGCCGATGGGTTGACATGAATCAATCGAATGCCAACCGGGGTCCCTAAGCTGGCATCGGCGATGCGGCCTGGGTCCGCCGCCCCCACGATCACAAAGGTGATGCCGCATGCGCGCCATGGTTCTCCATCGCTTGGCGACACCGCTGGTCCAGGAGGAGCGGCCAACGCCCTCTCCCGGCCGCGGCGAAGTGCGCCTTCGCGTCGAGGCATGCGGCGTGTGCCGCACCGACCTGCATCTGGTGGACGGCGAACTGCCGCAGGCCCGCCTGCCGGTCGTGCCCGGGCATGAAGTGGTGGGCACCATCGAAGCTGTCTGCCCGGACGTGAGCGCATGGAAACCGGGCGACCGCGTCGGCGTGCCATGGCTGGGTGGCGCGTGCGGCGTCTGCAGCTATTGCGCGCAGGGCCGGGAAAATCTCTGCGACACGCCAGTCTTCACCGGCTGCACGCGCGATGGCGGCTACGCCACTCACGTGCTGGCCAACGCAGATTTTTGCCTGCCGATGCCGACGCATGATTATCCCGACGCCGCGCTCGCCGCGCCCTTGCTGTGCGCAGGCCTGATCGGCGGCCGCGCCTTGCGCCTGGCGGGCGAGGGCACCGCCCTGGGCCTGTACGGCTTCGGCGCGGCCGCCCATATCCTGCTGCAGGTAGCGTGCGCGGAAGGTCGCCGCGTGTATGCCTTCACTCGCGCCGGCGACCTGGCAGCGCAAACGCTCGCGCGCTCGCTGGGCGCCACCTGGGCGGGCGCTTCCAATGAAGCGCCGCCGGAGCCGCTGGATGCCGCCATCATTTTCGCGCCCGCCGGCGAACTGGTGCCGGTCGCGCTGGCCGCGGTGCGGAAGGGCGGGACGGTGGTCTGCGGCGGCATTCATATGAGCGACATCCCCGGCTTTCCCTATCGCCTGTTGTGGGAGGAGCGCCGCCTGCTCTCCGTCGCTAACCTGACCCGGGCGGACGGCCATGCTTTTCTGGCCGCCGCGGCACGCGCGAGGGTGCAGGTGCAGGTGCACCGCTATGCATTGGACGCCGCCAACGAAGCCCTGGCCGATTTGCGCGCAGGCCGCATCCACGGCGCGGCGGTGCTGGTGCCGCCAGGATGAGCCTGACTCCGGTGCTGCGTCAGGCGAGGTGACCTAGATCGACTGCAGGTACGTTGCCACTTCTTTCACGTCCTCCGACTTCAGCTCCTTGATGATGCTTACCGGAGAGATGCCGAGGGCGCGGCCCAATGCGTCCAGCTCATCGATGAAGACCCTGCCTCCGGCTGGACCGTCAAGTCATCGTGGCGGCATTCCCGCTGCCGATGTTGATGCATGTCAACACCGCCGCGCACGGCCGGAACATGCTTATGCGACACCCCCTTGCCTGGCCGGTGCATCCGCTCGCATGAAAAAACTTCCGCTCTTCGTGGTAGCGAAAAGCCCCGGCCTGCGCGTCGATCACTGGCAGCTCCGGCACGGCGAAGGGCGCTGTACGCATCTGCGGTCCTTGACCCTATGAACGGGATCATCCTCGCGCTCAATGCGGGCTCCTCGAGCATCAAGTTCGCGCTGCACGAGCACGGGCTGGCCGCGCAGCGCCAGATCCTGCGCGGGGCCATCGAAGGGATCGGCGCGGAACCCCGCTTCACGGCGTGGCAGCCCGATGGCGCAATCATCGACCGAGAGGCATGGGCGGACGCGGCCGCGTCGCATGAGCAACTGCTGCAGCCGCTGCTTGCCTGGATCACCGCCCGCCTGGGCGCCGCCGAGCTTGCCGTGGTGGGGCACCGCGTCGTGCATGGCGGGCCCTCATTCGGCCAGCCCGTGCGCATCGATACGCCGGTCATGCAGGAGCTGGAACGGCTGGTGCCCTTGGCGCCGCTGCACCAACCCCATCCGCTGGCCGCGGCGAGGGCGATCGCCCGCCTGCGGCCCGGACTGATGCAGGTGGCGTGCTTCGATACGGCATTTCACCGCGGCATGCCGGCCGTCGCCGCCAGCCTGGGCCTGCCGCGCGCCTATGCCGACGATGGCATGCGCCGCTACGGCTTCCATGGACTGTCCTACGAATACCTCGCCGGCCGGCTGCGCGAGTTCGCCCCGGAGCTGGCGGACGGGCGCGTCATCATGGCGCACCTGGGCAATGGCGCCAGCCTGTGCGCGATGCGCCACGGCCGCAGCATCGATACCACCATGGTGCACTGGATGGCCTGGTCATGGGTTCGCGCTGCGGCAGTCTCGATCCCGGGGCGGTGCTGCATCTGCTGCAGGCGCGAGGGCTGAGCGTTGCCGCGATCGAGCACTTGCTCTACCAGGAAAGCGGCCTGCTGGGCGTCTCCGGGATCAGCGCCGATATGCGTGCGCTGCTGGCCAGCGACAGCGGCCACGCCAGGGAGGCGATCGAGTTGTTCGTCTATCGCATCGTCAAGGAAATCGGCGCGCTCGCATCCGTGTCAGGCGGCCTGGACGCGCTGGTGTTCTCTGCCGGTATCGGCGAGCACGCCGCCAGTATCCGGTCGGCGGTGTGCCGGGTGCTGGCGTGGCTGGGCGTCGAGTGCGACGAATCGGCCAACGGCCTGCACAAGATGCTGATCAGCACCGCGCACAGCGCGGTGCGCGTGTTCGTCATCCGCACCGACGAAGAGGCGGTGATCGCCGCACATGCCGCCGGGGTCCTCCGCGCATCCTGTCCACCACAGGCCGCGGCCGGGTAGCGAGCGCGCAGGGCGGGCGCCGCCGCCCTCAGGCACTGCTGGCGGCAGGTGCCGGCACGCGCCACTGCCAGTGGCGCACCTCCGGCAGATCCTCGCCATGCTCGCCGATATAGAGCCGGTGCTTTTCCATGATAGCCTCGTAGCGCTGCGTCGCCTCTTCGACATGATCGGCGAAGCGCTCGGCATGGCGGATGGCATCCAGCGACAGCTGATAGCGGTCCAGGTGATTGAGCACGGCCATGTCGAACGGCGTGGTGGTGGTGCCTTCCTCCTGGTAGCCGTGTACATGGAAACGCTCGGGGCGGCTGCGCCGGTAGATCATCTTGTGAATCAGTGACGGATAGCCGTGGAAGGCGAAGATCACCGGGGCGTCCTGGGTGAAGATCCGCTCGAAATCGCGGTCGGAAAGCCCATGCGGATGCTGTGACCGCGGTTCGAGCACCATCAGGTCGACCACGTTGACCACGCGGATCCGCAACGTGGGAAGGTAATCGCGCAACAGGCTGACGGCTGCCAGGCACTCCTGCGTCGGCACATCGCCGGCACAGGCCATCACCACATCCGGATCGCCATCATCGTTGCTGGCCCAGTCCCAGATGCCGGCGCCCGCTTCGCAATGCCTGGTCGCCGCGTCCATGTCGAGCCACTGCCAGGCTGGCTGTTTGCCGGCCACGATCAGGTTGATGTAGCCGAGGCTGCGCAGGCAATGGTTGGCCACGGAAAGCAGGCAGTTGGCGTCGGGCGGCAGATAGATGCGCACCACCTCGGCTTTCTTGTTGGCCACGACATCCAGGAATCCCGGATCCTGGTGCGAAAGACCGTTGTGATCCTGGCGCCACACATGCGACGTCAGCAGATAGTTGAGCGAAGCCACCGGCACCCGCCATGGCACGCGCTGGCTGGTCCTGAGCCACTTGGCGTGCTGGTTGAACATCGAATCCACGATGTGGATGAAGGCTTCGTAACAGGAAAAGAAGCCGTGCCGGCCGCTGAGCAGATAGCCCTCCAGCCAGCCCTCGCACAAATGCTCGCTCAGCACCTCCATCACGCGGCCGTCGGCGCTGAGATGGTTGTCGGAGGCCTCGATGCGATCCAGCCACATCTTGCCGGAGATGTCATAGACCGCATCCAGCCGATTGGAAGCCGTCTCGTCCGGGCCGAACAGGCGGAAATTGGCTGGCGCCAGATTGAGCCGCATGACATCGCGCAGGAATCCGCCAAGCACGCGGGTCGACTCCGCCTCGACCGCGCCAGGGCGCGGTACCGCGATCGCGTGGTCGCGGAACGCCGGCATGTCCAGGGGTGTGAGCAGTTCGCCTCCATTGGCATGGGGGTTGGCGCCCATGCGGCGGTTGCCGGTCGGGGCCAGCGCGGCGAGGGTGTCCTGCAGCTTGCCGTCGGCATCGAACAGCTCCTCGGGCCGGTAGCTCTTCAGCCAGGCTTCGAGCTGGGCAACGTGCGCCGCGTTGTCGAAATGCGCCAGCGGGACTTGATGGGCGCGCCAGGTGCCCTCGACCTGTTCGCCATCGACGACGCTCGGGCCGGTCCATCCCTTAGGCGTGCGCAAGACCAGCATTGGCCAGCGCGGCCGGTGCGCGATGCCTTTGGCGCGCGCGGTCCGCTGCTCGGCTTGAATGCGTTCGAGCATTTCGTCCAGCGCGCGGGCCAGCTGTTGATGAATGGCCGACGGCTCGCTGCCTTCGACGAACCAGGGCTCGTAGCCGTAGCCGTGCAGAAGCGCTACCAGTTCAGTGTGATCGAGGCGCGACAGAATGGTCGGATTGGCGATTTTGTAGCCGTTCAAGTGGAGAATCGGCAACACGGCGCCATCGCGCACGGGGTTAAGAAACTTGTTGGAATGCCAGCTCGTGGCGAGCGCGCCCGTCTCTGCTTCGCCATCGCCGACCACGCACGCCACGATCAGATCGGGATTGTCGAACGCTGCTCCATAGGCATGGGCCAGCGAGTAGCCGAGTTCACCACCTTCATGGATGGACCCGGGCGTCTCGGGGGATACGTGGCTAGGCACACCATGGGGCCACGAAAACTGGCGAAACAGCCGAGCCAGGCCTTCCCGGTTGCGCTCGATCGCCGGATAACGCTCCGTGTAGGAGCCTTCAAGATACGTCTGCGCCACCAGCACAGGGCCCCCATGCCCGGGGCCGGTGACGAAGATCATGTTGAGGTCATGCTGCCTGATCAGCCGGTTCAGGTGCACGTAGAGCATGTTCAGTCCCGGAGCGGTGCCCCAATGGCCGAGCAGGCGCGGCTTGATGTGTTCGTGCCGCAATGGCTGTTCCAGCAGTGGGTTGTCGCGCAGATAGATCTGCCCGGCGGAGAGATAGTTGGCGGCTCTCCAATAAGCGTCCATGCGCTGCAGGAGTTGGGGCGACAGTGGGCTATGCATGGGATGGTCTGTGCGGGTCAGGCTGGAAGATGAGTGCGCAACTGCGCGGGAGTGAGCGTCAACAGGTCGTTGCGCACCTCGCCGACGACACGCGCCGCCGTCTGCTCGTCGAGGCTGTCATGCAGTACGCCGAGGAAGCGTGGCGGCCCCATCAGGATCAGCTTGTCGTAGCAGCCATCCTGACGCCCTTGCTGCACGACCGCGCTCAAGGTATCGGCGAACCGACGCGCATGCTTATCGCGCAGCGAGGTCCTCGGCTCGATGGCATGGCGGCTGGGGCTGTTGCTTTCCTGTACGCGAGGCAGCCGTCCGTGGTCGTGTTCGCGACCGGGCGAGCGCCCCTCCGGATACGAATAACAGGCTATCTCGACCGGATCGGCTCCCTTGCGGGTCAATTCGAACAGCCGTGCCCTGGCGGCGTCCGCGACCAGAATCCACGTATTGGACATGGCGACCTCCGGAACCACCTTTGCATGAAGTGGCGGCTCCAGCTTAGGTGCCGTGCGTCGCGGCGCCTTGATCATGATCAACAAGCCGCGCGGATAGCCTGGAGCGGCCAGCCCATGGGATTGGCGCGAACGTCTGCGTTTTCATGCCACCTATCCAGCGCCTCCAAAAAGCATCCCGACCGCCGTCGTCATAGCCATGGCCAGCGCCCCCCATAGCGTGATCCGGGTGGCCCCGATGCGGACGTTTGCGCCTCCGATGCGGGCCGCCATGCCGCCAAGCACTGCAAGAAAGAACAGCGCCGTCATGAAGATCCACCCCAGGAGGCCGGCGGCCGGAGCCAGCGCGACGACGAGCAGCGGCAACGCCGCGCCGGCAGCGAAGCTGACAGCGGAAGCCGATGCCGCCTGCAGGGGGCGTGCCTTGAGTGTCTCGGTGATACCCAACTCATCGCGGGCATGCGCATCGAGCGCGTCATGCGCCATCAGCTGATCGGCGACCTGCTGCGCCAACCGAGGGTCGAGTCCGCGCCCGACATAGATGGCAGCCAGTTCCCTGTGCTCGCCTTCCGTGTCGTTCGCCAGCTCCTCCACCTCGCGCGCCCGATCAGCTTTTTCGCTATCCGCCTGTGAATGGACCGATACGTATTCGCCTGCCGCCATCGACATGGCGCCGGCCACCAGTCCCGCGGTACCGGCAACCAGGATGGCGGACGGCGTGGCGTGGGCTGCCGCGACACCCATCACGAGACTGGCCGTGGACACGATGCCGTCGTTGGCGCCAAGGACGGCGGCCCGCAACCAGCCCATGCGCTCGATAACATGACGTTCCCGATGGCGATAGGTCATGGGTCGACTCCTGAACCTTGGTAAATCGGATCATGCGCCCTCGTCCTTGCAGTGGAGGTTGGCGCCACTTCGCCAGCGCTCGAGGACGAGGACGGATTTAAGGATGTCGCGCCGCGGAACCGGCGGATTGACGGCGATCAAGTGGACGAGCATGCGCCGTGCCAACCGGCGGATAAGCTGGGCGCAGGAGCGCGAGCTTCGGTAGCCGAGACAATTCATGCGACCCGGCCTGGACAAGCGCGGCCCTGAAGCACGACACAGGCGACAGCGCATTTCCCGATGGGAACGGAGCGGCTTGATCCTCATCAATAGGGCGGGCAGCAGCAGGCGGCACTATGCATTCCAGCGGATGCCTGGCTGCATGGAAGGCATCGCCGCACCCTTGCATTGAAGAACACCCCGCAGACAACGCGCATGACCGTGCCCGAACGCAGGAGAACGCCGATGAAAGTCGCCGACGCGATGACTTGCCAGGTGCGCACCGTGCTCGCTACCGACAGCGTGTCGCTGGCCATGCAGATCATGCGCGGCGTCAGGGTCAGCGGACTCCCCGTCCTCGATGGCGATGGACATCTTGTCGGCATGGTGACCACCGGCGATCTGTTGCGGCGGGCCGAGCTCGGCACGGAGCGCCACCGCCCGCACTGGCTGGAGAAAATACTCGGCCCGCGCCGCATGGCGCAGGAGTACATGGCCAGCCATAGCCGCCGCATCGGCGACCTGATGACTGCGCCGGTGCTGACGATCGACGAGGGCGCTCCGCTGATCGACGCCGTGGACTTGCTCGAGAAGCATCACATCAAGCGGCTGCCGGTGACGCACAAGGGCAGGCTGATCGGCATCATCAGCCGCACCGACCTGACGCGGATACTGCTGGAGCGGTTGCCGGGTGCCGACGACGCAGCGACCGGGATGTGGTCGGACGCCGAGATCCAGCGGCATATCGCCGAGGAGATCGGTCAGCAGCCCTGGCTTGCCCAAGCCGTCGTCCAGGTCTCGGTGCATCAAGGCACGGTCGATATCTGCGGAACCGTGGCGCACGACGCCATGCGCCACGCCTTGCGCGTCTTGTTGGAGAACACGCCCGGGGTTTCCCAGGTCATGGACCGGCTATTGGTGCAGCGACGGCGCGACAGGCGACACAGCCTGGCGCATCGCTGACCGGGAACGTCCCTGGCTAACCCGACGCCATCGAGCCGGTTGACCTGCATCAATATGCGAGGCGCGCCGGCGGCGCACGTTCCCCTACGGATCCATCGAGGCACGCCGCCATGCTTGCCAGAGACATTGCCACCCACCGGGTGATCCAGGCCGACGCCGCGCAGAGCCTGCGCGAGGCGGCGCGCATCATGTACCGCCACCAGGTCAGCTGCCTGGTGGTGGTCGGCAGCCGGGGCCGGGAAAAAGTGCCGGTCGGAATGCTTTCGATCCGCGACGTGGCCACGGCGGTCCTGCTGGACGGCAAGGATCCGGACGCCACGCCGATGGCGGCCGTCATGGCGCGGCCACCCGTGGTGGCGCGCGAAGACTGCACGCTGGCGGAGCTGATTGCCATCCTGCGCGGCAGCGGTTTGCGCCGGCTGCCGGTGGTCGATGCGTCCGGCGGCCTGGTCGGCATCGTCAGTGCGGACGACGTGATCGCGGCGATGGCCGAACTGATGGAAGACCTGGCCCACGCCCTGATCGTCGATCCGCAACTCGATCATGCCGCCCGCTAGGCGGACCTGCGCGATGACGGCACCCATCCCTCCCGCCGCCTGTCCGCTGCCCGATGCGTCCCCGCCGGAGATTCCCCGTCCGGTGCTGTCCTGCGCGCAGCTGCGGCGAGTCGGCATCGATACCGGCGACGAGCATGTGATCTACCTGCACGAGGATTCGCCGATCTGCCGCGCCGAAGGCTTCGGCGCGCACAGCCGCGTGCAGATCAGCATCGGCGAGCGGCAGCTGCTGGCCCGCTTGAACATGGTGAGCGGCGGCTGGCTGGCCCCGGAGGAGGCCGGCCTGTCCGAACCGGCCTGGTCGGCACTGGCGCCGCGGCTCGGTGAGACGGCCATGTTCGCGCACCCCTCCAGCGTGGAATCGCTGTCGCGGGTGCGCGCCAAGATCCACGGCCAGCGGCTCAAAAATGAGGATTTCCAGGCGATCATGCAGGACGTCGCGCAGCGGCGTTATTCCGCGCTGGAACTGGCCGCCTTCGTCACGGCCTGCGCCAACGGCCATCTCACGCCGCGGGAAATCAGCAGCCTCACCGGCGCCATGGTCGCTACCGGCGCGCGGCTGGACTGGTCCCGCGCGATCGTCGCGGACAAGCATTGCATCGGGGGGCTGCCGGGCAATCGCACGACACCCATTGTCGTCGCGATCGCCACCTCCCTGGGCCTGGTCATGCCCAAGACGTCCTCGCGCGCCATCACGTCACCGGCGGGCACGGCCGATACGATGGAGATGCTCGCGCCGGTGGATCTCTCGCTGCCGCGCATGCGGGAGATCGTCGAACGCACCGGCGGCTGCCTTATCTGGGGCGGCTCGATCGGACTGAGCCCGGCGGACGACGTGATGATCCGGATCGAGCGCGCCCTGGACATCGACAGCGAAGGCCAGCTGGTCGCCTCCGTGCTTTCCAAGAAGATCGCGGCCGGCTCCTCGCATGTGCTGATCGATATGCCCGTCGGACCGACCGCGAAGATCCGCGACATGATCGAGGCGCGCTCATTGGCCGCCTGCCTGCAGCAGGTCGCGCGGGATTTCGGCATGCATATGCGCTGCGTGTTCACCGACGGCAGCCAGCCGATCGGCCGTGGCGTCGGCCCGGCGCTGGAGGCGCACGACGTACTGGCGGTGTTGCAAGGGCGGCCCGGTGCGCCGCTCGATCTGCGCGAGCGCGCCATCGCGTTGGCATCGGCGCTGCTGGAGCTGACCGGCGCGGCGGCCGGCGAGGTGTTGGCCACCCGGATGGCGACGGAGGCGCTCGATCGCGGCGCCGCCTGGCGGCAGTTCCAGGCCATCTGCGAGGCGCAGGGCGGCATGCGCACGCCGGGCCGCGCCGCCCAGCAGTACCCCGTGCGTTCCGCGCTCGGCGGCCGGGTGCATGCCATCGACAATCGCCAGTTGTCGCGCACGGCCAAGCTGGCCGGCGCGCCCATGTCGCCACTGGCCGGACTGGAACTGCACGTGCGGGTGGGCGACCGGGTGGAACCCGGCCAGCCGACCTTCACGGTGCATGCGCAGACGCGCGGCGAGCTGGCCTATGCGATGGAGTATGTGCGCCGCCATCCCTGCATCGTGACGCTGGCAGAAGCCCCGTGAGGCACGTCGTCTATGCCATGCCGGGCAACCAGGAACTGGCCGATGCGCTGGCCCATCGCCGGCGGATGGCGCGCCTGGCCCTGGAGCTGCACCGCTTTCCCGATGGCGAAGGACTGGTGCGAGTGGAGGAGCCGCCGGTCGGCGCCGAAGCCATCATCGTCTGCACGTTGGATCGGCCGGACGAGAAAACACTGCCGCTGCTGATGGCCGCCGATACCTTGCGCGAACTGGGCGCAGGCAGCGTCGGGCTGGTCGCGCCCTACCTGGCGTACCTGCGGCAGGATGCGCGTTTCCGGCCCGGCGAGGCGGTGTCGTCGGGCATCTTCGGACGCCTGCTGGCGGAACATTTCGACTGGCAGGTCACGGTCGATCCGCACCTGCATCGCCTGCGCAGCCTGGCCGAGGCCGGCATGCCGCGGGGCAGGGCGATCTCGGCGGCGCCAGCCCTTGCTGGATGGTTGCGCCAGCGGGTGGAGCTGCCGCTGCTGATCGGTCCGGATGAGGAAGGCGCGCCGTGGGTGGAAAGCGTCGCAGCCCTGATGTCGGCGCCGGCCGTCGTCGCCACCAAGCGCCGCTTCGGCGACCGCGAGGTGCAGGTGCAGCTGCCGGACCTATCCAACTGGCCTGGCCACAGCCCGGTCTTGCTGGACGACATCATCTCCAGCGGGCATACCCTGCTCAAATCTATCGAGGGCCTGCGCGCGCTGGGCATGCCTGCGCCCTGGTGCGTCGCCGTGCATGGCCTGTTTGCCGATAACGCGCTGGAGCGCCTGCGCGTGGCGGGAGTGGCCGGCGTGGTCACCACCAACAGCGTGCCTGGCGAAACGGCACGGATCGACCTGTCGGAACTGCTGGCGGCGGCCCTGCCGGAACATTGAAGGGCACGCCCGACCTGAAGTGGACGGCATGCATGCCGATCAGGCACTGCCGGCATGCATGGCGACGGCCTTGATCGTCTCGTCCGTCGCAGGATCGGCCCACGCGTAGCGAATAGGTTCATCGATCCAGCCTTGCATGGCGTTGCGCAAGGCGTATTGCGCCGAGCGCGACATGCCGGCCAATTCGGTGCCCAGGCGATGCGCGGCATGCCGGGCATGCAGGCGTCCGGCGACGGTAAGCGCATAGCCGGGCGAGCAGATCGTGCGAACCGTATCGCCGTCGAGAATGGTCTGCACCTCGCCGCGCGCCAGCAGGGGATCCACGGCATCGGCGACGTTGTTGGCGAGCAAGGCCAGGCGCGGCTGCGGCTCGATGGCGGTGAGGCAGGCATGGCGCAGCCCTGCGCTTCCCGCATGCACGGGAAGCGCAGCAGACAGTTGATCCAGCCGACGACGCTGCTGCGGCGCCTCCTCCAGCGCGAGCCCTGCGCCGCGCTCATGCGCCAGGCGAAGACTTTCGCGCAGGCAGCCGCGCGCCAGGCTGCCGGCGATGTTCTGAGCTATCCGGCGGCCTTGCTCGCTGTCGTAGGCCAGCCCCAACTGCAGCAGGGCATCGGCCAGACCGATGATGCCTACGCGCAGATGGATGCCGGGCTGCCCCTGGCCGGCCAGCAGGCTGGCATTGTCCAATGCGCGCACCGCCAGCTCGGCCGTCGCCTCGAACGCTTCGTACCTGAAGCTGGCCTCCGCGGTGAACGGCGACCTGACAAAGACTGCGGGATTGAGCACGGCCCCGAGCCCGTCATGCGGCCAGCCCAGCCGTGACGTGCCCGCATCGGCGAGGATGCGTTCGTCCAGCAGCAGGCGCCAATCGGCACAGGCGTCGAACAGTTGCCGCTCCCAGGCGGAGCGGGTCGCCGGCGGTTCGCCCGACGAGAGCGAACGGGTGACGCGAAACCAGGTGTCGCCGATCGACAGGTCGCGGATCAGGCCTTGGTCGCGCCAGCGGAACCAGGCGTCCCAGGCTTCGACGGCGACCATATCGAGAAAAGGAGAGCGCTGCATATCCGGTGGCCGGCTGAGTGATGGCCAGCATGCACGGCCGTGGCGGCGCGGCCTTGAGGCAGGTCAATCGCCACGCGCGCCGCTCCCGGCGTTACACACGGTTACAAACCGTTGCCGTGCCGCCATCGCCTGGTGACGATGCGGCGCTAGCTTGGGTGGCGCGGAAGGGACCGCGCACTCGATGGGGAATGCCATGAACATGCAAGCTGAAGCCACCGATACGCGCACGGCGCATGCCGCGGCATTCGCCGACCTGGACTTCGACCTGCTGCGCCGATACGTGCAGGTCATCCGCCACAAGCTCACCGCCGACCAGTATCTCTACCATGCCGGCCAGCCTTTCCAGGCGCTGTACTTTGTGCATTCGGGCTGCCTCAAGACAGTGGAGCTGGCCGACGACGGCCGCGACCAGGTCACCGGCTTCCGCATGCGCGGCGATCTGCTGGGCATCGAGTCGATCGGCCTGCGCCAGCATGCCTGCAGCGCAGTGGCGCTGGAGCAGGGCGAAGTGTGGGAGCTGCCGTATCCGGCGATGCTCACCGCCTGCCGCGAGCTGCCCGAGCTGCAGGCCAAGCTGACGGCCGCGCTGGCCGAGCAGATCCGCCAGGATCACGCCTGGATGCTCAATGTCGGCACGCTCAACGCCGAGCAGCGCGTGGCCAGCTTCCTGGTCGACGTGGCCGCGCGTTACGCCCGCCTGGGCTACAGCGCGCGCCACTTCATCCTGCGCATGCGCCGCACCGACATGGCCAACTTCCTGGCGCTGAAGCATGAAACGGTGAGCCGTGCGATGACCCGCCTGGACGACCTGCGGCTGATCGCGGTGGAACGCCGCGAAGTGCGGGTACTGGACGACGCGGGACTGCGGCGGATGGCGGCCGGCTGCGCCAGCTGAGCGGCGGCGTTTATCGCTCTTTGTATGCGGCCAAGGCATGGCGCAGGGAGGCCGACAGCTGTTCGATGCGATACGGCTTGCGCAGCAGTTCCACGCCCTGGGCTGAGAGGTCGTCCGCGTCCAGCGAGCCGCGCTCATAGCCGGACGTCAGCAGCACCGGCAAGCCGGGGCGCAGGCCGCGCGCGGCCTTGACCAGTTCCGCGCCGGTCAGGCCGTTGCCCAGCACGACATCGGAGAACAGCAGGTCGATGTCCGGATGGTTTTCGAGCTGGGCGAGCGCCGCCGCGGCGCTGTCGGCCTCGCGGGTGGCGTAGCCGAGCGAGCGCAGGAAGGCGAGGGCGATGGCGCGCACTTCCGGTTCGTCCTCGACCACCAGAATGGTTTCCTGCCCGTGGCGCACCGGGGCTTTCATCGCGGCAGGTTCATGCGAGGCGACGTTTTCCAGGGCCGGGAAGTACAGGCTGATGCGCGTGCCATAACCGAGCTGGCTATCGACGCTCAGATAACCTCCCGATTGCTTGACGAAGCCATACACCATGCTCAGGCCGAGGCCGCTGCCCTTGCCAAGCTCCTTGGTCGTGAAGAAGGGCTCCAAGGCACGGGCTTGGACCTCGGGCGTCATGCCCATGCCGGTGTCCGCGACGCGGAAGACCACATAGGTGCCAGCCGGCAGCTTCGGTGACGCATGGGCGCCCTCGATATGCTCCACGCTCACCGACAGCGTCAGCTGGCCGCCGCGCGGCATGGCGTCTCGCGCATTGACCGCGAGATTGACCAGGGCGGTATCGAATTCGGCCGGATCCACATGGATCTGCGGTACGTTGCGGGGGCACTCCGTCGTTACGCGAATGCGCTCGCCGAGCGTGCGCGCGAGCATTTCACGCAGGTCGTTCAGCGCCTGTGCGGGACGTACCGCGCGCGGCATGAGGCGGCGGCGGCTGGCGAAGGACAGCAGCTTGGCGGTCAGCGTGGCACAGCGGTCGGCGGCACGCGTCGCGCTATCGACGATCTCGCCTTCCGGCGAGTCCGGCGGCAGCGACATGCCCAGCAGCTGCAGATTGCCGGAGATCACCGTCAGCATATTGTTGAAGTCATGCGCGATGCCGCCGGTGAGCTGGCCGATCGCATCCAGGCGCTGCGCATGCGACAGCTGCTCCTCGCTGCGGCTGCGCTGTACCGCCGCGGCCAGCATATTGGCCACCGATTGCAGGAAGTGCAGCAGATCGTGGCCGAAGCTGTCCGCTTCGCGCGCGGGCACCACCAGCAGCCCCATCGGGCCATGGCGGTCCGGCAATGGAACGATGGCGGCATCGCGGAAGTCGGTACCCTTGAGCAGAGCGGCGGCGCCTTCGGCGGAACGCGACAGCACGGCGGCGCCGTCTTCGCCGCGCGAGACTGCGCTCATCCATGGGCCGCGGGAAAGGCGCCGGGCCAGGCTGCGCAACAGCTGGTCGGGCAGGCCGATGGCGGCGCGCACGTGCAGGTCAGAATCCTGCGTATCGCGAAAC